>Ga0182024_10021047_pt1 | contig 11870 bp, 4 predicted proteins | sample P32metaG_FD_120480 | JGI IMG/M metagenome (GOLD analysis project Ga0182024, IMG submission 120480) | Permafrost microbial communities from Stordalen Mire, Sweden - P3-2 metaG (Illumina Assembly) | ecosystem: Environmental > Terrestrial > Soil > Wetlands > Permafrost | place: Sweden: Stordalen... | reverse complement strand
CCCTTGAAGGCATCATGATCGAAGCGCTGGCGAAGGCGGCGGGCGTCAAGCTCGATCGATTGCGTCAGGCGGCCATGGTCGCGGGCGACTTGAGCAGGGTCGCGCGCGCATTGCTCGAACGAGGGGACGCGGGCGTTGACGAATACGGTATCCGTCTGTTCCAGCCAGTGCAGCCGATGCTGGCGCAGACGGCTGAGGATGTGGTCGAAGCGCTGGATGGTCTCGGTGAGGCTTCGCTCGAATACAAGCTGGACGGCGCCCGCATCCAGGTACACAAATCGGGGGATGAAGTAAGGGTATTTTCGCGTGCATTAAACGATGTTACCGTCGCCGTGCCGGAGGTGGTTGAAGCCGCGAGGGCTCTATCGGCCGCGAATTTAATTCTAGACGGCGAGGCCTTGAGCCTCAAACCCGATGGCCGTCCGCAGCCATTCCAGGTCACCATGCGGCGATTCGGCCGCAAGCTGGACGTGGAGAAGTTGCGCGCCGAGCTTCCCATCGCGCCGTTCTGGTTCGACTTGCTGTACCTCGACGGAGGAAATCTTCTAGAGGAGAGCCAGTCGCGGCGATTCGAGGCGCTGAAAAAGCTCGCGCCATCCTCCGTGGTCCCCCATTTGTCTACCGGCGAAGCGAGCAATGGGCATCGGTTCCTCGAAGAGGCGCTCGAGCAAGGGCATGAAGGCATCATGGCTAAATCGCGGGAGTCGCCCTATGTCATTGGTGCGCGCGGCGGCGCATGGCTTAAAATCAAGCACGTAAAGACGCTCGATCTGGTCATCCTGGCGGCGGAATGGGGCAGTGGACGGCGCAAGGGCTGGCTCAGCAATTTGCACCTGGGCGCCCGCGATGTGGAAAAGGGAAGCTTCGCGATGCTCGGTAAAACATTTAAGGGATTAACCGACGAGATGCTCGCCTGGCAAACCCAGGAGCTGCAAAAAATCGAGATCGCGCGAGACAGCCAGACCGTGTACGTCGAACCCAAGATCGTGGTCGAGATCGCATTTAACGATCTGCAAGTGAGCCCGCGCTACCCGAGCGGCCTGGCGCTCCGTTTTGCGCGCGTGAAGCGGTATCGAACCGATAAAACGGTAGAACAGTCGGACACGTTCCAAGCCGTGAAGCGAATCCAGTAAAAGGCGAGGCGGCTCGTCGCGTCCAGCGCTGAGATGATCGGGCCGCTGGCTGCGTTCCCAAGAGTTTCAGCTCGGCCGGGAAATGCTTCTGATCCGGATCTCTGATCTGTTTGAGCCCGGCAAGGCTCTCCCCGATAAAAAAATTGTTTCGGTCCGAAAGATGCCCAGCCAGATCCATTAGAGCCTCGCCATCAAATTACTGAAGTGCAAGGGTTACGCCGGGCTGAGTTGCGTTGCCGGCGATGAAGACGCTCAGCGCTATTTGCGAACCTGTTGGCACGCCGGACGGGACCATCAAGTTAACTTGCAACACGCCGTTCAGCAGGCCTGGCACCGTAGCGCAGAACAGGACCTGGGCGGGAAGATTGCCGATCGCGGCGGTCACCGTGCCGGCGGGGAAGCCGATGGAGGTCGAGTTGACCGACCCGTCAGGAGACGAGGGGCTCACGACACCCGCCCCGGTGAGATAAAGGACGAGAACATTGCCGGCTGTGGCGGGATAAGTAGAGTTGCTGACCTGATAGCTGCCGTCCGGGTTCACCGTGAAGGCGACGGCCTGGCCTGTGTCGGATTCGTCGGCTGTGAAGAAGCCGGGCGCGGAGGATGTGATGCTGACCGGCGTCGAGGGTCCCTGATTGCCAGTGAAAGAAACGGCGACCGCGACGCTGCTTCTGCCCGCGACGCCATAGGGGACGGCAACGCAGACGACGTTGCTGGCCGTGTAGAGGACGGGTGCGGTAAATTCGTCGAAGGTCACGATGGTGCCGCTCCAGGACGTGGGCAGGCTGTCGGAAACGAGCTGGGAAGAAGAGAGGCCCGCGCCGCCAAGACCAGTGCCGTAGATCAAAACGAGTTCGCCGGGAGAAACCGGACCGGGCAAACCGCTGGCCGCGTTGATGACGGCGGAGATTAGCGGGTGAACCGGACCGGAAACGGTCAGAGTCACTGGAATCGCGCCGCCCCCGGTGGTTCCAGAAGCGCTGTATTGCGGCGATATCTGCAGGTTCAGCGTGTAGACGCCGGGCGCCAAGCCGCTGGGATTGGCGGTGAGCGTGATGTCCGCGGGAGTCGAACGGTAGCTTGGCGATGCAGTGAGCCAGTTCGGTGAGCTCGTTGCGCCTATGGAGAAATAACCGGGCAGGAGGGTCGGGCTGCTGATGTGAAGGGTTTGCGGGGGCGGCGGCGGATCGCCCTGGTTGTATTGAAACGCGATCGGCGTGGTGCTGTAGGTCAACGCCGCGGGACTGTAGATGCTGAAGGAAACCGGGATGGTCTGAAGCGTCTTTCCGGTCGTGTCGCGCACAAAGATGTTCGCTGTATAAGTTCCTTCCGCGAGCGATGCGTAGTTGAAATACACGTAGGAATAATTCGGAGTGACGATGGTGGGCGAAGAGAAGCTGATCCAGGTTTGATCAGCCAAGAGCATAACCGTGGTGGTTTGCGGGGCGACGACCTGGATCGAGGTCTGCGGGTTCGGTCCTTGCCGGTAATAGGTCGTGGTAATCGAGGCGGGAACCGCCGTAATGCCCGAGGCTCCGCTCACACCGATGCTACCGATGAACTGCTGGCCTGGCTGGTTTGGCTCCAATCCGATGGTCCCGCTGAAGTAGTAGATGCCGGCGGCAGTACCGGCCGGTGGGCTGGCGGTCAGGATCAACTTGCACGGCGCCGTATTGCCGCTGAGGGTCGCGGTGAACCAGGTTGTACTGGTGCCTAGAAAGAGCGACACCGGAGAATTCGGGACGCTGCTAGTGACGCTGATGGAGGCCGTGGTCGTTTGCCCGGGTTGGACGCTCATCGTCACGGATGTGGCGGACAGCGTCAGGGTCGGCGCTGGGAGCACCGTGTAAGTGACGGGAACCACCTGCGGAGGGTTCGAAGCGCCGGTGATCGAGACGGTTATCGTACCAGTGTAAGTTCCCGCGGCGAGCGTTGCGACGTTGATTTGAAGCAGCGCCTGCCCGTTGGTCGAACCGTAACTCACGTTGGAGAAAAGCCAGGAGGGATTCGAAGATACGATGCTAAAGGAAAACGGCTGCTGCGCGAAATTGTAGTTAATGTTTCGCGTGACGGGCGATAGCGGGATGCCGCTGTATACCGAGATCGTGACCGGCGTGGTGTCAAGGCTGAAGGTCGGATTGCCCAGCACGGTCATCGTGGTCGATAACGCAACCTGAGAGCCGGGAATCTCCGCGGCGCTGACGAAGATCTGTACCGGAGCGTTCGTCACCGTCGTTGCGCTCGCATCCGGCGCGACCTGGATTCCGCCAGGGACCACCGTTACGACGAGCCACGGCACGCTGGCAGTGGCTTGCAGGGTGACGGAACCGTTGATGACGACCGGGATCGTTTCGATCACCGTGGCGCTTCCGGCGTTAAACGAATAAGCCGACTTCGAGAACTGCGAGATCAGGAAATTGCCCTCGCGGAAGAGGGAAAGATCGAAGCGGCCGGCGAAGCCGTCATCCGGGTTGTTGGTGGCGCCGTAGGTGCTGCGCGGAGCGGGATCCGGCGCAGGTTGGATCACGCCGGGAGTCGTGGGCAGAGACAATGAGCCGGTATAGCCGGCAAAGGAGACGCGGCCCGTTGCGTCGGCTGAGACACCGGTGGTGCTGATCGGCGTATTGTAGTACGCCGGACCGGCGGGCGAGTTGAATAGAATCTGGCTCAGGTCTGGTGACAGCATGGCGATGGTGTTGGCGCCCGAGGCGAGCGAGCCGCCGCTCGATGCGCCGAACGCTTCAGCCGCGAGATAAATGTAGCCTTGTGGATCGGCCGCGATGGCGGAGCAGTACCCGGGAACGTTCGAAAGGAGTTGGGGAGCGCCGCTCGATGAGTCGAACTCGGCGACGAAGCCGGAGGCGGCACCCTTGAACGGTTCTTGAGGAGTCACGGTTGCGGGGAACGCGAGCGTGGGCGGATACAGGCCGCACGTCACGACGTTCGGTCCGACGATGGTCATCGCGCTCACCTGTGAGGAGCCCGGCAGATAGGTCGACCAGAGCAGGTGCGCGCCAGTGGGATCGAGCGCGGCGAGAAAACCGGCATTCGCGCCTCCGGGTGTGCTGCCATTGGTCACGGGAAGGTCGGTGGAAGAGGTCGAGCCGCCGATAACGATGTTGCCGTTGGCGTCCAGCACCAGGCTTAGAAGAGCATCGGCACCGGATCCGCCAAACAGGGTTCCGAATTGCAGGCCGGTTCCACCGGGATTCAGTTCGAGAACGATTCCGTCCGTGCCTCCGGCGGAGTTGGGCTGAAAAGAGCTGGGCGTGCCGATGAATTGTGGGCCGCCTACATAACCGCCGATGTAGGCGTCGCCATTGGCATCGACGGCGAGAGCGGTGCTACGGATGCCTACCGAAGGCACGCCGAGGAAGGTGGAATAAAGCAGCCCGATGCCGGTGGGATCCAGCTTGAGGGCGAAGCTGCCGGAGTAGGAAGAAAGCCAGGCCCCGGGCGTTGTGGGAAATTGTGCACTCCGCGTATTGCCGACGGCATACGCATTGCCGGATGCGTCGATGACGATCTCACTCACCGCGTCGGGAGGATTCGAGTATGCAAAATTTACGCCGCCGAGGTAAGTGGAGTAAAGAATCTCTGTGCCGGACGAATTGAGCTTAGTGATGAAGCCTGCGGTGCCGCGGTTGGTGGACTGAAAACCTCCACCAATGAACGGGAGATTGCTGGAGGTTGTGCCGCCACCGAGATAGATGTTGCCGGAGGAATCCGTTGCCGAGGCAAGGATCTGATCCTCGCCATTGCCGCCGTAATAGGTCAGCCATTCGAGGACAGGATCGATGATGAGGGGTTCGGCGGGATCGTATTCGCCGACGGAAAACGCGACGCGATGCGAATTTTCGAGAACAAATCGCCCTCCAACGCGCTCTCGGCGGCCCGCGTACGTCTGATAAATGACTGGCGCGTGGAGGCGATACTGGCGGCCGTTTGCCTCGATGGAAATAGCTCCGCCGGCGAGCGTCAACTTCGAGCTTTCCGGAAAATCGATGGCGGCCGAGGAAGCATCCTGGCCACGCGGAATCTCAAAATCGAATTCGAGATTTCTCCCCGAGGCGTAAACGACGACTCCAGTTTCACCGGCGATGCGGAGGCGCGAGTAATGCGGGATCCCGGCTCGCCATTTAGCAGGGTCGTTACCGAAAAAATAATTGCTGATCCCCGCCAGCTTCTGTTCGGCGCGCACGGAATCGCCAGGCTGCTTCCAGCGCAGGCTCAAGCCGTCGATGGCGATGCCTGAGGAATCGACATGGACGCTCGCATGGGGCCACCGGCCGAGAAATCCGCCACGCGGGTCCGGCTCAAAAAAAGGATCGGCGCCGGCTGCGAGCGACGCGGTCACGAGGGCGAAGAGAAAAAGACGTTTCGCTGACATGGTCTAGGGATTTGTTCGATCAAAGACGAAGGCGCGGTTGGCGTCTAAAATAAGGATGCGCCTGTGATCAAGCTGCACGACCCCGCCGAACGCAGTGCCGAAGAGGACCGTGGAGGATAACGTGGCGAGATTCCAATCCCAAATGTCCTGCAGCGTCATCTGAACCACGTGTTGATCGGGAAGATCGGGGAAGATGTTGCTAGGCGCCAGGTTGCCGAATGCCAGCGGCACGATTCTCGCTCCATACGTGAGCTAGGAGAGCAGGGAGTCCTGCTGCAGTCCTGAAACGGCGGGGTCGGGGGGTGGTTGTCGATGCGGATAATCCGAACTGATCGTAAGTGACCCAGTACGGACAAACAGGGCTCAAACTCGCGCCAATATAGACGCGGTCGGAAGTGACCGCCAAAACGGACGGGCTCGTAGTCTGAAAAATATTCGGGCGCGCGACGCCGTGATCGAAGATGGTAATTTGGGCGTTGGTCAGAACGATGATGGAATCGGGCTGGCCGGGAATCGTGGCCAGGGCGCTGGGGTAGGGGTAGAGGGTGGGATCGGGCGTGAATTGGAAATCGACCGCCAAGGTCGTTGTATTGAAGCGATAGATGGTACCGTCGCTGTCGAACATATAAACGGAACTGCCGTCATCGGTGGGATAGAGCACGTTCGGCACAGCGTTGATGCTCACCGTGTTCAAAGTGCGGAGCGAGGAGTCCGTGATTACGAAGCTGGAGGGGCTGGTTGCCGGATAATTTTGCTGTTGAGCGATGTAATAAATCTTCTGGCCGACGGGGTCAACGGCGGGCCCGCGGCCAATGTCGAAGGGAATCGCGACGTAAACAACGGTCGAGACGGTTTGGCCGCTTTGGGTCACGGCAGCGACGTGGCGGCTTTGACCTTCGAGTATTTGCGCCGGCACCGCGAGAACGATCGAGGCCCCAGTGATGGTGAAGGGGACGGACGTTCCATCCCATGTGGCGGATGCTCCGGAGGAAAGACCGGACTCGCCCAGCGCGACCTGATAAACGCCCGAGGATGGAGTGACAAAAACCGGGACGCTCGCCGACAGCGAAATGGTGGACGCGCCGGTGACATGGAAGACCGCGCTGGTCGAGCCTCCGCCCGGCCCTGCATTCGTCACCACGACGGTATGAACGCCGGCGGCCGCGAGATCGGAAGCGGAGAGCGTGAGTTGAAGGACGCCCTGGTTATATTGGGTCGTATACTTCGGGGTCCTGGGCTGACCGTCCCACGTGACCATGCTCGATGGCAATAGGTTTTCGCCCGTGATCTGAAGTCCGACGGCGGAAGAGCCTGCTGGCAGCTGAGCGGGCGATAGAGAAAGATTATAAGGAGCGGGATTGAGGAGTTGGAGCGTCACCGGATTCGAACTGCCTCCGCCCGGAGCGGGAAGCGAAGCGGTGAGCGTCACGGAACCGGGAACGAGCAGATTGGGGTCACTGACAGTGAGCGACATGGCGCTGTTGCTGGTGAGTGTTATCGGCACCGCAGTCCCGTTCCACAGCAACTGAGTGCCGTAACCGAAACCGGTGCCACTGATGTTCAGCGCGACGCCCTGAAGACCAAGGACAGCGGCGGGGGGCGACAACTGTGTGATGGCAGGGGTGGGATTGAGAGGCGAAATTTTCATCACCCCCGCGTCCGTTCCCGCCTGTGGGCCAACTTCGTAGTAACCCTCATCAATGGTGTAGCCGCCGGCGAAATTCGGCTGAATCACTCCAGGCGTGGTTTGCAAAAATCCATTGGTCTGGCTCGCGACCCAGACGCCTCCATCGGGAGCGGGCGCGAGCGCCACGGGAGGAGCATCATAGCCTTGCGAAGCGATCCCGTATGGGATCTCCGTCGTGAAATATTGCCTACCGTTTTGGTCCAGGCAGGTGAGTCCCCACTGGGCTTGAGTTGTGGCGACTAAACCACCGGGCGCCTGTTGGAATGTAGATCCGGACGCGAACATGCAGGTCGAGCCGTTGGGAAGGAACGTGAATTGGGTGGGATAGGGGCTGCCGTCGTCGAAAAAGGTAGCGGCAAGCACGGTGTTAGTGTTGGCTTGAAGCTCGACCCAGAACGGACCGGCAGTTCCCGCCTTTCCCGCAGCCGCGGGCCCGAGATGCACGGGGTTGGTCACGGGAACACCGAGAGTTTGCGCGGAGCCGAGAATATGCATGTTGCCGGAGGGATCCTCCGTAATGCTGTTGATTGGCGTCCCGAGATAAGAAGCGAAGGTCAGCGCGGACCCCGAAGGATTTAGCCGCGCCAGGTACCCGTAACCCCCGTACGAGGGCGCGCTGGTTCCAGGTAGAGGATTGATTATGGCCGGACCGCTGCCAAAGCTGATTTCGTTTTCGCTCGCGAATAGGACCCCGCCGAGGGCGTCGACCTGCATTGTTTCCAGACCGAGTGGAAGAAAGGTCACATAGATTACGCCTGTGCCGGTTGCGTTCAAACGCACGATGAAGCCCGCAGCAGTAGCTGAATTGGTAAAGTAAGCGCCGGTGGTGGCCGCGAATGCGGCGGCTCCGCTGCCTCCGATGAACGGTTCGCCAACGCTATCGACGGCGAGACGCAGGCTCGGATTTGCGACATAGATTGAGGAAGGCACGCCGAGGAACGTAGCGGCAAGCAGCTTGCCCGTTTGCGGATCGAATTTCGCCCAGAAGGTGTCGGCCGAGTTGGGAAGGATGGAGGCGCGCCAGGCGCTCGAAGGCACCGGAAAGTTGGGCGAATTCGTAGTGCCCATCACGTGGATGAATCCGAGGTTGTCGCGGACCAGGGAAAGGGGCGCGTCGCCGCCTGAGCCTCCGAAATAGACGGCGTAATCGAGGGTGGTGCCGTCGGGATGCATGCGCGTAAGGAAACACAGGCTCTGCAGCAGTTCCAACGGGCGATTGTAGGGCGAGCCAGGAAAGGTCGCCTGCGGCAGATCGACGGAGGTGGTTGCACCGGCCAGGTAGACGTTGCCGGAGGGATCGGTGACCATTTGAATGCTGGTTTCGTTACCCGTGGCGCCACCATAGTAAGTCGCGACCTGCACGATGGGATCGATGATCAGAGCGAAAGCGCGGTTGTAGGCATCGACCTCAAAACCGGCGGTGTTCGCGCTGCGCATCGCGAAACGCGCGCTGACGGGCACCCGCTTTCCTTTTATCTCCTGCCATGCCAGAGGCCGATGAAGGTGCACTTCGCCGGTTTGCCCTCTGGCGTGCAATGCGCCGTCCGCGCAAAGAAAAGGCCCATCGAAGCGCAGAGATATGGCCTCGGGAGAGGCCCCGGGCTGGAGGACGAAATCGAACTCCAGATTGTTCGCGGAGCCGTGATAAAAGAGATCGGTTTTCGGATAAACGCCGCGATAGAGGATGCGCGCGTAGCGGCGAACATCGAGCCTCCACTTCGCAGGGTCCTTTCCGATGAGATAGCTGACGCGGCCGGGTGCTTGATCGAGCGGCTCTGCGCCTGGGGTCGAGGCAGCGGCAAATTCGAGGCGGACGCCCGCGCCGGGCCATTCAATACGACTGGCTGCGACGGAGGCTCGATCGCCCCCGCGTGTGACGAAGGAATGCTCCGCGGGTTCGAACAGGACGGCTGCCGAGACCGAGCTCGCACAAGCGAAAAATGCAAGGAGTTTATTGAACCGCAATGGTGACTCCTTGCTGGGTGCTGGCTCCGCCAATGGTGATGACAACGGGCTGCGCACCGGTGAGGCCGGGGGGCAGAAGCAAGTTTACCTGAAAGGATCCGGCAATCAGGCCGGGCGCGGAGCCGGAATAAAGCACGCTCGCGGGTTGTCCGCCGACGGTTGCCGAAGCAGGTTGGGGGGTGGGAACTGCTGCAATGGAAACGAGATTAGGGTTTTCGCCGGGCGTAGGCCCTCCTCCGGTTCCGTAAAGCACGACGTAATCGCCGGCATGCGCGGGATTCGCTGCCGAATTCACGGTGCCATCCTTGTTTAAGGCGACCAGCGCGCCGTTCGGGCTTTGAAAAAGCCCAGGTGCGGCGGCGGCGACGGGCATCTGCACCGGCGGGGAAGGGATGCTGTTTCTGACCACTTCGACCGCGGTTGTACCGGAGAGCGAAAGCCCCTGAGGCACCATGACGTTGATCAGATTAGAGGATTCATAAATGACGGTGCCGGCCAGATCGCCGAACCACACGGAAACGTCGGGCGGAGGCATCATGGTTCCATTTTTCGCAACCTGAAAAGTTGCCGGAGACGCGATGCCGACACTGTTTCCGTAGATCGAGACGATTTCGCCCGGAGCAATCGCTCCAGAGGCTCCGCTGGCGGAGTTGATAACACCGGCGGAACTGAGAGAGGGCGCGGGCTGCCGCAAACCAGTGTGAAACATGATAAGAGTGCCGGAATAAGGGATCGCTACTCCGTCGGTCCCAAAGGGGACCAGAATCGTGGGTGGTCCGTAGTTTGAATAATAGGTGTCGGGATAGAGCTCGACCGATCCGAGAATAGCTTGCGTCACGGCATCGGCCGCGACCACATAGCTGGGCGAGTCGTTCACCGGATAGGGATTGACCTGGAGGACGAAGAACCGCGCAAGATTCGCGTCATAAAACGCGGCGCCGCTGGTGCCGAAATCGGCGACGCGCTTCCCTGTGTTCCAATCGATGGCTTGGCCGGCGGTGGTGTAAACCAGGTTCCCATTGACGGCGACGGGCGCGCCGCTGCTGGGCAGCGAAACAGGAGCGGACAGGCCCGTTGCGCCGACGGTCCAACCCCACAGCGTCGCCGAGCAATTATCCAGGCACAAACTACCGCTGAATAGCCGCGTCCCATCGGAATTGAATAGAGGCGTCGCGCCTGGTGAGGAGCCGCTTCCGGCCCGCGCAACGCCCCTATCGAAAATGGCCACCGTCGGATAAAAAAGATTGGAAGCGCTGTAGTTATACACGATCGCGAGGGTTTCCGGAGCGCCCGGCATGACCGCGACCCCTCGCGCAGTCCCGTTGTTCGGCACAGTAATCTGGCGGACTGAGCTCATGGAGTTCAAATCGAATTCCTGGACGAAGGAACCGCTGACGGCGTAGAGGTAATGAAGGTCGTCTGACAGAGCCAGGGTGGTAGGCGAGCCCGCAGCGGGGAGCGCGGGGCCTGCCGCTCCGGTATTGGGATCGACCGCGACGACCGAGTTCGAAGGGAACGAGGTGGACGTGGAATTAGCACCAACGCTCAGCCAAATTCGACCCCGTTGCGAGTCATAAATTACAGAATTTGGACTGACAGCGACGCCGACGAAGAAATAAATCGGCCCGACGACGACACCGGAATTCGGCGAATAAACGACAATTTCCGCTGCGCCGGGAGCTGATAAGTCGGAGGGATAAACGGGAACACTGAGCGAGGTTCCGGTGATCTGGGTTTGGGTGGTGGTCGGGCGGTCAACACCGTTCCAGCGCACAGTCATCTGCGAATCCAGGGGAATCTGGCCCATGCCGACCTGGAGGGAGGTGATCGAATCGCCGACATTGGCATACGACGGATTCAGAATGGCCTCGCTAGGGATGGGCTGGGAATAGAGGAAAAAACAACATTGCGAAATCAAAAAGAGGGGAAAAAAGCCAGAACGGAAGCAGAAGGACATGCGCATTCTTGCCGGGAAGGAATCATAGCACATCCAAACTTCATTCCACCGTTTTCTTGGAAGCTGATCGTCGAGAAAAGAAGAAGTGAAATTGCGGGGATCTTCAGGAACCCCTGACCATGTTAGTCCTTGCCGGACGGCGCGCGGCTTGTGCCGCTGCAACTGGGTGACCGCCTCACCAAACTAGTGTTCTGCGTGGCACGGTTCGATCATTATCCCGGTGAGATGGTGGGGCCGCCAATACTGGCGGCAAGCCGGCTTTGTGCCGGAGATAGTGGCCCTTCGCGCGAAGCCGCCTTCGAAAGGGCGGCTGCCATCCAAACGCTATCGGCGGCACCGCAAAATGGTGGGGATTTCTGACGCTCAGACCACTAGGCGCACCGTCTCTGCGAACGATAGACTTGAACGTGTGAATCGTCGCATCCGCCGGGCTACGACGTGGTCGGAGGGTACGGATTTCTTGCCAAACACCTTGGCAATGTGCGACCAGAATAATTTTATGCTGAATGGCGCATGGAACATCCGCCCCCGCGGGCATGAAAATGGCTGCCCTGGTGGTGCCGGACCTTAGCGAATTCTCAAGAGAGACGGAAGCCGCCAATCACTTCGACGCGCTGAACGGGCTCTTCCCGCTCGCGGCGTCGAAGGCCAGATTAAACGGCCGGATCGACTCCACCGCCAGGATCCCATCCACCACCCCGGGATCGTGTTCGGCGATCGCCCGCACCTCCGCCTCGT
>Ga0182024_10021046_pt1 | contig 11871 bp, 10 predicted proteins | sample P32metaG_FD_120480 | JGI IMG/M metagenome (GOLD analysis project Ga0182024, IMG submission 120480) | Permafrost microbial communities from Stordalen Mire, Sweden - P3-2 metaG (Illumina Assembly) | ecosystem: Environmental > Terrestrial > Soil > Wetlands > Permafrost | place: Sweden: Stordalen... | reverse complement strand
TTCGCTGCCGGCGCGACATCGGTCTTCTGGGGGGCGTTCACGCTCGGTCGGGTGATCACAGCACCGCTGGCGGTTCGCTGGTCCCCTCAGCGCATCCTGGTACCCGCGTTCATCGTCGGCGCCTTGCTGCTGCTCGGTGTTCGCGCCAATGTGGCGCCGCCACTGCTCTTCGCGCTCGTCGGCGTGTGCGCGGCGCCGATCTTCCCCGTCGTGGTGTCGTGGATGACCCGGGTGATCCCCAACGCGACGACTCTCGTGACCTACGCCATCCTCGGCGCTGTGATCGGCAGCGCACTGGTGCCCGCCGCGTTGGGCGGGCTGATCGGCGTTGCGGGCGCGATCGAGTTGCCGCTGGGTGTGGCGGTCTGCGCGGTTGCGTCACTCGGCATGGTGGGCGTCATCTCGCTGCGCCTCCGCGGCTGAGCTCAGGGCTCGGGCGCGGTGATCGCGATCGCGATCCAGGTGATCGTCGTTCCCTTGTGGAGGGCGGTCAGCGCGGGGAATCCCGCGGTTACCTGACCGAAGATGTCGTACTTGCGCGCAACACCGCTGCTGTCGCCGGTGCTGATGAAGAACTGGCTACCGATCCTGGCCGGGTCATTCGAGTACATGGCCACGGAACCAAACAGGTAGTTGCCCACCACCGGGTCTGAGGCGACGGTGAACCCCGGGCCGCCCGTACCGGTGCTGGTCGGGTCGCCCGCGATCGCGACCGGTGCCGGGAGTGCGCACGCCGCTCCAGTGGTGGCTGGGCACACCTGGTAGAAGCTGAGCCCATCGTAAAAACCGTGCTGGGCGAGAGCGATGAACTCCGTCACCGCATGCGGGGCGTACTCCGGGCGCAACCTGACGGAGATCACGCCGGCCGAAGTGTCGATGTACGCGCAGTAGCCGATATTGCGTGCGAGCGTGAGTCTTGGCGCTGCGGCGAGATGTCGCGGTGGATTTGTAACAGCCGTGTGCGCGGGCGGTGCTGGACATGTCACGGCGGTCTGGATTGTGACCAGACCAGGCGTCGCGGTTGTCGAGGTATTCGAATTGCAGGCGGCGAGTGCAAGCACAGCACAACCGCCCAGAACGCCAACCGTGCGCGAACGAACATATGCAGAGTGATGCAGCGATGTTCGCTGGCGCACATAGGGAAGTGCCTTTCGTAGCTTCATTATCGGCGCGTACTCTACGCGGGAAAATTCCTCCGTGCTGCGCTGAGATCGAATTTGACTTTCGCGACAGAAACGCGCAGTGTCCGGCGGCGAGGGTAGGCGGTACGTGTGGAGGCGATCAATGGGCGAGAGCCGGAATCGAGACGTGGTGGCACGCCATCGAAGGTGGGCCGTCGGTCTGGCATTAGCTGTCCCGCTGACGTTAGCGGTGTCCCAGTCGTGGGTCGCACATGCGACCGCGCCAACTCAGAGCGCGTTTACGCCCATCACGCCCGTGCGTGCGCTGGACAGCCGGTTTGCGCCGAATCAAGGGATGCATCTCTCTCCGACCCACGAGGTGGAGACGTGGCAGGTTTCGGGTGCGAACGGCATCCCGGCCGGTGCAACCGCGATCGTGTTCAACCTGACGGTTGTCGGCACGAATGCCACGACCTTCCTGAGGCTCTGGCCTGACGGCACGAGTGAGCCAGGCACTTCGAACATCGACGTCCTGCCCGGAAAGACGACGTTCACGACCGTGGTTGTCGGGTTGAGCGGCGCAGGCGTCATTGACATCGCCAACATCGCCGGCAGCGCCGACATCATCTTCGACTACTTCGGGTACTACGCTGCCGTGATTCCGGGTGGACCAACGGGTCCGACCGGTGCCACTGGACCAACGGGTCCGACTGGACCCAGCGGCGGGCCGACCGGGCCGACGGGCGCGACGGGTCCTGCAGGCGCGACTGGTCCTGTAGGTCCTACGGGCGCCACTGGTGCGACTGGTCCCACGGGCGCTAGCGGAGCCATCGGAGCTTCGGGCACCGCTGGAGTCACAGGTGCCACTGGTGCCACGGGTCCGACGGGAACAGGCAGCACGGGAGCAACTGGCGCAACGGGTGCCACCGGAGCGACTGGCAGCACTGGTCCGACGGGTCCGACCGGACCCACCGGAGCCACGGGTGCAACAGGCGCGACGGGTGCGACCGGAGCAACGGGCGCCACGGCGTACACCACCATTGCCGGCGTAACGATCGCGGGCGAGCACGAGGTGTTTGGCACGGGCACGATCGGTACAGCAGCAACGCTCACGGGAAGTGCTGTGTTCAGTGGCGGGGCCGGTGCATACGTCTGCTACGGATCTGACACCACAGCGTCTCTAGCGGTGATCTTCACCTACGCGTCCGGATCGTCGTTCACGCCCACAAGTGGCGGAGCTGGCGATGGCGTCAAGTTCATCTGTATCGGCAGCTAAGACACCGATACACCTGACCGTCCTATTGGATTGACCGATGCGGCGCTGGTCCGTCTCGCACTGCGCGCGGGACGGACCATCCGCCTCGGCTCTCATCGCTATCAGACACCAATCGGAGTTGGAGCCGAGGCGGTTGTGCAACACATGATCCGGCCCATAAGGGGCGCATTCGGCGCATTTGCGCTGTCGATGCTCGTGATCGGCGTCGCCGCATGTGGAAGCCCATCAACGTCTGAGAGCCTCATCGCTCAAGGCCTGAAGGCGCAGCTCGCCGGGGATACCTCAACAGCTGCAACCACATACCGGCAGGCGATCAAGCTTGATCCCAACAACGCCGTCGCCCACTACGACCTGGGCACGGTGTACGACGGCCAGGGCAATATCTCGCAGGCCGTGTCGGAGTACACGGCGACACTGGTCATCAGTCCCTCGTTCACCGATGCGCTCTTCAACCTCGCGGTTGACACAGCGACGTCCGACCCCACCGGCGCCCGTCAGCTGTATCGCCGAGTGGTGGCGCTGCAGCCGAGCTTCGCTGCAGCCTGGCTCAACCTCGGCTTCATCCTGCAGCGCGACAGCGATCTCAGCGCAGCGAAAGCCGATTGGGCGAAAGCAGTCGCGCTCGACTCAGCACTCGCCGCTCACGTCCCGGCGGCGCCGGCTGCACGTCCCGCCGCGTCACCGTCACCGAAGGCGTAGCGCGATGACGCTGCCCTGGTGATCGCCCCACCCCAGGCACGCGTGCGTCGTGCGGAGGCGGTGTTGGCGATGAGAGCACCGGACATTCCGCAGCGACGGAGCTTCTGGCGGCACGCGCCCTGGCTGTTCGTGGCCGCGGCGTGCCTCTTCGGCCTCGTGGCCATGTCGGCCGAGTTGACCGTCGTGCAACCCCTCAACGACGAGGCGATGCATTTCGAGATGGTGCGCTGGGCGACGCAGCAGGTCCATCAGGGGAACCTGCTCCCGCTCGACGGGTGGTTTCCCTTCCTGAGTCTCGGCGATGCGCAGTTCTCGCACTATCAGAGCCTCCCGCATCTCATCACGGCGTACACGTCGTTGATCTTCGGGACCGTTTCCACGGAGCGGTGGGCCGGCTACCTGCTCTTCGCGTTGTTTCCCCTGAGCGTCTACGCCGGGAGCCGTCTGCTCGGGTGGTCGGCATGGACTGCTGGTGCTGCAGCACTCGTCTCGCCGCTGCTCGTGAGCGTCACCGGGTACGGGTACGAGTCGTTCAGCTACACGTGGCTCGGTAACGGTCTCTGGTCCCAGGAATGGGGCATGTTCCTCCTGCCCCTCGCGTGGGGTGTCAGCTGGCGTGCGGTCAATGGCACCGGAAAGGGCAAGTACGCGCTGGCCGCGCTTGTTGTCGGACTGACGATCGCGATGCACTTCCTCACCGGGTATTTCGCGTTGCTGTCGATCGGCGTCTTCGTGATCGTCGTGTGGCGCGGCTTGCTGCCCCGCATCGGTCGCGGAGCTCTGGTCTTCGGCGGGGCGGGGCTGGTGGCCGCATGGGTCGTTGTGCCGCTCATCACCGATGGTGCGTACTTCAACCTCAGCATCTTCAACCAGGGAACGTTCTGGCTCAATTCCTATGGAGCGCCCCAGGCACTCGGCTGGCTCTTCACCGGTCAGCTCTTCGACTACGGAAGGTTCCCCATCGTGAGCCTGCTCGTTGCGCTCGGGATGATCGTGTGCCTGTTCCGGTTTCGCCGCGACGCACGCGCTCGCGCGCTGCTCGGCTTGCTCGCGCTGAGCTTCGTGCTGTTCTCCGGGCGACAGCCGTTCGGCTTCATCCTGAACCTGCTCCCGGGCAACGCAGACCTCTACCTGTCGCGATACATGATGGGCATTCAGCTCGCCGGTGACGTGCTTGCGGGCGTTGGGCTCGTCTGGGCGGGCGAGACGGCGATCCGACTGGCACGGACATGGCGGCCTCGCGTGTCGCCGATCCCCGTGGTGGCGGGATTGATGGCGGCCGCAGTGCTGATCACGCTTCCAGCCTGGGTCAACCGCGCTGCGTATGCCGCGAGCGACTCCGCAAGCATCGGCGTGCAGGTCGACAGCGACCAGACCGACGGCGCAGCGCTCGATGTGCTGATCAACGACATCAAGGTGCGAGGTGGCGGCCGGACGTACGCGGGGCTCCCGGGAAACTGGGGACAGCAGTACGCCATCGGACAGGTGCCCGTCTACGCATACCTGGCCGACAACGATGTCGACGAATTTGGATTCACGCTGCGCACGCCATCGCTCCTCGCCGACAACGAGGCGTACTTCAACCAGGCCGACCCGGCGCAATACCAGCTCTACAACATCCGCTACGTGCTGATGCCGGCCGGGATGACGATGCCGATTCCGGCCACGCTGCTTGCATCGAGTGGGCGACACCGCCTGTACCTGGTCGCGACCAGCGGCTACGCGCAGGTCGTCGACACCTCAGGTGTCATCGAGGCAGATCGCGCCGACATGGCAGCACAGATGCAGCCGTTCCTGCATTCCGGCGCATTCGCGCAGGGTGAACTCGCGACAGTCGCATACAACGGCGGTACAGCCGCCGCGCCGACACTGCCGATCGCAGCGACGCCCAACGCGCCACCCGGCACCAGCACCGACGTGTTGGTGCAAGCGCAGAACGGCTACTTCGCTGCCAATGTGACGGCCACGCGCACAGCCGCTGTCGTGCTCAAGGTCACCTACGACCCTCTTTGGCACGTCACTGTCGATGGAAGGGCTTCAACGCCGTACATGGTGGTTCCGGGCTTCGTCGCGGTCACCGTTGGCCCGGGTCAGCACTTGGTGATCTTCCAGTACGTGCCGTATTCGCATTACGGCGCGCTGCTCGGGATCGGTGGACTCACCCTGCTCATCCTCGGGCTTGGTCCGTGGCTCTGGCGCAGGCGGCTGCGTGACCCCTTCGTGCGCCGGACGACGCTCTTGGGGCGGAAGTCGGCATGAGGCCGGTGCTCGAAGTCTCGATCCTCATGCCCTGCCTCAACGAGGCGGAAACCATCGGGCGATGTGTCGACCGCGCCCGCGAATCCATTGCTCACCTGGACATCCGCGCCGAGGTGGTGGTTGCTGACAATGGCAGCACGGACGGGTCACAGCAGATCGCGCACGCGCATGGCGCCAGGGTTGTCACCGTCGACGAACCGGGGTATGGCGCCGCCATTCGCGGGGGCGTTGCCGCGTCGTCAGGTCGCTACATCATCATGGGCGACGCCGACGAGAGCTACGACTTCGCGGAGATTCCCCCGATCCTCGAACGATTGCGGGTGGGCGACGACCTGGTGATGGGGAATCGCTTCGCCGGCGGGATCGAGAAAGGGGCAATGCCCTGGTCCCATCGCTGGATCGGGAATCCGGTGCTCTCCATGACTGGACGGATCTTCTTCTCCTCACGAGTGCGCGATTTTCATTGCGGCTTGCGCGGGTTCAGCGTGGATGCCTTCCGGCGTATGCGTCTCAATACGACCGGTATGGAGTTCGCGAGCGAGATCGTGGTGAAGGCGTCGCTGGCGAGCATGAAGATCAGCGAAGTGCCGATCTCGCTGCACAAGGATGGCCGCAGCCGGCCGCCACACCTGCGTACGTGGCGCGACGGATGGCGGCACCTGCGATTCCTCCTGCTCTTCTGTCCTCGATGGCTCTTCGTGATTCCGGGCCTGGCGCTGCTATTGCTTGGCTCGCTCATGACCCTCTGGCTGCTCGGGGGCACCCGGTATATCGGAACAGTCGGTCTCGACATCCACTCGATGCTGGTCAGCGGCGTGTTCGCGTTGATTGGCTACGAGTTGATCCTCTTTGGTGCGTTCATCAAGGTGTTCGGTATGCGGGCCGGGTTCCTGCCGTCAAGCCGCAGGACCGACAGCTTCTTCCGCGTGGCGACTCTGGAGAAAGGGCTGCTTCTTGGCGGCGTCCTGACGCTCAGCGGCCTCATCCTCGTGCTGCTGGCCGTTGTGAGCTGGGGCCGAGGCGGCTACGGGGTGCTCGATACCCAGGCATCGATGCGCCCGCTGATCGTCGCGGTTCTCCTGATCGCCGGAGGTGTGCAGACGATTTTTGCGAGCTTCGTGCTGAGCATGCTCGGGATCCGGGACAACGTCGCGGTTCGACCATCCATCGTGCTCGAGCCTGAGATCGAGACGCGAGATGTGGCCGGCGTCGGCCATCGTCAGCCTATGAACGGATCGACGAGGACGAACGGTCACCATCCGGAGCGAACACAAACAGGTTATTGAGGCCCAGCTGAAACCGTTGCGCCCGGCGCAGGACGAATCCAGCGTTGGTGAACAGCGGAAGCGTGTCGGCCGGCACGAAGCCGTGGTGCTCGTGGGCCTCGATGCCGTCAAGGACCGCGAGCCGCTGCCCGAGATGGATCAATGAGTCCACCTGTGCCGATGGCACGGTGCAGACAACACGCCCAGGGTCTCGCACGAGCATTCGACACGCCGCCGCCAGATCGCGCTGCGCGTCTGGCGGGATGTGTTCCAGCACGGCCAGCAGCGTGATGGCGTCATAGCGATCATGTTCCGGAAGCGCCTCCGGCGCGTGCCCCTGGATGAAGCGGAAGGATCCATGGTCGCGGGGCACCGGCGCCGCATCGATGCCGACTCCGGACGCGATTCGGCTCCCCAACGCGCGAAACAAAGCCCCGTCGCCGCAGCCAATGTCGAGAAGATGGGCGGCATGGGGGATATACGGCGTTGCAACGGCAATGCGCCATGACTGCAGAACCGAATCGCCCGGTTTGATATGCGTTCCAATGAGCGGAGTGGACGGCGGCGATTCCAGCGTACACGCAGCGTGGGAATTTGACTTCCCGGGTCCGATGCAACGCCCCAATCGCGCAGATTGCAACGCGCCTGAGCGGAGGCTGTTGCGACGTGAGCATCGGGCAGGCAACCCGGTTCGGACGGCCCAGGCTGGGGTGATGCTTCCAGGAGAGACCACGTCATGACCGGCCGCCAGACCACGCCCAGGCAGGACCCGCTACCGCCCGAGGTCGGTTTCGGCGAGCTCATGACCCGGATGATCTCGGCCAACCGGGTGGAGAAGGCCAAGCGAGTAAAGGCAGATGGCCACGGCCGCACCCCGCCACACGATGCGGCCGAACCACGAGGAACTCCCGAGAGCCCTGCGGCGTGACGCTCGCCGCGAGCAGGACGCCGAGCGGCGGTGTGCTCTTCGCGACATTTCTCGAGGCGCTTCCGGATGCGATCGTGGCGGTCGTCGCCGACGGCAGCATCCTGCTCGTGAACTCGCAGGCTGAATCCTTGTTCGGATATGCGCGTGATGAGCTGATCGGCCGTCCCCTCGAGGTGCTGGTGCCGGCCTCGGTCCGCGACCACGCGCAGCTTCGCGCCACGTATTTTCAGGCGCCGGTGCCCCGCCCCATGGGACTCGGCATGGAGCTGTCGGGCAGGCGCAAAGATGACAGCGAGTTCCCAGCGGAAATCGCCCTCGCCTGGATCGAGATCGACGATCGTTTCCTCGCCATCGCCTCCGTCCGCGACATCACCGAACGCAAGCGGGCCGAGGCGAAATTCCGCAGCCTCCTCGAAGCCGCTCCGGACGCGATCGTCGGTGTCAACGCGGGCGGCCTCATCGCGCTTGTCAACACGCAAGCCGAGGCGCTGTTCGGGTACGAGCGCAACCAGCTCATCGGTCGCCCCGTTGAACTGCTGGTCCCAGGGGCGGCGCTCAACATCCATTCGCCCAACCCGGATCCCGGGTTTCGTGACCCGCGAACACGACCTGCGGAGGCGTGGATCACGCTCGCCGGCATACGCGCGGACGGTTCGGAGTTTCCGGCGGAAGTGTCACTTTCGTCGATCGAGACCGAGGACGGTCTCCTGGTCTGCGCAGCGATTCGCGATGTCTCCGAGCGTGTCGAGGCGCAGCACGACCGCGATCGCATGGAGGCGCAACTCGAGCGCGACAGGCTGGAGCGGCAGCTCCATCAGTCACAGCGTCTCGAGAGCCTCGGCCAGCTTGCGGGTGGTGTCGCGCACGACTTCAACAACCTGCTCGCGGCGATTCTCAACTATGTGAGCTTCGTTGACGAGGAGATCGCCGCAGAGATCGCGTTGCGTCCTTCGCACGAGTCGGCACGCCTCAGCGCTGTGCTCGAGGACGTCAGCCAGATCGGTGCTGCCGCCGAGCGCGCTGCGCGGCTCACGCATCAGCTGCTTGCGTTCGGCCGTCGCGAGGTCATCAAACCGGAGATCATCGATTTCAACGCGATCGTCGCCGAGGTGGAGGAGCTGCTGCGCACGACCATCGGCGAGCATGTCGAACTGATCACACGCTGCGCGGCCGACCTCGGGCATGTGCTTGCGGATCGCGGTCAGATGGAGCAGGTTCTGCTCAACCTCGCCGTCAACGCGCGCGATGCGATGCCGACCGGCGGGACGCTGATCATCGACACCGGCAATTTCACCGTTGACGATGCATACGCGGCGGTTGATCCACAGTTGGAGGCGGGGCCATATGTGCGGCTGCGCGTGGCGGACAACGGCTCCGGCATGAGTCGCGAGACCATCGAGCGAGCCTTCGAACCGTTCTTCAGCACCAAGCCGAAAGAGAAGGGATCCGGCCTCGGCCTGGCCACGGTGTACGGCATCGTCAACCAGGCGGGCGGGATGGTCGATCTCGAGTCCGATCTCGGGACCGGAACGACGATCACGATCCTGCTCCCGGCTGTCGCGTCAATCATCAAGCAGCCTGATACACCGCGACAGTCGACGCGACGGAGCCACGGCGGCGAGACGATCCTCGTCGTCGAGGATGAGGACCTGGTTCTCGATGTCGCGACGCGCATCCTCACCAGGCACGGGTATCGCGTACTCGGAGCCCGAGATGGGTCGGAAGCCCTGGAGCTCATCCAGGAACACAAGGGCACGATTCACCTGCTGCTCACCGACGTGGTGATGCCGGGCCTGACCGGCAATCAGGTCGCCGAGCGAGTCAGCGAATTGCGCCCGAAAATCCGCGTCCTCTACATGTCGGGCTATCCCGAATCGGTGATCACCTCGCAGGGCGTGGTGCAGCGCGGCATTCACCTGGTGCTGAAACCGTTTGTCGCGACCGACCTGCTCGACCATGTGCGCGCCACCCTCGACGCCTGAGACCGGCCGCCCTACAGCGACTCCGCCCAGGCGACCACGACGCCCCAGACGATCGCCCACGTCGCGAGCACGGCAACCCACTGCCAACCCGACACATGCGGTGCGCGTCCTCGTCCCCGGGCCATCGCGAACCAGGCGGTCGTCTGCTTGTCGAGCAGGCGCCACACCAACCATGGCGCGTAACCCAGCTCGATCGCGGTTGTGAAGAGCAGGCTCCCGCTGAACTGACCGGTCACGAGCATCACCAGCGATACGACGCCGACCAGGCTGATGATCACCATCAGTCCAACCTGCACCAGGCGCAGCGCGGGGACGCCGCGTCGCAAGCCCTCGCCGAGTGCGAGCAGCCCGGCCGCGGCGACCAGGCCACCCCCGATGACGAGTGGGTTGGGGGTGAATCCGAGATTGCGCGTGGCCGATGCGATTGCCTGCGTGGTCAGCTGCGCCGTCAGCGCCCAGTCGAAAACCACAGCGATGCCGAGGCCGTGGGGCCGCGGTTGCACCGTCGCCCCATCGGCCGCAGCATCGAGCGACGTTGCGAAACCCTAGGCCGCCCCGGCGGGGACCTTCGGCAGCTCTGCAAGAGCGGTGTCGAGCCGCTCCTGTGGGAGTTCGACGTCCTCGAGCTTGCCCGCGAAGTACGCGTCATAGGCGCCCAGGTCGAAGTGTCCGTGCCCCGAAAGGTTGAACAGGATCACGCGCGAATCACCCGCCTCGCGTGCCGCGGCCGCCTCCTGTGCAACCGCACGGAGTGCATGGGACGGTTCCGGCGCCGGCAGAATTCCTTCGCTGCGCGCAAAGCGCACCGCTTCCGCGAAGCACTCGTTCTGCTTGTATGCGCGGGCTTCGATGAACCCGTTCTTGACGAGCAGGCAGAGCGACGGCGCATCGCCGTGATATCGCAGGCCGCCGGCGTGGATGGTGTCGGGGATGAAGTTGTGCCCGAGCGTGTACATGGGCACCACCGGTCCCATCCCTGCGGTGTCGCCGAAGTCGTATGCGTAGAGGCCGCGCGTGAGCGTCGGGCACGCGGCTGGCTCTGCCGCGATGAATCGAGTGTTGGTCTTGCCCGCGAGGCGATCGGCGAGGAAGGGATACGCCAGGCCGGCGAAGTTCGAGCCGCCACCGACACAGCCGATCACCACGTCGGGATAGGCGTCCGCCATCTCCATCTGCTTCTGGGCTTCCTGGCCGATCACGGTCTGGTGAAGGAGGACGTGGTTGACCACCGACCCCAGGGAGTAGTGACTGTCGTCGCGAGTTGCGGCGTCCTCGACAGCCTCGGAGATGGCGATGCCGAGGCTCCCCGGCGACTCGGGCTCGCGGGCGAGCACGCTGCGCCCGAACTCGGTCTGATCGGTCGGGGAGGGGAGGACCTTGGCGCCCCAGGTCTCCATCAGCGCTCGGCGGTACGGCTTCTGCTGGTAGGAGACCTTGACCATGTAGACCATGACCTCGAGCCCGAAGAGGCCGCCGGCGAAGGCGAGCGCAGAGCCCCATTGGCCGGCGCCGGTCTCGGTGGTCAGGCGCTTGATGCCTTCCTCGGCGTTGTAGTATGCCTGCGCGACCGCGGTATTCGGCTTGTGCGAGCCCGCCGGCGAGGTGCCCTCGTACTTGTAGAAGATCCGGGCGGGCGTGTCGAGGGCCTTCTCAAGCCGAGTCGCGCGGTAGAGGGGCGTGGGGCGCCACATCTTGTAGATGTCGCGGACGCGATCCGGGATCTCGATCCAGCGTTCGGTCGACACCTCCTGGCCGATGATCGCCATGGGGAAGATGGGGGTGAGATCCGGCGGGGTCAGGGGCTCGAGGGTCCGCGGGCTCAGGAAGGCGCCGAGCGGCTCGGGGACGTCCGCGAGGATGTTGTACCAGTGCGACGGCAGCTCGTCTTCCGCCAGCAGGAACTTCGTTGTCATCCATTCCACCTCTACCAATCGCTCGGACGCGTGCACGGAGGATACGCCGCGTGTGGTGGCGATTCACAGCGGTGCGGCCGGCGGCTGGGTGTTACCATCATGAGGGAGTAACCGTCATATTGAGGTGACCGTCATGAAGACGCGGGGTGCACAGAGGTGGTGGGCGCTGGCGGCGGTGAGCCTGGGTGTCCTGGCGGTGGGGTTGGATGGCACGGTGCTGACGGTGGCGCTGCCGACACTGGCGAAATCGCTGCACGCGTCGGAATCGGACCTGCAGTGGTTCACGTCCGGCTACTTTCTCGTTCTTGCGGCGGCCATGCTGCCGGCGGGGCTGCTTGGCGACCGCTTCGGCCATAAAAAGGTCCTGACGATCGCGATCGCGCTCTTCGGACTGGGATCGATCGCATGCGCGTATTCGACATCGGTCG
>Ga0182024_10021045_pt1 | contig 11872 bp, 7 predicted proteins | sample P32metaG_FD_120480 | JGI IMG/M metagenome (GOLD analysis project Ga0182024, IMG submission 120480) | Permafrost microbial communities from Stordalen Mire, Sweden - P3-2 metaG (Illumina Assembly) | ecosystem: Environmental > Terrestrial > Soil > Wetlands > Permafrost | place: Sweden: Stordalen... | reverse complement strand
GATCTCGCGTTGCATGCGAAGGACATTTCCTGCCGTCAGTTTCTCGAGTGGCCGGCTTTTCGTCGTCTGAATCCAAGGCGCCGGGCAGGCATCTACTTGGGCATGGCATGCTTGACAGAATTCAACCTCTCCGAGGCCATCGCAGTTCTCACTCGGACTCCCGCATGCGTAAATGCGCTATTGCGCTCGCTGCCCAATCTCTGGGTGCACCGCAACGAAGGAAAGGAAACCTGGAGCGCGTTTGACATCGTGGGCCACTTGATTGTCGGGGAGCGCACCGACTGGATGCCGCGAGTGCGGCTCATTCTGGAGCAGGGCGAAGCGCGACCTTTTGATCCCTTTGATCGCTTTGCCCAGTCGAAAGAGGGTCGAGACAAGTCGTTGGAGCAACTCTTAGACGATTTCGCAGGTCTGCGGGGAGAGAATCTAGCTGCGCTGCAAGCATTGAATTTACAGCCGGACGACTTGTCCCGGCGAGGAAGGCATCCGGCGTTGGGAGTGGTGACGCTAAAGGAGCTTCTGGCGACATGGACCGTTCACGACCTTACGCATGTGCACCAACTGTCCCGCGTAATGGCCCACCAATACCGTGCCGCAGTCGGTCCCTGGAGCGCCTATCTTGGTGTGCTTCAGTGCAACGGCCATAGCGCTAAGTAGGCAACCGGCATCAGAGGTACTGGAGCCCCCCAATCGCTCCTCCTGGCTTTTACGTCCGAGAGTGATCGGAATGCGGGGTACAGTTCTACGACTGTGAGTCCCCACACACCACGCAACAGGACATATCTTGGCTCCTATCGGCCGAAATCGGCCGAACTGTCAGGTTGCCTCGCTGATATATATCGTGCTGCGATACATATGGCGATTCATGTAAGAACATGTCGCACTGCTGTGGACGTTAAGGAGAAGGGCAAATGGTGGGCCTAAAATTAGTGCGCCTGATTGAGAGGCACGCGGAGAGATTGGCAGGGGGGGAACAGAGCAGATCCGCGCGGCGGAACGGACTTCTGACTTCCGTAAGATCCCGGCCAAGGACTTTCAACCGGCCGCAGCCGATGTTTATCGCAATTTGGGAGAATGGCTGTTGCAAAAGACCGAGGATGATATCGAGGATCGGTTTAGGACCATCGGTTCACGCCGAGCAGTCGAGGGAGTCGGCCGGCATCAATTCGTATGGGCTTTGATGCTCACACGTGATCATTTGTGGCGTTTCCTTGAGCAGGAATGTTTTGCCGACAATATCGTGGCACTCCACGGTGAACAAGAGTTACGCCGGATGCTGAACCAGTTCTTCGATCGCGCCATCTACTACGGGATACTTGGGATATGACGAGGCAAGGCGGAATGCCGATCATCCAAAGAGTGATTTGGCAAGAGTCGAAGATCTAGCCATATCAATTGGCCTGATGTCCCAGCGAAACACGTCGCCTAAAACGTTGTAGGCAGAAGTGTTGCGAAATTGAGGGCCCGGCTTGATGAAGGCCCAACGCGCGGTTGATCGGCAGCATCCGGTCTTCCGCATATGGAAGCACGCATATCGCAGCTTCCGCCCGCAACTTCTCTCACGTGCTCCTGAACATATCCTCGCAGCCCCCGCCATCGCCGCGCCGCCTGCGAGCGCACCCTATTTTCGAGCCGGTGGCGCATTTTGCTAATACGCGGGCAATTTCGGCCGCAAAGCACGGCGCGAAAGGAGCAGTCCGGCGCTCGTGTTTGCCGCTGAAACGAATTCCGCGGCCCCAATCCCTTACGCCGCGTGCTCGCTTTTCCTCACGTGGAACCGATTCTTGATTAATAAAAACGGCCGTTCCACAGCGAAGTGCAGAATCGACGCCAGAGCAATCGCCACCGCAAGTTGTGCAGCAAACACCAGCGCAAAGTTGTGCACCTCGATGCCGCCCGAGATTCGGGGCCACAAGATTTCCCGCGCATAGTCATGACAAAGATATAAGGAGTACGAAATGGCTCCGAAATACCTGGCCGCGCGATGGTTCAGGATCGCGGGCGGGCGGCAAATCACAGAAATCAGAATCAACCCCAGCAAATACGTCACAATGTCTTGCTGGCTCTGCAACGCAAAAATTAGAATCAAGGCGGAGATCGGCGTCCATCGATGCAACACCCAGTTCGGCGGATTCCAGCCACGGCTTGCCGCCAGCGCGATCAGGCATCCCACAACGATCGCATCTAAATGCGTGTCGAACGCGAACCACGTGTACTCCCGATATTTCAGCAACGCCAAGACCGAGCGGTAAACGGGTTCCGCAAGCAGCACTCCAAACAACACCTTCACGAGATTGGTGTGCTCCATGCGAACCAGCAGGAACGGCCACAACAGATAAAATTTTTCCTCCACACCAAGCGACCAACCGACCGTCAGAACGTTGTAGTGACGGGTCAGCGCGTGGTAGTAATCACCCATATAAAAGAACGTCGCCCAACTTCCGGCGAACGGCCCTGCGAGCCTGCACAGACCCCAAACCACGTAAAAGACAGGAAAGAGCCGTAACGCACGCCGCAAATAAAACTGCCTTCCGTTCAACTTGCCGTTCTTGCTGATTTCCTTCAGCAAAAGCCAAGTGATCAACAGACCGCTCAGTTCAAAGAAAAGGGTGACGGCGTAGGGTCCCGGGAAAACCGACACAAATTTCCAGCGGCCCAGCCAGTAGTGATAGAACACGACAGCTAACGCCGCGGCCCCGCGCAGACCATACAGGCTTGGTATTTCCGGCATCGATAAATTTCTTACTAGCGCATTGGTCCGGGGGGATTTTGTAAGCGCCCCACTCTCGTTTCTCTGCGCAACGCGCGCGCTCGGCTCTCGGCCCGGTTCGATTATTAGTGAAACGCCAGATCCCATAACGCCACTCTAATCTGGCAGAGGAATGCCTTCCCTTAAGATTTCTTAAGCCCTCCAAGCTCCCTTGAACTTGTGAGAAAGTTGAATCATGTCGCGCAGCCCCCTTCACGCACGACGCGAGGAAGCATGACCACCACGTCCTGGCAGCCAATTCCCAAGTTGTCTCTGCTCCTGGTAGATGACGATGAGGAGCTCTGCAGCATGATGAAAGAGTTTTTTGCCGAGATAGGGCACAATCTCGACAGCGCGCACAACGGACGCGCGGGCCTCGCTTGCGCTCTTGGCGGCACCTACGACTTGGTCATCCTCGATGTCATGTTGCCTCTCGTGAACGGTTTCACCGTCCTGCAACAATTGCGCCGCCGCAAAGACGTGCCCGTAATCATGTTGACCGCACGCGCGCAACGCGAAGATCGCATCGCCGGCCTCAACACCGGTGCCGACGACTATTTGCCAAAGCCTTTCGATCCCGACGAGCTTCTCGCGCGAATTCGTGCCGTGCTGCGCCGCACGGGCAAATTGTCCGGCTCCGGCTCCCGCACGAATTACGGAAACATCGTAGTTGATTCGCAGACCCGTGAAGTCTGGCGCGGCGATCAGAAAGTGGATCTCACTTCACTCGAATTCGACATCCTCGATATGCTCATCCGCGCCGCTGGCCGCGTCATATCGCGCGACGAAATCACTCTGACCCTGCTCGAAAGGGAAGTGGATCCCTACGACCGCGCTCTCGATGTTCACATCAGCCATCTGCGTACCAAGCTTGAACGGGGCCACACTCTGATCCGCACCGTGCGCGGCGTCGGATACGTTTTCACCAACGAACCAGACACCAGTCTATGAAATCCCTTAACGTCGCAGTCGTACTCGCGTTAGTCGCTACGCTCTTCCTCGCCCTGCTGGTATTCCTCGCGATTTCGGATCGCGTCCAAAACAAGTATCTCAATCCCGTCTTTGAAGCGATGGACGAGCTCGAACTCCAGAGCGCCCGCAATGCCCTCAACACCGGCGGCCCTGCGGCCGTCTCTTCCTACATGCAGCAACTCAATCGCTTGTTCGGTTCGTCGCATTATTTGCTCAACTCGCGTGGCATCGACGTGGCCTCCGGTGAAAATCGCGCAGACTTGCTTCCCCGCGCTCCAGATTCCAGGTCGCGTGGGTACGTAAACGGGAAATTAATCGTCACCCACCAGGCGTCTGATGAACGCTACTGGTTCGTCGCTGTCGATCCGCGGCAAACCGGCCGTTGGACATTTTTTCCCTACTATCTCTTGGTTATCGGCGCCACCTGCCTTCTATGCTGGCTTGCTGCCATCACCATCGTCGCTCCTCTCCGTAGGATCACCGCAACGGTTCAGCGCTTTGGGCAGGGAGATTTGTCCGTCCGCGTGCAGATGCGAAGGCACGACGAAATCGGTGCACTGGCTGGTTCGGTTGACGAGATGGCCGAGCGTCTCCAGCGTTTAGTCCTCCACGAGCGACGCCTGCTACAAGACATCTCGCACGAACTGCGCTCGCCCCTCGCGCGTCTCAAGTTTTCGGTACGCCTCGCCAGAACCGCCAAAGATTCGAAGGCCGCCCTCGACCGCGTGGAGCGCGACGTGAACCGCATCGCCTCTCTCGTATCGGAGATAGTCGAGATGACCCGCATCGAGGGCGACGTCCTCGCTCCTAAGACAGAAGACGTCGTCTTAGCGGACCTGATTGCTGAAACTGTGAGCGACTGCCGCCTCGAGGTAGATCTGAGAGGCTCTGTCCTTCGGGTTGAAGGGCAGCTTTCCAGTCACGTGTCGGGCGATCCCGAGTTGCTGCGCCGCGCGGTGGAAAATGTCCTGCGCAACGCCATCCACTATTCGCCCGAGCAGGGAACCATCCTCATCACTTTGGCCGAGGCTGTGCACGTCGCTACCATCACTGTCCGCGACTACGGTCCCGGCGTTCCCGCCGAATCACTCGCACAAATCTTCCAACCGTTCTTCCGCGTTCAGGAAGCCCGCGAATCCTCTTCCGGCGGAATCGGGCTGGGCCTCGCAATCGCGGAGCGCGCTGTCAAGCAGCATCACGGCACCATCACCGCCCGCAACGAGTCGCCCGGCCTCAGCGTGCAAATCAGTCTCCCCATATCAGCCAAGTAGCGCATGCGATCGTGTGGTTCATCGATTTCCTTTTTGTAACTGATGTCATAACGACGTCGGCCTCACAACAGACCCGAGTAGACTTTTCGGTATCCAACCCAAAGGCTCGGGACGAAGGAGGCCGAGATGAAAATTGTAGGCTGCGATCTCCATGCACAGCAACAAAGCATAGCCATGGTAGATACCGAAACTGGCGTGTTGACTGAGAAGCTATTGCAGCATGAAGGAAATGCAGTACGGGAGTCTTACGCCGCCTGGAAGGGCCGGTGGTGGTGGGCATTGAAGCCACCGGCGCGATGCAATGGTTCTTGGAGTTGCTGGAAGAGGTAGGCATTGAGTGTCGGGTGGGTCACCCGGCCAAGATTCGTGCCGCAGAGACCCGCAAACAGAAGCATGATCGGCGCGATGCGGAAGTGATTCTGGATTTGCTGCTTATTGGCGTCCCGCCGCAGCTGCTTCAAAGACCAGCCTGCCTCCGACAAATGTTTTCAGCACTCGAACGTCGCGGATCTTCTCTGGCACAATTGAGAATACGTCATCGCTGAGAAGGACCATATCGGCCAATTTCCCGGGAGTAATCGAACCCTTCTCCTTCTCCTGAAACTCAGCATAAGCGGAGCCCATGGTGTAGGCCTCGATCGCCTCGGCAAGCGAAAGTTTCTGCTCGGGGAACCAGCCGTTGGGGTTTTTTCCATCCAGAGTGGCGCGAGTGACGGCGGCGTAGACAGTCAGAAGCGGGCCAAGCGGCGCCACCTCCCAGTCGGTGCCGAACGCCAGGCGCACACCGTGGTTCAAGAACGTGCGGAAGGCATAGGTGCGGCTGGCGCGATCACGACCGATGTGCCCCTCGGCAAAGCGGCCGTCGTCGATCGCGTGGTAGGGCTGGACCGATGCAACCACGTGCAGGTGAGCGAAACGCTCGAAGTCCTTGGCCGCCATGTGTTGTGCGTGCTCAATGCGCAGCCGGCGATCGGCTTCGCCGTGCGCTTTGACTACCTCGGAATACAGGTCAAGGATGGTGGAAATACCTTCGTCGCCAATGGCGTGGGTGCAGATCTGCAATCCCACGGCATCGGCCTTCATGTAGCGATCCCGCATGAGCGAAATCGGATGCATTTCATCGGACAGCAGACCGCGATTGTTGCCCTGATGGAGAAAAGGCTCGTAGAAATAAGCCGTTCCCGAACCGAGAGAGCCGTCGGCGAAGGCCTTGAGGGCGCCGATACGCAGGTACGGCCCACCAAAGGCACGGCCGATTCCGAGTTTTGCCAGTTCCTCAACGTGAGTGATGGAAGGAGCCGCATAGATCCGCGTGGTCAGCTCGTCGCGCTGCAGCAGTTCGCTGTAGACGGCGATGTCGTCATAGCTGGCAACCATGTGCTGGACGCTAGTAACGCCCACGGACGCCGCATAAGCGAGCGCCCGCTTAACGATCTTCAGGCGCTGGTCATGGGAAAGCGGCGGAATAACCTTGTCGATGTAGTCCGTTGCGGCGTCTTTCAGCGCGCCCGTGGGATTTCCCTCGGCGTCGCGGACCACGGTGCCTCCCGGAGGATCGGGAGTCTTGGCAGTAATGTCCGCGAGACGCAGCGCCACGGAATTGGCCAGTCCCATGTGCCCGTCGTAGCGGCTCACAAACACGGGCGTGTCGGGAGTAACAGCGTCAATGAGTTCTTTCATCGGCATGTTGGGCGGGTTCCACTTGGTTTCGTCCCAGTTCCCGCCAAGAATCCATTCGCCCTTCGCCGTAACCTTGGCCCGCTCGCCAATCCGGCGAGCGAATTCCTGTGCACTCGAGGCATCGTTGAGCTGTACGTTGGTCAACTGCATTCCGCCTGAAACGAAATGAACGTGGGCGTCATTGAAACCAGGCAGGAGTAGCATCCCACCAGCGTCGATGACATGAGTCTTGCGGCCGCGCCAGGCATCAACGTCTGCGCCGGAGCCAACCGCGACGATGCGGTCTCCAAGGACCGCCACGGCCTGCGCGATCGGCAAAGACTTGTCTACCGTCCAGATCTTGGCGTTGGTAATGATGAGATCAGCAGCCGGCCGAGACTGAGCTCGGCTCCGTTCGGGCAGCACGACGCAACACACCAGGACTAAGAGCCACAAAGCGCGATTTCGATGTTTCATGATTAGTACCTAAGAAACGATTCGCGCACACGAGCTCGACGACCTCGCGGCTTCGTCAGCTTACGGCTGTACGTTCCGAAGAGCTTGAAAGTCAGAATTCATAGCGCAATGCGAACTGCATCACTCGCGGGTTGGTCATCAGGTGCGTATAGTTGCCGAAGTTTGGAACCGCGATGGAGTTATTGCTTTCGCTCGCGCTGGAGGAATTCTGGTCGTTGAAGTCGAAGCGGGTCGAGTTGGTCACGTTAAACACTTCCCAGCGCAAGGCCAGACTGTGATTTTCATTCCAAGGCATCTTCCAGCGTTTCGAGAGCCCAAGGTCGATGCCGAAGAAGCCGTCGCCACGCACGAAATTACGGACGCCGACCTGACCCGGCAGAGCGGGCGAGAACAAGTTCTGAGCTGTAGCCGGGTCGGGAAAGAGGTTCACATTGCCGTTCGCCAAGTGGTACGCCCCACTCTTCACGTGCGCCACGGTCGGCATTGCGGCGCCCTCCCAATACCAGTCGGTTGGATAGTCTGCAGGGTTGTTAAAGATGGTGTACGGGAAGCCGCTCGTCCACCGGAACAGGCCAGAAAGCTGCCAGCCCCCGATAACGGCATCGACACCCCGATTGACATGAGCGGCGATCGCGCGGCTTCGGCCGAAGGGCAAATCGGCGATCCAGTTCGCATTCACTTGATGAGTGGTATCAAAATCGGAAACGGCGCGGAAAAGATTGGGCGACCATGCATTGAACATCTGACAGCCGCCACTGAAGTTGAGAGAGCCGGAATTTCCGAGGCGCTCGGCGTCTGAGCAAAGGTCTATCGACTTCGAATAGGTGTAATTCAAATCAAACTGAACGCCATGGCTCATTTGATGTCTAAGCGTGGCTTGAAGCGCGTTGTAATTCGAGAAACCGATCGAACGCAAGGCGAACAGAGACGTATATTGCTGGTTGTAGAAGGCGTTCGGCCCTCCCACCGGATAGTATTGGCAAAGCGGGTGTCCAGATTGGCCACAGTTTGGATCACCGGTAGCGTCCGGTATGCCACCGTTTCCGAATCCGGATACGAAAGGTACATCGAGAGCCTGAAGCGCAGTAGTCTCGACACCAGCTACTCCGCAGAAAAGATCGAAGATAGCGAGAACGGGATCGGTGGTCGAGGCAGCGACGTTTGGACCGCAACCTCCCGTCTGCGCGCCCAGCGCATAAGCGCCGCCATTGATGGGCGCCTGCAGCATATCGTTCCAATACTGAACTACAGCCGGGCTGACCATGGAATCGTTGAAGGTGGCGTCAGTCACACCCTGCAGCTCGTAGAGTCTTGCGAGCGGCTGGATGGCGGAGAAGTAATCCAGACCTGACTTTTTGTCCCTAAGATCGAGCGGCTGAGCGACATCCTGCGAACTCAGAAGGCGATGCGAGAGTCTGCCCACGTACGCAAGATCCAGTGAAAATCCTGCGCCGAGATCGCGCTCCACGGAAAGGTCCAAGTCGTATGAATAGGGAGTCTTCAGCGAAGTATCGAGGCTGCTGCCGAAATTGGAAGCACCGATCGCCTGCATGGTTGGTATCGTCTCCGGGAAACTCGGAGCCCCAGGGGAGGATTGGAGAAGGCTTGGCGGAATGACATTGACACTCGTCAACCGAGGCAAACTGTCGAGCGGCAGTATTGGGTTGCTGAGACTCGTCGTCAGACCGAAGGAATTCCCGCTGAACTCATCTACAATGCCCTGGCCGAAACGGTCATACACAATCCCGAATCCGCCACGGATGGACGACCTATTGCTGCTCCCCAAAAGCTTGCGCAGGAAACCTTCGGTTTTATTTGGCGCCCAGGCAAAGGCGACGCGGGGACCAAGGTTGCCGTAATCCCAGTTCCAATACCCCTTTTTCCCGTTGGCTGGACCGCACCAGTCGATTTGCAATAAGGGATCCTGGCTTGAAGGGATGCCACCGGCGCCCTCCTTTGCGCGGCCGGAGAACCATTGTCCCAGACTGGGGCTGGGACAAACCTGCAAACCATTGGTTTCCCAGACAGGAGAGAAGAGTGAGTAGCGGAGGCCCAGGGTCAGCGTAAGGTTGGGGCTGACCTTCCAAATGTCTTGCAGGTACGGCTCGAAGCTGTTTTGCGCATATCGGCGCGAGACAGCGGAGTTGGGCGGAAGCAACTGGAGTTGTCGATTGTAGTTAAATACCGTAGTGGCTTGCGTAACCATTCCCAACAGATCTGTGATCGGATAGTCATAACTCACGGCGAAACTCGGATCGACACCGGGATAACCGTTGCTCGCCGGGTTCAAGGGGCTGTTTTTATCGGCAAATCCGGAGGTAGTGGTGAAGGACGAATTCGTGTTTCCGCTGTCAAACGAAGAGGTAAAGCTGGACCGGGGGTTACGCATGAACAAAAGATATCCGCCGAACTGCAGCGTGTGCTTTCCGTGAATCCAGGACAAATCTTCTGAAAAATTGTGCATAGGGCGCTGGAAATTTTGGGTTCGAGTGATACTTTGGCTGAAATTGAAAGTGATCCACGGCTGATACGAGTTGCCGATAGTTCCGAAACTCTCTCGAACAAACCCGTAGTGGAAATTGCTCATTAGGTTTGGACGAATCACCGCTGAGTAGCCTACGACGAGGCCTTTGTTATGGTAGACAGTCTGTCCTTGCGGAGGCTGACCGGGGAAATATGGCTGGCAGCCCCCGCACGCATCACTCGAATCATCTCTTGTGGCCCCCATCACGGAAAGTCGCTGCTTACCGTCTTGCGTGATGTTGTAGTCGGAGCGGGCAATGTAGACGTTCTGTGTCTCATGGGTCGGCGATGCGAAAACGAATCCCTGGTAGTTGAGGCCATCGCCCGTGATATTGCTATTCGGAGCAGGCAGAGTTTTGAAGTATGCCATCGCGGCCGCGTCGGGCCCCGCATGTGTCGGATCCATTTGTTGCAATTGCTGAACACCGAGGGCGCTGTATCCCGGAGCAGGATTGTACGTCTGACCACTCAAGCCTTGCACCGCGAAACTGGACCCGCCCGGACATTGAGCCGTGTTGAGGCTGCCGTCCGAATTGAGAGTGCACAGATACTGAAGGACACCATCGCGCATCGCCAAACTGGGAACCTCTTCCCCAGAACTTACGGTTTCCTCTGCGCGCCGCGTCCCCTCGTAATTCATGAAAAGAAACAACCGATCCTTTTTTATGGGTCCGCCGATGGAAGCACCAAAGATATTGCGGATCAGCTTGGGGGGCGTGTTGCAGTCATTCGGATTGGGGAGCGTGCAATTTTGCAGCTCTGTCAGTTTGTTGAAGTAATCGTTCGCGCTGGTGTAGGTGTTGCGAAGGTACTCATAGACCGAGCCGTGAAAGTTATTGGTGCCGCTTTTGGTCACCAGGGCCACCTGGGCACCGCTTGTTCCTCCCTCGTCTGCGTTGGCATTGGAGGTGGTGACGCGAAACTCCTGTACGGAATCGAGCGTCACGGGCAAAACGGATGTAAAAGCGTGGCCGCCTTCGTCGTTCACGCGAATGCCATCGAGAATGATATTGCCCTGGTCGCTGCGCGCGCCATTCACTGCGCCGCTGCGGGTATCGTCGGTGCTCGTGTCTGCCCGATTGCCCGTATAGGCAACTCCGGGCTGCAGCGTCAGCAGGTCGGGCACGTTGCGCCCCTCCAGCGGCAGTTCCTTTACCTGATTCTCGCCAAACGCTATACCCATGGTCGCGTCTTCGGTGTTGATTACTGGTGCTTCCCCGGAAACTTCGATCTGGGTGGTGGACGCGCCGACCTGCAGGACAACGTTCACGCCATTCGACACGTTGACAAGAAGCTGGAGGTTGGTCTGCTCATATTTCTTGAAACCAGCCTTTTCCACGGTCAGAACATAGGTACCCGGCGGAAGCGCCAGAAATTCGAATTCGCCCGTGGACGCTGTAGTAGCCCTCCGGCCGAGCCCTTGCGTCTGGTTGGCAAGCGTTACGCTGGCCCCCTCCACCACCGCCCGAGTACTATCAAGAATTTTGCCGTGCAACGACGTTGTTCCGGTCTGTGCCCAAACGGAGGAAATGGACAGCAGGAAGCAGATCGGGAACAAGAAGAAAAGCCGATTCTGGATGGAAGACCTCATCGTTGCCTCCCTTGGAGTCTGTACTATGTTTTGCGCAGGAATTAAATGGGCGGAAGCCCGGGTCCGAAGGAGAACTCTGACGTCGAGTCTTCCGCAAAGACTGACAAGCTCCCTGGCCAATTTTTGTGTTCAAAACATTAGTGTGACGGTGTGTGCAAAGTCAAGAGAACAAAGCGAGCTGGGGTCCACGCACAGCGAATACTCTGATTGAGAAGAGTCTGGAGAAACCTCGATGCCTAAGTCTGATTTCAACAGCGCTAATTTGTTTTTTGTTTGTCTAGTCCTCACGGGTTTGGCATGCGCTCAAAGCAAACCCCGGGCACGGGACCTGGGCGTCCCTTTCGATGGCGTGCCCGGACCGCTGAACGCCATCACTGACATCCACGGTGTGGAAGTTGGCCATACTACCCTTATTTCAGGTGATGCGGCGTCACCTGCGGACGTCGGGCCGGTGCGAACCGGTGTGACCGCGATTCTACCCCGCGGCAAAGACTCCAACGACCCGGTCTTTGCCGGATGGTTCACAGAAAACGGCAACGGCGAGATGACCGGGACAACCTGGGTCGAAGAGTCGGGTTTTCTCGAGGGCCCGGTCATGATCACGAATACGCACAGCGTCGGCATCGTACG
>Ga0182024_10021044_pt1 | contig 11872 bp, 14 predicted proteins | sample P32metaG_FD_120480 | JGI IMG/M metagenome (GOLD analysis project Ga0182024, IMG submission 120480) | Permafrost microbial communities from Stordalen Mire, Sweden - P3-2 metaG (Illumina Assembly) | ecosystem: Environmental > Terrestrial > Soil > Wetlands > Permafrost | place: Sweden: Stordalen... | reverse complement strand
GGCCGCCCCCGGTCAGCTGGTCCAGCGTGGCCAGCTTCCGGGCCACCAGGGTCGGCGCGACGAAACCCGGCCGGTGGGCGATCAGCACCTTGAGCCGCGTGGTGGCGTTCAGCACGTGCGCCGCGACCGCGAACCCGTCAGGGCCGGTGGCGTGGTAGCCGATCAGGACCCGGTCGAATCCGGCCGCCTCATGGGCCTGGGCGAAGCGGGCCAGGTAGCCGGGATCGACCGGCGGGCCGTCGAAGGATCCCCGGGACTCCGAGACCTCTTTGGTGCCGACCATCCCGATGATTTCCGTGGTCAAGGCCAGTTCCTTTCAGCGAGCGCTCACGAGCGCGGCCGGGCCGGCCTGCTCGCGGACCAGGCGGACGAGGGTGCCGTAGTCCCGCGCATCGTCGAGCGGGGTGAAGCCGCGGATCAGCAGGGTGCTCGCGCCGAGATCGACGTAGCGCAGCAGCGCCTGGAGGGCAGCAGGGGAGCCAGGGGGCATGCCTCGGATGCAAACACACCGGCTTGAGGTATGTCAATAACTCCTATCGTTTTTATAGGGAATACTCAGCATCGGGACCTCCCCGGTTTCTGGCCGGGTCACCCTCTGGCTGGATCCCCGTCCTCGGGCCGGTCCACCGCTGACCACAGGCTCTCCAGGTTGACCACGATGCCTTCCTGGCTGCTCCGGGCGATGACCACGACCGCTTCGTCGTCGCCCGGGTTCTCCTCCCGGTGCGGCACGTACGGCGGCACGAAGATGTAGTCCCCGGGCTCCGTCTCCAGCCTGACCTCCCGGTCGCCCTCCGCGAACACGAACGCCGGGTGCCCGGACACCACGTAGATCGCGGTCTCCGCGTGCCCGTGATGATGGTCGCCGGACTTGGTCACCGGGGCCACATGGGTCTGGCCCATCCAGAGCCTGGACGAGCCGGAGGATTTGCCGGAGATGGCCTCCAGGCGGGTCATCCCGCTGGTCTGGCCGGTATCGCCGCGCACGTCGCTGCCGCGGATGTGCACGAGGGGCGCGTGCCACAGGTCAGCAGTCATGGGGGCTCCCGGGTCGTTCCGTCTGGCCTTGATCGGCCTGCCGATGGGCAGGGCCAGTGTAAACAGCCCGTGGCCGGAGGGGCGTGCTCGCCGTGTACTCCTCCATCGCGTGGGCCAGCCAGCCCGCGGTCCTGGCCACCGCGAAGATGGCCTCGCCGGCGCCGCGGATCATGCCCGCGCAGCTGGCCAGCACGGCCAGGGCGAAGTCGATGTTCGGCTCCGGCAGGGCCCGGCGGTGCATCTCGGCCAGCACGGCGTCCACCACGGCCAGCTGGGGTGACGCCGGGACGGCCCGCCGGACCATGGCCAGGAGCAGTCCCGCCCGCGGGTCACCGCTGCGGTACACGAAATGCCCGAAGCCAGGCACCCGCTCGCCCCGGCGGAGCAACTCCCCCACCACGCGGGGCGCAGCCGCCGCGTCGGGGGCCGCGGCCAGCATGGTCTCGGCGCCGAGTGAGGCGCCGCCGTGCAGGGCGCCGCCGACCGCGCCGAGCCCGGTGGCGACCACGGCGTACGGGTCGGCCCGGACCGACGCGGCGACCCGGGCGGCCAGCGTGGAGGCGGCCAGCTCGTGGTCGGCCAGCAGGACCAGCGCGGCCCGCAGCGCGTCCAGCAGCCCGGGCGGCGGGTCGTCCGGGCAGAGCCGGGGCCAGAGCCGGGCCGGGATCCCCGCGGCGGCCGCCTGGTCTCCCGGCCGGGCCGCTGGGCCGGCCGGAGCCGCTGGGCCGGCCGCAGTGCGCGGCCCGGCGGGCGGCAGGCACTCCACCAGGCCAGCGATGATGCCCCGGCCCGCCGCGGCCACGGCCGGCGGGTCGAACTGCAGGCGCAGCGGGTCCGCCGCGGCCAGCGCCGGGACGATCACCTGCAGCCGTTCCAGGGGGTAGGTGCCCGCCGGGAGCGCCGCCTGGGCTGCCGTGCCCGCCGCGACCGCGGCGGGCGTCGCCTGCCACTCCCCCGCGTCCTGCGGGCGGGACGGGTGCGGCTGCCCGAGCCACAGCAGCTCGCAGACGTCCTCGAAGTCCCAGTCCCGGGCCAGGTCGAGGGCGTCGAACCCGCGGAACCACAGCCGGTCGCCGGCGATCTCGGTCACGCCCGACTCGATGACCAGCCCGGCGAGGCCCGGCGGCCGTCGGGGCCGGCCCCGACGGGCCAGCTCCTCGACCTCCCCGGGGTCGAACAGGCTGCCGTGGCCCGGGCCGCCGCCCGTGGCGCCGCGCCCGCCACCGGAGCCGCTGGAGCCGCCAGTGCCGCCGGAGCCGCCGGCCCGGCGGCGGGTGAGCACGCCCCGGCTGACGTAGGAGTACAGCGTGGCCTGCTTGATCCCGAGCCGCCGGGCCGCCTCCGCGGCGCTGATCCAGTCCGTCTCCGCCATCCCGCCCCTCCGTACCGGCCCGGTCCCGGTCCATCCGCCCCGGGCGGCAGCGCCCGCACCCTCGTCAATCTAGTTGATTTTAATCAACGTTGATGACACTCGACAGAGATGCCAGGGTGTCGACCATGAGCCCGCGCCGCGGCTCGCCAGCCAGCCCGCGGCCCGTACCTCCCGGAGGATGCCGATGCCTGCCATCCATTTCCTTGACGTGACCAACCGCGACGGCGTGCAGACCGCCCGCACCGGCCTGTCCAAGTTCGGCAAGATCATGGTCAACTTCTACCTGGGCAAACTGGGCGTGGCCCAGTCGGAGCTGGGCTTCCCGTTCCTGTTCCACGAGGTGCCGTACATCCGGGCCAGCGTGGCGCTGGCCGGGGCGGGCGCGTTCGGGGGACTACGGCTGTCCGGCTGGTGCCGCGCCGTGCCGGGTGACGTGGAGGCCGCCGTCCCGCTCGGGCTGCGGCACTACAACCTGTCCATCTCCACCTCGGACCAGATGATCGCCCACAAGTTCCGCGGCCGGCTGGACCGGGAGTCGGTGATCTCGGAGATGGTGTCGGCCGTGCGGGCGGCCAGGGACGGCGGCGCCGCGACCATCGGCGTGAACGCCGAGGATGGCTCACGCACCGACGAAGGGTTCCTGCTGGAGTTCGCGACGGCGGCCCGGGAGGCCGGGGCGGACCGGGTCCGCTACTGCGACACCATCGGCGGGGAGACCCCGGCCCGGATCCGGGAGCGCTTCGCCAAGCTGGCCGCGGCGATCGGGATCCCGGTCGAGACCCACTGCCACAACGACCTGGGCATGGCCGTGGCCAACTCGGTGTCCGGCGCTCTGGGGGATCTCGACGCGGGGCAGGACGCCTGGGTCAACACCTGCATCAACGGCATCGGCGAGCGGGCCGGCAACGCGGACCTGCTGTCCTGCATCCTCGCGTTCAGCCACGGCTTCGGGGTGGCGGGCCAGGCCCTGATCGCCGACCCGCTCGACCTGTCATGGGCCCGGCGGTTCGGCCTGTGGGCCAGTTACGCGTTCGGCCAGCCGCTGCCGCAGAACCAGCCCGGCGTGGGCCGGAACGCGTTCGCGCACGAGTCCGGCATCCACGCCGACGGCGCGCTCAAGGACCGGCAGAACTACGAGCTGTACGACGACGAGACGCTGGGGCCGTTCCCCGACGACTGGTTCACCCGGGCGGGCCGGGTGGTGCTGACCGGCGAGTACGGGGGGAAAGCCGGCTTCAGGCACGTGATGGAGGGCCTGGGCATCGAGATCGCCGGAGGTGACGAGGACCTGGCCTTCTCGCTGGTGCAGATGTGCGCGTCGGCCAGCGGCAAGCCGCTGGCCGACGACGAGCTGCGCCTCATCGGGAGTTATCCCCGGCAGCTGGCGCTCCTGTTCCCGGGGGTCACGAGCTGACGCTCAGGAGGTGACGGCCCGGCCGGCGGGGCCGGCCGGGGTCAGCCGCCGATCTGCCGGCGCCGGCGGATCTCCTTGACCCGCCGCCGCTGCGCCGGGTCGAGCATCAGGTACATGCCCGTCGGGATGCCGATCGCCAGGACGATGACCCCGATCGCGAGCCACGGGCTGACTATGAACAGGATGAGGCCGAGGATGATCCCGGCAATGGCGAACTTCATCCGACCTGACAACTTCTGCCTCCTCAGGCGGCGAGGATGCGACTCCCAGGCTGGGTCATGCCCGGCCAGACCGCGTCACATCCGCGCCTGCTAAGTGAAACGTCAGCCGGCCCTTGCGTAGTTCCGTATCAGCCGGTTCTGCGCAAGTTTCCAGGCCGCCCTCAGCTTCCTGGCCTCCGGGTTCCCGGCTCCGGGTTCCCGGCCTCCGGGTTCGCAGGCGGTACCGCGGCCGGCCAGGATGGCCGCAGCGACCAGGAGGCTCTCATGACCATATCGCTATCGCTGCCGATCGACCCTGACGCTAACGAGTTGCTATCGCGCGACCCGCTGGCGCTGCTCATAGGCATGCTGCTGGACCAGCAGGTGCCGCTGGAGAAGGCGTTCAGCGGGCCCCGCGACCTGGTGCGGCGGCTCGGCCACGAGCCCACCGCGCAGGAACTGGCCGACTACGACCCCGACGCCCTGGCCGCCGTGTTCAGCGAACGGCCGGCCCTGCACCGCTACCCCCGGGCCATGGCGGCCCGGACCCAGGACCTGGCCCGGCTGATCGTGGACCGCTACGACGGGGACCCGGCCCGGCTCTGGACCAGCGCGGACACCGGCCAGGAACTGGTCCGCCGGATCGCGGAACTGCCCGGGTTCGGCGCGGCCAAGGCCCAGATCTTCGCGGCCCTGCTGGGCAAGCAGCTGGGGGTCCGGCCGCCCGGCTGGCAGGAGGCCACCGGCCCGTTCGGCCAGGAAGGATCCAGGGTCTCGGTGGCCGACATCACCGACAGCGACTCGCTGGCCGAGGTCCGGGCCTACAAGCAGCAGCGCAAGGCCGCCGCCAAGGCCGCCCGCTGATGGCCGGGACCGCGCAGGTGTTCGTCCTGCACGAGGGGTACGCCCGGGAAGAGGACGACGCCGACCGGGTGGGCAGCACGGTCACGCTCATCGTTGACGGCGGCCGGGTGATCGTGGTGGACCCGGGCATGGTGTCCGGCCGGGACGCCCTGCTCGGCGCGCTGGCCGCCCGGGGGCCGGACCCGGCCGAGGTGACCGACGTGGTGTTCAGCCACCACCACCCCGACCACACGGTCAACGCGGCGATGTTCCCCTTCGCGGTCATCCATGACCACTGGGCGAGCTACGACGGGGACCGCTGGATCGGCCGCGAGCCCGGGGACTTCGCGCTCACCCCGTCGGTCCGGCTCATCGCCACGCCCGGCCACACGGCCGAGGACATCACGACGCTGGCGGCCGGCCCGGACGACGTGTACGCCTGCACGCATGCCTGGTGGGGCCCGGACGGCCCGGCCGAGGACCCGCTCGGCACCGACCAGGCCGCGCTGCACCGGAGCCGGGCCCGGATCCTGGACGTGGCCACGGTGATCATCCCCGGCCACGGCCCCGCCTTCCGCCCCACCCCGCAGACCCCGCGGTAGCCCCGGCTTTCATGACCCTGGTCACCCAAGGTTGCGGTTCCTGCAATCGGGGGGAAGGGCTGGGTCTTCTGCCGGACGCCCCTGGTTTCCTCAAGCCGCCTGATGAGCCAGCCGGCGCCCGTAGTGAGGGGTCACGGGTCGAGGGTGCGTCTTCGCCGTCGGCGGAGCCACAGAACGAACCTGACTGTCGCGATCACGAAGAGGAGGCCGGGAACGAAGACGGCCGCCAAAACCAGCGGCAGCCACGGGCTGGGTGATGAGAACGCCGACGGGAAGGCAGTGCCGAGCGCAAGCAGGGTGAACCAGAGGGCCACGGCCGCGATCGCCGGGAAGACACCGTCGGGCCTGGGGAAGATCGCCGGCTGGCGGGTGTCCCGGGGGTAAATGTCAGCGGCGCCACGCAGGTGGCGGGTGCTTCTGACGATGCCGATGGCATAGCTGAGCGTGCGGGCTGAGCCCAGGATCGGGGCCCGTATGTCATGGTCGTGGAGGATGGCGGGAAGTTCGGCCGTCCATTCCCGGTAGCGCTCATCGCGGGTGTCGCCAGGAAGATGGCGGCAGGCGCGGCGGATGAGGTGCTCGGCGATGCGCTGAGCGGGGAGGCGCCTGGTCACTGCGCGCTCCCGTGTGCTGGCCGCGCCGTGCCGTGGGCGGTGCTCCGTCCGGCCCCGGAGGCCTGGGCGAGCTCGAGCCGGGCGACTCGGATGCCTTCGCCGGTGAGCTCGTAGTACTTGCGGGGTGGCCGCCCGCTCGCGTCGTCGGGCTGGGGTTCCCATTCGGAGGTGACCAGGCCCTGGTCCGCCAGGCGGGCGAGCATGGGGTAGAGGGTGCCACTGGGGAGCTTGGCTGCCTTCATCAGGTCGTAGCCGTAGCGGCGGGCTGAGACGTCAGCCAGGAATACCCGCAAAACCCGTTCCAGAGGCCCGGTCAGCTTCATCAGTAGTAGCCTACATACGTAGCCTACATATGTCGAAGATGACGTCCGCCGACACTGCCGCTGCCGCCAGTGCGCGCCCTCGGGCAGGCAACGTGACCTTGAGAGGCAGGTATGGGCACAGAGCGGTTCGCGATCAGCTACGACAGTGCGTGGCTGCTGACCCTGGTCGGCATGGGTCCGCGTTCATCTGGTGTGGAGGTCGACTCCGATGAGATCCGGGTCCGGATGGGCTCGGTCTTCAGGCTGGACATCCCGCGGGGTTCGGTCCGTTCCGTCAGCCGGGACCCGGCTCTGGGCGGGCAGGCGACGTGGGGCGTGCACGGCCTATCGGGGCGGTGGCTGGTCAACGGGTCCGCCGATGGCCTGGTGGAGCTGGCAATCGAGCCACCCTGCTACACCGGGCGCGGACTCGGTACCTTATTCCGCAAGGTCAGGGTGAAGTCGCTTACCGTGAGCCTCGCTGATCCCGCCGGCTTCATCGCCGCACTCGAACCTGATAGCCGCGGCTGACCTCAGGCCGCGACCGGCCAGGGATCGTCACGCTGCCCGCCTCTGACGGCTCGGGGGCCGGTCGTGGGGCGCCCGGCCGGCGGGCTCAGACGGCGTCGCCCTTGAGGGAGAAGGCGCTCAGGCGGCGGATGGCCAGGACCAGCGCGGCCACGGTGACCAGCGCGCCCATGATCGCCGCGGTGGCCACCCCCAGGTGCGCGTTCAGGTTCGCGTCGCGGGCGACCGAGTTCGCGATCCCCAGCGAGTACTGCGAGACCGACAGGACCCGGACCCCGCTGACCACGTTGCTCAGCAGCGACTCCCAGACCAGCAGGTACAGCAGGCCAACGGCGATCGCCCGGGTGGTGAGCACGGAGATCATCACGAACACCGCGTTGTAGATGACCGACCCCACCACCGCGCCCAGGAACAGCCCGGCCGCCAGCCGCGACGGGCCGGTGGCGATCAGCCCGGCCAGGAGCTCCGGCACCGCGGCGAACAGCACCGTCAGCCCGGTGGCCACCGCGAACTTGCTGAGGATTACAGTCGAGCGGGGCACCGGGGTGGCCAGCAGGTGCACCACGCTGCCGTCGTCGATCTCCGCGCCGAGGACGCTGGTCCCGATGATCAGCGCGGTGAGGGGCAGCACGACGGCCAGCCCGAAGCTGCCCAGGATGAGGCTGGGCCAGTCGGCCCGCTCGGGGTTCGCGGCCTTCAGCAGCGCGGTGACCAGCACCAGGATCAGCGGCGGGATCATGAACACGAGAGCGCGCCGGCGCCCCATGGTGGCGCGCAGGGTGAGGGAGGCCACGGTCCTGGCCGGTACGGACAACATCAGTTCTCCACTAGGTAGGCGAACACGCTTTCCAGCGACTCGTCCTCGGGCAGCAGTTCCCGGAGCTGGATGCCGTGCTCGCGGGTGAGCCCGGCGATCTCCCGGCTGAACGTCCCGTAGTCCGAGGCCTTCACCTGCAGCCCGCGGGTGTTCATCTCAACCCCGGTCACGGCCGGGCGGCCGATCAGCGCCGCTCCCAGCCGCCGGTCGTCGGAGGTGCGGACCAGGAACACGTGCGGCCGGCTGGTCATCAGCCGCCGGATGGCCCGGAAGTCGCCAGACGCGGCGAGCCGCCCGGCCACGATGACCTGGATCGTGCCGGACAGCCGCTCGACTTCCTCCAGGATGTGCGAGCTGAACACGATGGTGCGGCCCTCGTCGCCGAGGGTCTCCAGCAGGTCCATCATGTGCAGCCGCTGCCGCGGGTCCATCCCGTTGAACGGCTCGTCCAGCAGGAGGACCTCCGGGTCGTGCACCAGCGCGGCGGCGACCTTGATCCGCTGCCGCATGCCCTTGGAGTAGGTCGCGATCTTCCGGTCCTGCGCGGCGGCCATCTCCACGATGGCGATGGACCGCTCCGCGGCGCGGTCCGGGTCGGGCAGCTTGTGCAGCCGCGCGGTAGCCCGGACGAACTCCAGCCCGGTCAGGAACGCGTAGACCGCAGGACGTTCGGGCACCAGCCCGAGGGTCCGGTAGATGTCCGGGTTACGCCAGCTCGCGGCGCCGCCGACGGTCAGCTCCCCCCGGGACGGCTCGAGGAACCCGGAGATCAGGTGCAGCAGCGTGGTCTTCCCGGCGCCGTTCGGCCCGAGCAGCCCGGTGACGCCCGGGCCCATGGTCATGGTGATGTCGTTGATCGCGACCACGTTCCCGTACCACCGGGACACGCTGCGCAGCTCGATGGAGCTCATGAGATCCCCGCCTTCCGGTACCGGGCGGCCAGCCCGCCGAGCGCGGCGGCCAGCATGAGCAGGAACATGATGCCGTACAGCACCCCGAAATCGCCCGGCCGCGGGAGCGGTCCCGGCGAGGTGCCGCCGAGCCACTGGCGCAGCCCGTCCAGCACGGTGAACGGGCTGACCAGCCCGGAGAGCCGCGCCCCCGCGCCGGCCCCCAAGCCGTTCTGCGACGTCACCCCGCGAAGCAGGCCGGCCAGGGCCCAGCTGAGGAAGAAGCAGATCGCGATGCTGCCCGTCGCGTAGGCGCGGCGCCCGCTGAGCGAGGCGAGCGCCAGCCCGATCGAGGCCAGCAGCACGGCCCAGGCCAGCCCGACGAGCAGGCCCGGGATCAGGGCCCTGGTCTGGGCCCAGATCGCCGCCCCGCCGCCTACCTGGCCGATCTCGCCCAGGTAGAGCAGCAGCAGCGGGATCTCCAGCAGGGCCAGGCAGGCCAGGAGGAACGCGCCCAGCTTGGCCGCCGGGTAGTCGAGCCGGCGCAGCGGCCGCGAGAAGTACAGCGGCAGCACGTGGCTGCGCAGGTCCCGGGACACCAGCTCGGGGGCCTGGGCCGCGACGAAGATGATCATCACCAGAACCCGGAGCTGGAACACGTAGGTGTCGTAGTGGACGGACTGGGCACCGCCCCCGGCCACCCCGACCGTGTTGACCACCGCGGGCACGCACATGATCGCGAACGCGATGACCGGAATGATCTTGGCTTTGGCACCCCGGCCGATGCCGAACGCGGACCGGAGGCTGTGCCAGCCCAGCGCCCGGATGATGGCGGCCCGGCCGAGCCGCGGCCCCTGGTAGTGCCGGTAGCCGATGTCGTGGATGACGCCGGTCCGGGTCGCGGGCGGCCCGCTCTGCGTGCTCACGCTTCTCCCTCCTGCTCTACCCGGTCTTCCTGGTCCGCGCCGTCGCGGAACAGTTCCTCGACCCGGCGGCGGCGCTGCTCCAGCCGGTTCAGCGGCAGGTCCAGGTCGGCCACGGCGTCCCGGACGAGGTCGTAGGTCTCACCGGAACCGATCTGGACCAGCAGCGCCCGCTCGTCCCGCCAGGGCCGCAGGCCCCGGGCGGCCAGCTCGGCTTCCAGCAGCGCCGTGCCCTCGTCCACCTCCACCAGCAGCACCTGGCTGACCTGCGTAAAGCTGGCCATCGAGTCGGAGCGGAGCAGCCGGCCGCCGTCGATGGCCAGCAGGTGGTCGCAGATCTGCTCGATCTCGCCGAGCAGGTGCGAGGACACCAGGATCGAGATGCCGAACTCGGCCCCGATCCGGCTGACCAGATCCAGCATCGCGGCCCGGCCCGCCGGGTCCAGGCCGATGGTGGGCTCGTCCAGCAGCAGCAGCTGCGGGTCCCCGACCAGCGCCTGGGCCAGCTTCACCCGCTGCTTCATGCCGGTGGAGTAGGTACCGATCTGCCGGTAGCGCTCCTCGTACAGGCCGACGTGACGCAGCGACTCGGCGGCCCGTTCCTTGGCCGCGGTCGGCGGCAGCCCGGACATCCGGCCCAGATGGGTGACGAACTCGGTCGCGGTGACGTCGGGCGGCAGGCAGTCGTGCTCCGGCATGTAGCCGCACCCCGCCCGGATCCGCTCCCCGTCCCGGTCGCTGTTCAGGCCGAGGACGGCTGCGCGCCCACTGGTCGGGGTGAGCAGCCCGAGCAGGATCTTGATCAGGGTGGACTTGCCCGCGCCATTGGCCCCGACCAGCCCGGTGATTCCGGGCCCGACCCGCACGGTCAACTGGTCCAGGGCGGTCACCGCGCCCGGGTACCGCTTGGTGAGGGCTGAGGTTTCAACAACCGCCGCAACGAAACCCGGCCCGGGGCCGGTCCCCCCGGGCGGCGGTCCAGTCTGCAGGGGCCCAGCCTGCTGGGACCCGGGCGGCGGCGGCCCAGACCCCACAGGCCCAGGTCCCCACGGCCCGGGTCCCGAAGGCCCGGGTCCTGAAGGCACTGGCGCGGTCACGTGTCTCGCGCTCCCCTCGTCGGGTCGTCGTGTTGGGTTCCCAGCCTGGCGGCCGGCCGGGTTCGCGTCATCATCCCGGGGAATGGCTTCCGCTGTCAGGCCCCGGCCTGACCAGGCCCCAACCGTCTCCCGGGTCAGCCCGGCAGCCTACGACCGCGGGCGGACGCCCCGAGGCGGCCTGCGGCGTTACCGTTAGCAGGTGAGCGGAACAACCGGACCACCGCGAGGCGCGCGGCTGAGGCGGCGGTTGTGGATGGCGCTGGACTACGCCACGGCGGTCATCTGCGGCGTGCTGGTCTTCGCGTCTTTCTTCCACGCCACCGTGGGCAGCCGGTCCCTGTTCGGGGTGCTGTCCCCGCGGGACGCCCCGCTCGCCGCCGTGCTGGCGATCGCCCTGGCCGTGCCGGTCGCCATCCGGCGCCGGGTCCCGGTCCGGGCCCTGGTCATCGTGCTGGCCGCCTGCGTGGTGACCCTGGCTGCCGGCGGGGAGATCACCCGTGGCCCGTTCCTCCCGATGGCGCTGGTGCTGTTCCTGGTCGCGTCTACCTGCCGCCGGGGTATCGCGGTGGCCGGCCTCGGCGCCGCGCTGACCCTGCTGATCGCGCAGGGCGTGGTGCTGGACTTCGACGGGCAGGGGCCCGGCGACGCCATCGCCGTCGGCCTGGTGCTGACCATCTTGTGGATGGTCGGGTACCTGGTGCAGCAGCGGCGAACCCACATGGCAGCGGTCCGGGACCGGGCGGCCAGCGACGCGGTGACCCGGGAGCGGCTGCGGATCGCCCGGGAACTGCACGACGTGGTGGCGCACAGCATGACCGTGGTCACCGTGCAGGCCGGGTTCGGCGAGTACGTGTTCGACAGCCAGCCCGATGAGGCCCGGGCGGCGCTGGGCGCGATCCAGGCGGTGAGCCGGGAGGCGCTGGGTGAGATGCAGCGGATGCTGTGCGTGCTCCGCCAGACGGACGGGGACATCGCGGCGGCCGACGCGGAACTGGCCGCCCGCGAGCCTGCGGCGGCCGGGCTCACCGTGAACGGAACCCCCGCGACCGGACCGGCGGCCGTGGCCGGGTCCGCCACGGACGGGACCAGCCTTCCCGCCGACCGGCTCGGGGCCCCGCGGTTCCGCCCCACCGCGCCGCTGGCCCCCGCCCCCGGGCTGGCCAACCTGGACCGGCTGGTGGAACGGACCGCGGGCGCCGGGGTCACGGTGATCGTCGAGCGGATCGGCGAGC
>Ga0182024_10021042_pt1 | contig 11872 bp, 9 predicted proteins | sample P32metaG_FD_120480 | JGI IMG/M metagenome (GOLD analysis project Ga0182024, IMG submission 120480) | Permafrost microbial communities from Stordalen Mire, Sweden - P3-2 metaG (Illumina Assembly) | ecosystem: Environmental > Terrestrial > Soil > Wetlands > Permafrost | place: Sweden: Stordalen... | reverse complement strand
AGCGGCCCGGTGCAGGTGAGCACCAGGTCACCCAGGCCGGAAAGGCCGGCCAGCGTCTCCCGCCGGCCGCCGCAAGCCACCGCCAGGCGGGTGATCTCTGCCACCCCGCGGGTGATGATAGCCGCGGCGCTGTTGTGACCCAACCCCAGGCCGGCCGCGATGCCGGCAGCGATGGCGATGACATTCTTGAGCGCCCCACCCAACTCGACTCCGATCACATCATCGTTGGTGTAGATCCGCAGGGCAGGCGCGCTGAGTTCCTCCTGAAGCCGATTGGCGAGTGCGCTTTCGGCGGAGGCGACAGTGATCGCAGTAGGATCGCCTGACGCTACTTCCTGCGCGAACGACGGTCCGCTCAGTGCGCCCAGCCGGCTGCCGTCGAGGTTCTGATTCTCGAGAACCTGCTGGATGACCTGTGTCATGCGCAGGAAAGTCCCATCCTCGATACCCTTGGTGGCGCTGACGATGAGCTGGGCGGGCTCAAGAAGGGGAGCCATCTTCTGGTAGATCGCACGCACGTGCTGCGATGGGACCGCGCTGATCACAATCTCGGCGCCCACCACCGCCGAGGCCATATCTGTTACGGGTTCGACCTGTGGAGGAATAGGAAACCCGGGAAGGTATGTTCCCACTGCTGACGAATGGGACCAGAGGGCGATGGAATGGTCGCCGCGCCGGGCCAGGCTCAGGGCCAGTGCGGTTCCCCAGGAACCGCTGCCAACAATGGCAATGCGGCTCACGCCCCGGTCTTCCTTGATGCGCCAAAACCGTGCTCCGTGCCCTGCAGCAGGCGCATGATGTTTTGCCGGTGCTTGACGATCACCATCCAGCAGCAGACGAACACCGCCGCGCCGGATGCGTAGCCATATCTGCCCGGCGACAGCCACAGGGTGAGGAAGGGAAGCACGACCGCCGCCAGAATCGAAGCCAGGGATACATAACGGGTCAGAGCCACCACAGCGAGCCATAGTCCCAGTGCAGAGAGCGCCGCCAACGGGCAGAGTGCCAGGAAGACGCCAAAAGCCGTGGCCACTCCTTTGCCACCCTTGAAGTGCAGCCAGACGGGAAAGATATGGCCCAGAATGACGAACAGTCCGGCCACGACGGCGAGATGGTTGAGTGTCGTGGGATCCTTGCCACGGCCCAGAAAATCTGCCACTGCCACTGCGGCATAACCCTTGCTGCCATCGAGGACAAAGGTCAGAATTCCCAATCCCTTCGCGCCCGACCGCAGCACGTTGGTGGCGCCGATGTTGCCGCTGCCCTTGGCGCGGATATCCTCCTTGCGCACCAGCCACACCAGCAGGAACCCGAAGGGGATGGAACCCAGCAGATACGCCACGAGAACGACGATCAGATACAGAGACATGGTTGCATCCGGTTTGAGTGTAGCAGCGACTGTATAGCGGATAGGTGAACGGCGGTCATCTGGTAAATTAGGTTCCGATGTTCATCAGGTTGATTTTGCAGTACGCAGCTGTGGGGGTCACCGCGCTTACGGTCGCATTGCCGGCTCAGGCAAGCAACCCATTGGTGATTAAGACGGACCAGGGGAAGGTCCAGGGAAAAATGAGCGCGGATGGCCAGACGCGGGACTTTCTGGGCATTCCTTTCGCCGCGGCTCCGGTTGGTCCCATGCGCTGGAAGCCTCCGCAATCCGCGGCCAAATGGCAAGGCGTGCGCCAAGCCACCAGCTTCGGGTCGCGCTGTATGCAGCAGGAGCACTTCGATGACATGGTGTTCCGCGATCCAGGCGAGAGCGAGGACTGCCTCACCCTGAACGTCTGGGCACCCGCCGGTAAGCCCAAGGGCAAACTGCCGGTTATGGTCTGGATTTTTGGAGGTGGCTTTGCCGGTGGCGGAACGTCGGAACCGCGTCAGGACGGCGAACACCTGAGCCGCAAGGGCGTGCTGGTTGTCTCCACGAATTACCGGCTAGGCATTTTTGGTTTCTTCGCCACCCAGGAGTTGGCCGCGGAGGATCCACACCACGCCGCCGGCAACTACGGACTGCTCGATGAACTGGCTGCTATCGAGTGGGTGCGGCGCAACATCAAGGCTTTTGGTGGTGACCCGGACAACGTCACCATTTTCGGCGAGTCGGCCGGGTCCTTTGCCGTGAGCGCGCAAATGGCATCGCCCCTGGCAAAGGGTCTGTTTGCCCATGCCATCGGAGAAAGCGGGGGAGCGTTTGCCAGCAAGGAACTGGATTTTCCGCCGCTCGCAAAGTTTGAGAAGCAGAATGAGGATTACTTCCACAGCGTTCTCAGCGACAGCAGCCTGGCCGCGCTGCGCGCTACCAGCAGTGCTGACATCCTCAAGCTGGCCACCCAAAAGGCTCCGGGCAAACCTCGCTTCGGGCCGGATATAGACGGCTACTTCCTGCCCGATAGCATTCCTGCGATTTATGCCGCGGGCAAGCAGGCGCATGTGCCGCTGATTGCGGGTTGGAACCAGGACGAAGGAACCGGCAACATCGTGAAGGCGCCGGAAAAAGGGACCATGGACGGCCTGCGCGCAACGGCGGTGAAGGAGTTCGGCCCGCGGGCCGATGACTTTCTGAAGGTGTACCACGCCAGCGATGACGCTGAGGCGTTGCGTGCCTCTGAGGATTTTTCCGGCGACGGTTTCCTGGTCTATTCCACCTGGGCATGGCTGGAAGCGCATGTGAAGACGGGTGGCTCCCCGGTCTACCGATATCTGTTCGCACTCCCGTCGCCGGGGGATCCCTTCCATCCCGTCTCTGCCGGTGCCTTTCACTCCGATGAGATTGAGTACGTCTTCGGCAACCTGGACTCGCGTAAGGGAGCGACCTTCAGGCCCGAGGACTACAAGCTTTCCGAGGTGATGCAGACCTACTGGACGAACTTTGCCCGGACCGGAGATCCAAATGGTGCTCCCGCGCCGCAATGGCCCAAGTACGATGCCTCAGGCAATTGGCAGGTGATGCGTCTGAGTCCGGATCCAGGCGCTGCTCCAGACCAGCATCGCGACCGATATCTATTTCTGCAGCAGGTTTGGGGAGACGACCGTGCACAATCGGCCGCAGGTAGATAAACGGCTGGACAAACGCTCCGGAATGGGACGGGTGCCCCTCGTACGCTGGGGCGGGGGGCACCCGTCCGATTTCCTTTGGGCGCTGTTAGGACCTCACGACGCCGATCCGCAGCGATCGCTCGCATCCTAACCTTGCCATCTGATTTTTGCTCCGTAGAATGGCACAATGCCCAACCGCTCCACCGGCCCTGACCCCGGCTCTTCACCTGAGGGAGACCTGCCAACGATCTGCCTGATCACGGCCGACGAAGACTTCCAGGGAGAAATCGAGGCCGAGCTGGCGCCGTGGTACCAAGTGCGCCACCGCAACCACTACGGGGATGCCGCGATTTGGGTCCGCGAACAGCGGGCGCAGGCCGTGCTGGTCGATATCGATACACAAGGCGAAGACGCCCATGCCGGCGTGGGTGTGCTGCGTGAGTTGCGCATCCTGGACCGTGGCCTGGTCCTGATCTCGCTCAGCCGATCGCGTGCCCGGGCGGTTGAGAAACAGGCCACGGAAGCCGGCAGTGACGCCCACTTCCACAGTCCGATCGATCCTTCGGAGCTGCGGCTGGTCGTGAAGACCACGCTCGAGACACGCATCGAGGAGATGGAACGCGCGCGCATGCAGCAGCAGGTGCTGGAGCGCAGCAAATTCCAGGACCTGGTGGGCGCGAGCGAAGCCATGCGCCGCGTCTACGACGCCATTTCGCGGGTAGCCGACAGCCGCATCAACGTGATCGTCCGCGGGGAGAGCGGAACCGGGAAAGAACTGGTGGCCCGCGCCATCGTTGCCTTAAGCAGCCGGCGAAACAAAGCATTCATCAGCCTGAACTGCGCTGCCTTGCCCGAGAACCTGATCGAATCGGAGCTCTTCGGTCACGAGCGGGGCGCATTTACCGGCGCCCACGAGGCGAAACCGGGGCAGATCGAGCTGGCCGATGGCGGCACGCTCTTTCTCGATGAGATTGCGACCCTAACCCTGCCCCTGCAGACCAAGCTGTTGCGCGTTCTTGAAGACCGGCAGGTGCAGAGGCTGGGTGGACGTCAAGCCCGCAAGATCGATTTCCGTTTGATCTGCGCCACCAATGATCCGGTGGAGGAAATGGTACGGAGCGGAAAGTTCCGTGAAGACCTCTACTACCGCATTCACGTGGTGCCGATCCAGCTGCCCCCACTGCGTGAGCGAACCGGCGATATCGCGCTGCTTGCCGACTACTTCTTGCGCGTTCACCTGTCGGCCAATGGCCTGGAGCAGAAGCGCCTGACGCCTGACGCGCTGGCGGCGCTTGAGGAGCATTCATGGCCGGGCAATGTGCGCGAGCTCGAGAATCTTATCCAGAGACTCGTGATTATGGTTCCCGGACCGACCATCGGCCTCGAGCACCTGCCGCAGCAACTGCTGGCGCAGAGCGTGACGGCTCACGAAGCGATTCTGCTCCCAGAGGCCGGCGTGCGTTTCGATGACGAAATACGGGAGCTGGAGGTTGCTCTCCTGGCAGCCGCCCTGCGGCGCTCAGACGGTAGCAAGGCAGCCGCGGCCCGCCTCTTGCACCTCGATTCCCAGAGGATGAAGTATCTCTGCCGCAAGTACTCGCTCTAGAGTCCTGCTCGCCTTTCTTCAAGGGTTAAATATTTAACCCACAAGGGTTAAAATTTAACCTGTGCTTGCGATCCGGGAAAAGGTCGCGTGGCGTTCAGGCAGACAATCACTCACGTTTTAGCTTGTTTTCGGCGATTTGACGTTTGCTGCGAGAGGACCCATTGTTTGGCCATTCGTCTGCAATAGGGTATTTCGTAAAGCAGTTAAATAAAACCTGGAGACACCACAAATGGCTATGGAAAAGAAATCTCTCGTTGGCAAGAAGACCGCACCCGCAACCAAGGGCAAATCAACCAAGAAGGTCGACACCAGCAAGCCGGCGGCGAGCAAAGTCGTTGCAGCCAGGAACCTCGGCAACCCAGGTGGCGGTAATCCCGGCATCTAGTTCCGGGAGGCGCGGCGAGTAGCCTTGTCGCGGCGGTCTACATTGCAAGAGCTCAGGACTGGGCCGGACTTGCCCTTAATGGGTAAATGAATATGGCTATCAAGAAAAAATCGCTCGTCGGGTCTACGTCTTCCAAGCCTAAGGAAGCCGGTGCCACCAGCAGCAAGAAGCCGGGGGCCGAGCCACAAGCGAAAGCGGCCCCGGCCAAAAAGCTCGCAGTGGCCAAGCTGGCCAACGCGAAGCTCTCGACGGCCAAGCTGGCATTGCTCCGGAGACTAACCTGACAGGGGCCAATCTGCGTGGGAAAAGAGCGACACCGGTGTTTGCCGCTGTCGCTCTTTTGTTTGTGGTGGGTCAGAATTTGGCACTCAACTTTCCATCGTTCGACATGTAAGGCTGCAAGATACAAAAAACAAACTGGAGAGAAACCACAGTGGCTATCGAAAAGAAATCCATCGTCAAGAAGAAGGCAGTGGCTCCAACCCCAATCAAGAAAAAGCCTACGACAAAGGCGAAGGTCGACACCGCCAAGCCTGCGGCAAGCAAAGTTGTTGCTGCTTTGAAGGTCGGGTTTATGCAGTAGATCTAGTAAGAAGTCGGACAATGCGACAAAGGCGGCCAATGGCCGCCTTTTGTCTACCAGAAGTGGGTATGCATGATGTTGCCGAGGCTGGTCATGATCCGGCCGGCGAGACTACGGCGCCTGCCGAAGATCTTCGCTTGACCGCTCATGCCAGGCCGCATGCCATCGCCCGGCTCTCCCAGGGGTATTCGCGTGGTGTAAAAGGTCGGGACCGCTATGCCCTTGTACTCCTGCTCGGCAAGAACACCTGCCGGCACCGGCACTGCTGAGCCTTCGATCGTTCCCAGCCATGCCTGGATTTCGGAAAACTGAGAAGGCAGCTGCAGGGAGACCGGGTCTCCAACCCGCATGCGATCCATCTCCGAAACCGGAATATACAACCTCGCTACCAATTGCGATGGATCGACAATCGTCAGCAGCGTCTCTCCTGTGGTCACATCGCGATGCAGCAGGCTTCCCGGGTCGCCGGTCGCGACTACGCCGGCGGCAGGCGCGCTCACGGCAAGCTGCGCATCCTCCTCGCGCACGATCGCGCTGCTGCCGCGTGCCGCCTGCTGCGCCACCAGCGCCGGACCCAGCCCGGTATGCCGCAACTCCGCAGAGAAGACCTGGGCTTGCGAGGATGCCACCTGCTCAGCCGCCTCTTCGCTGGCACTTGCCTCATTCATACTCTGCAGTCTGGCCATCATCTGACCCTTCCGCACCGCGTCGCCCTCCTTGACATAGACCGCCAGGATTTTTCCCGGCACGCCGGCATGCACCTGGTGGGTGTCCCGTGGCTCAATGACGAAGTAGGCATTCAACCGATCGCGCATGATCGGTACAAAGAGAAGAGCGAGGAAGGCGATCCCCAGCGCGGCGCGGAGAGGCGTCAGGCGAAAAGCACCTTCAGCCGTCTTGGTACGGTAGAAACTCATAGCGAAATTCTGCAGCCCGTGCAGCCGCGAACGAAAGATCACGAACGCCAGCAACGCCGCAGGTAGCAAAGCGAGCTCGGCGAACCAGTGGTAGAAGACGTTATAACCGAAGCGGACAAACAACAGCAACAGCAGGTAGCTGTAAGCGCCGGATGCCAGTGCATAGAGCACGAAGAGCGGCACCCGCCGCCGGGAGACTACAGGTACATCGACGGGGAGACGAAAGACATGGCGCTGAAGCCAGCCGATGACAAATGCCGTAGAGCGTTCTTTGAGATCAGGGACGCGCAGCCATTCGGTGAAAAAGTAGTAGCCGTCCAGCTTGATGAGGGGATTTAGATTGACCACGGCCACGGCCAGCCCGGTCAGGAGAATGAGCTTGTAGCAGAAGTCATGGATCCACTCCCCTGGCTGTGTATTCGTCCATACCAGGACTGCTACACTGCAGAACATCATCTCAATCCAGATTCCGGCGATGATGGTGGCCATGCGCTGCAGACGGCCGGCCGAGACCCAGGATTCTGTGACGTCTACATAAAAACAAGGCGTCAGATAAAGGAACATCAAACCCATGCTGTGGACCTCGCCGCCGTAGTGCTTGCAGGTGAGCCCATGCGAACTTTCATGAACAAAACCAATCCCAAAGAGAAGAACCCAGAACTCCACCAGATCAGAAATGGTCTTCTTGCTGAAGTCAAAGTAAGTTGGAATGTCCGGACCGATGACATTCCATTTGGCGATGAAGACCACGCCTTCAAAGAGAAACAGCAGGATCGCGGCCAGAACCATCCAGCGGTTGTAAACGTATTTTCCAATTTTCTGGTCCAGCCAGGTAAAGTAGCGGTCCGGATCCCAGGCCGAGAACTGTATGTGCGCCACGTTGAAGCTGGAGCCGCTCTGCACCCGGCGGCTACGCTGCGCCGCGAGCTTTTCATTCATGGCGATATTCTTTTCCTGCGGGTTCTTGTACCAGAAGCCGTTTTCGTCCATGTTTTCGGCGAAGGTCCGCGCCTCCTCCGCTGCCAGCGGAATGCCCGTCTCCGCCTCGAAGGCGGCGCCGATTTCTTCGTAAGAACGCACTCCGTCGAAAAACCTTGCCAGTTGCCACTGCGTTGGCTTCAGGCGTAGCAGGTTGGCCGTACTTCGTTGGTAAACCGCCACGATCGGCTCGCCGTCGGTTACATCTTCTCGGATGATCAGGTCGGGATCGATGCGCGGGGGATTTTTGCGCGAGAGCCTGGCGCGGGGAATCTCGGGGAGGGCTGCGTCGAGTGCCTCACTCAGGTTCATCGCGGGCTCAGCTTCACCTGCATCGACATGCCCGGCTTCAACAAGGGTGATGGCTTTTCCAGGTTGCCGATGACCTCGATACTGCCGCTGGCTGGATCGACCACCGGGCTGACACGGAAAACGCTTGCCGGCTGCTTCAGATGGGGATAATCCGTAGTGGTCAACTCCAGCTTTGCTCCCCGGGAGAAAAAGGCCATGGCCGACTCAGGCACGGTAAAGATGATGCGCAGAGGCGCCTGCGCCGTGACCCAGAACAGGGCATCGCCTTTCTTGACTCCCTGTGCGTCATGGACCGAGCGACGGCCTACTACGCCATCAAACGGGGCCGTGATGTGCGATTGGTCCAACTCAACATCGGCGGCGCGCAACTCCGCCTCAGCGGCTGCTTCGTCCGCCTTGTAACGCGCCACCTGGGTTTTGGTTTCAGCGAGCTTGTATTGCACATGCTCCCAATCCTCGTCGTCGAGAATTTTCTCCGCCCGCATGGCATCGGCCCGGCGCAGATCCGCCTCATTGCTCTTTTGCTCGGCCTCCCAGGTGCTTATCTGGGCCCGCAGGGAATCGATTTTGGCGGCCTTTCCTGCGCGTTCTGCCTGCAGCGCGCGATCGTCCAGCAAAGCCAAAACCTCTCCCCGCCGGACATGATCGCCAATCTCAACCTTAACCGCGGTGATGCGCCCGTCGCGTTCGGCCACCACGTCGGCCTGTTGTTCCACGATCAGCGGCCCGACGGTGGTATAGGCGCGCCCTTCGCCGGTTGCCGGCGCCGCGGTTGGGGCGGCGGTCACCGGACCGGAAGGTGGGTCTGCATCCGGAGCCGCCGGTGACGAGGCCAGCACCGGTCCCGGCGCGGCGGGTCCCTGCGTACAGCCGGCAAGACAGCACAGTGCCGCGATAGCGATCAATACGCAAGTGCTACGGTTACTTATCCACAATTTGCGCGGCATAATGGTTACCACCCGATCCAATCCCATAGCTTTTCCCATACCCATAACGCTGGGGCGCGCAGCAAAACATACCCCGCCGGGCGGAAGCCGGCAAAGATCTTCGCCCGCCCATCCATGCCGGTGCGCATTTCCGCATTCCCGTTCGGCAGCAGTACATGGGCATAAAAGACGCGGCCATCCCCGCTGGGCTGCGCTTCGGGGCTGACGCTGAATACCTGGCCATGCAGGGTTTGCGCAGGAAAGCTATCCAGTTTCACGGCGGCAGTCTGACCGGCTTTTACCAGGTGGGCATCCTGCTGATCCACGGCAATGTTGATTCTCGCGCTCGCCAGGTTCAGGACCTGGGCGAAGGCTGCGCCGGCGTCGAGGTGTTCGCCCGCAGCATTCTGCAGGTCGGGCGTCATGACCACGCCATCGATGGGTGAGCGAAGCTGTGCATTGGCGATACGTAACCGTGTCCGCTCCATTTCTGCGCGCAGGTAATCGGCCTGCGTCCGGTCTTCCCCGGCCTGTGCGGAGTGCCTCGCCAGATCGCCCTGCATGGCCAGCATGGCCGCTTCATATTTGGCCTGCGCGGCAGTCAGCTGATTCCGCCATGACCAGTCGTCCATGGTTCCCAGCACTTCGCCACGGTTCACATGCTGGCCTTCCCGGGCATACACGTTGGCAATGGTTCCCTCGACCGGCGCGGCCAGGGTGACGACGGATTGTGGAGCCACCACGGCGGTACCGCTGATGCGCAGCGGCAGCGGACAAAAGATAAGCAACAGGATCGCCGCAGCGATACTGCCCAGGATCATTCCCTGCCGCTTCCGTTCGCTGCGCAGAAAGGCCTGTTTCTTCTGCACCAGTGGTTCGAGCAGGCTGATGAGCGGCACTTCCCGGTACAGCAGCGCGTTGCGAATCGCCACTGTGGTCTGTCCCGCAAGCACCTTGATCATCTCGATGTGCGCCTGCTCCAGAAAATCCGGGTCGCTGCTTTCATAGAGCAGCAGGCCCACGCGTCCCTGGTCATCGGAGAGAGGGAGCGCAAACAGGGCACGATAGCCGCTGGCTTCGAAATGCTTAGCGATGGCCGCGCGCACCCGGGGATCATCGGTGTCTGGTTCCTCCTGGTGCTGGCGGATCAACAGCTGGCGGTCATAGCTCGAAAGCCATTGCAGCAGCTCGCGCAGGCGCTCCACCTGGAATTCCCCAACCGGAATATTGGCCATCCCGGAAACCGCCTTCAACTGCAGCCGCCCACGATTGTCGAGCGCGATCGAGCAGCGTTCAAAAGGCAGCACCGATTGTGGACTATTGACAATAATCTGCAGCAGGCGGTCGAGCCTGAGGGTGGAAGTGATCTCGGAACTCACTTGCACCAGGGCTTCGAGAATCTCCAGCTTGCGCTCGGCGTACATCAGGCTGGCATTTTTGAGTGCACTCGAGACTGTTTCGGACATGCTGTTCATGAAGAACAGGTCATCCTCACTAAAGGAACCACCGCCTGCCTTGTTGACAGCCTCCAACACGCCCAATTCGCTTTCCCCGTCGCCGCCCTGCTCGTGCTCGAGGAGCGGCACCAGGAGCGCGCTGGTGATGGGTTGGCCTTCACCGGCACGCTCATTGCGGGTTGCCAGCCTGGGGTCTTCGGGATCGTTGATCAGCAGCGGCACACCTTCTTCCGCCATATCCCCGACATAGCCTTCGCCTGCGTCCTCCGTAGTGCCCACTTCAGCGGTTGCGTCTTCTCCCCACGTAGAGACCAGGCGCAGCCGGCCGCCGTCGAACATCCATAAATGGACAGCCTGGCAAGGCAGCATCGCCGCTACCTTGACCGGAATCAGTTCCAGCAGAGGCTCGAAATCGAGCGTCTCGTTGAGCGATTTTTCCAGGTCATAAAGCTGGGTCAAGCGGTGAATAGAATCGAGCAGATTCTGCCGCTGTTCCTCGTACTGCTCCGCCGACTCGAGGGCAATCACGGCCAGTTCCGCCAGCCCCTCGAGCGACTGCAACGCGGTCTCGGTCAACGGGTCGCTGAAACTAACGATCTCGAAGACGCCTACCAGCTGCTGCTCCCGCAACAAGGGCAGGTATCCGATGGACCGGATCGTACGCAGTACGTGGATGTGGGCGTAATCTTCGCGAGCCAGCTGGCCGGCGGAGTAAACCAACGGGCGCGGCGACTGCAGCAGGGCAGCGAACAGTGGCGCATCGGCCGCGATCGACGGGTCCACCATCGAGATTTCGTCGGAAACGCCGAGCGCAATCCAGGATTCCTCGCGCAGACTGTAGAGCGCGCAAGCGCTGCCCGGAAGCATTTGCCGCATGGCATCGGCCAGCAACGCGGCGCGGGCGGCGATCTCGGGCGAGGCCAGCAGTGACTGGGCAAGCTCCGAGAAGTGTTGACTGTTCAGCCGAACGCCGGTTTGAATGTTCATGGTGATCTGCTTGACGTATGGGGCAGGATAGGTTGATTGTTAATCTGGTCGGAGACTAGCAAGCACCATTTTCGGTGTAAAGAAAATTCTTAGCGGGGAGAGGACGACGTGGATCTCGACATTCGACAGAGCGGTAGCATCTGTTGCCTGAAACTGAAGGGGCCGCTCAAGTACGGAGAAGGTGTCAAGCAGCTTGACGAGGCGGTCGAAGGCGCGCTCAGCAGCGGACACATCCACCTGCTGCTGGATCTTTCCGCGATGCCCTATATCGATTCCAGCGGGATCGGTGCCATCGTCGACGCTCTGCGCCAAGCCAAGAAGGTTGGTGGGGACGCCAAGCTGGTCAGTCCCTCTCCATTTGCGGCCAAGACGTTCAAGATGGTAGGTATTCTCACCCTGTTCAAGGTGTACGACAGTGAGGCCGCAGCCGTGGAGGCATGCCCCGCATAACCGAAAAAGATCCCTCCACTCCGCGCGCTCGACGGGACGACAAGTTCTGACGAAGGGCACGGCTTCAGCCGTGCCACACAATCCGGGGAAGATGAGGGCTTTTAGCCCCTGAGGTACCTTTTTCCAATGGTTCCTGTCGACCTACTTTGTGACGACCGGGTCTCAGCCGCCCGAGCGGCTTCAGAAACAAGGGTGTTTGCAAACTACATGTCGCGAAAAGCGTACCTCAGCGGCT
>Ga0182024_10021041_pt1 | contig 11873 bp, 9 predicted proteins | sample P32metaG_FD_120480 | JGI IMG/M metagenome (GOLD analysis project Ga0182024, IMG submission 120480) | Permafrost microbial communities from Stordalen Mire, Sweden - P3-2 metaG (Illumina Assembly) | ecosystem: Environmental > Terrestrial > Soil > Wetlands > Permafrost | place: Sweden: Stordalen... | reverse complement strand
GTCATAGTCGCGGCCCGTGCTATCGACGTAACAGCCACAGTCCGTATTCGCATGATGAGCGAGCTCTACGCCCTGAGTCGCCCCCATCAGGGCCGCCTTGGCCTGGATCAGCTTGGCTTGCGCGTCGGCCACAGCCTGGTTGGCATCCGCCAGCGCCTTTATCTCGGCCGGGGTAAGTTTCTCTGTTCTTACCGGAGCCGTCGTTGTGTCGGCCGCAGGGGCAGCAGCCAGACCCGGATCTTGCGGCTGCATGAGAGCGAGCAGAAGGATAGCGCTAAGCATAACTGTCTCCTTCCTTCATGATACCCGTCTAAACTCCAATTTCTACCCGGATAGCCTGGGCGATACGGTCCGCATGCTCGCGCATTTGCTGCTCCGATTCGGCTTCAATCATGACCCTCGCCAGGGCCTCCGTGCCGGAATAGCGCACCACCACCCGCCCATTGCCATGGAGATCAGTTTCCGCTTGCAGAATGCTCTCGACCACAGCCGGAATCTGATCCAGCGGCCTTTTTTCTCGTACCTTCACATTGACGATGACCTGGGGAAAGACCCGCAGGTCGCTCAGCAATTCGTGCAGGGGCTTACCGGAACGGGCCAGCAGATCGAGCAGTACCAACGCGGTCAGCAGTCCATCGCCGGTAGTGCTGCGCCGGGGAAAGAGAATATGACCCGACTGCTCCCCGCCCAGGCTGGCCTGGTGCTTCTGCATCATCTCCAGAACATATTTATCGCCCACCGGAGCGCGGAACATGCGGATGCCACTGGAGCGCAACGCGGCTTCAAGACCCATGTTCGACATGGTCGTCGCCACCACCAGATCGCCCGCCAGCTCGGCCTTGGCCTTCATGTCACGCGCCGCCACCAGCATGACCCCATCCCCGTTCACGACCCGGCCATGGGCATCGGCAAAGAGCGCGCGGTCGGCGTCGCCGTCGAAGGTGATCCCCAGGTCCGCACCCAACGCCTTTGCCTCCCTGGCCACAATTTCAGGATGCAACGCACCGCAGTTTTCGTTGATGTTGCGCCCATTCGGGCTTACGTGCGTGAGATGAATTTCCCCGCCAAGAGAGGGAAAAAGCTCGGACGCGATGACTGCCGCCGCCCCGTTGGCGCAGTCGATCACAATCTTCTTGCCGGATAGGTTCAGCCCGGGAACCACCCCGCGCAGAAAGGTCTCATACTCCTCACGGAATTCCTTGCAGGCCGGCGGTGCGCTTAGGTTCGTGGTGTCGGCGGGGGGTGCATCCTTGAGACGGCGAAAAATCTCCCCCTCGATCTCCAGCTCGGTCGCATCCGGGAGCTTGTAGCCATCGCCGCCAAATACCTTGATCCCATTGTCCTGCCAGGGGTTGTGCGAAGCAGAGATGACCACCCCAGCAGCAAACCGATGCTTGCGTGTCAGGTAAGCCACGCCAGGAGTGGTGATGACACCGGCGTTCAGTACCTCGGCACCCCCGCTCTGCAATCCGGCGGCAATCACGGCCGAGATCCAGGGACTGGATTCGCGGGTATCCGACCCCAGCAGGACACGGGGCGCCGGATAGAGCTTCTTTAAACTGGATGCCAGTGCGAGCCCGGTGGCGAAAATGGTGGGCGGGTCCAGGGGGGCTTCCCCGGCGACTGCACGAATACCGTCTGTTCCAAAAAGTTTTCTCATGAGTTGGTTGGGGGAGACTTCCTTTCGAGCACCCGGCTGGTCAGCATGCTATGGGCAAATCGTGTGGTGATCACGCCCCCGTCGGGAGCAGCCGAGGCATCCCGGATCAGGGCCCCCGTCTCGTCAAAGACCAAGGCATAGCCCCGATTCAACACTGCCAAGGGAGAGACGGCCTGTAATAGCCCTTCCGCCCGTGCGTGCCGTGCCTTCCATCGCAGCAGCAGTTCCTGTTCCGCGCGGACGATCCTTCCGTCCAGCCCTTCCAGGCGCTCGCGCACCGTGCGCATACGGTGGCTTACATCCTGACGCAGTAATCTGGCCTCGAGTTTCTGCAACCTTTCGGTCATCTGCCGGCTTTGCCGGTGCCAGGCGGCGTCCAACTGGTACTGCAGCTCATCGACGCGCTGCTGGCGGCGCGCCAAAGCATTGCGCATCCGGGCAAAAGCCGCGGGAGCGGAGAGCCGCGCAAAGCGCTCCTGGGCGCGCATCAGCAGGTAGCGGCACGACTGGTTCAGGCGACGGTGCAGCTGCTCCAGCCGCTCTTCCACCTTATGCTGCGCCTCGGTGAGGAGTTCCGCCGCAGCGGAGGGGGTGGGTGCCCGCAGGTCGGCGACAAAATCGGCGATGGTGAAGTCAGTTTCGTGGCCGACGGCGGAGACGACCGGCAAGTCAGACTCAGCAATGGCACGGGCCAGCAACTCGCTGTTGAATGGCGCCAGATCCTCGAGCGAACCGCCGCCCCGGGCCAGTACGATCACGTCCACGGTGCGAGCCCGGTTGAAAAATGCGATGCCGGCGGCGATTTCCAGGGCAGCGCTCTCGCCCTGCACCGCGGTGGGGTAAAGCTGCACGTGCAGCGCCCCGTGCCTGCGTCCGGCCACATTGAGGAAGTCCCGAATGACCGCGCCGGTGGGGGAAGTAATAATCCCAATGCAGTGGGGGAAGGTGGGCAGAGGCTGCTTGCGATCAGCCGCGAAAAGCCCCTCCTTCTGCAGCCTGGCTTTCAATTGCTCGAAGGCGATCTGCAGGGAGCCAGCACCTACCGGCTCCACGAACTCGGCCACCAGCTGCATCTGGCCGCGCTGCTCGTAAACCGAGACCCGCCCGCGCACTAGGATTTGCAGCCCATCTTCCGGCCGGAAGCGCAGCAGCATCGCCTGGCGGCGGAAAAGCACCACCGGAAGCTGGGCATCTCCGTCCTTCAGCGTGAAGTAGACGTGGCCGGAAGGAGCAGGGCGATAGTTGGAGATCTCGCCCTCTACCCACACATCGGCGTACTCCCGCTCGATGTGATTTCTCACTTCGCCCACCAGCTGGCCCACTCGCCACACCCGCCGCAGGTTGGCCGGAGCCTCGGCAGGGGCCTCGGCCCGAGCCTCGGGAAAAACCAGTCCAAGCTGGCTCAGTGATTCTTCCGGATTAGGCACGATGCCTCCCAGCAAACGAATTCGATATTACCGCCGAAAGCGGGAGAGCAAATAGAAGACCACAGAGAGCAGGACACTGAGCAGAATCGAAGTGCCCAGGGGGACGTACACGGAGAAGTTCTTACCCCGGTACGAAATGTCTCCAGGAAGCCTGCCCAGCGGGATGCCGGTTCGCCCCAACAGCAGGAGTAAGCCGCCGCCGATGAGGAGCAGCAATCCTAAACCGATGAGCAGCCGGCCTAAGTCATTCATCGTCTTATTCTAATTTCAGCCCGAGCCAAGGGGGCCGCGGTCAATCAGACGGGTCAACTCCGCCAGCAGGACCTGCAACCGTTCGATCTCCACCTTGCCCGGCGGCGTCGATTGGCCAAAGAGCACCTCCACCTCCCGAGCGAGGTCCGTGCCTCGAGGTAAGCCGAAGGTCCCCAGCACGCCCGCCAGCTTATGGGCGGAGTCCACTGCGTTTAGCTGGGTGGCCTCGTCCAAACGGTTGTCCACCAGGAGATCTCCTGCTGTTTGCAGCAGCGCGGCCCGCTCCACCACCGTGTGCCGGCTTCGATCCCAGAGTGCGGAGATCATGCTTTGCAGCTTTTGCTCCTGGCTCTGAGCATCCGCGGCTTGTCCCGAAGATGTGCCGGCAGCGGAATGCCCGTTCTCGTCCGGGGAAATGCGGTCTTTAGGGGTCAATGGATCATCCGCCTTCTTTCCAGCCTAATGCGGCAGAAATCTGCCGCGCCAGAGTGAGAGGATCAAACGGCTTGAAAAGTGTCGCTGCCACTCCCATTTCGGCAAACTTACGCTGATCTGGACCCTGTACTTTGGCCGTCAACAGCAGGACGGGAATGTGCGAGGTGCTTCCGTTGGCCTTGAGTTTAAGCAGGGTGGTCGGGCCGTCCATCTCCGGCATCATGACATCCAGCAGGATTGCGTCCGGCTGCTCGGTACTGGCGCGTTCGATACCCTGCTTGCCGGAACTGGCAAGCAAAACGTCCCATCCCGCGACCGTTTCCAGGCTCATGGCCGCAACCTGCCGGATGTCGTCTTCGTCGTCGATGATTAAGATGCGGTGTGTCATAAGAAAGAATATGAAGGTCTGCCGGCAATTCTAAAGATTAGGAGAAGAGGTTCCATCCCATCCCAGTGGTATCTCGCTGGATCCATGTGGCACCCGCAACATCGAGAGCACCAGGGTCTCCACATCCTGTGGCTGGACGCGCGCCTTGGTCAGGAACTCGGTGTGTCCCAACCGCAGCTTATTGCGTTCGCCCTCGTTCAAGTCCTGGGCGGAATAGACCACCAGAGGAAGTTGTTTCATCTCTTGTTGTTGGCGTAGCCAGTCGACCAGTCCAAAGCCATCGCCGTCGGGCAGAGCAATGTCCAGAATCAGCAAGTCCGGCCGCGACGACACGCACAGCTCCATCGCTTTGCGCTGCGTGGAGGCGTGATGAACCTGAATGCCCGCCCGCTCGAAAGTAGCCAGGATGACCTTAGCCAAATCGGCATCATCCTCTACCAGTAACACACGGGAGGGTTGCCGTTCTACCTGCAGCACCCGCGAGAGCGCGGCCAACATCGATTCTGTCTCCAGGGGCTGCTCCAGCCACGCATCCGCGGCTTTTTCCACCTCAGGATCGTTGAGCGCGCCAAAGGCGCTCAAAACAACAACCGGGATGGCCGCTGTGCGTAGATCGTCGCGCAAAAGATGCAGGGTCTCCCAGCCGTGCAGGCTGGGAAGGCTCATATCCAGCAGGATGGCCTGGATTTGGGTTTGCCGGGCTATGCCGACTGCCTCGTCGCCGCTGGCGGCTTCGAGCACGGAATAGCCATTTTGCCTGAGGCTCTCGGCCAGCGTCGCCCTCGTCTCCGGGTTCTCGTCGCAGACCAGGACAGAAGTGGCGCTGACCATGGAGGAAGCAGAAGTGCCGCCCAGACGCAATGAATCCGCGTCGCGGGTGACCGAGGGCAGGAACATGCGGAAGGTGGAGCCGCGATCGGCATTGCGCTCCGCCCAGATGCGGCCGCCGTGCTGCATCACGATCGTGCGGCAGATGGCGAGACCCAGTCCGGTTCCACCCTTTTGCCGGGCATCCGAGGCGTCGACTTGCTGGAAGCGGTCGAAGATCGATTCCAGCTTGTCCTTGGGAATGCCGCGGCCGTTGTCTCGTACGCTGATGGTGACCCCGTCCAGCAGCCGTTCGATCGAAACCGTGACCTGCGATCCCTGGGGTGAGAACTTGATGGCGTTGCTCAGCAGGTTGGTCATCACCTGTTGCAGACGATCGGGATCCACTTCTACCTGTGCCGGTCCAGCCTCGAGCAGCAGTTGCACCTTGGCGGCTTCGGCCATGGGCGTCATAGCATCGATGGCCTGCCTCGCCAGCTCTTCCAGGTCGCAATTGCGATAGGTGAGAGGCGCGCGCCCCGACTGCATGCGCTCCAGGTCGAGGATGTCGTTGATCAGCCGGACCAGCCGGTCGGAGTTGTTGACCGCGATACGCAGCAGGTTCGACGCCTTCTCTCCCATCTCACCCAACAGGCCGGTCGATAGAAGTCCCAGCGATCCGCGGATGGAAGTGAGCGGGGTGCGCAGCTCATGGCTTACCGTGGAGACGAATTCATCTTTCATGCGGTCGAGGGCATAGCGCTGGCTGATGTCGCGGAAGCTGAGCACGCTGCCCACCGCGATGTTGTGCTCCACCATCGGTGTTACCGAAAATTCCACCGGGAAGGAGGCGCCATTTCTGCGGTAAAACACATCCTGGCCGCTGGTGCCCTCGCGCACCAGGAAAGCTCGCCCGGTGCGGCATTGATCGGAACACTTTTCCCGTCCTTTACGCTCCTCATGCACTACTGAGTGGACAGTGCGGCCGATGAGATCGAAGGCGTGAGCGCCGAGCATGCTGGCCGCTGCCGGATTTACAAAGACGATGCGGCCGGCGGAGTCCGTGCCGAAAATGCCGTCGGCTACCGAGTTGAGGATCGACTCCTTCTGCCGGTTCAACTCTTCCAGCCGGCTCTCTTGCGCCGAGCGCGCCATGAACTGGCCAATGGAAGCACACACGGTTTCCACCGTGGCCATCATCTCCGTATCTTCGCGCTGCTTCTGCCGGCTGAAGAACTCAACCACTGCGATGACCTGGTTGCCGACCCGGACAGGAACGCCCCAGCCGGTGACCAGCCCATCCGTCTTGGCGGATGCGGCGCGCAGAAAGTTGCCGTCCTCGCCCAGATCTTCGATCCAGCAGGGGCTCTCCGCCGCCCAGATCTGGCCGGGCAGGTCTTTGCCCTTCTGCAGTACGCGTCCAATGCTGTCGCGGTGGAACTCGTTGCACGCCCGATCCGGCGCATACCACCCCGCCAGGTAGCGGCAGTGATGGTCACTGCTGACGAACCAGAGTCCCGCCATGTCGAAGCCCAGGTTGGTTCCCAGAGATTCAAGCATGGCCGGCAGCGCTTCGTCGGAGGTGGTGGATTCGCCGACCACCTGGCTGACCGCCAACTGCATCGCCAGTCTGCGTTCCCTTTGGTACTGCGCCGTGACATCGCGGAAGATGCAGCGCACCGACACTGGCTCGCCGCGGTCCTGGCGGCAGCTCAGGCTCGCCTCCAGCTCGCGATACATCCCGTTTGCGTCCTGCACCCGTAAATTGGCACGATCGATGCGCTCGCCGCGCAGCGCCCGGTCGAACAGGCTGGCCGCATTGGCTTGCATCTCCGGCGGAAAGGCAGCCTCGAAGCTGATCAGGCTTTCAAAGGCCGCAGCGCTCTTGCCAAAGCACATCTGCCACGCCGGGTTGACGTAGAGGTACTTGGCGCGCGGGCTCAGAGTGGCAATCATTTCCTGCGAGTTATCGAACAGGTCGCGGTAGCGTTCTTCGCTCTCGCGTAATGCGTGCTCGGCACGCTTGGTTGCCGTGAGGTCAGTGGCGATGGCCAGCAATCCGGTCAGAGCACCTTCCGTATTCCTCACCGCGGAGAGATAGACCATGGCGGGAAAGGTGGTCGCATCCTTACGCTGGCACAGGATTTCAAACCCGCGCACCCGGCTTACCGGGAAGCTGGTGACGTACTGGACATAATGCTTCAGTTCCGGTGAGACACTGTCCAGATCGATGACCGGAGAGCGGTCGAGGCGCGAAACCAGCAGCTGACCTACCCGTTCCAGTTCACCTTCGGGAAACAGATCATGAGCATTGAGCTGGCCCAGAACCTCATGAAAGCGGTAGCCGAGCATCCGTTCGGCGGCGGGATTGAAAATGAGCAGGTTGCCCTGGAGGTCGGTGGCCAGAATCATCGGGCCGGCGGAGTCCAGAATGCTCCGCTGCAACTGGGCTACCTGTTGCACTTGCCATTCCGCTTCATCCTGGCGGCCGACGTTGAGAAAGGTATGTACGCAGAGAGCGATCAGCAGCACTTGGGCACAGGCCCAGGTGATCACCGCAGCAGAGAAGGTGCCGCCGCTACCCAGCAGCAGTACCAAGCCGCCATAAGCAGAGAGCAGCAGCGCAACCGCGAAAAATATGGTGGAAGGCAGCCTATCTCGAAGCCAGGTCACTCGTACTCGATCGATGCGGGTCTGATTAACGAGCTCTCGCCAAGTCAGGTGTCCCAATCAAAAAGAGACAAAACCGGCCCATGCTACACGTTAACTGTCCGGAGTATAGGCGTCTGGTCCTGGCCTAGACAGTGACTACCCGGAGTCCACGTATGCACGTAGGAAGAACTCACGCATCTCCAACGGGTCGGATCGGGGGAAAACCGCAGTCGAATGAGCCGCGCGTTCCAGAGTGTGAGATCGCGGACGCGCTGGCTCCTAGTTCTAGGGCCATTTCACAACTACCGTGTCTCCACAACCATCGCGAGCTATGACTTGTCTTGGGAGAAAACCAGAGCGGCTGTCGCTTCGGTTCACACCCATTTTGAAACCTCTAACCGCGACGGAACGGGATTACGTTGACACGGCTCTCAACGAATCTGTCTGACAGGGCCGACATACGGCCAAGGGACCAGAATCCGAGGAAAAGCAATGCATAGGTGAACCCGGCAACACCAAGAAGCAGAGACAAGATAGAACCCCCAAATATTCAATTCACGGCTATTGGGGGATGCCTCGAAGTATACCCATCCTGGGAGCGAAACTATAGAAAAAGAAAGAGTTTGGCTGCCACTTTAGTACTACCGTACATGACCCTGCGCTCTTATTTTCGTTACTAGGCCGTAACCGGCTCCAGCAGGCGCGACCAGCGGCGCTGCTTCCGCTGCGCATGTGCCTTTTTATGATAGGCATAGCCCGTGATCATTGGCAACGCCAGGGTAGCCTCGCTGTACACCATCTGCTCAAAGGTGGTGTCTACCTTACCCCAGGAACTGGCTTCCTTGAGCGTACTGGAAGAGAGCGCTCCGTCGCGCACATCGGCGACGGTGATCTGGATCGCATATTTGTGCATCGGCGCATCCAGGCCGAGGATCTCGGCCGCGACCACAATGTCCTGGGCGAAGTTCTTGGGTACACCGCCGCCAATCATCAGCAAGCCGGTGGTCGGGTTGGCAATCTTCAACTGCGTCAACTCGTAAAAGTCCTTGACCGAGTCGATGGACACTTTGGGCTTGTCGCCCCGGCCGTGCTGGTGCGCCACCAGCCCAAAGCCGGCCGAGCAGTCGCTAAACGCAGGCACGAAAATCGGCACATCCATCTGGTAGGCGGAGTAGATGATGCTGTCAACGCCTCTCTTTTCGGGAGTCTTGCCCTGCTTTTCCAGGTAGGCGCCCATCTCGCGGATGAACTCACGCGAACTGTAGGGGCGGGGTTCCAGGGAGTCGGCAATGACTTTGCAGGTGTCGTCACACAGCCGCAGCTCTTCCTCGTCGATCAGGGTGTCGTAGATGCGATCGATCATCAACTCGCGCAGGGTAGCGTCTTCCGTTCCCTGGCGGTAGAGGTCGTCGGCAATCCAGTGCTTGTACCCCAGCGCCTCGAAGAAATCCTGATCCACGATGTTGGCGCCGGTCGAGACCACGGCATCGACCATGTTGTTGCGGATCAGATCGACAAAGATCTGCTTCAATCCGGCGCTGATCAGCGATCCGGCCAGGCAGAGAATCACACCGCAATCCTGGTCGCGCAGCATGCGCTCGTAGATGGAAGCAGCCCGGGCAAGGTCACGGGAACTGTAGGCCATGGACTGCATGGCATCCACCAGCGGAACGACGTTGTGCTGCTTGATGTCGATGTGCTGGATGGGGGAAGTCAGGAGCTCTTTTTTCGTAGGCATAGCACGTTAAGGATAGCAAAGCGAGACCGCTGCGCTTGTTAAATTCCACGCGCGAGGGCAGGGAGAAGGGCCACCAGCAGGCTGGACAATTGCGCCTGCACGCGCGCTCCTGTTTCCATCACTTCCTGGTGGTTGATCGGCTGATCGAGAATGCCGGCAGCCATGTTGGTGACGCAGGAAATGCCGAGTACCTCGAGGCCCATATGCCGGGCAACGATGACCTCGTGGACTGTGGACATGCCGACCATGTCTGCTCCCCAGCCGCGGAAAGCCCTGATTTCCGCGGGGGTTTCAAAGCTGGGCCCGGAAAGGCCCAGGTAGACTCCCTCATCGAACTCGGCGGCGGCGTGTGCCTGCAGGCGAAGCCGCTTGGAATACGCTTCCGTCATATCAAAGAAGCGCGGTCCAAAGCGTTCGTCATTAGGGCCCGAGACAGGATTGCGGCCGGTAAGGTTGATGTGATCGGAGATCAGGACCAGCTGACCTTGCTTGAGATCGAGCCGGACACCGCCGGCCGCGTTGGTGACGACGAGGGTGGTGATTCCCAGGCGTCCCAGGACCCGTATGGGAAAGGTGACTTCTTCCGGGGTATATCCCTCGTAGGCGTGGACGCGGCCCTGCATGACGGCGACCGGCGTTTGGGCGACGGTACCAACGAGGAGGCGGCCGCTGTGGCCCTCCACCGTCGGGCGCGGAAAATGTGGAATCTCCTGATAGGCAATGGCGACCGGCTGCTCAATACTCTCCGCAAACGAGCCTAGGCCGGAGCCAAGGACGACGGCCACCCGCGGGCTGACGCGGACGCGCTCGCGGATAGAAGCGGCCGCTTCCTCAGCCTTCTCGAAAATGCCGTTGGCCACTTCTTCTCCTTTGAATCGGTTGTCCGCGACCCTGGTTTGAACTCTGAATCACATTTGTCGATTGGGGAGCTCTGGCGGATTTCATCTCCCAACTGCGGTCTTTGGTTCTGGGCACCCGTCCAGGGAAGAGGGCCTCGTTCTTTGCTCCAACCGCTTTGTCTGAATCGATCACCAGCCCCGTTCTTACCGCAGCAACACGCTGACAATCGCAGCCGACATCAGGTTAGCCATAGTCCCCGCCAGCATGGCGCGCAATCCCAGACGCGCCAGGTCGTTGCGCCGGTTCGGCGCCAACGCGCCGATGCCGCCAATCTGCATCCCGATAGAACTCAAGTTGGCAAATCCGCACAGGGCAAACGTCGCAATGGTAAACGAACGGAAGTCGAGCGAGGACTTCTGCGCCCCCAATAGCGCGTAGGCCACCAGTTCGTTGGTCACCGTGCGCGTACCCAGAAGATTGCCGACCTGGTGCGCACTGTGCCACGGAATGCCGATGAGCCACGCCACCGGAGCGAAGACGAACCCCAGAATCACATTCAGGCTCTCGGGAAAGGGAATGTGGTGCCCGCCCAGCCAGTTGTGGATGCCGCCCAGCATGCCATTCAGCAGCCCAATCAGCGCCAGGAACGAGATCAGCATGATCCCCACATTGAACGCCAGGCGGCCGCCGTCGATAGTTCCGCGGGCAATCGCGCCCAACAGGTTCTCCTCCCGGTGTTCCTCGTTGATGGGCATCGTAACCCGCCCCATGGTGGCAGGCGTATGCGTCTCTGGAACGAGCATTTTGGCGATCAGCACGGTTCCCGGTGCGGTCATGATCACCGCGGCCAGCAGATGTTTGGCCTCAATCCCGTAGAGGATATAGGCGGCCATGATGCCTCCGGAAACGTGCGCCATGCCGCTGGTCATGATGGTCATCAGTTCCGACTGCGTGGCTCCGGGCAGGAACGGTCGAATGCTCAGCGGGGCTTCAGTCTGCCCCATGAAGATGCTGGCCGCCACGTTGAGCGACTCGGCGCCGCTGATACGCATGGTCACCTGCATCAGGCGAGCCATGCCTTTGATCAGAATCTGCATAATGCCCAGGTGATAGAGCACGGCAAAAAAGGCGGAGATAAAGATGATGGTAGGCAGCACCTGGAAGGCGATGATGAGCCCATAGGAGGAGTGCTGCTTGCCCAACTCGCCGAATACAAATCCGGAGCCCACAAAAGCGTAGGCCAGCATACGGTTCACCGCGTCTCCGGCGGCGGCCAGGGCCCGTTCACCGGCGTCAAAGCGCAGCACCAGCAGGGCAAAGATCCACTGCAGCCCCAGGCCCCAGGCTGCCGTCCGCCAACGTATGGCCTTCCGGTTGGTGGAGAGCAGCCACGCCACCACTAAGATTGCCACCAGCCCCAGCAATCCGGTAAATCGTCCCAAGCTTGTCTCCTTACCTCACGAGTTTGAAGCGGTAGGGAAAAACCTCTTCGAAGCGATAATCTTCCCACCCCGCCTGGCCGCGAAAAATGACCCGCGAAGCCGGCAGCATGAACTCGCTCAACACCTGCAAACAAGCCCCACAGGGAGGACTCGCCGCCTGGTTCAGGTTAGTGATCGCACAGGCAAGCACGCGCATCTCCGGTCCGTGCTCAGCGACCGCCCGCACCACGGC
>Ga0182024_10021040_pt1 | contig 11873 bp, 7 predicted proteins | sample P32metaG_FD_120480 | JGI IMG/M metagenome (GOLD analysis project Ga0182024, IMG submission 120480) | Permafrost microbial communities from Stordalen Mire, Sweden - P3-2 metaG (Illumina Assembly) | ecosystem: Environmental > Terrestrial > Soil > Wetlands > Permafrost | place: Sweden: Stordalen... | reverse complement strand
GCCCGGCAAAGTGACCATGGCCGTCAAGCAATTTGGCATGGAAAAAGAAGACGATGTATCCCTCCATACCTACGCGGAAGCGGCGCACCTGGACAATCTGATTATCAATTCGGGTGATCAGCAAGCCGTACTGCGGGGTACCCGGCTGGATGAAGTGGACAGCGTGGAGCTGAAGGGCGTGAAATTTACGCCTGCGAAGTTGTCACGCGCGAATGAGAAAGATGAGCTGCGCGTGGCGGCTGGCGCTCCCACCGATACTGCCTGGCAGCCGGAAGAGAAACTGGTCGCGCATGTGGCCTTGAAAGATGCTCGCGTGCTCGATTTGCAGACCACCGTGGAAGCGCCACGGCCTAAGGTGACGCTGCTCAGCAAAAACGTCCAGGCCGGGCCTAGCCCGACGGCGTTGCGATTTGGCGGGCAGGATGAGCTGCCGCAGGATGCGCGGCTGGCGTTTTTTCTGAAGACCGTAGTGCCGGAGAAATTTTCGCCTTCCGAAAAAATTGAAGTAGCTACCGCCGACGAAGGTTTCCACGTCATGCTGAGCGTGGCGGATGGATCGTTGGTGATGCAGGACGCCGAGAATTTGCTCGCGACGCTTGACCCGCTGAAGAGTTTTGGGCCGTCGGCGTTTGGCCCGCTGCGTTTTCGTCCGGTGGATGCTGAGGGGGCCAAAGGCGACTGGCAGCCGCTGGCGAACCTGGTGCGTTTGCCGACGTTAAAAGAAGTGCGCTGCCCGGATAGTCCGGACAAACAGTGTAAATTGAGTGGAACAAATTTATTTTTGATCGATTCGGTAGCGTCCGATCCACAATTTACGCACACCAGCCCGGTTCCGGCGGGATTTATGGAGCCGGCCTTGAGCGTGCCACGGCCGAACGGCACGCTGCTATATATCAAGTTGCGCGATGATCCAGGCACAGTGAATATGCTGGTGCTTCCCGTCTTGCCGGAATAGCGATAAACGAACGAACGACCCCCGCTCCAGGCCTTGAGTCCAAAATGCGACTTTCACGATTTTCAGGGGCCGATGCTTACAGTGCTTTGAAGCACACAACCTAAGTCGAACCAACGGCGACCAAACATACTTCAGGAGAGGTCAAATCATGCGCATGCTACATGCCTTCAGGACATTCGCGTTTGCAGCAGTTTTGTTTGCCATACCTGCCGCTTCGTTCGCACAAATTAGCGTTGGTATAGGAATATCTGTCCACGTAGCGCCGCCCGCACTGCCGGTATACGTCCAGCCGATTTGCCCGGCAGAAGGCTATATTTGGACGCCCGGTTACTGGGCTTACGGTGAAAGTGATTATTACTGGGGCCGGGTACCTGGGTGCTCGCTCCCAGCGTGGGAGTGTTGTGGACACCGGGCTACTGGGGCTGGGGCGGCGGCGTGTATCTCTGGCACGGCGGTTACTGGGGACCGCATGTCGGATTTTATGGCGGTGTTAACTACGGCTTCGGTTACGTCGGCGTGGGTTATCTTGGCGGACGCTGGGACGGTGGACACTTTGCCTACAACCGCTCGGTGAATAACGTCAACGTGACGAACATTCACAATACCTACAATACAACGGTGGTCAACAACACCAACGTGACGCGTGTCAGCTACAACGGGGGAACCGGCGGCGTGCAAGCGCACGCAACTGCGCAGGAGGAGGCAGCAGAGCACGATCAACACGTGCAGCCGACCGCGGTGCAAACCCAGCATGAGCAGGCCGCTCGCTCCAATCCGGCGCAGTATGCCGCGAAAAATCACGGAGCGCCCGCAGTGGCCGCTACGCCGAAGCCCGGAGCATTCAACGACAAAGGTGTAGTCCACGCCAGCGCGGCCGGCGACGTGAATCGCACCAACACTGCGAACACCAGCCGCCCGAATACGGCGACCACGAATCGCGCCAGCACTACGCGCTCGGATCGTCCGCCCAGCGCACAGACGCACACGGCGACCACCAATACGAATCGGCCCGCAAACACAACGACAAACAATGCGTCACACGTGAACACGGCGAACCGTCCTGCGAACACCAGCAAGGCCACCAGGGCTGATCGTCCAAGCAGTGCGTCGCACACGAATACCGCCAACCGTCCCGCGAGCAACAGCACCGCTTCGAAACCGTCCAACGAGCGGCCGGCTGCAGCGGAGCATTCCTCCAACACCAAGCCGGCGCACATCACTCCAAAGGCTGCGCCGCAGCAACACAACAGCGCTCCGAAACAGGAGAGCAAACCCGAGCCGAAAGAACGGGAGCCGCACAAGCGATAATACAAAAGCACTACAAGCAACGAATCCATGGGCCATTCGCAAGCGCGATGGCCCACTTTTTTTTATAACTGTTGGCGGCGCTTCCTTGCGCCTTGCGATTCGCATGCCGTGACGTATACTTTCTTTTCCGCACGAATTATTCGCACAGGTTGCGAGGCCGAATGGCAGACCACTATGTCGAAAGGGTCGTGGACTTAACCGAGCCACGGTCCAACCAGCTCTTCGATCTGGATCTGGAAGCCGCTCGAGAAATTATTCTCCATTCGCCTGCTGCGCGCGTGAATGAAATCTCAGGTTCTTTTGCGCTGGTTGCACGCACCGGCAAAACAGTGAAAATGGCGCGCTCGCTGGATCGCCCCATGCGCTATTTCCTGGCCAAACGTCAGGAAGGGCCGGTCCTGATCGTTGCGCACCGCATCGACACGATTTACAACTGGCTGAAATCGGAAGGACTCGACGGCCAATTTCATCCCAGCTATACGCGCATGGTTCCCGCGCATCATGTCGTGGAGTTACAATTGATCGGCTGCCCCGATCCCGATCCGGTTTATACCCGGTTTTTCACTCCGCAGAGCAATTCCTTGCCTGCAAATATCGACAAAATTGGAAAGGCCTACATCGCGGCGCTGGCGGATGAGATTGCTGTGTGGCTACGTCACGTACCCGCCGCGGAGCCCATTGGTGTTTGCTTTTCCGGCGGAATTGATAGTGGCAGCGTGTTTCTTACCACCTATCACGTGATGCAAAGACTGGGCATGAGCCCTTCGCGACTGAAGGCCTTCGTTTTGGATTTTGGGTGCGGACCCGACGTGATACAGGCGCGCGCTTTTCTGGACTCGCTCGGCCTAGGATTATTTCTCGATCCGGTCGAAGCGAATGCGGCTGCGCTCGATGCCATCGAAACGATTCGCATCACCGAGGACTACAAGCCGCTCGACGTACAATCCGCCACCATGGCCATTGCGCTTTGTCGCTGCATTCGCCAACGCTACCCGCAGTGGCGTTACCTGCTCGATGGCGATGGCGGCGATGAAAATTTGAAGGATTACCCCATCGAAGAAAATCCGGAGCTCACCATTCGCAGCGTGGTCAACAACCAGATGCTCTATCAGGAAGGCTGGGGCGTGGGGAAAATCAAGCATTCCCTTACCTACAGCGGTGGGTTGAGCCGCTCCTACACGCGCACGTATGCCCCCGCGCATCATTTTGGATTTTGCGGATTTAGTCCGTTCACGCGGCCGAATGTGATTGCCGTGGCCGAAGCCATCCCTTTTGTGGAATTGACGGCGTACCGCGTCGAGCGTCTCTACGAACTGAAAGGCGAGATTGTGGCGCGCGGGATCGAAGCGCTCACAGGACAGCGCATGCCTATTTTTCCCAAGCGAAGATTCCAACATGGCGCCCTCGCGCAGGAAGCCATGCACAGCCGCCTTCCCCTGCGCGAGCCGGACTACCGCAAGCAGTTTCTCTCGCTTTACCAGTGAGCGATGTTTTGAGCTCGCTTTATCCCATCTACCCCGCTACCGATCAGCAGCGCGATCAGTGGATTCTTGCACAGCGGCCGCCGCGCGAAACCGTGGATCCGTTGAAACCACATGCCTTCCTGGTGGAAGAGGAGGCCTCCTCCGCAGGTGAAGTTGTCTCCGTAACCACGATTTTTCTTACCAATCGCGAATGTCCTTGGCGCTGCGTTATGTGCGACTTGTGGCGCAATACCTTGACGACTAGCGTGCCGGTCGGTGCGATTCCCGCGCAGATTGAATTTGCACTGGCGCAGTTGCCGCCAGCCGGGCATTTAAAACTCTATAACAGTGGAAGCTTTTTTGATCCGCGCGCTATCCCGCTAGAGGATCATCAGGCCATCGCGGAGCGGGCTAACGGGTTTGAACGATTGATTGTGGAGTGCCACCCCGCGCTTGTCGGCCTGAGCTGCCTGAGCTTTCGCGATCGTCTGAAGGGGCGGTTTGAAATCGCCATGGGACTTGAAACGGTTCACCCGGACATTTTGCCGCGCTTGAATAAGCGTATGACGCTGGAACTATTTTCGCGCGCTGCGGGCTTTTTGCGCGCGCACGATATTGATTTGCGTGTCTTCATTCTTGTGAATCCGCCGTTCATGCCCCAGGACGAAGCCCTGCACTGGGCGGAGCGATCGCTGGATTTCGCCTTCGATTGCGGCGCGACTGCGGCCACGCTGATTCCCACTCGTGGCGGCAACGGGGCGATAGACACTTTGGCCGCCGGCGGTCAATTTTCTCCAGCTCGACTTGACACCCTGGAAGCGGCCGTGAGCTACGGACTGACGCTGAAGCGCGGCCGCGTTTTCGCCGACCTCTGGGATGCCAGGAAGATTTCTGCGTGCCCGCTTTGCTTCCCGGCACGTATCGGGCGTCTGCACCGCATGAACCTAGCGCAAAGCGAGAAGGACCTTCCGTTGGTGCACTGTAAAAACTGCGTCGCAGCCAAAAGCCGTAGCTGCTCGAATTGAACAAAACCTACGACATCGCGGTGGTTGGATCGGGCTTTGGTGGCAGCCTTCTGGCCATGACTGCCCACCAACTGGGACGCTCCGTGATTCTGCTGGAGAAAGGCCAGCACCCGCGCTTTGCTATCGGTGAATCCACCACGCCGTTATCCAACATCCTTCTGGAAGACCTCGCTGCTCGCTACGAATTGCCGGCGCTTGCGCCGCTTTCCAAATGGGGAAGCTGGCAAAAAACATATCCGCAAGTGACCTGCGGACTGAAGCGCGGCTTCACCTTTTATCACCACGCGCTCGGTGAAGCGCCGTCGGCCGATCCCGAAGAACATCCACGCCAGCTCCTGGTGGCCGCCAGCCCGCATGATGGCATTGCCGACACGCACTGGTATCGCGCTGACGTCGATCATTTTTTTGTGCAGCACGCGCAAAGAATCGGAGTTGAGTATCTGGACCAGGTTGCGCTTCAAACCGTCACGGAATCTGAAACGGATATTAGTCTGTTCGGGCGGCGCAAGAACGACGAGATTTCCGTGCGCGCCAGATTTGTCGTCGACGCCACGGGTCCGCGAGGATTTTTACACCACGCTCTCGGGTTGACAGAATTGCCGCTACCGGATTTTCCGCCGACACAAGCGCTCTTCAGCCATTTCAACGACGTTGGCGACATTGCCGGCCAGGTATCAGCCGCGAACCGCACGGGCTGTTCCGATGCTGCCGACACAGCCTGCCCGCCATACCCTGTCGACGATGCCGCTGTGCACCACGTTTTCGATGGCGGCTGGATTTGGGTTCTAAAATTTAACAACGGCGTCACCAGCGCGGGAGTTGCCGCGACAGGTAAACTTGCGGGTCGCTTGATCTTGTCTGAGGGTGCTCCGGCGTGGCAACGACTGATGGATTTGCTTCCAACGCTAAAAGCGCAGTTTGCTCATTCCCAACCAACTCGGCCGTTCACGTACACGCCGCGTGCATCTTTTCGTAGCGCCGCCATTGCCGGGCGGCGCTGGGCGTTGCTTCCCTCGGCTGCCGGATTCGTCGATCCCCTGCTATCGACTGGATTTCCACTCACCTTACTGGGCGTTGCCAGACTCGCGGAAATCATCAGAACCGATTGGGACAGCGCATGCTTTTCAGCGAGCCTGCAAACCTACGCGTCAAAAACCGACAACGAGCTGCTCGCGGCAGCCCGTTTGATCGGCGCTCTGTACTCCACCATGGACAGGTTTCCTATCTTTGCCTCACTCTCGATGCTTTATTTTGCGGCCGCCAGTTTTTCGGAGTCGGCTCGCAGGCTTGGCAAAGCGCACCTGGCGCCATCGTTTCTCCTGCACGACGAACCGCGTTTCGGACCCGCCACGCGACATTGCCTTGAACAGGCGCGACGCGCTTCCACAGCATCGGAAATACGCGAAGTCGAGCAACAAATTGCGCAGGTCATCGAACCGATCAATATCGCAGGCCTGTGCAACCCCAGTCGACAAAATTGGTATCCCGTAGATGCTCACGATCTTCTTGCTGGCGCGCACAAACTGGAATCAACCGAGGAAGAAATAAATCAATTGCTGGCACGTTGCGGCTTTTGGCGTATCGCGAACAGCGCACACCAATAAATATCTATTTGTGGACAGCCGATCTGGCCTTCGCGGGTACAGGCTCAGAAGGTTTTGCAAAAACAATCGGTTGGGCCGAGATAATGCCCTTCCCTTCCTGCACAGTCACCATTTGATTCGGCTTGATGTTTGCCACCGAGTCTTTTTTCCCACTGGGCCAGTCGATTTCCAGAGAGACGATCCTGCCCTCTTCCGGCTTTCCCAGTCCAAACGTAAGCGGCATTTCACTTTGCGATAGATAACTGGAGCCCGACTTGACCATTTGCATTTGGTGCGCGCCCTTATTTGTTTTGAGCGTGACCTTTGCTCCGATGCCGTCACGATTCGAACGCGTACCCACGGTCTTGACGCGCAACACATCGTTTTGATTGGCGTTGTCATTGCGCAACAAGCGCGCCACGCCATTATTGGACATAACCACCAAATCCAGGTCACCATCGTTATCTACATCGCCGTACGCCGCTCCGCGTCCGACAATTTCTTTTTGCAACGCTTTCCCCAGCTTGCCGGAGACCTCCTCGAATTTATTTTTTCCCCTGTTTCGAAACAAGCTGGGTCGCTGCGCATATTTCACATTAGGCTGCACCACACTGATGTCATCGGACACGTGACCGTTGGCCGCGAAAATGTCCGGCAAGCCGTCCAGGTCGTAATCGAAGAAGAAACATCCAAAGGTCAGCGACTGCACCGACATCTGACCGATGCCCGACGCGACCGCCTCGTCGGTGAACAGGCCGGAGCCGTCGTTGTGATACAGCGACATACTTTCGTTGGTGAAATTGCCGATGATCAGGCTTTGCCACCCCGAGCCGTCGTAGTCAGCGGCGTCCACTCCCATGCCCGCACGCGCCCGACCGGTTTCGCTGAGCGCCACCCCGGCTAACACCGCGACGTCGGTAAACGTCCCGTCGTGATTGTTGCGATACAGCTTGTTCGGCTCCGTGTCGTTCGCCACAAACAGATCGAGCCAGCCGTCATTGTCGTAATCCAGCAGCGCAATGCCCAGAGACTTGCTGGTTGGGTCGTACAATCCCGCGCGCTTCGTTACATCTTCAAATGTGCCGTCGCCTTTGTTGTGGAACAGCGTGGAACTTTGGCCTTTGTACGCTTGCGGCGTGCAATAAGACTTATGTTTTCCATCGAGAGAGCAGTATTGATCTTTTTCGACGGACCAATCCACGTAGTGCGAAACGAATAGATCGAGTTTGCCGTCGTTATCGTAGTCAAACCACACCGCACCGGTGGAAAATCCCGGATCGCTCACGCCGGCTTTTGCGGTCACGTCGGCAAATTTGCCGTTGCGCAAGTTGTGAAACAAATGATTCGACCCCACGGCAGTGATGTAGATATCTGGATAACCATCGTTGTCGTAGTCCCCGATGGCACAGCCCATCCCGTACATTTCTATCGCCAGCCCTGCCTCGCGAGTAACATCTGTAAACGTGCCGTCGTGATCGTTGTGATAAAGCGCCGGAAAAGACTTGCCCGTCTTGTGTTCTGGCCAATCCATGGAATTGACGAAAAGAATGTCCTGCCAGCCATCGTTGTCGTAATCCAGAAAACAGACCCCGCTGCCCATCGTTTCCGGCAAATATTTTTTACCGAAGGCTCCGCTGTTGTGTTTGAAATGAATGCCGGCTTGCGCGGTTACATCGGTGAACTCGATGGGCCCTGATGGGCGAGGCGATATGACCGTTGCTTGGTTTTGCGGCGCGGCCGACTCGGTTGACGAGCGCGAGGAAGCCGGATTGGAATTCACCGCTGGCTGGACGGGCTGCAGATTTTCTGGTTTGACGGCAGTTCTCGCCATCCATGGAGCCGCTCGGACATCCGCGGCATCTTTTTTGCAGCCAACGACCAGCACGACCGTAGCGAGCACCACACACAGCGGCAGCGCGCCGCAGAATTTCACGAGCTTACGCGCCAACGGCCGCGCTCACAGCGGTGCTACGCCGGGATTCCAGCCATATTTCGATCAGCATCGCCGTCGGCCCCACAAAAAACAATGCATAGAACGGCGCGTACACTACCTGGTTGAGACGCAGAATCATTTCTACTAACGCCACGCAGAAAACCGTGATGCATTGGCCCGCTTTCGAACGCACCGTGGTTTTCGGATCGGTGATCATGAAAAAAATGAAAAGCTGATACATCGGTCCGGTAATCGGAGCCACTTCCGCTTGCCAGGGACTTCCTGTCAGATAGCTGCGCAACATAGCGAATACCAGAAACGACGCCACATAAATTCCGCTGATATGAAAACGCCTAAGCCGCCAGATGATGACCGAGCCCAGCACCCAGATCACCACCATCGGCAACAAGTAGTTGCCCCACTGGATGCTCAGCGCTCCGACAGTTTCCGCCGCTAAAAACAACATTACCGAAATCCCAAAGTTGGAAGGGTTCCAGATATGCCGGCCCTTCACGCGTAACACATACTTCGATGTGATCGAGACAATGCTGCATACCGCGTAAGGCCAGAATGCCGGCGAGCGGATCAGGATACCAACGCTGATGCCGGTGATGTACGCGCTGGCGAGATTCGGCCATTTTCCAAAAAACAAGCGCGAGAGAATCAATTCGGTGGCGATGCTGGCGGCAATGGCCAGTACCGTTTTCTGGTAGCTCTCTAGGATTCCAAACGATAAATGGCCCACCAGCAGAATCAGCGTGATGAACATCGGAGACAAATAACGATTCTCCATGCTGAAAAACCGCTTCCACTGCGGCACGTTGGGCAATTCCATCGATGGTGCAACAGACGTGCTCACTCTGGCTCCTTCACTTTGTGAATTTCATCGATCGCCGGCTTTTCCACGGTCTGCACTCTGCCGGAAGGCCAGCGAATCACCGCTTTCTCAATCGCCGGAGTTTTTCCTAACCCGAAGTGCAGGCGTCTTTGATTCTGCGCACAAAATCCGCTACCGCCGGAAACTTCCTGCACTTGGCGCTGTCCGTTCCAAAACAAAGTGACCTGCGCACCGATGGCGCTGCGATTACTCTTCGTGCCCTCCAACTCAAACTCCATCCACTTGTTGTCGGCCGCGACCGTATTCTTATAAATCAGCAGCGGCCCCCGTTGGTTGGCAACCACCACATCAAGGACGCCGCGATTCCACAGATCGGCCATCGCCACCGAGCGTCCATCGTAGGTGTCCGTTACGCCCACAGCTTGCGCGACATCTACAAATTTGCCGGCGCCATCGTTCATCCACACGCGCTTTTGCTGGTAGCCTGACAGGCTGCGCCCTTCCAGTGCGGGCCAATTTTTTGCGTCGGAAATGATGGCGGTGTTGCCGCCGGCCACTTTGGAAAAGTCATACCAATAACTGCGGGAACGATCCAGCGAGACATCGCCGTTGGTCAGATAAAGATCCAGTGCCCCATCATTATTCAAATCGCCGAACTGTGCGCCAAAACTCCACCCCCCTAGCTCCACGCCCATGTTGCGCGCAAGATTTGTGAATTTCACATCGTCGCCGCCCGTGCCCTCATTCGGAACCCACAGATTGTTTCCCTGAATCAACACGCCTTCTTCCGAGATATTCGAAACGTAGATCGCGTATTTCCCTTGATTGAAAATATCGCCGAACGCCACATTCATACCGCTTTTCGGCGCGAAGCCCACACCGGTCCGCTCGCCCACCTCGCGGAAGCGCTGCCCGTCATTGAAATACAACTCAGAGACGCCATAATCGTTGGCGATGAACAAATCTGGTCGGCCGGTGCCGCGCAGATCCACAGCGGAAGTCGCCAGCGTCCAGCGCCGGCTGTTAATTCCCATTTTCTCGGTGACGTCTTCGAACTTCCCGTTGCCCAGATTATGAAAGAGATATTTTCGCCCGCCGTTTTTGGCATACTCAAAACTTTCTGGCATGATGCGCGTCGTGGTGAGGTGCCACAGGTCGATGTCTTCGGAATAATAACCACCGATAAAAATATCCAGCAGACCGTCACCGTCATAATCAAGCCAGATCGCGGAGTTCGCGTTGATCCACGCAGGCAACCCACTGTCGGTCACGCGCGTGAAACCGTGCCCGCCATTGTTGTGATACAGCTCGGGACGGCCCCACTTGATCAGCAGCAAATCTTCATAGCCATCGTTATCGTAATCGCCCCACACCGCGGCCATGGAAACGCCTGTGCCGGGCTGGTTGACGTCGGCGATCCCCATTTCTTCCGCGACGTCTTTGAAGGTGCCATCGTGCTGATTGCGATACAGCGCGTTTTTACTGCCTTCCGCGCTGTTGGTGACATAAATGTCCGGCCAGCCGTCGCGATCGAAATCCACGATAGAGACGGACGCGCCCATGGAGGCCACCTCCGGCATGATGTGATCGAGCTTATGGTCAAGCGTCGGTCCTTGATGGACGAAATTCACGCCCGCCGCATGTGAAACTTCCTGCAAATAAAATCCGTGCCGCGCAAGGGCCGTTTGCAAATCGAGTGTGGACCGGGCCGCTGCCCTCCGCGCCGCCATACGCTTGATGATCAGCGGGCTCAGAACCATCGCCGCGAAAAAGATGGCCAGCAATATTCGTGCTAAGGGGCCGCGCTTCACTGGTGTGCTTCGCTCCTCAACGCGTTCTGGACAATTTCCGGCGTGACGTAACGCGTGTGAAAGTTTTGCCAATCTTCGGGATGCTGCCGGTAGGCCCACTCGTCTTCCAGCTTGCCCGGCGGAGTCAGATATTCCTGCTTGGCGTGATATGGCAGCGGCGCGACCGTCTTCGAAAACGAGGTGTTGTAGTCGCCATCCTTGATCCAGCCATCGCCTATAATGACAAAATCGCGCGTCCAGCCGGCGGGCGGAGGCGGCTGTTCGGCGAAACGCAGCGCGATCTCGTCACCTGCATTCATGATGACGTAGCGGTCGTCAATTTGTTCGAGCAGTTCCCGCACATCGCCCCAGCGCGTGTAGTAGCCGCGTAAATCGCGCCATTTCTGCGTGGACGCTTCCAGATGATCGTAATCCGGTATTTCCGGCGAAGAGTCATTCGCCTGATGAACGGTGGAGTAGCCGCGATAATGAAGGTCCGCGTAACTCGGGGCCATCCGCGTAGTTTTGATTTCCGCACCGGGAATACCACGCGCCCATTCGATCTGATCCCAATAAATTTCGAGATTCGTCCGCAGGCGGACTTTCCGTGGCGTGCCGGGGCGGAAAATATTGCTGAGGTCGATGAGGCAAATTTTCTTGCGTCCCGCCGGAAAGCCTAGATTTTCGCGCGCAACCTTCCAGCCGCCCCGCCCGTCAGGCACTTCGAGGCTGAGACCTCGCGCCTGCTCGTGCTGCCCCTGTGTGATCGCCACGTTAATCGACGAATCGCTGGGATGCATCCAACCTCTGGCGATCAACCATAGCGGGCCGCTGACGGCGGCCTCATCCCCAAGGTCGATTTCCACAAAATGGTCGCGCGTGACGCCCTGATATTGGCCGCGCCCGAAATTATCCAGATATTGTCCGTCGAGGTTGGCGACGACCTCCGTGACGTCATGGCCGTCATCATCGGTTGCG
>Ga0182024_10021039_pt1 | contig 11873 bp, 11 predicted proteins | sample P32metaG_FD_120480 | JGI IMG/M metagenome (GOLD analysis project Ga0182024, IMG submission 120480) | Permafrost microbial communities from Stordalen Mire, Sweden - P3-2 metaG (Illumina Assembly) | ecosystem: Environmental > Terrestrial > Soil > Wetlands > Permafrost | place: Sweden: Stordalen... | reverse complement strand
TGTGCGCCCGGGGGATAAATGGTGTGAGCGTAGGTGCGGCGATTGATGTTGGGGTAGATATTGAGGTCGCGCAGGAAGGCGAGATGAGGATCCGCGGGAATGTAGCGATAGGGATTGATGCCGACGGCCTGTACTTGTCCGTCCCACACATAGCGGAAAACATCAGTGGACAGAAAGGGCGGAGAAAAGAGACAAACCAGCCTGCAGCCGATGGCACAGACCAGGATGATGACAAAGGTCCAGCGGTTTACTGGCCGGTTGAGCACCACCCACACCGCTAACAGGTAGAGCAGGGCCTGGTACATATCGACTAGCCCGAAACCAATTACGAAGTGATGAATCTCATTCACTCCCTGGCGGCATAGCGCCAGCAGCGCGAGTCCCAGCAAGACAAGACCGGCGTTGGTCCACCAGTCAGGGGATAGGCGCCGGGTCAGCATGAGCTGCTCACAGAGAAGCTTCCTTGCGCGACGTGCAGGCTCCGGAGATATCCGCGGGTGTGTTTTGCATCGTATCCTGAACCCGACGGAGCGGCGAGCTCCAGTTGCAACCGCTCGAGAGTCGCTGCGTCGTCCACGTCGTACCAGGTGGGAAGCAGTTCGGTTCTAAGGCCGATTTCCCTGGCCCGCTCCAGCGTCTGCTCAAACACCCGCTCTGTGCTCCAGTCGATTTGCTCGAACAGCCGGTGGTGCAGACGCTTCATGCCGATCAGGTAGTAGCCGCCATCATCCGATCCGCCCAGCACCATGCGATCTCCTGCGCGCGACAGCCTCTCGACCGCCTGCAACAACGCATCCTGAGGCATGGTAGGGCTATCAGAATCGATCAGGCACACAGCGCTGAACCCGCCGGCGAATAGATCCTCGCACGCATGGAGAAGGCGCTCTCCGAAACCGTCGCCTCGCTGTGCTAGAAGCTGGAAACCGGAGGGCAGGAGGCCATCGAAGGCGCTCTCATCCCCTACTGGGGTGTAAGCCACCAGCCCGGCGCTGTTGCTGGCTTCCGTTACCTGCTGGATGTTTTCCGTGGTGTCCCGGATAAAGCAGATGTTGAGGGCTGAGGCCTGGTCAGGGGTCAACGGGGGAGAGAGCCGGGTTTTTACTTTGCCCGGGCGCGGAGCCTTGGCATGACTGCCAGGGCGCAGCAGTCTTCACTAACACCTGCCGCTTCTCCGGGTTGCAGTACTTTGTATGGCAAACGTCAGCAGCTCCGGTCACACACCGCGTACTGATACCAGTTATCCTGCCACGTGCTGACCGTGCTCCAGGGCTGGGAGGCGATCAGGGACTGGAATTCGTCCTGGTTCAGCACTGCTGCGCGACCGGGTTCGTGGAATCGGGTGCTCCAGTCCCCCATCATGCGGGCAAAGAGCCACATGCAGGAGAGGGGAACCATGGCGCGCAGGGCGGATGTGGGCTCGGCGATAAAGCAGCGTCCGCCGGGACGCAGGGCGGAGAATATTTCTCGCAGCGCCTGAGGGCGATCTCCCACCACCATCAGCATGCGGCTGGCAACGATCGCGTCCACCGGCTCCAGCGATTGGGAGAGGGCGAGCACGTTGGCTTTTACGAAATGACAGTTCTTCAGACGGCGGGTGTCCGCCCGGTCTTTGGCGCGCGAAAGTAAGCGCTCGGAAAGATCGACGCCGGTGATCTGAATGTCTGGGTAGCGCTGCGCAAGACTGCAGGCGTAGAAGCCGGGGCCACAGGCTATTTCCAGAAGGCGGGTCTCAGGGCTGGGATGGGCGCCGGGCCAAAGGGCGTCGGATATGGCGGCGGTGTGATCGCGGAAGAGATGTTCACGACAGAATGCATAGAGCCATGAACATCGTTCGAACAGGCTTTCCGGGTCTCCACCGAGCGGACCAGGATATTTTGCTCCCAAATTCTCTATTGCCATCGTGTGAGTCCGGTTCTCTCGAACGTCGTCTCTGTGGCGCCGGTTGTTGTCAAAACCCTACCCGCATCATACCCTGCGCCCGCTTGGAGACGATCGTGGAGCTGATCTGACTGTTTTGATGCCGTAGAAGTTACGTCTATTCCTGGAGATACCAGGGAATATTCAAGACTACGATGCTCTGATTGCCTTTCACCAGCAGCAGCAGCTTCAACAACTGCGCTCGCTGGTTATGCATCAGGTTCTCCCACCAATGCTTGACCACGAGCTCCGGCACCAGCACGGCGATGGTGCGGTTCTTATACTGCTGCTCCATCTTGAGGACATGATCGACCAAAGGCAAGATGATCACGCGGTAGGGAGACTGCACGATGACGAGCTCGGGCGCCGGCAACCCGGCCGCCTTGACGGGCGCGATCACGTTGCGCTGCCAGGTGGCCTCCAGAGCTTCATTGTGTTCTCCACAGTCGATGTGCACGGCCTGCACGTCATGGGAGAGAGCCAGGGCGAAGCGCATTCCCTTTTCTGTAATCCGGCTCCAGCGGTCGAGCGGCACGATGACGAAAGGTGGCCTTACGTCACTCATGTCAAGGGGGCTGTCGTCCTGTGTCTGGGAATCGACCCGTGCATAGTGGCTCTTGACCAGGCTCATGACCATGATCAGCAGCGGGACGAGCAGTGCGGTGACCCAGGCTCCAGCCGCGAATTTAGCTACCAGAACCACCAGCAAGGTCAGACCGGTAGCCGTCGCTCCTACTCCGTTGACCAGTATTTTCCATTGCCAGCCGGGCCCGCCCTTGCGCTTCCAGTGCATGACCATACCTGACTGCGAAAGAGTGAAGGCCAGGAACGCCCCGATGGCGTACAAGGGAATCAGGCGATCCGTGACCCCACGAAAAAGGATCAGGAGCCCCGCAGTAAGGAAGACTAGGCCGTAGACGCCAGCGGAGTAGAGCAAGCGGCGACCGCGAATGGCGAAGAGATGGGGCAGGTAGTCATTGAGAGCGACCGCCCGGGTGAGCCGGGGAAAATCCGCGAAGGCGGTGTTGGCGGAGAGAGAGAGGACCAGCAGGATCGAGGCAATGGTCACGTAATAGAAAACTCCGCGTCCGGCAACTGCGATGGTCAGCTGGGATAGAACGCTTTGGTAGGCGGGGCCTTCAGGGTTGGTAGCGCCTATTCCGTAAGCCTGGCACATATAGGCAATGCCCATCAGCAGCACGATCAGCAAGGCGATGATGATGGTGAGGGTTCGCTTGGCGTTGCGGGTTACGGGCTCACGAAAGGCCATGACACCATTGCTCACCGCTTCCACACCGGTCATGGCCGTGCAGCCGCTGGCGAAGACCTTAGCCAGCAGCCAGAGGGTCAAGGTTGCCGTGGCTGCGGGTAATCGAGGCACCGGCATAACCGGCACGGGATGGCCGCCGGTGGTGATCACGTGATAGATCCCGAGAAGAATCACGATCAGCAAAGAGCCGAGGAACAGATAGGTCGGGATCAGGAAGGCAACGCCGGTGTCGCGCACGCCGCGCATGTTCACGAAGCTGAGCAGGAACAGAATCAGCAGGCAAAGGCCCAGAGTATGCGGCTGCAGCTTGGGCAGGGCTGACACCAGCGCGCCTACACCCGCCGAGATACCTACGGCCGCGGTCAGGACGTAGTCGATCATCAACGCAGCGGCTGCCAGCAATCCTACATGCGGGCCCAGATTCTCTGACGCGACAGTGTAGGAACCACCGCCCTGCGGATAAGCTTCAATGGTCTGGCAGTAAGAGAAGTAGACGATGATCAGCAGCACCACGATGGCGCCGACCACGGGGATGATGTATTGGACACCCAGCAGGCCAAGCGGGATGAGGAGGGTGAGGGCCGCTTCCGGCCCATACGCCGCCGAGCTCAATGCATCGAGGCCAAAAATGGGAATTCCCGCAGAGGGACCGACCTGCTCCCCGTGCTCTTCCCAGTTAGCCAGGGGACGCCCCATGAGGAGATCTAGGATTGGCATCCGTCCATTCTGCTCCACAATCGCAACAACTACGTGAATGGGAGTTTACGGAATGCTGGGAGGGGTGGTGCGGAAGCGATTGGCTCGCTCGAACTCTTCGCGCAGTTCTGGGGTCTTCAGGTTTTCACGCACGTAGGCGAGCCGCTGCTCCAGCGATAAGAGTGCTTCCGCGATTTCTGCGTCGTTGGCATGGGCTATGTCCCGCCACATGGAGTAGGGGCTGGCTCCCAGCCGCGTCATCTCGCGCAGGGCGCGGCCTCCGATAGCTCGCAGGTCGGGCGCGTCACCGAAGCGATCTTCCAGCATGGCGCTTAGGGCCGTGGAGAGAAACTGAGGCAGATGGCTGACCCAGGCGCAGATTTCATCATGCCTGATGGCCTGGATGTCCATGGTGCGGCAGCCGAAGCGCTCCACCCAGCTTCGCCATTCTGCGGATAAAGGGTGCTCGGCGAATTCGGTGAATAGCCACACGGCTTTGGTGAAGAGCTGCGCGTCTGCGTTGGCGGCGCCGCTCACTTCTTTGCCTGCCATGGGGTGACCGGGGAGAAACCCCGCTTGGCCGGGGTTACCAAACAGCGGCTGCGCTCTTGCGGTTATAGCGACTTTGACACTGCCTACATCGGTTACCAGTTGATGCGGGTTGAGGTGGGGAGCGAGTTTCTCCATCCAGTCCTGGATGGAGAACACAGGCCCGCTGAGGAGGATGAGGTCGCTGCTCACTGCCGCGGTGATGGGATCGTCAGTGGTTTGGTCGACGGCTCCCCGCTCCAGCGCGAGTTGCGCTTGGGAGGGGTGGCGATCCCAACCGATAATCTCGCCGGGGAACTGGGCGGCTCGCAGGGCCATGCCGGCGGATGCGCCGATGAGGCCGGTTCCTATTATTGATATGCGACGGATGGTCATGGAGAGGATGTTGGCATCGAGAGTTTGCACTTTCCGAAAAAAACTGCGCAAAAAAGGTCTTCGGCCGGCGGTTCGGGGAGAGAAAAACGTTAAATGGGAGGTAAATGTCCTGGGAACTGAATGGGCCTCCACTAGGAGGATCCCAGGTCTCAAAATCGAGACCTGGGGCACCCCGTCACACGTCGGGTTACGGTCTTTGACACTTTTAGCCTCTTACCCCAGTTACGGTCTTTGACCGTTTTAGCCTTTTACTTCTGTGACCGGAACCTCCGCTCTTATGTTTCGGTTCACGGCCGTGGCTATGATGCGCAGTTGGTCCATGAGCTGGTCGAATTGTTCGGGAAAAAGCGACTGGGCTCCGTCGGACAATGCCTTGTCTGGGTTGGGATGAACTTCGATCAGGAGCCCGTCACAACCGGCTGCGACCGCTGCACGGGCCATGGGGGCGACCTTGTCGCGCCGGCCAACACCGTGCGAGGGATCGGCCAGCATGGGCAGATGCGAGAGCTTCTTGATCACCGGTATGGCCGAAATGTCCATGGTGTTGCGGGTGTAGGTCTCGAAGGTACGAATGCCTCTCTCGCAGAGCATGACGTCGTAATTGCCGCCGGCCAGGATGTACTCGGCCGACAGCAGCAGCTCTTCCAGGGTTGCGGCAATGCCGCGCTTCAGCAGTACCGGCTTGCGGACCAGACCAATCTCGCGCAGCAGATTGAAGTTCTGCATGTTGCGGGCGCCCACCTGGAACACATCCACGTAGGGGAACATCAGGTCGATCTGGGAAATTTCCATGACCTCGCTGATGATCAGCAGGCCGGTCCGGTCGCCCACTTCCCGGAGCAGCTTAAGACCTTCCAATCCCATTCCCTGGAAGGAATAGGGAGAGCTTCGGGGTTTGAATGCTCCTCCGCGGAGGAACGAGGCGCCGGCAGACTTTACCTGGTCGGCAATGGTAAAGATTTGCTCGCGCGATTCCACCGAGCAGGGGCCGGCCATGACCACAATCTCATCTCCACCCACCACCACTCCATTCGGGAAACGAACGACAGTACCTTCCGGCCGGAAACCGCGGCCTGCCAGTTTGTAGGGAGACGAGATGCGTACTACCTCGGCGACGCCGGGTAACAGTTCGAAGTCTTTGTGATCAAAATGCGAGGGCGTACCTACACCCGCCAGAACCGTTTGGATGGCGCCTGTGGTGCGATGAACATTGAATCCGACCTGAACCAGGCGTTCGATCACCCCCTGGATGTCTTCCTCGGTCGCTCTTTCCTGCATGGCAACTATCATGATTACTTTCCTGTCTCTCCTGTTTTGGACGCCAGCTCGTCTTTTTGCAGCGCCCGCATCACATCGATGATGCGCTCGTAAATATGGGTCAGCTCGATATCGGGGAGCGGTCCTTTGTTGGCAGCGCGCACATTCTCAAAGATCACACGCTCACGGTTGGGCTCATATACCGGCATCGAGGTGGAACGTTTTAGTTTGCCAATCTCCTGCGCGGCGTGGGCCCGCGCGCTGATCAGGGCCACGATTTGACGATCCAACTCATCAATTTTCATTCGCCAGTCAACAATATCCATGCACTTCCCTTGCTCTGTATGATGCGGTCCGACCCTTACTCTAGCGTTGAACCGGAACCTGCCTGAGTCCCTGGAGAAACGTTGATATTGCGGCCGGAGCCTTGCCCGGCTCGGACTTCTCTATCAGGGCAACGATCGCACTGCCAATCACTGCCGCATCGGCGAACTCGCCCACGGCAGCCACGTGTTCCGCGGTAGAGATGCCGAAACCAACGGCAATCGGCAGCCGCGTGAAACGGCGCAAACGCTCGACCAGTCTTTGGGCATCGGATGTGAGGTTTTGCTGCGCCCCGGTAATGCCTACACGCGAGATGGCATAGACGAATCCGTCGCAAACGCCGGCGATCATTTTCAAGCGGTGATCGCTGCTGGTCGGTGCAGCCAGAAAAATGGGCATCAGGCCGTTGTGGTGCAACTGGTTCAGATATTCCGCGGCCTCTTCCACAATCAGATCGATGATCAAGACACCGTCCACGCCGCAGGTGGAAGCCTGGACACAAAAGCGCTCCAGGCCAAAGCGCAGGACTGGGTTGTAGTAGGAGAAGATAACCAAGCCTGCGGAGGGCCGCATGGCACGCAGTTCGGCGGCCAAGGTGAGCACGTCCTGCAGGTGGGTACCGTTGGCCACGGCACGCTCGCTGGCTCGCTGGATCACCGGACCATCGCCTAAGGGATCGCTGAAGGGCACCCCCAGCTCGAGCACATCCGCACCGGCATCGATCGCAGCCAAGGCCACGTCACGCGTCGTTGCCAGGTCTGGATCACCGACGGTCAGATAAATGACGAGGCCGGGCTTTTTGTTGAATTCAATCGGCATTTGCTTTTGCGTCTTCTTTTGCTTGTGGGGCCAGGTGCAGCTCGCGCGCCATGATGCCCATGTCCTTGTCGCCGCGGCCAGATAGATTGACTACCAGTATGTCATCCGGCGCCAGACCGGGGGCGATCCGGATGCATTCTGCGACCGCGTGCGCGCTCTCGAGCGCGGGCACGATGCCTTCGGTCCGAGCCAGCCGCACAGCAGCGGCGAGGGCTTCTGCGTCGGAAGCGGAGACATATTCGGCCCGGCCCAGATCATGCAGGGCGGCATGCTCTGGTCCTACGGAAGCATAGTCCAGGCCGGCGGAGACGGAGTGAGTCAACGAAATCTGGCCTGCGTCATCCTGCAGTACGTAGGAGTAGGTACCCTGGAGCACGCCCGGGCTGCCACCACGGAAGCGTGCGGCGTGGTCGCCCAGCCCGAAGCCCCGGCCACCCGCTTCGACGCCAATCAGCCGGACATTGGGCTCTTCTATGAAATCGTAGAATGCGCCGATCGCATTGGAACCGCCGCCTACGCAGGCCAGCACTGCGGTCGGTAGCCTGGCTTCCTTCTCCAAAATCTGCTGCTTGATTTCCTGGCCGATCACGCGATGGAAATCGCGCACCATGGTGGGGTAAGGATGCGCGCCCAGGACACTGCCCAACAGGTAGTAGGTGTTGCGGACGTTGGTGACCCAATCACGCATGGCTTCATTAATCGCATCTTTCAATGTGCGAGAGCCGGAACTGACGCCGCGGACCTCCGCTCCGAGGAGGCGCATGCGGTAGACGTTGAGCTCCTGACGCCGCATATCTTCCTCGCCCATGTAGACCACGCATTCCATGCCGAACAGCGCGCACACGGTGGCGGTGGCTACGCCGTGCTGCCCGGCTCCGGTCTCGGCGATGACCCGATGTTTGCCCATACGACGCGCCAACAGCCCCTGGCCGAGACAGTTGTTGATCTTGTGGGCTCCGGTGTGCAGCAGGTCCTCACGCTTGAGGTAAATCTTTGCCCCGCCCAGTTGGCTGGTCAGACGCGAGGCCAGATACAGCGGAGTCGGGCGTCCGGCATAGTCGGCCAACAGCATATCGAGCTCGGCGTGAAAGACCGGATCTGCCTGGGCTTCCGCGTAGGCATGTTCCAGTTCCTCCAGGGCGGCCATCAGGGTCTCGGGAACATAGCGCCCCCCATAGGCGCCAAACCTACCCGCAACGGTACTAGTGACTGTGTTCACGATGACTCTCCTCAATCTTCGCTTACGTGGCTACGATCTCTACCGCTGCTTCCTGTGCCGAGCGGATGAAGGCCTGGACCCTTGCGGGGTCCTTCTTGCCCGGGGCACTTTCCACACCGCTCACCACGTCTACGCCCCACGGTCGAAGGATCTGAATTGCCTGCTTCACGTTTTCCGGCGCCAGGCCACCGGCCGCAATTAAGCGTAGATGCGGGGCTGCCCGGAGGAAACTGTTTCGTGCTTCCAGCCAGTTGAAGCTGGTGCCGGTGCCCCCGACTGCCCGCGTCGTCGATGAGTCCACCAGCACCCCATCCGGAGCGTCGTTCCGGCCTAATTCCGTCAATTGCTGCTCAAATGCGGGATCGTGATCCTTGTAGTGCAGTACACGCAAAATACTGATCCGGCGAGGAAAATGGGCAAAATACCGGCGCAGGCGGGAGGGCAGAGACACGTCGGCCGAGCGATGAATCTGCACCCCGGTCAACCCACATTCAGCAACAGTGGAGACAATTTCGTCGAATCCCGCGTCCACGAAAACGCCGTATTTCTCTAACTGCGTGGGCAGCTGTTGCGTGATTTTGCTGACCAGTTCAGGTTCAACCTGCCTCGGGCTTGGAGCAAATACAAAGCCGACTGCGTCGGCGCCGGACTCCGCTGCGAAACGCGCATCTTCGAGGCTGGTATTGCCGCAAATTTTGATCCACATGGCAGCCTTTCACTTGCCCACAGGCGCGCGCTCCGCTGCAGCCAGGAGCATGTTCTCGAGCGCCGTTCCGGGGTCAGGCTGTCGCATCAGCGACTCGCCGATAAGAAAGGCATGAAACCCCGCAGCCCGTAACCGGTTCATATCCTCAGCTGTCTCGATCCCACTTTCGCTCACGCGCACTGCCCCGGCAGGCAGCCGGGGGGCAAGATCGAGCGAGACTTCGAGCCGGACCGCAAATGTCTTCAGGTCACGGTTATTGACGCCGACGGCGTCGCAGTCAAGATCCAGTACCCGGTCAAGCTCCTCGGCCGTATGCACCTCGCAGAGGACATCCAGTTCCAGGGCGTGCGCCTGCGCTGTCAGTTGACGGAGTTCGAGATCGCTCAAGGCTGCGGCGATCAGCAGGATGGCATCGGCCCTATGGGCGCGTGCCTCAAGCAACTGGAACTCATCGACGATAAAGTCCTTGCGCAGACAAGGCAGGTTACAGGATTGAGAAGCCACTTCAAGGTTATGCAGACTGCCCTGAAAGAAGAGCTCTTCTGTGAGCACGGAGAGCGCCGCGGCCCCGCCGCGCGCCACCCCCGCAGCCAGGACTGCCGGATCGAAGTCAGGACGAATCAAGCCCTTCGAAGGGGACGCCTTTTTCAGCTCCGCGATCACCGCCGGGCCGCTTGCTGCCTTCTGCCGCAGCGCGCGAGCAAAGCCCCGCGGTTGGTGGACGGCCGCCGCCTGCTCCAGAACCCGGGTGGACGACGCGTCTTTGCGCTCCTGCAGTCCTCGCCGGGTGGTAGCCAGGATCTTTGTGAGTTGACTCTCCATCTCTCAGGTCGAAATATCAGTATATGCCGCCGGCTTGAGCCGACAACGAGCTGGCGTAGACTCCAGTTGGCTAGCCTTGGCATCCAAATATCTGTTTATGAATCAGTTCCCCCAGCTTTGGACGATGTCGGCAGAGGCAGCGGCACTGGAACTGCGCCTACGGGCTGAGCCCCGGTCGGTGCTGATGCTCGACTATGACGGCACGCTGGCGCCCTTCCATGTCGACCGTTTTGCGGCGACCCCCTACCCCGGAGTTGAGGAACGGCTCGCGGCTCTATCGACGCTTTCCCAGGTCCGCCTGGTGCTGGTATCCGGGCGGTCGGCCCGTGAGCTTCACGATCTGCTGCGTCCCGGTATCCGGGCGGAAATCTGGGGCAGCCATGGCCGGGAACGGCTGAGAAGCGACGGGACCTATGAACTGTTGGCCCTTAGCCCAGTCCAGCAGGCTGCGTTGGAACAGTTGGGGCTGGAAATGTCAGCTCTTGGGTTCTCCGAAACGCTGGAGGTCAAGCCCGCCTCCCTGGCCGTCCACTGGCGCACCTTCGAGCCCGCCATGCAGGAACGGATTCGCACCGTGGTGCAATCGATTTTTGCCCGCATTCACCAACCCGGCGGACTGCACCTGCTGCCCTTCGATGGTGGTTTGGAGCTGCGCTCGACCGATCGTACGAAGGGGACCGCGGTAGCGGAGATCCTCTCCGAGGAGCCGGATGACGTCCCGGTAGCCTACCTGGGCGACGATCTCACCGATGAAGATGCCTTTGTCGCCGTTGGGAACACGGGATATTCCATCCTGGTAAGAAGTGAGGTTCGCGCGTCGTTCGCCCGGTATTGGCTACGCCCGCCGGAGGAGCTGCTGGAGTTCCTGGACGCGTGGATTGCCAATTCAAAAAACGCCTCCTCGACGGTAGCCGCGAGGATTTCCCGATGAGCGCCCCGAAACTGGTGTTGGTTTCTAATCGCATCCCGATCACGTTCACGACGGAGGATGGCAAGCTCAAGGGAGTGCCGAGCAGCGGCGGCCTGGTGAGCGCACTTGAGCCTCTACTCAAGGATCATGGTGGTATCTGGGTGGGCTCTGGCGGCACTGAAGATTCTCCGCAGATTCGCAGGATCCTGGAAAAGGCGAGCGGAAATAATCCGTACAAATACGCCCCACTCTTCCTGACGGAGGAGGAACAGAGCAACTTTTACGAGGGCTTCTCCAACGAGATTGTTTGGCCGCTGTTCCACGATCTGCAATCGCGCTGCAACTTCGACCCCCGATATTGGGATTTCTACGAACGCGTCAATCGCAAGTTCGCGGATGCGGTCGAGCGGTCTTCGCGTCCGGGCGACCTGATCTGGATCCATGACTATCAGCTCATGCAGGTGGGCAAGACTTTGCGCGGCAAACGCCCCAATGCGAGGCTCGCGTTCTTTCTGCACATTCCGTTTCCGTCCCCCGACATCTTTGCCAAGCTGCCGTGGCGCCAACAGATTCTGCAGGACCTGCTGGCACACGACCTGGTTGGGGTGCAGACGGGACGCGACCAGCGGAACCTGATCGCCTGCGTGCGCTGCTTTGTTCCATCGGTCAAAATTTCCGGCCGGGGCGAAAACCGCATGGTCATAAGCGCGCATGGCCACACGCACGTTGAGGCTTTCCCGATCAGCATTGACTTTCGCGCCTTCTCTGAACAGTCGGAGTCAGCGCCGGTGGCGGAGCGCGCGAAGCAAATCAAAGCCAACACCCATGACATTCAGATCACAGTTGGTGTCGACCGTCTCGATTACACCAAGGGAATTCCTGAGCGGCTCAAGGCGTTTGGTTATTTTTTACGCAATTACCCGCAATTCCACCGCAAGGTGCAGCTGATCCAGATTGTCGTGCCCAGCCGCGAAGGCATCCCTCGGTATGACCAGCTCAAGCGGGAAGT
>Ga0182024_10021038_pt1 | contig 11874 bp, 9 predicted proteins | sample P32metaG_FD_120480 | JGI IMG/M metagenome (GOLD analysis project Ga0182024, IMG submission 120480) | Permafrost microbial communities from Stordalen Mire, Sweden - P3-2 metaG (Illumina Assembly) | ecosystem: Environmental > Terrestrial > Soil > Wetlands > Permafrost | place: Sweden: Stordalen... | reverse complement strand
GTTGACCAGGGCCGGTTGCAATTGAACGAGGAGAACACAGTGCTGGATGAAGTGGCGGAAGGCCGGGAATTCGTCCAGTGGGGTGAAATGAAAATTTCCGTGCGCTCGTATCTCAAGCGGTTTCTCTTTGCCGACGACCGCATCCTAACCCAGGTCAAGAAACTCTCGGGCGGCGAACGCAGTCGGTTGCTGCTGGCGCGCATCCTGAAGAACGGCGGAAATTTTTTGATCCTGGATGAACCGACGAACGACCTCGACCTGCCGACCTTGCGCGTGTTGGAGGAGGCGTTGATCGCGTTTCCCGGCGTGACATGCGTGGTCAGCCACGACCGTTATTTTCTCAACCGCGTCTGCACGGACATCCTGGCGTTTGAAGGCGACGGGAAGATTCATCACAGCGTCGGCGACTATGATTATTATCTGGAGAAGAAGCAAAAGGCGGCCGTGACGGCGGCCCGGCACAGCGCCGCAATCATGGCGACCAACAAGTCAGCGGCGCTCTCCCGGGACGCCGCTATAAAAGCAGCAAAGCCGCGCAAACTTTCCTTCAAGGAGCAGCGCGAGCTCGAAGGCATGGAGGCGCAGATTCACGCGGTGGAAGCCGAGGTTGCGCGCATCGAGGGGTTGTTCGCCGATCCGGAATTTTTCCGAAAACACGCGGCGAAAGTGAACGAGCTCACGCACGAACTCGACGCGGCCAAGGAAAACGTCACGAAACTTTATTCTCGCTGGGAGCAGCTGGAGGCGGTCCGCTCGGCTTCGACGGATGCAACGGCTGGTTGATGCGATACGCCTTGAGCTCGGCGTAGATGGATTGCGCGAGGCCGGATTTGGTGAAGCCGACGGCTTTCGCGCCCTTGACGTTGAAAAAGGCTTCAAAGTCCGCCGCCGTGAAATGCTGCACGACCGGATAGTGCGTGAAATCTCGCAACACTTCTTCGCGGCTGGTTTCGGCGATGTCCGTGGTGATGAGGATGAAATGCAATTTGCCCTTGTTCGCGCGCAAGGTGTCGCGGCCAACCAGCAGCGCGCGGGTTTTCAGCACGAAAGGAAAAAGCCGCTCGACGGAATGGGGTGGGGTGGGTTCGTTCATTTTATCTTTGGAGCGCGGGCTTCAGCCCGCTTCAACGTTATCACTGCAACGATGTCGGAAATTCAAGACCATGGTTCAAGTTGTGCATTGAAGCGGCATGAATGCCGCGCTCCGGTTTGTTATGCCACTTTCACTTTGACTTTGTGGCCTTTGATTTCCGCGCGGTTCAGCTTGGCGATGATGCCGTTGGCGTGCTCGCTCGCCACGTCCACGAATGAATGCCGCTCGCGCACGTCCACGGTGCCGACAACTTTTCCGGGCAGGCCGGTTTCGCCGGCAACCGTGTTCACAAAATCTATGGGCTTGACGCCTTGCGCTTCGCCGATGCTGATCCAAAGCCGCGTCTGGTCGGGCGGCGTGGCCCGGCTGGCTTTTGGTTTTGGCGCGGCTGCCGGCGCGGGCTTCGGCTTGATGAACAATTTTGACGCCGGCTTCGTTTCAGGAGCTTTGACCGAGGCTAGAATTTCGGCGTCAGAAAAAGTTTTTACCGCTTCCGCCGGATTTTCGGCGAGCGGCATGGTTTCCACCGGAGGAATAATTTTTTTTGCCATGGGCGCAGGCGCGGCTTTCCACGGCGCGGTTCTGGATTTTGGTTGCGCGGAAAATTTTGATTCGGTGCGTGGCGGACGGTCTTCAAACCGGCGCGGGCGCTCGTCGCGGCGGTTGTCGAAATTTGGACGACGGTCGTCGCGTTGCGGCGCGCGATCATCGCGGTCGCGGAACGACGGACGCTCCTCGCGCTCCGGGCGTTCATATTCCTCGGTTTTTGCCGGCTTGGCGGCAGCACCTTCGCCATGTTGCAACAAGTGAATCAAGGCCGAGGCGACATCGGTCGAGGCAAATCCTTCTTCCAACAGACGTTCGATGAGGCGGTCGTGCTTTTGATATTCACCGCTGCTGAGCAGAGCGCGGAGCTTTTCGAGGAACACATTCGCACGGGCTTCATGGACTTCGTCGGCTGTCGGAATTTTCCCGCGCTGAATCCGCATGTTTGTGAAGCGCTCGATGTTGCGGATCTGAAAAACTTCACGTCCGGCGGCGAATGAAATCGCCCGACCGCTGCGCCCGGCGCGACCGGTGCGCCCGATGCGATGCACATAATCCTCCGCGTCGTAAGGCAGGTCATAGTTGAAAACCACCTGCACGTCGTCAACGTCAATGCCGCGCGCCGCGATGTCCGTGGCCACGAGAAATTCGAGGCCGGACTTGCGGAACTTGCCCATCACGCGGTCGCGCTGCGCCTGCGTCATGTCGCCGTGCAACCGGTCGGCCATGTAGCCCTGGGCCTCGAGATGGTCCACCAGGTCGTCCACCATGCGCTTGGTGTTGCAGAAAATGATTCCCAGCTTGAGATCGTGGATGTCAATCAGCCGCGTGAGCAAATCCACCTTGAACCGGCGGTCCACCTCGTAATAAACCTGCTCGACGGTCGCCACGGTCATCGCCTTCTGCTCGACTTTGACGTTCTGCGGGTCGCGCGAATATTTTTCGATGAGGTCGCGGATAGGGCGCGGCATCGTGGCGGAAAAGAAAACCGTCTGCCGCTCCTTCGGCGCATCCTTCAAAATGGTTTCAATGTCGTCGCGAAAACCCATGTTGAGCATCACGTCCGCCTCGTCAAGGATGACCATTTTGATTTTATCGAGGCGGATCGTGCCGCGCCGCATGTGATCCATCACGCGGCCCGGCGTGCCGATGACGATCTGCGCGCCCTGCCGCAGGCCGAGAAACTGCCGCTCATAAGATTGCCCGCCGTATATCGGCAGCGACGTGATGCCGCGCTTGAAAAGAGCGAGCTTGTGAAATTCCTCGGCCACCTGCACGGCCAGCTCGCGCGTCGGGCAAAGGATCAGTATCTGCACCGCCTTCAAATTCGCGTCGGTCTTCTCAATCGCCGGAATCGCGAACGCCGCCGTCTTGCCGGAGCCGGTCTGCGACTGGCCGACGACATCGCGTCCGCTCATCAGCACGGGAATGGCTTCGGCCTGGATTGGCGCGGCCTTTTCAAAGCCGAGCTTTTCAATGGCCTTCAGGATTTCGGCGGACAGGCCGAGTTCGGAAAATAATTTTGGAGTCATTCAATGTCTTTTGACCTTGGCAGTCTAGCGCAGTTTGAAACGCAACGAGAGCTATTTCTTTGAATCGATTTGTAGAATCAAATTGCGAAAACCGATCTGGCTTCCAGAAACTTTTTCAACTCTGCCGCCGCCTTGCCGCCGAAACCCGGCACCGCGGCAAGCTGCTCCAGCGTCGCCGTCCGCAACCGCTGCACCGAGCCGAATTTTTTCAGCAACGCCGATTTTCGCCGCTGGCCGATGCCGGGAAATTCGTCCAGCACGCTCTCGGAAATTTTTTTGAGCCTCAACTGCGCGTTGTAGGAATTCGCCACGCGATGGCATTCGTCGCGGATACGCTGCAATAATTTCACCGCCGGATGATCGAGGCCGAGCCGCAGCGGCTCGCTTTTTCCCGGCAGATAAATTTCCTCGAATTCCTTCGCCAGGCCGATGACCGGAATCTTTTCGAGGCCGAGCTTTTTCAATTCGCCGACCGCCGCGTTTAATTGCCCCTTGCCGCCATCAATCAAAATCAATCCAGGCATCGTCTCAGCACAGGCGTCTTTGACAGGAATTCCATTGCGAACTTTCCGGCTCGTTTCGTTCACCAGTTTTTGCAATTCCTGCGGAATAGCCTCACCGCCCTCGTCTTTGGGCTTTGGTCTTTGGGCTTTGGTCTCGTTCAAAACTCTCGTGTAACGCCGCCGCACAACTTCCGCCATGCTCGCAAAATCGTCCTGGCCCTCGACCGTCTTGATTTTGAACCGGCGATAATTCGCGCGGTCGGGCCGGCCATTCTTGAAACTGACGAGCGACGCGACGGCGAACGTGCCGCTGATGTTCGAAATGTCAAAACCCTCGATGCGCACCGGCGGCGCGGGCAGATTCAAAACCTCTGCCAGAGCCAGCAAATCATTTTGCGGCCGCACATTTCCCGGCAGCGAATACGGAATGCGCTCGAACTTTTCCGTTTTGCGCCAGGTCGCCTTCAGATCGCGCAGCAGGTCGCGCAAGCCCGCCGCCTTTTCAAAATCCTGCGACGCCGCGGCCTTTTTCATTTCCGCCTCGAGCTGCGGCTGCATTTCGCGGCACCGGCCTTCGAGGAAATTGCACGCGGCCTTGACCTGTTCGAGATACTGCTCGCGAGTGACGTTGCCGACGCACGGCGCGGTGCAGTATTTCAGGTGCGCGTAAAGGCAATGCTTGTAATCGTTCTCGCCCGGCGTGAAAACCCGGCAGCCGCGCAGATTGAATTGCTTCCGCGCGAGCGCCAGCGTGCTGCGCAGCGCGCCGGAATCCGAGAATGGCCCGAAGTAGCGCGCGCCGTCGGCCTTTTTGAAGCGCGCAAAGGTGAAGTTCGGAATCGGGTCGTTCAGATTCACTTTCAACATCAAAAACCGCTTGTCGTCGCGGAAGCTGATGTTGTAGCGCGGCTTGAATTCCTTGATGAGCTTGCTTTCGAGCAACAGCGCCTCCGGCTCGCTGCGGACGGCGTGAAAATCGAAATCATGAATCGCCTCGACGAGCGCGTTGAACTTCAAGTCCCAGCCCATGCGCCGCGACGATTGAAAATACTGGCTCACGCGCTTGCGCAAGTTCAGCGCCTTGCCGACGTAAATGACCGTGCCGAAACGGTCCTTGTGCAGATACACGCCCGGCTTGTGCGGCAGGGCGCTCAATTTTTTGCGGATGTCTTCGGTGACAGGCACGGCTAAATTTCGACGCAAAGGCGCAAAGGTGCAAAGGAATTTTTATTCCGCATTCCGTTTCAAATGCCGGTGGACGAAAAAATAATATAGTCCGCCGAACACCAGCGCCGCGCCGCCGACCCAGATCGTGATGTGGCGGCCTTCGTCCTGTCCCATTTTCACGCCGACATAGCAGAGCACCGAACACCAGATCAGCGCGCCGAGAATCGTGAAGATGGAAAATTCCGCGTAGTCGAATTTCGCGATGCCGGTGGGGATGCCGACCAGTTGCCGCGCGCCGGGCAGCATCCGCGCGAGAAGCACGCCCATCGCGCCGTAGTGCGCCATCCATTGCTCGGCCTTTTCCAGTTTTGCCGCCGGGAAGAAAAACAATTTTCCGTAACGCAGCATCAGCGGACGCCCGGCGGCACGCACCAGCCAATACATCGCCGACGCGCCGAGCCACGAACCGAACGCGCCGGCCAGGACGACGCCGGTTTCCGCCGGCCAGCCGGACAAGTGGAATTGAAAAAGATTTAATCCATCCGTCCACGCGAGATGCGCGGCGGGCGGGATGATGAATTCGCTCGGCAGCGGCAGGAAGGAGCCTTCCAAAGCCATCAGCAGCGCGACGAGCGCAAAGCCGCCGGTTTTGAGCGCGCCGAGATACCACGCAATGAGCGGCTGGAACAATTGTTTTAACATCGCGCGGTGTTATAGCGGAAATTCCGGCGGGAGCAAGGCGTCTATTGCCGCTTGAAATTTTATCCGCCCGGCGCATCATGGCGCACGTCCGATGAGCGAACCGCATAAACGCCCGCTGTTGTCACGCGCCGCCTATTTCAAAATACTGGCGCGGAACTTTGCGCTCGGATCGTCCATTGTTGCCATCGCACTGGGCATCGGCATTCTGGGCTATCATCATTTCGACAAATTGCCCTGGCTGGATGCGTTTGAAAACGCGGCCATGATTTTGTCCGGCATGGGGCCGATGACGCAAAACGAGCCAGACGCCGGGAAAATTTTTGCCGGGTGCTATGCCTTGTTCAGCGGGCTGGCGTTCATCACGAGCATGGGCGTTGTGTTCGCGCCGGTGCTGCACCGCTTCCTGCACAAGTTCCATCTGGAAAACTGATTTGCAAAAAACAATTCCTTCTCCGCATTCATCGCGCCGAAATCGGATGAAGGCGGATCAGATGGGGTGGCCAAAGACGCGGCGCGCGTGTCCATGCTCCCGTTGTCTGATAATCGTCGTGGAAGGTCTGGATGCGTTTGCCCTCGAACAAGTTGAAGTAACGCACCGTGCCCTCGTGAAGGCGCATCATGTTTTCCCCGCCTGTCACGCCGTGGCCGCCCGCTTTGATTGTTTTGGCCGGCAAACTGTTTGTGTTTTCCGGTTGCCATGACGCGCCAAATGTGCGCCCAAATTTATGAGCGTCAATTCCGGGTTAATCGGTGGTTTGATTCTTCTCTGCAAAGCCGTATTTCTACGGCGAGAAAAATGAGAACGCCGGGAAATTCCGCAGCACGGTGAAAACTCCGGCTACAGCCAGAAACATCCACACCATTTTCGGCGAGATGAATTGTCCGGCGGGTCTGTTGATAAAATGTTTTGCCGCAAACCATGCGCCGCGCGCGGCCAGTGCCGCAAGTGTGAAAATGAAAAGCGCGTTGTCTTTCATCGCAAGCGGGAAATTTCCGTGCAGCAACGCATAAAATGCGCGCGTGGCGCCGCAGCCGGGGCAGTTCAATCCGGTCAACTGGTGAAACATGCAAACCGGATAAAATCCGTGCGTGCTGGGATTGAAGAAAAAGACTACGGCTCCGGTGCCGACGATTGCCGTTCCGAAGACGACTCTCGCGAAAATTGCCAGCGACGGCGGCACGCCGGTTTTAATTTTCGGCGGGACGGCTTGTGACGCGGCGCGCATGGGAATGTGTCAGAATGAGCCGTTGTTGATGATGATGTGCGAGTGGCCGGACGCCATCGAGAACAGCAAAATGAGGAAGCTGACTGCGGACAAAATAATCCCTGCGATGGCCATGCCGCGTCCTTCGTGAAGCTGCGGATTCTCGTTGATCTGCAAGAGCGCGATGATGGAAAAAATCAGGCCGAGGATGTTGGCCGGGATTCCACCGCAGCACAAACAAAGCGTCAGGGACAAGATGCCGCAGACCAGCCCGGTGACTGCAAAGCCATGTATTTTTCTCGACCGGACAGGAGGTGCGATTGTTTGCGGCGCGATGGCCGGTGGAATGCCGCCGGCAAAGAGGGCTGCAAATTCCGGCAGCAGGCCCGCGAAGGTCCAGTCGTTCGCGCCGTCCGCAAAAACCGGCGTGCGGCTTTCGACGCGGTTTTGGGCGATCCACTGGCGCAATTGTTCGCCGCCGACCGGCCCGTATTCTTTTCCGTCCTGTCCGATGATTTTATACATGGTCATTCATCCTTGGTTTGCGAGAGGGAACGCGGTGTGCCCGTGCAGACGCCGCGTTTCGAGGCGAGGACAAAGTCCACCACGGTTTTCGCCGCCGGGCTGGAGAATTTTTTCTGCACCTCCTCGATGGCCGCCGCCAGGTTTTTTTTGCGGCGGAAGATGAGGTGGTAGATTTTTTTCAATTCCAGCCGCTGCGCGGGCGTGAAGCCCGCGCGTCGCAAACCCACGATGTTCAGGCCGCACAATTTGTTGACGCCGTGCGCCGCAATGGTGAACGGCGGCAAGTCCAGTGTGATGACCGCGCCGCCCTGCATCATCGCCAGCGTGCCGATGTTGCAAAACTGATGCACAAGGCAGGTGCCGGAAAGGAACGCGCGGTCGTGGATGGTGACGTGCCCCGCCAACAGAACGCCATTGGCCATGATGACGTGGTTGCCGATGTGCGTGTTGTGGCCAGCATGGCAACTGGCCATCAGAAAATTGTGGGAGCCGATGGTCGTTTCACCGTCCGCCGTGGTGGAACGATGGACCGTGACGTGCTCGCGGAAAACATTGTGGCTGCCGATGCGCAGGCGCGTCGGTTCGCCGTGGTATTTCGTATCTTGCGGCGTGTCACCGATGACGCAGCCGGCGTGAAATCTGTTGTGCGATCCGATTTTTGTGCTGCCGGTCAGATAAACGTGCGGCCCGACGACGCAATGCGCGCCAAGCTCCACGCTCTCGTCAATCACCGCATACGGCCCGACTTGCACGGTCGCGTCCAGCTTCGCTCCCGGATGAATGATGGCGGTCGGATGAATCATGTTTTGGAATTGTTGCAGCAGCGGACCGTTAAATCCAGTTTTCTTCAACTCAAAGCATTTGCCTTCATTTGTAAAAATGCCCCAGCTCGCGCAACGAGACGTAATCCTTTGCGCGCTCATTTGTCGCGCGCCCGATGATGATGTGGTCAAGCACCTCGATCTTCAAAATCTGCCCGGCCCGGATCAAATCGCGCGTCACTTTCAAATCCGCCTCGCTCGGCGTCGGGTCGCCGCTCGGATGGTTGTGCGCGAGCACGATTGCGGCGGCGTTTGCGGCGATGGCGCTTTTGAAAACTTCCCGCGGATGCACCAGAATCGTGTCCAGCGTGCCTTCGGAAATCTCCTCGACGCGGATCAATTTGCGCCGTGTGTTGAGCAGCAAAACCTGCAACGTCTCCGTGCGCTTCAAAAGATTCTGCTCGCGCAGCAGCCGCACGACATTTTCGGGATTGTCGAGCATCGGCGATTCAAATTGCAGCTCGCCCGCCATCTTTCGCGCCAGCGCAAACGCCGCCACCAGCGTCACCGCCTTGTCGCGCCCGATGCCGCGGACTTTTTGCAAATCAGCGACCGACGCCTGCGCGAGCAGTTGCAGCGTGCCGAATTTTTGCAAGACCTGCCTGCCCACTTCCACCGCGTTCGCGCCCTTCAAACCCGTCCGCAAAAGAATCGCGATCAGTTCCGCGTGGCTCAACGCGTCCGCGCCCAGCGACGCGAGCCGCTCGCGCGGACGTTCGCTGGCCGGCTGGTCTTTAAGAGTCATTTACGATTTATGATTGAACCGCATTCCGAAAGCCGTGAAAATCATAAATCATCAATCGTAAATCATAAATGCAAAATCTCACGCCGTCGCAACAGCGAGTAGTCGTCGCCCGAGGCAACATCCTTGTCATGGCCGGCGCCGGCACGGGCAAGACGCACACGCTCGTCGCGCGCTGCCTGGATTTGATTTGCGTGGAAAAAGTTTCGCTCGACGAAATTTTGATCGTCACCTTCACCGAAGCCGCCGCCGCCGAAATGAAACAGCGCCTTCGCGCCGCGCTGGAAAAAAGCTCGCGGGAAAATCCCGATCTGTTTCTCGCAGAACAGTTGGCGCTTTTTGACGCCGCGCAAATTGGCACGCTGCACGGCTTTTGCCTCAAGCTCGTGCGCGAACATTTCCACGAGCTTGGCCTCGACCCGCAAATCACGATGCTGGACGAGGGCGAATCGCGCCTGCTCGCCGGTGAAACGCTTGCCGGACAATTTGACTCGCACTATGAAAACACGGACGGATTTTCCCTTGCTGTCCAGGACTTGATAAAAATTTACGGCAACGGCCGCGACGAAAAAATCCGCGAGCTGGTTTTGCGTCTGCACAACCACATTCAGACGCGCGCCGACGCCGCAAGCTGGCTGTCGCAACAAATCGAAAATTTTTCCGCCGTCGAACCGGGCCAATGGCGCGCATGGTTTTCCGCCGCCATCTCCAACTGGCAAAAAGAATGGCTGCCAATCCTCCAAAATCTAAAAAACGAAAATCCCAAGGCCGCCGAATGTTTGGAAATTTTGGGGAGCGCAGGCGTCGCGCTGGAAACACGTGCTCGCCGGGACGCCTCCGTTTTAACAAAAATTGCCGCCGCCGACGGCAAGGAAAATTTTCCACCCAGAAAATACACGGCGCTCCGCCAGCCGCTCGAAGATTTTTTTGACGACGCAAATTTTTTGAATTCACTTGCCGCAACCGGCGACAACAACCCGCTCGCCGAGGATTGGAACTGGAGCCGCACGCACATGAAGACGCTGTTACAACTGGCGCGGGAATTTGAGGATAAATTTTCCGCGCGCAAGCGTGACGACGGAGTTTTGGATTTTCACGACCTCGAACAATTCGCGCTGAAGCTGCTCTGGAATTTTGAAACGGAGAAGCCGACGCCCATCGCGGAACGCTGGCGCGAAAAATTGAAGTTCGTTTTCGTGGACGAATACCAGGACATCAACGCCGCGCAGGACAAAATCATTTCCGCGCTTTCGCGCGACGAATGGTGGGGTGAGACTCCCGGCGAGCCGTCTTCCACAAAACAAGACGGCTCGCGGGGACGCTCGCCCCACCAAGCAAACCGGTTTCTTGTTGGCGACGTGAAGCAGAGCATCTACCGCTTCCGCCTTGCCGACCCGAAAATTTTCCGCGGTTACGCTCAAGATTGGCACGGCGAAGATGGCCAGACGATCCCGCTTGCGGAAAATTTCCGCAGTCGTGAACCGCTTTTGAATTTCGTCAATTCGCTTTTCGAGCCGCTCATGCGCAAAGAAATCGGCGGCGTGGATTATGACGACGAGGCGAAATTAAAATTCGGCTCGCCCGGAACGCGCGAAGATTTCAGCGCAGCCAAAGATTCGTCGCCGCGCGCTGAACTGCTATTGCGGATTAAAAATGTTCGCGGCGAAAATTCAGAAACCGAAGGCGAAGGCGGCCTTGCCGACCTGGAAGAATCTGAAATGGAAGCGCGGATGCTTTCGCAGCGATTGCTGGAACTGAAAAATTCCGGGCATGAAATCTGGGATGACGACGAAAAGCGCCTGCGCGCCGTCGAATGGCGCGACATTGCAATTTTATTGCGTGCGCCGTCGGGCAAGGGGGAGATTTTTGCGAAACAATTTTCGCGCGCGGAAATTCCGCTGGTCGTCGAGCGCGGTGGATTTTTCGACAGCAGCGAGATTCTGGATTTGCTGGGCGTGCTGGAGCTGCTCGACAATCCGCTTCAGGACGTTTCGCTCATCGCGGTTTTGCGCTCGCCGCTCGTCGGCTTGTCGCTCGATGAACTGGCGGAAATCCGGCTGGCCGGAAGCGGGCATTTTTGGTTTGCGTTGAACCAGGCCCGAAGTTCAAAGTCCAAAGTCCAGGGCGAAACGCGCGCGAAGATTGAAAAATTTCTTGATCGGTTTCAACGCTGGCGGAAACTCGCGCAGCAATCCTCGCTTTCGCAATGCCTGGAGGAAATTCTGGCCGGAACGCATTTTGACGACTGGCTTAAATCGCGTCCGCGCGGATTGCAGCGGCACGCGAATGTCCGGCGTTTTTTGAACCTCGCAGAAAAATTCGATGAATTTCAGCGGCAGGGGCTTTTTCGCTTTTTGAAATTCATCAAGACGCAGCGCAAAATCGAGGCCGAGCCGGAGGTCGCGCCGGTCGCGGAAGAAAACGCCGTGCGGCTGATGAGCATTCACCAGAGCAAGGGCCTGGAATTTCCAATCGTCGCGCTCGCGGATTTGGGGAAAGGTTTCAACGAACAGGATTTACGCGGCGAAATTATTTTTGACGAGGAATTTGGCCTGTGCCCACGTGTTCAGCCGCCAAAAACCGGCGGGCGTTATCCGGGCTTGTCTTACTGGCTCGCGCAAAAAAACCAGCGGCGCGAATTGCGCGGCGAGGAATTGCGGCTGCTTTATGTTGCCATGACCCGTGCGCGCGACAATTTGATCCTGGCTGGCTGCATATCTGAAAGGAAATGGAAGGCGTGGCAAATGCCGGAAGAAATCACGCCGCAAAAAATTCTGGCGGCCAAAAGTCACGCGGACTGGCTTGGGCTTTGGTTTGTGAATCAAGTCCAAACTCCAAAGCCCAAAGTCCACAGCGAAACGGAAGGCGAATTGCAGCACTTGCGCTGGCGGATTTTTGGGGACGAGGAACTGCTTAAAAAAACTGAAGGTGAAAAACCAAATCCAGAAATTGAATCGCCGCCGTTCGACGATGTGGCGAAGGAAAAATTGAGCGATGTTTTGAACTGGAATTACGAATTTCAGGACGCCACGAAGCGG
>Ga0182024_10021037_pt1 | contig 11875 bp, 11 predicted proteins | sample P32metaG_FD_120480 | JGI IMG/M metagenome (GOLD analysis project Ga0182024, IMG submission 120480) | Permafrost microbial communities from Stordalen Mire, Sweden - P3-2 metaG (Illumina Assembly) | ecosystem: Environmental > Terrestrial > Soil > Wetlands > Permafrost | place: Sweden: Stordalen... | reverse complement strand
TTGCGTCATATTCGCGTGCAATCCAAGGCTGAGCTTGTATCTCGCTTAGAACAGTACATCGCTGGACTGAACGATGAACCGGTTGTGTTCCAGTGGTCATACGGCATTAACGGATCTCTTCGCACGCAATAGTGAAGCCATTAACACGGAAACGAACTACTAGTCCATCTGCAGCAGCGCCTTCGAAAACCGCTGAAATTTCTTTATAGTGGCGCAAGGCATCAGGGTCATTTGCCAGGTCTGCTAAATCACGAGAGAACTGTTGCGCCCGCAGCTCAAGCTCAAGCAGATCAATTGCCCGATCAAGCAATGCTGGTTGGCTCAAATCTGTTTGTAATTGGATTTGGTCGAGTTTTTGCTTGGCCTTGAAATTGACACGCACGGTCGGCTGTTTTGCGGTGGTTTTTGTTTTCACTTTTCCTTTGCCCTCCGTAGTCAATTATGTAGTCAAATTTGCCTACGGTCAACATAGGGCGGTGCAGCAACGAGACTTCCGAAAAGCGTTCCGACACCATTTCGCCTAGGTTTGGCGTACGGGCTGGTAGCGTCTGGCATTGATATCGAACGTCCAGGCCACAGCCTCGTGTGCTGTCTCTATATTTGGTGGCACGCGTATGAAGTAGTCTTTATAGGAGCCGTCTGGTTCCGGCGTCGAGTTGACCACTTTCACCATAACCAGATCTTCGTCTCCCAAAAGCGATTGTCTGTAAAGGACACCGAAGTCATCTTCTTGAACCTTCTCAGCTCCTGAGTCGATGAGAAATTTCGTGTTCCCATATATGTCGATCAATGCGCGCCTCGTGGCGCTGTTGCGTTCCATCTGGATCTGTTCGACATTTAATCCGGCAGGTTTGAGAATAGCATTTGCCGGCACACTAACACCGCGCCACGAATAGAGCGAAAATTCATCGCGAAAAATAATTGCCGCACCATTGCCGTCATGCACGCGATGTTGGTCGTCCAGCGCAAGGTGTTGCGGACGCTCACAGACCACGCACAATCCTTTGAGAAAAACGCAAGAGAACATTGCCGGCAAATCCCGCAGGAAGGCAATCATTGCGCGAGCCTGACACTGGTCGTTGCCGAAGACAGTCTCTCCGAAAACCTCACTTATGGCAAGATAGGCATACGGCCAATGACACATCCATGATTCCCAGTTCTGCTCTTGATACAGCGAGATGATATCGGGCACCTCGCGGCAAAAGGCTTGCAGATCAATACCCACCGATATGTCAGCGCCGGGCATCTCCTGGAAGATCTGGAGAATGGGATTGACCACTTTGTTTGCCGACTCGGCTCTTGCCTGAGCCCGCACCTGCAAGCACAAGAAGGTCAGGCGCCGAGCCAAGGTGCTTGATGTGATTGAATCGCCCAGTGAAGAAGTGACGTGCCTGGACCAACGTTCTTCCAACTGCGAATCTAGAACATTGCGTACCCTCACCTCTAGCACGTTGACAATGTCATTCCTGAATTGAATCTGGGGAAAGAGCGAAATTGCTCTCGTAGGCGAAAGTCTTCCGGTGGTGTCGACGTCTTTCCGTTCAGCTTTGAGATGCTCGCGCATCTGGCTCAGTGTCATTTGTTTGGCCAGTTGCGACACCAGTGCATCCCACCAGGCGTTGGGAAGCAGCCGCTGCAGCTGTTTCCAACTCGAAATATCTGCATTTGCCTTGACTACCAAAGCTAATAACGCCGAAGCTGCGGTCAACTGCAATGGACTTTTGCAAAATATTACCGCTGGTGGTTGCTGACCAGAAAGCATATATAACTGAGCGATGAAGCCCTTCACCCGGTCGCGTTCCAGAGCGGCAGTGGAGAATGCGCGGAGAAGCCAATCTTCACCGCTGGTTTTAAGGGCGCGGCGCTGAGCATTACTGGGCGCTTGAGACATCTTCACATTGGAGCTGAACATGATCTGGCCCTGCTCAATCACAAACCTGACGAATTTCCGTAGGAGTGTACTCGCGCTGACGCACCACCTGGTAAAACCCCGGGGGTAAGACTATTGGCCCATGCTCCTCATGCACAACAGTGGCACCCTCGCGGGCCTCGAGAAATGTTTCTTCTTTATGGCGATAGGCAACTGCTAAAGTGCTATCCAGAGCATGTGCGTGTCCGGTGACCTCGCCGTAGGCGAGAACGATTCGATCTGCGGGCGGTTCTTGCACCGCATTTGGTGGCAGCGATTCTACCGAGATGATCAATACGTCACCTTGTCTGTAAATTGTATCCATAGCATCCTCCTGGTAAAATCTGATGACCGTGAGCGAAAACGATGCAGCCGTGCCACTTTTGCGCACGCCTTCACGATCAGGCACTTGGTTTTTGATAACTTTGTCTACTAACTAATGGCTACTAATTAATCGTCCTGAAACTAAGCCAAACAAGAGTAATACAATTCTTGACAACTGGCGCAAGAATTTGCATATTCTTAATTGTCGTGTCAACCACAATTTCATGCAACAGGACGTATTACCCCGCAGACATCCTGTTTTGAACTATGCAAGCTGGGCAAGATTATTCTGACAAACAATTCCGGGCAAGGTTTATATGACGCAAAAGCAAGTGTATAGCACGGTGTTTAAGCTGGTGCTGGGCGATATTACTAAAGCCACTGCTGTGGAAGCTATCATCAATGATGCCAGCCCTGATTTGAAACCGCATCGCGGTCCCTGTAAGGCGATTCATGAGGCAGCAGGCTCCTTCTTTGCCGGTGAATGCCAGCGAGTCATCGACCATCAAGGCGTTCTGGAACCTGGCCAGGCATGCGTCACTGACGGAGGACTGTTGCGAGCCAAGTATGTAATCCATGCTGTCGGTCCAAAGTGGTACGGCGGCAATAGCGATGAAGAGCAAGTGCTGGTACATACTTACCAGAACTGTCTTAAAGTTGCAGCTGATTATGGCATCACTTCAGTGGCCATCACACCGCTGGCGATCGGCGATCAGTCCAGATATCCCGTTGAGAAATCAGCTCTAGTAGCCATAGCGGCTATCGAAGAATTCTGCCGAGTAGACGAAAGACTGAAGGAAATACAATTGATCATCGCTGATTCTTTTATCTACAGCGTTTTCAAAAAGGCTATGGCTTATTAGGGCTTCTCGTTTCTGGGCGGCACCGAAATTCGATGCCGTAGCGACTCAGAAATCGGATCGGGTTCGAGCGCTAACGCGACATCTTCGTGCACAGTTTTTGCTTCCGCCAAAAACCCGCCGGCATCGTCGTAGCGTTGAGAAAAATGCCCCAAAACCAGCCGTCGGGCCCCGCTGTCGCGAGCGAGGTGGGCCGCTTGCAGGGCGGTCATGTGCCCGCTCTGCCCGGCCAACTGTGATTCAGACGACAAGAACGTCGATTCACAAACAAGCAAATCTACTCCCGCAGCAAGTGTCCGTGCCCCTTCGCAGGGTCTGGTGTCCATGACAAAAGCGAATGACTGACCGGGTCGAACTTCTGTCACCTCATGGCGGTGTACGACCCTGCCATTTATCTCCACCTGACCCTTCTTAAGCAGTTCACCGACTATCGGACCCTTGAGACCAAAAACATCCAAGCAGTCCTGGCGAAGACGCAGTTTATCTCTTTCGCGCAACCGATAGCCGAAACACTCGACTTCGTGATCGAGCGCCACCGCCTCCATGATGATGGAGTCGTCTTCATGGATTATGGATGTAGTCTGGATGGGCTTGGCCTGCAGTTTTTCCAGCCCGGCGAAAATAGAAGCGCGCCTCAGCCGCTGGAAGAACACCTCTCCGGAAGCAGGATAGTGGATGGTGACCAGAGGAACATTCTCTAGCGAGAGCCGCTGAATGATTCCAGGCAGACCCAGACAATGATCGCCGTGAAAATGCGTGATGCAGATACGGGTCACAGCGGAGACGGAGAGACCTGCGAGAGTGAGCTGACGTTGGGTGCCTTCACCAGGGTCAAAAAGAATGCCTTCATTGTCCCAGCGCAAAAAATAGCCGTTATGATTCCGGTGTCTCGTCGGCACCTGGCTGGCGGTGCCAAGAACAAACAGTTCTCGGGCGCCCATGGTTAGCGATCAAGCGTCATCGTCGTCATCATCGATTTTATGTTTGGATGGCTTCATCTCCGGCACCGCATCTGGTGCATCTTGAGCAATTGGGGCAGAGAAAATTTTACCAGCCACATCATTAGATGACATCTCCGCTACGAGTGCTTGAGAAAAGGCCAGCAAAGGAGCATTGTGTGTCACCATGGCAAATCTATAGTTGTCCAGCGCCAGACTCGCTTCCTGATTGAGCACCTTCATGCGGCTTTGAATTCTCTTGTCATAGACAAGTTCTTTTTCTATTTTTCCTTCTTCTGAGCCGCCTGTGCTCATCACGTATGCGTTTAATGCAGCACCGGCTCCTATGGGAATGGCAAAGCCCGGTGCCAGCATGGTAATGCCGTTCAGAGTCGACTCGATCATAGTGGAAGTTGTCAGCTTAACTTTTCCGATATTTGCATATTTGCTGACGTGCACTTTCAGATCTGCTACCACTGTGTCACGCTCTGCTGCTGACTGGAGAATGGTGTTTAATTTTTCCTCGCGCTCTATGGTGTCCCAAACGGGAATCTTGAACACGCTTTCAGGCACACCATGCTTGGCGATCCACGACTTCAGCGCCGAATACGCCACCTTAGACTGATCCTCACCGACAAGAACATCCAGTGAGTGGAGTCCAGAGCTGATAATTTCCTCGCGTCTGTTTGGATCCGGCATGCCTAACCCCATGGAGATCTCCATCATGCTGGCAATCACCTGACCGTGAATCTTGTCTACATACTTCTGCCGCTCATATTCAGCTGTGGTGGCATCTCTGACTTTAGCTTTGTCGCACAGCACAAGCTGGCCCATGCGCTTTGATGGGCCCATGCCCTGATAGTCGGTCGAATAATTCAAACTGTCCTTGGCCTTAGCCATAACTACCTGGACTTTGCCCCGATAATGTTTGACTTGCTGATCCAATTTTTGCGCCGTTGGATCTTTAGCAAAATGCTCATCGACAATGTTGTCTACGATTTTGGTGACAGTAGGGCTGTCCCAAAGTGAAATTTGGGCAGAAATGACACCGGGCGCCTTTGGCGCCGCCGGCAGTGCCAGCACCACTGGTGGTGTTAGCGCCGTAGCCCGGGGAGCGAAAACCTTGGGTAGCGGCAGCACCGAATGTGGTTGCAACAGAACCTTTGCGTCAGGTTCCGGAATTGTGGCGCTGAATGGGATAGCTGCTAGGGGAACTGCTCTGCGCGCTGGTCGGCTGTCGGCTGCAGGGCTCTTGCCGGCGGCGGTGGCAGTATTGATGGAAGGAAGACCGAGACCGAGATCAGGATATGCTGCCGCTGGGTCAGTCAGGTGCAGGCGTATCGGTTTTTGATTGTCCTGGGCGGCAGCCCTGGGTGGGGTAGTACTGACTGTAGAAGTCGCTCTAGCTGTCGCGTTCTGTTTCGCGGCAGCCGGGGCGTTTGGTTTTGTAAGGACCTTGCCGTTGGCAGGCACAGACCATTTTGGTAGGAATGGCAGTTCGTTTTGCCCATCGGCACCATAAGTAGCCGTTGACGACCAAGCAGGACTGGCAGCCAACGTTACAATGAGACTCGCATCCAGGTATCTTCGAATCATTCTCAGTACCGATACCAGTGCACGGATACATATAGGGGCATAGCGATTACCTTAGCAACTAGCATGATGATAATCCAAGCCCCAGGTTCGTATTCCTTGCGGAAGTAACTATACTCCGAAAGTTGGTCCTTAGCCAGCTCATAAAGGTTTTGAAACCCTTCAAACTGGCAAGTAACAGTCCCGAGCTGCCCTTCTCGGCAGCGTACAAAAATTGGCGCCACGCTCGGCTCGGGCGATGCTCCGACAATGCCTCGATTGCATATGTAAACATTATTCCTGGTTTTGTTACCAATTCAGTCATGGCTCACCCGATTCCATTCAGAAGCTCGCCCTGATCCACCGCATGTGGTGCCCGAACGAACGGCACCATTGCCCCTGGTAGTTCCAATTTTGGTGTGTCTAATTGATGGTAAAAGAATGATCCGAGATATCCTGTATGTTGTGGGTGCGGAGCAAGATCTTAGTGCTTGCGATCTTCGGTTTCAGATATTGCCTGAAGATCATGTCGAACTTCAGCAGGTCACAAGAATCGCCACAGGTAAACAGATCGACAAAGCAGGCATTATATTCGGGGTAAGTGTGGATGCTGGCATGACTTTCCGATAAAAGCATGACGGCGGTGATTGCACCATTAGGGAAAACATGTTCGCAGCGGTTTAGCACAGTGGAGCCAGAAGCAGACACGGCCTCGCTAAGAGCATCCAGGAGTCTGGAGCTATCGAGCAGGAATTCTGGAATGCAACCTGAATAGCTTGCCACAAGATGGTGTCCGAGAAAATTGTGCTCACCCTCTGTGGTGGCACATTCAATTTCCTGATCGGGAACAGATTGGGTGCAGCCGGATATATCGATTGATGTCACTGTGGCACCCCGTACTTAACAGCTAATTATGCACCAAATACTGTCAAGAACCATTACTTTGCGCTCAGGCTGCCTCCCGGCTTTACCAAACTTGTGAGGAAAGCTTCGCTGTTCACGAGGATGGATAGCACCGCCCGCTTCGGCTGTTCCGTGAATATAAATCTAAGTTGCGTTTTCAACTCGAATGTGATATACATATGTATGGTATTAGGCGAAAACCAAGTCTAGTACTTAAGGGCAGGTTGCATACGAAGTGCCACCGCTGGCGCTACCACAGCGCACACGCTTGCGGTGGCTGATCCTATTGATCGTAGCTTTGAACGGGAGAGGCAGAGGTCTCTAGTTTGCCCATTGGAGCGGCATGCAAACCAACGGCAGACTGGGCGCCACCTGGAGTTTGCGCAAGTGCTTGCGGCACTTGCTGCGAACCGGCGGCTACCTGTTGAGTGCCTGAAGCGCTGGCGATCTTATTGTGGCCGGCATGAGCAGCTTCGTGAGCTGGCGAATGGTGGCTGGAGGTGGCGTGAGCGAGCTCATGGTGAGTCGTGTGGGTAGGCTGATTGAATTGGTGATGTCCTCCGTCAGCCTGGGCTACCTGCCCGTGATCGCTCAGGGAGAGATGCTGGCCTGGATGAATAAGGCTGGGATTGGAGCCGATTATGTCGCTATTGTTGTGATAAAGCTCCGGCCAGTGCTGTCCACCGCCAAGATGAGATTTGGAGATGTCCCATAAATTGTCGCCCGAATGAACCGTGTAATTGGAGGCTATTTCGTGCCCGCCAGGCAGATGCAGTGTTGTGCCGCTGTGGATAAGGCTTGGGTTATCCCCAAGAACACCCTGGTTCATCTTGAATATGTCGTGCCATTTGCTGCTGTCACCCAACTGCTCGTGGGCTATCTTCCACAGGCTGTCTCCGTGTTTTATGGTGTAATCGGTGCCTGCTTCATGTCCGCTGTCAGCTGTTTCAGTAGCATCCTTACCTTCAGGGTGATGGCCAGCAGTGCCAGCCTCATGGGCATGGTGTCCCAACAGCGAGCCGCGATGGTTCTCGCTGCTTGCGTCTCGGGCGTGACTGCCGGCATCTTGGTGAGGAGCTGAATGGGCGTGAGCGCCAGCGTCGCCGCCGGCAGGCGTGCCACCGTGGACTGAATGGCTGAAGTCTGTAAGTCCGGAAGGCTGGGCTGGAACTGGAACTTGAGCGGCACTTGGAATCGGAATGGTTTGCACGCCTGCGCCCACGCTCGGACGGAAGATAGCAGAATTGTTATCCATGGCCAGAAATTGGTGCTCAAAATTGCCAGGGGCGCTCCCGGGGTTTTGGAACTGCTCCCCAAGGTGACCTTCAAAATTGACTTTGGCTCCGTCTGCATACCCTGAAACGTTGAAGGAGTCGTGGGAAACAAGACCAGGCTCGGAAGAATTGAATTGGAATTCACCAACACCAAGCCCATGCCCACTTGAAGCAGCAAGACCCTCAAAACCGGTGCCATCTGGCATGTTGAGGATGGGAGCGCCGCTTGGAAGAAGCGATGATAGATCGAAATGCCCACCGACACCGACAGCCCCAAGAGTGTGACTGGCTGCATCCCCAAGAGTGTGACTGGCTGCGGTGAGAACACTTCCGGCATGAGCTGAGAGAATGTTTAAGTCTAATGTGGACAGCATCTCTTTCAAGGGAGCGAAGAAAGCCCCCAGACATTCGAAAAAGGATGTCACTAAACCCAAATGACCAGGCATTCTCATGATCAGCTGAATCATGGGGGAGATAGTCTGATTGCCAACAGCGTGGGCAGCAGCCATAGCTCCATGCTCGCCGCCGGGCACTAAAGCTGCGTGCATGGCGGCTCCTTCAGTACCTGTTGAGCCAAAAGCCACACCCGGCAAGTGAGCTTCTCCACCTGTGGGCTGAATCCATTGATGGGCGGCTTTGATATCACCTGGGGCGGAGAGCTGTTGTTGAACATGGCGCCCGACTTCGCCCCCACTGTGGGAGAGATCATTGGATCTAAGGGCGCTATCCGCCCCGTCTGGCACTGCTCTCATATTTTCGGTTGACACTGGTAAAGCAAGAGACCTTAAGTAATAGATCCGGAAGGGGTGGTTGTCAAGTTAACTGTGCCGTGGCTCGCGGCTTTTGAGCCTTTTGCGGCCGTTTTTGAGTCCCTTGATTACTTGCCCATTTTTGGGGGAACGTAATCACGTTCAATGCAGGTCCAAGCTGTCCTCCCGTAACAAGCGGAACTCCTCTGGCTACGGTAGTTAACGATCGGTACCCCCGTTCTCGGTTTAATGTTAAATCCGTGGGGGTTATCGGCTCTGCTCAACTCCATTATCGTTTAAGACCTAATAATCACCTTAACATCAATGCCCCACTGGAATGGTGCGGTGGCATCCTCAATCTCTTCCTTCTCACGCTTGAGAGCCCACACACAACGAGCCAGCGCTTCGATCAATCCGATCTGGCGGCTTTAGAGCGCGTGGTGCACTACTAGCAACTGGACTTATTGTTCGAAGTCCACTAGCAAAACGGAATTTTCTGGAGTATTTTCACCGATTGCCCATCTCTTTTGCGGTCACCACATGCGGTGCGCCCTTTGAGTCACCATCCGCGGTGCTTATCTTCTGCTGCCGGCGTTTAGGTTATTGTCTCACTCCGGTCAGGCAGGCGGAGCATCCCAGGCAAGATCTGGCGGAGAAGGTGGAAACGACGAGGCGGTCGGCCCTGGTGGAAGGCGCCAACGCAGACATCACCGCGGTAACTGCCAAGGACAGGGACAGAGCAAGCAAGGGGAATAGACGCTACCAAGTAACGCCCGGTCAGCAGAATCTACAGATGGCGCTTGACCGGCAGTCCAAGCTCGTTCCATTCGATCATGCCACCTGTCAGCACCGTCACTGTGAACCCGGCCTCTGACAGAATTCTTGCTGCCGTTGTCGCCCGTCCACCCATTTTGCAAATGGTGATGATATGTTCACCGCGGTGCTCATCCAGCTCAGCAACCCGCTCGCTGATGCTGCCGACAGGAATGTGCTTGATTCCCGGTAAATGACCCAGTTCGCCGGTCAGCTCGCGAACCTCACGAACATCAAGCAATATCAATCTCTGCTTTGTATCGATCTGTTCTTTCAGTTGGTGAGCGGAAATGAAAGGCACCTGCTTCTCGCTGGTGCACGTCGGCAAGGTGCCCTGCACTTCGCAAGCCGACACACCTTGTGGAATGTGCACCGATTTCAGATCACGCGTACAGGCGCAGTTAGCTTTCAAAACCTCTTTCATCCACTCTGCCGGCCCTAACTTCAACTCCTCCACAAAGCGAACATATTCACTTTGCGTGCGATGTTTGAAAAATGGATTGCGCATCTTTTGATCGGCAAGAGTTGACGGTTTCCTGCTTCGATATTCATGCCCTGGATAAACAACCATCTGGTCGGGAAGTTCTTGCAGGCGACGCAAACTTTCCCAGTGTTCAGCTGCATCTCCACCAGGCAGGTCATCGCGACCGGCGCCACCATCATCGAGAAACAAGGTATCACCAGTGACAATCCTGTCGGGAAAAATGAGGCACATAGAGTCTTTAGTATGACCGGGCGTGTGCAAAATCTTCACTGTGGTGCCATCCATCAACAACTTTGTAGCTGTTGATAGCCGGTCGGTAACCTCCTTTGGCTGAGCGGACTGATGCATGACGTAGGCGCACTCGGTTAAATCTCTCAGTTTGGCGCTGGCGGAAAGATGATCGGCATGGGTGTGGGTGTCAATCGTTTTGCTCAATTTCAGCTTTTGCTGATCGATAAGTTTGAGATAAGAATCGATCTCGTTCAGAACCGGGTCGATAAGCCAGGCTTCATCTGTGGTCGCCGACGCGACCAGATAGGTCTGGCAACCGCCTGAATTGAACTGGGAAAAGCGCAGATCCACAATCTATCCTCCAACACCTGACCCAATTATTCCGCTAATCGCCATTCTTCTCAAGATGATTGAGTTCAGATCGGCCTCTTGTCGCAAAAGTGGAATCGCTCTTTGCTAGAGGGCCAGCACCTTGACATTGGGTCGATTCCCTGAGCCAGGTTCAGGGTGAACACCAGAGAAGGTGTGATGACTACGCCCTGACGCTCGATGGCAACTACGCCTAATCTGAGTGAAAGTCTCTTGGGTTGGGAAGAAATATGCACAAACTATTGCTGGAGCGCGAAGGCAACCTTCGCGGCGTTTCGCGAGAACCGATGACCGCTGCCATGTTGTCCTTGATTCCGGGGGCAGGGCAGCTGTACAACGGGCAGAGTGTGAAAGGGTTCTTGTTTATGGACGTGGCCCTGATCAACTTTGTCCTCCTCTGGGTGGTCATGTTTGCTCAACCCATGACTGAGGCGTTGCGCAAGTTTTTGCTTACCAACCATGTGCGGCCTAACGATGGTGTTCTCTCAGCCGTCGCCAGCACGCATTTTGGTGCTCCCTTCTCTTTTATCGTTTTGAGTATGGTGGCATTATTTGCCGCTTACGCAATTCGCGACGCCTATGATAGTGCCGCAAAAACGCGCAGAGGTCCTATTTACGCCCATGGTGTGATCGATATTCCCGAGGCGACAAGCGGGTCGTATCTTCTGCATTGCGCTTCCATGTTTTGCTTCGCCATTCTGGCTCTTTTCTTTTTGATACCACCGCCGGTGCAGCGCCAATACACAGAGATTGAATTTCTCAGCAATCCGGTGGAACGACAAAAGCCGAAAGAGACTAAAGTTCTGTCCAACAACAATTCGGCAGCCAGAGGCGAGCGGGAGACACACAAGCCGAAGCTGACCGCCTCGCAGAGCTCTGCCTCGGCGAGCCGCCCCGTGCAACCGGCGCATGAAGCCGCTCGCGTAGCACCGCCTACGAAGGCGACCAGCCAACCAAAAACACCACCTGCACCTACACCACCGGCTCCTACACCACCAGCTCCGGCAACGCCCAAACAGCCTGTCAAGGTGCAGTCCCCGCCTGCTCAGACTGCCCCGCCAACGCCACGACCGGCTCAGCCAGCTCCATCTAACCATTTGCCGGCACCGACCCTGGTGCACCCGACGCCGCAGATCGTGGGCGAGAATAAGCCCGCTCCTGCTGCGCCACCACTGCCGACCTTGTCGTCGCGCTCTACCCAATTAGCCCAGCTGCCGTCGCCAATTCAGCTGCCGGTAAGCACATCCGGGATAGCCATGCCGCAAGCACAGCCGGTGAGCGGGCACAGCAAGGCAGGCACCCCCGCTCCGGCAGCTCGCAGTTCGAACGTAAGTATTCGGCCCACCCGTCTCTAGTGTTTATGCCTTTCTCTGATTTTTGCAGAAAATGAATTTTTACGGCGAGACAGTCTGAAAGTGGCTGCTAACCTGGGCGCACGTATGAGGGCCG
>Ga0182024_10021036_pt1 | contig 11875 bp, 8 predicted proteins | sample P32metaG_FD_120480 | JGI IMG/M metagenome (GOLD analysis project Ga0182024, IMG submission 120480) | Permafrost microbial communities from Stordalen Mire, Sweden - P3-2 metaG (Illumina Assembly) | ecosystem: Environmental > Terrestrial > Soil > Wetlands > Permafrost | place: Sweden: Stordalen... | reverse complement strand
GCATTCCCAATCGCGTGCGCCACGAACTGAAAGCCGAAACGCTCTCCAAAGGCGGCCATCTCCGGCACCGGCACCATGTCGCGTCCGCTACCGCGCAGCACCACCACGTGCGTGTTATCGATCATGACGCGGGCTGCGGCGCCACTCGTGTATCGCAGCGCATCGGTGAGAAATACCTTGCAGTCGAAACGCCGGAAGGTGGGGTAGCACTGGAAGAACAGCATCCGTGAATAGCACAGCACCGCCGATGCGGTCTGCACCCTGCGTTTCTTGCCGCCCAGTTCGAGATCGTGGGGAGACGTGTCATGCTGAAGCTCCTCGCCGGGCGCAAAATCATACTGGCCCGCCGGCGTTGGTGGCGCGTATCCGATTCCGTGCCGCCGGCAGAACGCCGTTAACGCGGCATACGACAACTCGGCGCCGCCGGAGGCCACCAACTCCTCATGGACTCGCACAAGATTCCCCTTGCACTTGTCGAAAAGCTCCAGGATCTGTTGCCGGTGAGGTTCGGCTTTCTCCGGACGCTGCAACTCCGGCACTGTGGTGGAGTTCGAACGCAAGACTTTGCGTACGGCCACGCGGGAGATGCCCAGCACCCGCGCGATCTCGCGTTTGCTCACTTTCTGCGCATTCAGTTCCAGAATCGTGGTGCGTTGCGCTTGGCTCAACATGTGGTTCTTGCTCCGGTAGAAGGTTTTCGTCGATGCGCTGGAGTTGTTTCTCAATGCGAGCGATCTGCTGGCGTGCGGCTTGGCATTGCTGTTGGTCCAGTTCCATGGCCGCCGCGCCGGCCAGTCGCCGCTGACTGCGGTTCACGATGGCGGCCACCATTTCCAGGTCGCGAAACAGTTCCGCGGCTGCGGTGGTGGAGGGTTTCACTTCCTGCCGCTGCGTTTTGAAAAACAGCTCCGGCGCCTCGAGGATGCGTTTGCGGATCGCTGGCGACCCCTGGCGCCAGGCGGCATACAGTTGGCCCGCTTCGCGCGTATCGCAGTGATGCTGGGTGAAGATCGAGGCCATCCGCTGGCAATCCTCCAGGCTTTGACGGGCCACCGGCACCAGGAACTTCATGGCCACCTGTACTGGGATTTTGCCCTCGCGCACCTGCTGCTGGATGGCTTCCGGCAGAGCCTCCACCAGCGCCAGCCGGCGCGATATCCAACTCACGCTGCGGTCGAACCGGCGCGCCAACTCATCGAGGCTATAGCTGAAGCGCTGCTCTAACTCGGCCAACAGCCAGCCCACCTCCAGCGCCGTCTCGTGCTCGGATATGCGCAGCGAGCGGTCCAGCAGCACTGCCGCGGCCTCGCTCATCGGCCACACCACCGCTTCCACCGTGTCCCGGCCCAGTTGCTCCAGCGCCAGGATCCGCTTATAGCCGTCGATGACTACGTAACGGTCTGCCAGGCCTTCCGCGGCTACTACCACAATGGGCGTTTGCTGGCCGCTCTCCGCCAGCGACGCCAACAACCGCCGCTGCCGTGCAGGATGCCGCACTCGCAGGTGCTCCCATCGTCGGTCGAGCTGGTGAAACTCCAGTTGCATCAGACAGGCTGAATGTAGGGCACGCGCCGCCGGCGGATCAATATCTCCGGACTAAATCGCGCGCCTGTTTCCAGCTCCGCTCCCGCTCTTGGACGCGCTCCAGCGCGCGCCGGCAGGTGTGTGAGCAGAAGCGTTGTAAGGGGCTTCGCCGCGCACGCACGAATCCCTCGTAGCAGCCCGGCCGGTCGCACGAATGACCGAAAAAACTCTTCGTTAGTGATTACCCTCGCGGGGTCGTTAACTGCCTCTGGCACTGGCGGTTTCCGCTTTTTGACGCGCTCCCGGTAGTGCCGGCTCTGCCCGTTCCGTTTCTGCTGGCCCGGCGCCGTCGCCCGGTATCGTTGCTGCGCCTTCCACCGCGACCATTGCCGCGCCGCCTCCCGGCAGCGCTCACTGCAATACCGCTGGCGTGCTTGCCGAGGATGAAAGCGCTGCTCGCATCCTTTCAGCAGACAGTGCCGCATCCGCGGCCGACGTGTCGACCGCTTCCGCCGGCCAGCTTCTTGATTTTCGGGATGGGCTGTAGGACTCTCGGGAGGGCCCATGGGAGGTGATGACTCCCAGAAGCTCCTGCCCTGGAGGGGAATCCACTCCTCTCCGGGGCGCAAACCTCCGGCTCACAGCAAATCAACACTGTAGCCGAAAACTGCGGTGGGTTCTCGCGGGGCGCCACTTTCCCCCGCCAGCAGGATCGTGGCTCAGCTACAGACTGCCTGGGTCATTTTTGGAAAGCAGACCTGGGTCACTTCTCGCAAGCGCCGAAGTCAAGAAGCGAATTGATAACTGGACCGAGGCGTCGCACACCGATTCTGGCCGTTTGTTCCGATCGATCAACAAGAGCGGGGCCGTGTGGGGGAATGGATTGACAGTACTCTCAATCGTGCGAATTCACCGCCTTTTTTCTTGACGGTGAAATAGCCTTAGGGAATACTTCCTAAGTGCAACGTGAGAGTGTTGCCAGCACGACGATTCACTAAATCCTCTCAGGTAGGTTCTCACGACAATAAGCCGTGCCAAGCGTCGGGCGAATACTGCGTATTAGACCCTGGGACAGTTCGATAGATTCAACCTGACTTCGTGGACGATGGCCACACGGAGCTGAGCTGAGCTGAGCTAGGAAGAGCTGCGCCCTTCGGCTATTTGCGGGGCGGGCACGTCACGGGTGGCCACAGAAAAGGGGGTAGTGGGGTGTTCAAAAGACCCCACTACCGAAAAGGGATAGGTATGCGAAGACTGCTGATCGTCGGAGTCATAGGCTGCATCGGATTGATGGGGCAGACCATCATCGGCCCGGTGTCCGCCACAGGGAGCATCCAGGGAACGGTAATAGACGCGAGCACCAACAAACCGATTGCCGGGGCGGTTGTCAGAGCCATGGGCGTAGGGTCGCCATTATTCTTCCCATCTGCGCCGACCCCCGCCAACGGCAGCTACCAGATCCAAAACGTTCCGGCCGGCACATTCTCGCTGTGTGCTTTTGTGCCTTATCAACCGTATTTCGATCCATGCCTTGGTGGTGCGACACCACTGGTGGTGACACTGACGAGCGGGCAGCAGTCCACCGGCAACCAAATAGCACTGAGGCAAGGCCCAGGCCTGATCGGCCCGGCAGTAGCCGCTCCTGGCACTGGCAGCATTCAGGGAACGGTAATCGATGCGACCACCAGCAAACCGATCGACGGAGCGATCGTAACGGCCGTCAGCGCAACTTTTCCCGTCTTCAGCCAATCCGTCTCGACCGCCGAGGACGGCAGCTACCAGATCAATAGTCTTCCAGCCAGCACGTTCTCTCTCTGTGCCCACGTACCCGGCGATCTCTACCCGAATTCCTGCCACTGGGGCAAGACTCCGATAGCGGTAACGCTGACCGGCGGGCAGCAGTCCGCTGGCAATCAGCTGAGCGTTACGGCCGGCTTCACCCTAAAGGTTCGCATCCAGGACCCCGGCCAGTTCCTAAACCAGAAAACCAGCGCAGGGTACGATCCGGATTTGGTGATGGGGGTCTTCGGAACGCAGGGACTGTTCTATCCCGCTCACAAAATAGATCAGGACTCCAGTGGGGCGGACTACCAACTCGCGATACCGTTGGCCACACGAGTAACCCTTTCCATTGCGAGTAAGGCTCTAACGCTGGCGGATAGCACTGGCGCCGCACTGCCCAATAACACCGTCCAGCAGGGGTTGCCGCCGAGTACCGTCAGTACCAACATCGAGCAATTTATCTATACGGTCACGGGGCGTAACCCATGAGGAGTCGCGCTATGTGTTCAGAGTTCAAGTTCAGAGGCCTTTCCATCGGTAGCGCTTGCGTTCGAGCCGTCCTTTGGTTTTCGGCGGCGACACTACTTACGGTGCCTGCCATCGCCGACCCCAGACTCACCCTCAGCGTTACCTCTCCCCCTGTAATGACGGTGTCGGTGAATCAATCCTGGAACGTCAGCCTTACGCTCACCACCAGTGCCAGTTGGCATTACGATACCGTTTCTGTCTACGGTCCACCAAGTACGAGCGCATATCCATGTCCCTCGATGGGAGGGGGTACATGGACCCTCAATGGGAGCAGTTTCAATCCGTCTAGCGGTATTTATCTCGCGCCCAGCAGCACAAATGCACTCACGTACACTAACGTTCTAAGCTACCAGCCGAACTGTCAAATCTCCTTCGCGGTCTATGACGCGAATGGTCAAAATGTGGACAGCAATGGCGTCGATATTAATTCCTTTGCTAGCACTCAATTGCTCGCAGCGACTTCCTCACTCCCTAGCAGGTTGCGGAAAAAGGGTATTTTGATCCCGGAAACGGTCCGATTTGGCGCTTGGTCGAATGTAGAATCAACCACTTGCAGATGTTAGTAAGTGCCATTGTAAGTGCCCCAGGGACTTTTTCCGCAACCTGCTAGTGCCGGCACCGGCTTGAGCCAGTCATTTACAGTTAGTCCGGGGTTTCAGTACCCCACCGAGACCGACTTCCTCGTCTCCACTAGCACAAGCGGATCGCCTGCGTGTCTGGTCAAGTACGTGTCCTATAGTTTCTATCTCGCCAACGATGCCGGGGGTTGGCTGGGCCCAATGCAAAATGGCATAGCGTTGCAGAATAACGAGTGCCTTCTCGGCATGAACGGCTCGGGACCAGTCGACTCGGTCGGCAATCCCATCTTCGCCATCGCCTTCAAGAGTGGCATATCGGGACAGCAGAATCTATATGTGAAGGGATATAATTCGGGAGGGAATAACGGCTGGAACAACGTGGGAACCTGGAACATCTCTCCGATTGCTTCAGCACCCACCAATGCCTCATCCATAACTGGTTCCGGGGGCAGTTACACCTTCACTTTCGGGGCGGATTCGGTGAACGGCTCACCATTCATCAACGCGACGGAAATACTTTTTAACTACGGGGTGGACGCTGCGGGTGCCTGCTATCTGTACGTTTCTCCCGCCAGCAACACGATTTACTTATCGAACGACAACGGCGTTGGTTGGGTCGGAAGTGGAACGATTGGAACGACCGGGACCCTTTCGAACAGCCAATGCCAGTTGAACTTGGGGCAATCGAGCGTTACGCGGTGGTACCCAGCCGACCTGGGCCTCAGTTTGGCTCTCACGTTCAAGGCAGGATTACCGGGTCCGCAAAATGTCTACCAACTCACATGCGACAACTCGGGACTGTGTTCCAACTGGCAGCAAGTGGGAACCTGGACGACTTCGACCGTTTCGAGCCAGCCGCCGTCGCCGGTTTCGGCCTTACCGACATCGGGAACGGGCTTAGCGCAAAACTTCCGCTTTACAGCGTCAAGCCCGAACGGCTATGGATATATCGCGATAATGGAAGCCATCGTCGGCAGTTCACTCACATGGACGAGCGCGTGCGGCGCGTTGTACTATCCCCTCGACAACACCGTCTACCTGGCAAACGATGCGGGTACTGGGTGGATAGGCGGACCCCTAGGAGCAACCGGAACTTTCTCGAACAGCCAATGCACGTTGAATACAGGGACCTCGAGCGTTTCCGGCTCGGGGAACAACCTCACGGTGAGCCTGACTCTGACGTTCAACTCCTCGTGGGCGGGGGCGAAGAACACGTGGCTGTGGGTGTACGATCGAGGCGATCATTCGGCCGGCTTCCAACAGATGTCTACCTGGACCGTGGGAACGCCTCCGCCGCCAACCGTGACTTCATTTTCGCCGACGTCTGGTACCGGTCTGGGCCAGACATTTGTCGCGACCTACAGTGACCTCCAGTGGTCCCAGGACATCAGCGAAGTGGATTTTCTGGTCAACAGCAGCACGAACACGAACGCGGCTTGCTACGTCAAGTGGACGCCATCTGGCAACGGCTTCTACTTAATGAACGACGCCGGTAATGCCTGGCTGGGGCCTGTCGCAGGGGGTTCCAACTCAACCGTACAGAACAGCCGGTGCATTCTCAATGGCGCAACATCGTCATCGACCACGACGGAAACTACCGTCACCCTGAACTTCGGATTGACGTTCCTGCAGGCTTTCAACGGGGGCCAAAACCTTTACACCACGGCCATCGGCTCCGGAGGGAACGCAGGATTGCAAACGAAAGGAACGTGGATCGTCGAGCCGGCTGACCCGACGCCCGATACTGTCGGAGACCCCCGGCGCATCGGCGTGCATCCTACCGGGTCCTACTGGGGTGCGGCAGGTGAGCAAATCGACTTACTTTCCGGGAACCTCAACGTTACCATTCCGCTGCTCAAGCCCCTGTCGCGCGGCGGATGGGGCGTCAACTTCGCGCTCAGCTACAATTCCCAGCTCTGGCGCGAAGACTCCACGGGAACAACGATCGAAATACCGGACGTGGGCTACGGCCTTGGTTGGAGGTTGCAGGCCGGATCGCTGCTGCCTGTCTATGCGGGCAACCCTTCGCAGTTGAATCACTTTGTGTATTCCGACGCCACGGGCGCCCAGTATCGGCTGGATCAGAACACCGGCAACGTGTGGACCTCGCTCGAGGGTGTCTATGTCAGCTATGACGCGAACGCTACGCGGCTCTACTCCCCCGACGGGACCTTCTGGGTGATGGGCGCCCAATCCTCGGCCGGTGAGCCGGATGCCGGAACCCTCTATCCAACCCTAATGGAGGACACCAACGGCAATCAGATTACGATCCAGTATGCCTCGGGAAGCGGATCGCAGTCGGCCAATACCAGCGGACGAATCTCCATGATCTCCGATCCTCGCGGCGTGTGGATCGCCAGCTGTGGCTGCTACGAGACTTATGGCTTCACCTATAATACCGACTCTCCTCCGCACCTGACCGCGATTACGACCTACGTGGGCGATAATGCCTCTCACACCTTCCACTATTTGTCTGGCCAATCGCTTACGTCGCCGTTTCCGCCGAATCAATCGTTCGACACCACGACGTTGTTGCAATCGGTCTCCATCCTCGACCAGATCGAGAGCTTCCAATATGGAACGGGAAGCGGCGAACTCACCGAAATGATCACGCCGTTCGGAGGGAACCTGCAGTGGCAGTATATAACCTACAACTACGGCAGCAGCGTGAGCTACCGGCAAGTACAAACGCGGCTGATGACGCCTTCGAGCGGCGCCAACCCGTTCACCTGGAGCATCACTATCAATAGCAACACCACGCCTCCGACTACCACTGTGGTGGACGTAGGCGCGAGCAAGTCGAAGGCCTGGACGTTCCAATCGGGGGGAACATTCGCGGGCCTGGTCACCACCTACGAGGAGCGCGGGACCCAGGGGAATGCCTTGCTGCACAAGGATTACACGTGGGCGCAAGATACAGCGAGCAATATTTACGTGGGGACAGTGCAGACGACGCTGAACCCAAATACCTCATCCTCGGTGGTAACTAAGTCGGACCAGACGCTGGATTCCTATGGCAACGTTCAGGTCTCGCATGTCTACGATTATGGGAACCTGAGCAGCCCGATGTGGACGTACAACTATGCTTACCTCACGGATCCCAACTATATCTCACGATACATCCGTAATCGAATGATTTCGGTGACGGTACAGAAGGGCTCTGGAAGCCAATCTTATCTCCAATACAACGCCTATGATGGGGGGACTGGCCTTACCGATCACCCAGGGCTGACGTTCCACGACAGCTCCTACGGCACGAGCTTCCACTACCGCGGCAACGTCAACGAGAACCAGAGTATGGGCGTGACGACGGACTACTCTTATGAGATCAGCGGAGTTCCGATTTACGTGAGCAACAGCAGCGGGCAATCAGCGAATCTCACCTTGAGCTCGTCGACCAACTATTCTCTGCCGGGGGTTCTGACTCCTAACGGGAACAGCAACCTGGCCACTACCATAACGTACGCCAGCTCATTCGCGGTGAGCTCTCTGGTCGGCCCGAATGGCGCCGGCACGAGCACCACTTACGATTGGCTCGGCCGCCCGGCAAGCACGACAGTTGCCGACGGTGCAACTACTTATTACAGTTATAGCGGGAACACGCAGACGGCCACTTTGACGGATGGTTCACATAACCGGTGGCAAACGACCGCTGTGGATGGCTTCGGGCGAACGACTCGGGTCCAAACCGGGTACGATACTACAACTGTCTCCACCGTCGACACGCAATACGCGCCGTGCGCCTGCTCACCGCTGGGAAAAATGTCGCAGGTTTCGCAACCGTATGCACCCGGCGCCACTCCCGTCTGGACTGCCTACACTCACGATGGCCGCGGCAGGACTTTGACGGCTACCGGGCCAGATGGAAGCGTTACGAGCTACAGCTATTCAGGTAACCAGACCACCGTGACGGACCCGACGGGGAAGTGGAAAACCAACATCGTGGACGCACTGGGGAATCTGATCTCGGTGACGGAGCCGAACCCGGCAGGCGGTGCCAACATCGTCACCACCTACACCTACGACCAGTTCAACCACCTCACCAATGTGACCGGGGCACAGGCGCGCACCTTCGTCTGGACCCCTAACGGAGATCTGTACACCGCCACCAATCCCGAGAACGGGACGGTGACGTATGCCTACACCATACCGCACCAGCTATCGACGCGCACCGACGCCAAGGGCCAACAAACGAAGTATACCTACGATGGTTATGGGCGGTTGAGCCAGGTGCAGCACCTGCTTTCTAACGGCCAGGAAGACCCGAACCAGCGTTGGACCTACTACTATGACGGCAACACATCGGACACCACCTTCACGGCGCAAAACGGCTGGGGGCGCTTGACCGAAGTCGCCTTTGGATCGGATGGCGTCCTTGCGGGGAATTACCTCTACAGCTACAACACGGCGGGCCGTGTGACCACGCAGCGGCTCCAGGTCCCTATGCCGCCTAACCAAACCCCCTTCAACTTCGACGCCACCTACGCATGGGACAATGAGGGGAGGATGACGTCTCTGGGATACCCGGTAAGCGGGCCGGTGTATGCGTTTGGCTTCGATTCGATGGGACGGCTGAGCACCATGCAGGAGAACGGCACGCAGATGGCGACGGCGGGGTACAACTGGGCGAGTCAGATGACTTCGCTGGCGTATGACACGCTGAGCGAGTCGCGCACGTACGACCCGGTAACGCTGCAGCTTAAACGGATCCTGACAACGAATGGCGGCGGCTCCGTGATGGACATGACCTACAATTACGCGGCGGGCCAGAACAACGGTCGCATCACGTCGTCGACCGACGGCGTGTTGGGCGAGACGGTCAATTATACCTATGACTCGCTGAACCGGCTATCGACGGCGCAGGCTACGAATAATGCCTGGGGGCAGTCGTTTAGCTTCGACGTGAACGGGAACCTGACGGGAGCTACCGTGACGGCGGGATCGGCGCCACACTTTTCGACTTCGTTCGATGGGTCCAACCACCAGTCAGGAACCACCTATGACGCCAACGGGAATCCGATCGGTTGGCCCAATCCCCCTTCTTCCAATTCATCGGCCATGTACGATGTGGAGAACCGGCTGGTGGAAGAAACCATCAGTGGCGGGCAGAACAATTACTCCTACGACCCATCGGGAAAGCGCGTGATGCAATGGACGAACGTGACCGGGAGTGGGCCCATACAGGTTAGTTTCTACGCGATCACGGGCCAGCGGCTGGCGACGTACCAGTTGGCGACCGGCCCGACGTTCACGCTGGTCTCGCGGAACCTGTATTTCGGAGGAAGGCTGATCCGGTCGGCCGGCGACACGGTGGCGATGGACCGGCTGGGGTCGGTGCGGGCGAGGGTGACTACGAATGGGGGAAGTCTGCAGCAAATGTCGTACTGGCCGTACGGAGGAGAGCGGACGAGCACGGCGGACGGGATCGAGAAATTCGGGACGTACTTCCGGGATATGCCGGGGCAGGATTATGCGGATCAACGCTACTTTAACGGAACGATAGGAAGGTTCTGGACACCAGATCCGAGCGGATTGAAAGCCGCAGATTCAAATAATCCCTCGACATGGAACATGTATAGCTACACTCACGGCGATCCAGTGAATCGGCACGACCAGACGGGAACTGATGATTTTACAGGAACCGACGACTCGGGTTTATGCGAATTGGACTGGTATCTTGACGGAACGGCACCCCTCTGGTGCAGCTCACCCATCGCGGGGTGCGGCAGCGTAACAATCGGGGAGATGCAGCTCAACCCAGTTGTCGGTACGGCGTGTCTCGCCATCCTCCCACCAATCCTGCTAGCCGCGCAGCAAGCCGCGCCGCCACCAGTTTGGGAAATCGATGTAGGCTTTACTCCGGTATTTAGCTTTGGCAGAACACAATATGACCACTTGTTCATTTGGGTGCATCAGGCGGGAACTAATTCTTTTTCAAGTACGCTTACGGCGGGGAACTCCATCGTTTATGATGGCGGCCCCTCTGGTACCTGCCCGTTCGGATGTGGTTACGTCGATACCTGGAAGAGTGTCACCGGTCATTACGGCGAGATTTCCGACCCGCAAATGGTTGATTTTTTCAGTGAGCAGCTATTCGGAGCGCAACTCGCCGAGCTGTCTAGGGACTTTGCTGCGCTGGCTTATTCCCTTAATATCGGCAACGTCAGGGAGTATCAGCTCGTGAACGGTCCAAACAGCAATAGCGTAGCATACACTCTCCTTTTAGACGCTGGCATCGGCATACCACAGATAAGCATGACAACGCAACTTGGCGTTGCCGTAGGTACATTGAGCCTCAATGGTGTTAGCCAGTATTTCACGGGGTGGGGACAGTACCTGGGGCATTAATGCTAATTAAGATTCTCTTAATAACAACTGGAGCGCTAGCGCCATTTTTCCTTGCGATATCCGGATTGTCCGTCTTTGGCGTACGAATCTCGGAGGGTCCTAACTACTTCAAATTTTGTATAGTCTCAGGGCTTTGTTGGTGCGGGTTGTTCGCCTCGATTTACGCTATTTCGAATCCGACAGATCGGGTGAAATTATTGTGGCTATTGCCTCTCATTTTATTTGCTTTCATCTTTCCGATGGCTTACTTGTTTTTGTGGCTTGCCTTCGTTTGGGCTGCTGTCAACGGGCGAGCGCTGCCGTGACAGCCTAATTTAGTCAGCCGAGCTAATGCGGTGAACGGACCTCCGCGCGCTACAATCTTCTTTCACATGCGATCCGCCCTGCGGATCGAGGGCCGCACCGCCCCCGAGATCCGCGCGGTGATTGAGAGCTTCCTCAAGAACTGTCGCCAGCCTGCTCTGCTCGAACCCGGCCAGGAAGTCCTTCCCCTTACCGCCGACAATTTCTCGCTCGAGTTTCGCGGCTCCCGCCTCACTTTGGAAGCCTGGGATCGCACCAGCAACCTGGCGCGGTGCATCACCGCCATCAAAGACACTTCCGCCGGCGGCGCCAACACCGTCACCATCTACACCTACGATTAGTTCAATCACCTTACCCAGGTGATAGCCGGAGCACAGACGCGCACCTTCGTGTGGACCCCTAATGGAGATCTGCAGAGCGCCACCAATCCCGAGAACGGGACGGTTACATATTCCTACACCATAGCGCACCGGCTAACGACGCGGACCGACGCCAAGGGGCAACAGACGCAGTACAGCTACGATGGGTACGGGCGGCTGAGCCAGGTGAAGCACTTCCTCTCCAACGGCAAGGAAGACCCGAACCAGCGTTGGACCTACTACTATGACGGCAACACGACAGACGCCACCTTCACCGCGCAAAACGGCTGGGGGCGCTTGACCGAAGTCGCCTTTGGATCGGATGGCGTCCTTGCCGGGAATTACCTCTACAGCTACAACACGGCAGGCCGCGTAACGACGCAGCGGTTCCAGGTTCCCATGCCTGCCAACCAAAACCCCTGGCCCAATTTCAACTTCGACGCCACCTACGCG
>Ga0182024_10021034_pt1 | contig 11877 bp, 10 predicted proteins | sample P32metaG_FD_120480 | JGI IMG/M metagenome (GOLD analysis project Ga0182024, IMG submission 120480) | Permafrost microbial communities from Stordalen Mire, Sweden - P3-2 metaG (Illumina Assembly) | ecosystem: Environmental > Terrestrial > Soil > Wetlands > Permafrost | place: Sweden: Stordalen... | reverse complement strand
TGTCCCCCCCCCCCAAATTTCTTTGCAGGGGGGGGGGGTTTTTACAGATGTTTTTTGAAACCCCCTTGGTTTCCCCCCCCCCCCCCCCCCATACTGTGGAAAACGTGGGAAAAACATTGTAAACAGGCAACTTATCGACTCAGTATATACCCTAGTATATACGACTTCGGATGGTTGGCTGAATGCCGAATACCAGTTTTCAGGTCCGGTCTGACATTGCTCAGACACGACACTGGAAAGCTGCTGAAGCCCTATTTTAATTATACGAGGCGTGTCAAGCAAGAGACCTTTAGGATTCAGGATATGGGGGTGGGGGTGGTCCAGGATGAGGCTGGGGAGCTTCATCGAGTTTGCGGCGTGCAGTAATGCCTGAGGCTGAGGTAGACTTGCGGGTCGAGGAACGAGCGATGAGGATAGTTCGGAACAGGGTACTCTTGACTGCCGCTTACTTAGCGACCGGCTTGCTGGGCGTCCAAGCGCTGGCGCAGGGCGATCCGGCCAAGGCGTTCGATGCAGCGACTGCCGCGGCGCGCAAGCCGGGCACAACCGTCCGCGTTGACCTGATCGGCGATTCCACCCAGACCGATAACGCGGGCTACGGGCGAGGATTTTGCGCGAACCTCACGCCGAAGGTCGACTGCCTGAACATGGCCAAGGGCGGCGCGAGCACCAAGACCTATCGCGAGCAGGGCCTATGGGATCGAGCGCTCGCCACCAGGCCGGACTACATGGTGATCCAGTTCGGCCACAACGATGCGGAGAAGGTCGATGGCGTCGCGGTCTCGGATCGCCAGGTTTCGATGGCGGTGTATGAGGCGAATCTGCGGCGCTTTGTGACGGAGGCGCGCGCGGCTGGAATCAAGCCGGTGTTGTGCACGCCGCTGACGCGCCGATACTTCGAGGCGGATGGCAAGGTACACTCCGATTTGCTCGCGCACTCGGCGACGATGACCAGGGTTGCGACTGAGATGAAGGTGCCGCTGATCGATCTGCAGGGCGATAGCATCGCCTACCTCGACAAGATCGGCGAGGCTGAGGGCAACAAGCTTGCCATCACCAAGAAGGATGACGCAGGCAAGACGATCTTTGACAAGACGCATCTGGACTGGGCCGGCAGTTATGTCTTTGGACGAATGGTCGCAGTTGACCTCGGCAAGGCTGTGCCGGCGTTGCAGAAATATGTGCTCAAGCAGCCTGCCACGCTGCCGCCCGAGGGCGTCAAGGCGATGAAGATCATCAACGGCGCGCCGGTAACGATCGTACTGGTGGGCGACTCGACTGTCGCGACCGGCGGCGGCTGGGGGCCGGGCTTCTGCGCGGTGATGACGCCGAATGTGACCTGCATCGACGACGCACTGAACGGACGGACCACAAAGAGCTTCATCGATCAGGGAGCCTGGCAGAAGGCCTTGGATAAGCATGGCGACTACTACCTCATCCAGTTTGGCCATAACGACCAGAAGCCCGCGGCGAATCTGCCGGTGCCGGCCTTTGAAGCGTACCTGCAGCGATATATCGACGACGTCAGGGCGATGGGCGCGGTGCCGGTTCTGGTGACGTCGCTGTCGCGGCGAACGTTTAGGGACGGCAAGGTGGTCGAGGACCTGAAGGAATACGCGACCGCCACCAAAGAAGTTGGCGCGAAGAATGACATCACGGTCGTCGACCTGAACGCGATCTCCACCGCGATGCTGAACCGCATGACGCAGGAGGACGCGGACAGGTTCGACCGCGGCCTCGATCACGAGACGGGTAAGCCCGTGCCTCTGCCTGGTAGCGATGCGGTCGCCACGACGGCTTCCGGCGTAGACAAGCCCGCGGCGCTCGATCGCACGCACCTGAATCCGTATGGGCAGAAGGTCTTCGGGCGCCTGGTCGCGGATAACCTGGTGCGTACGTTGGTGGAGTTTGGGCCGGATGTAGTGGGCGAGCCGCTGAAGCCCGCGGGGGCGAATTAGTCGGCGACCATCGACTCGCCGGGGACGATGGGCCTGGTGCGCGGCAGCACTCCCCGGTATGCCGCGAACGCCATCATCGCCAGAGCGCCGCAGTAGACGCCAAGCTTGATGAGGCTTGCGGTGCGCGTTACCGGCAGCGTCTTCCAGACCATCATCAGCAGCGCCTGCGCAATAACTACGGCCCACACCGAGCCGTAAAAATAGCGGCGCTCGGTGCCTTCGCCTTTGGTCGATGGCCCAACCCGCGGCAACAGGCCAAGTGCGCCGAGCAACAGAATCGTGACGCACAAAGGCGCGTAGGCGTAGCTGTAGATCTGCTTCATGTACCACGTGCCGGTGACGACGGCGATCACCAGCCCGGCCAGATTCAGCAGCGCGAAGCTGAGCACCGCATTCCACGCAAACGTGTAGCAGACGCGGCGATACAGCGGGTTTGGCTTGTCCTCATCGAAGCGCAGGATGTAGGGAGCGGGCTCGGCTCCGGGAAGACTGCCGCGCGACGCAGCGATGCCGGTGCCGAGCAGCACCACGCACAGCCACGCCAGGTTCCCGCGGCCGAATCCGTGTGCGAAGAGTGAGAAGGTAAGCGGTCCCGGCACCAGGAAGAACACCCATATCCAGATGGGCCAGTGCGCGAGCCGGTAGAGACGTGTATTGCGTTCGCGCATCTTGCGCGCCTGGGCATATTCCAGCTTGCCGGGGTAAGGCATAGGCGGAGTCTCGCAGACGAGCCGCGAGCCGTCAATCCGTGCAGCGCGGGTGCTACAGTGATGGGACGGTATCGCCAATCTAACGACGGAGCCACGGCTTGAGCCATCGCTTTAATAGCAGCGCTGAAGAAATGGCTGCGGAGTCGGAAGCAGCGTCATACCAACCGTCGGGCCATGCGCTGCGGCGGTCGTTGGGCCTGCGCGACCTGGTGCCGATGCAGATCCTGCTTGTCGTCGGGCTCACCTGGGCAGGCACGGCGGCCAAGCAGGGCGGAACGCACGTTGCGTTCTGGCTGGCCGGAATTATCTTTCTGTTTATTCCCCTGGCGGCGGTTGTGGGCTGGTGCGCGCAGGTATGGCCGTTGGAAGGCGGCGTCTACCAGTGGACCAAGTTCGCGCTGGGGCCGTTCGCGGGATTCATGAGCGCGTGGAACATCGGCTTGTGGGCGTTGCTGGTGGTCTCGATGATCGGAATCCAGACAGCCACCAGTCTCAGCTATGGACTGGGGGCGCATGCGGCGTGGATGGAGAACAGCCACGCCCTTATAGCGGCACTCACCTTCCTGTTGTGCGCAATGATCTTCGTGGTGAATGTGCCGGGATTCGGCATCGGGCGCTGGGTTGCCCACTTTGGCACAGCGGTAACCTTGCTGATCACGCTGTTGCTGATGGGCCTGTTGTTCATCCATCCCAACGCCACTGCGGCGCATCCCCACGTGAACCCGCAGTCGCCATTCAGCCTTGCGATGCCGGCCTTGACGCTGTTCAGCGTGAACATCTTCACCAAGATCGCATTCGGCGCCCTCACCGGCCTGGAGCAGGTAGCAGTGTTTGCCGGAGAGACGCGCGATCCGGGACGGGCCATCATGCGATCGGCGTGGATCGCGGCGCCGCTCATCGCCGTCATCTACATGCTGATGACGGGCTCAATGCTGGCCTATATTCCCGCGGCAAGAGTGGACCTGACTGGACCGCTTCCGCAGATTCTGGCCGTGGCATTCGGCGGTGGTGGAACTTCTTCCGGCGTCAATTGGGGACTGATGCTCGACCGTGTGGCGATCCTCGCGCTGGGCGTCGCGGTGGTGGCGCAGTATGTGATCATCACAGCCGAAACCAGTCGCCTGCCCATGGTGGCAGGCTGGGACAGAATCGTCCCCGAGTGGTTCACGCGTCTCGATCGGCGATGGAAGACGCCCACGCGGTCGCTTGGCGTGATTGTGCTGGCCGCAGTGGTCATAGGCCTGCTGGCGACCTATGAAACCGGCGCGCAGGAGGCGTTCCAACTGCTCCTTTCCGTGGGCAACATCTTCTATGGCATCTATTACCTGTTAATGTTCGCCATCCCCTTGGTCGTGGGCGACCGAACCGCTGCGCGCGCGGGCTTCTGGCTAAAGCTGGCTGCGGTCAGCGGGCTGGCCGTTACGCTGCTCTCGATGGGGTTCATGCTTCTGCCCCTGGTGGACGTTGCCAGCAGATGGGTATTTGCGGCGAAGGTCGCCGGCACCTCGCTGGTGTTGAACGCGGTGGGCGTGGCGATCTACTGGAACGGCGCGCGACGGGCTCGGCAATAAACCTATGACTTGGCCGCGGCGGCCTGGATGTCCTTCATGTACTGATCGAGGTTGTGCGTCGGCCCCATGACGCGGTTCATCACGAAGCGATAAAGCGGCGGTTTGATGAAGCCTGTCTCCGTGATCTGAAGCGTGGTCGTATTGGGCGACGGACCGGGCGAGAGTTCATAGGTCCAGGTGCCACCGTAGGAGGCGCGCGGGTCGTCGAGCGTGACTTCGCGCCGCGTGGGCGCCTCGGTGCGGGTGGCGAGGAACGTCATGAACTGGCCATGGCCCAGATGCTCCACCCAATGGTCGCGGCCCGCGTCAGGCGTCAGAGTAGTGACGGACTTAACCGCCGGACGCCAGTCCGCCCCATGCGCCACGTTGGTGATCAGGGCAAAGACTTTCTCCGGAGGAGCAGCTACGATGCCCGTCACGGAAACGGTGTGGTTGTACGGCATGCGAGCCCCGTCTGCGTAGACGGCGACACCCGCGAGCACAAGCAAAAAAAGGATTGCGCCAAAGACCTTCATAGATGCTCCCAGGAACAGGGTTACGACTGCAGAGTGTTGCTAGTGGAGAACTTAAAGGTACCTCACAGGACAAACTTAGGGAAGCAGTTCTAGAATATCGGTCTATGAGACGACGAACCGTGTTGCGGGGGATTGGAGTGGGGGCGATGATGTCAGCCATCGGCAATGTGCATGGAACTGCGCAGTCGAGAGCGGTAGCCGGGGCAAAAGCGGATGATGGAGCGGTCTTCGAACTGCGCGAATATCACACCTACGAGGGCAAACTCGACGACCTGCTGGCGCGCTTTCGCAACCATACCATCACCATCTTCAACCGGCACGGGATAGAGAGTGTCGCCTACTGGACGCCCACCGAAGACCCGCTCAAGGGCAAGACGCTGTTCTACATGCTGAAGCACCCCAGCCGCGAGGCCGCCACGGCGAACTGGGCCGCCTTCCACGACGATCCCGAGTGGAAGCAGGTGAGCGCAGCCAGCGAGGCGAACGGAAAGCTGGTCGAGAAGGTCGAATCGACGTTCCTGAAGCTGACCGATTTCTCGCCGAAGCTGTAACCGCGGTGGATTTGCCGTAATGCGCGCAGTCGTCAAACTTCGCTACAATCAGGAACTGTAGCCCACTCCCCAGAACGGAGATTTGCCATGACTGACTCTTCCGCCGTCTTCTTTTCCGCACTCGAGAGCCGCCTCGACTGCCACGATCTGCTCAAGCATCCCTATTACCAGGCGTGGTCGAATGGAGAGCTGACCCGCGAGGACCTGCGCGAGTACGCGTCGGAGTACTGGCACCACGTGTCGGCGTTCCCCGCATATCTCAGCTCGCTGCACTCGCAGTTGCCCGATGGCAAACTGCGCCGCCTGGTGCTGGAAAACCTGGCCGATGAAGAGGGTCTCGAAGACGGCGTTCCCCACAGCGATATGTGGATGGACTTCGCGCGCGGCATGGGCGCCGACGAGGCCGACGTGCGCACACGCAGCATCGGCCCGGAGACCCAGGCACTGCTCGATCACTTCCGCGCAGCCATGCATGGTTCGCCCGCGGCGGCGCTGGCCGCGCTCTACGCCTACGAGTCGCGCGTCCCGGCAATCGCGAAGACCAAGGCCGAGGGGCTCGCCCGCCACTACCATGCCGACGCCGCGACGCGCCGCTACTTCACCGTGCACCAGACCGCCGACGTGCATCACGCGCACGTGTGGCGCAACGCGCTGGCAGCCGAACTTGCCGCCCACCCGGAAGAGACCGAGGCCGCTCTCGCTGCCGGCGAAGAGGCGGCACGCGCGCTGTGGGCGACGCTGGACGGCGTGGAGCACGCACGGCAGACACGACTGGCAGCCGCAGCGTGAATCGGCGAACGCTGGGCAGGCTGCAGGGAATCGCAGCGGCCTGCCTGGCGTTGGCGCTCGCCGCGGCGCATGCATCGGCGCAGGAGATCTGGCGCTTCGACCAGACCGCATCGCTCGGTGGTCACCCCACCAAAGTCCTTGGAGCACCGCGGGTCATCGATACGCCGATCGGCAAGGCGGTTGCGTTCAACGGCGTGGACGACGCGCTGTTCGTCGGCGTGCATCCGCTGGCCGGCGCTGCGACGTGGACGTGGGAGATGATCTTCAAGCCCGACGCCGACGGCAAGCCCGCGCAGCGCATCTTTCATCTGCAGTCGGTCGATCGTGCAACCGGCGCCGACATCCCCAACGAGCGCATGCTCTTCGAGATTCGCATCGTCCCCGGGGCAGACGGAAAGCCAGCGCAGTGGTGTCTGGACAGCTTTGCCACGGCAGGAGGCCAGTCGCGCGCACTGCTGAACTGCGACAAGCTGCATCCGTTCGGCAAATGGTATCGCGTCACCGCGGTCTACGACGGCAAGATGCTGCATAACTACGTCGGCGACGAACTCCAGGGTGAAGGTGAACTCAACCTTCCACCTGAGCGTCCGGGCCGCGCCTCCATTGGCACGCGCATCGACCTCCGCGACTACTACAAAGGCGCGATGTACGAGGCCCGCTTCACCCGCCGCGCGCTGGAAGTGGCCGATTTCCTGAAACTCCCAACCGCTCCTTAACCGGCCACGCAGGTCATAGGTCTGGGCGCGACTGAGGTCGGGAATTGGCGCCGGCATTGGTGTGTACCCCCCGGTATCGATTCGTGCATAATCTTCCAAACAAACCACTTACTGGCTATCGAATTTGCAGGATATTGAAAACAAAGGAGATATTCTGCAAGATCTTCAAAATACTGGAGTTATGGTTTCTTTGGAGCTGGTTTCTTTCTTGGAACCATAAGCGAGACACAAGCCTGAGGCTGGTGGATTCTGTCTCGACCTGGATTCAATTATACGTGCAGTGTCACGCGGGCGAGGCGGATTCACGTTTGTCAGACCCACCCATGACGATACGACCGTCATGAATGGGGCACTCGGCGGTCAGCGATCCAGGTACTGCCGTGGCGTGAGTATTTCGATCTGCCGAAACGGATGGAGGACGAGAAGGTCGGCGTCTCCGGAGCAGATGGTACTTGCTCGTCCCGTGAGAGCGAGAGACAGAAACTTATCGTCCTTTGGATCGCGGCACGCAGCTATTTCTGGAACCGGTGCGATGTAAGTCGCCGTACGGCGCAGCAGATGGAAGAACTGGAGTCGATCGGAAAGGCTGAGATAGATCGCAAATTTCTGTCGTGACAGGACAGATTCGAGTTCCTGCAAGGTCGCAGCGGAAACAATGAGTTGAGATGAATCCATCGCCTTCCGGACAGCCTGCGCAGCGACCGAATTGCGGAAGAAAAGGCGGCTCACAAGGACGTTGGTGTCGACAACGATCCGGGGTCTTTCAGGCATTGTTCAGGAGATCGTCAAGTTTGGATTCGGTGAGGCCCTGGGTCGCGGCCTTATCGGAAACCAAGTCGCAGAACTCCTGAAAATCGAGGTTGGCAGCACTACTTAGCCGAGTGTATTCACGAGCCGATACGAGTACGGCCACTTCCTGCGACCCGCGCTCGATGAAGACTGGTTCATCCTGAGCGGCGTCGACCAGTGCGACCAACTTGGGTTCGCTGTCGATTGCGGCTTTGTATCGCATAACTAGGCCTCATGCCCATTGTATCCGATTCGATTCGCGGTAATGCCAATACTCTGTTGCCGACAAGTCGCTAAGCAATCGCCGCCGTCACCAGCGCCTGCGCCTCATGCTGAATTTGCTTCAAATGCGCTTCGCCGTTGAAGCTCTCCGCGTAAATCTTGTACACGTCCTCGGTCCCGCTAGGCCGTGCCGCGAACCAGCCGTTCTCGGTCGTCACCTTCAGCCCGCCGATAGGGGCGTGGTTGCCGGGCGCTTCGGTGAGGATGGAAGTAATCGGCTCGCCCGCAAGCGTAGTTGCCTTTACCTGCGCCGGGGATAGTTTGGCGAGCTTGGCCTTCTGCTCTTTGGTCGCTTCCGCGTCGATGCGCTGATACACCGGCGATCCATACTTCGCCGTCAGCTCGCCGTAGAGCTGCCCTGGATCCTTGCCCGTCACTGCCGTCATCTCCGCCGCAAGCAACCCCATGATCAAACCGTCTTTGTCCGTCGTCCAGACGGTCCCGTTGCGGCGCAGGAAGCTGGCTCCTGCGGACTCCTCGCCCACAAAGCCAAGCGACCCATCGATCAGCCCATCCACAAACCACTTGAAGCCCACCGGCACCTCCAGCATCGGGCGCCCCAGCCCCTTGGCCACGCGGTCGATGATCGATGACGACACCAGCGTCTTGCCAATCCCCACCTTGGCCGACCACTCCGGCCGGTGGGTGAACAGGTACTGAATCGACACCGCAAGATAATGGTTCGGGTTCAGCAGTCCAGTCGTGCGCGTCACAATACCGTGGCGATCGTGGTCCGTGTCGCAGGCCCAGGCCACATCGAACTTGTCCTTATTCGCAATCATCGACGCCATCGCATAAGGGCTCGAACAATCCATGCGAATCCGCGAATCCCAATCCAGCGTCATGAAGCGAAAAGTCGGATCAACATACGGATTCAGAATGTGTAACGCAAGTTGATACTTTTCCGCGATCCTGGGCCAGTAGTACACGCCCGCGCCGCCCAGCGGATCGACTGCGAGCGTGAGCTTCGTGCCCGCCAGCGGCGCAAAGTCGATCACGCTGCCCAGGTCGTTGACATAGCTGGTGATGTAGTCGTGCCGGTGCGTGGTGTCGGCGCTGAGCGCGAGCGAGTAGTCCCATCGCTTGACCTCGGTCAGCCGCCCCGCGATGAGCGCGTTCGCCCGGTTCTCGATCCACTTCGTAGCGGTTGTGTCCGCCGGGCCGCCGTTCGGAGGGTTGTACTTGAAGCCGCCATCCTCCGGCGGATTGTGCGATGGCGTGATGACGATACCGTCGCTCTGCGGCTTGCCCTGGTTCGCTGCGTTATAGACCAGAATCGCGTGCGAGAGCGCGGGCGTGGGCGTATATGCAAGCTGGTCGTCGATCATCACCTCCACGCCATTCGCGGTGAGCACCTCCAGCGCCGTGGCGAACGCCGGCTCCGACAGCGCGTGCGTATCCATCGCGAGAAACAGCGGCCCGGCAGTCCCCTGGCCGTGGCGATACTCGACGATGGCCTGCGTGATGGCGGCGATGTGGTCGTCGTTGAACGAGCCCTGGAACGCGCTGCCGCGATGCCCCGACGTTCCGAACGAGACGCGCTGGGCCGCGTTGTCCGGATCGGGCCGGATCGCGTAGTACGCCGTGATCAGGCGGGGCACGTTGACGAGGGTGTCGGGCGACGGCAAAGTGCCCGGTTTGTTGAAGGTCGCATCGGGATTCGTGATCGGAGTCATGGCAAGAAGGATAAAGCAGGAACCTGAAGTTCGGGGAGCGGGAGGCTTCGCGCTGCTCCAAGATGCGCCTGCAGTTATCCGCCAAACCAGCAGTGGGGTCGCGGCTCGCAGATTGCGCTTGCTTTTCCGGGCCGGGTGGCCTACAAGGGAGATGCTCCCAAGTCTGTCTTCCGCCATGTACTTACATGTTCGCGACAACACACTGGCAGCGTGAATCGTTGAGCAGGAATCGTTGATCGAGGCGTGGATCGCAACGGACGGGTCTAAGGACTGCCCGGAACGCCCTCTCGAACTGGGGCCAGTGGATGGAGCAGAGAGCACGTTGTCTGCTGAGATCGCAGCCATGGCAAATGCCATGCGTCGTCGCCGTCGCGGTTCTGGCGGCATCCGCACCAGCGCGGGCCGCACAGGCAACGCTGGTGGCCGACGCGCACGTGAACAGCGCCATGCCCACGGTCAACAGCGGGGCCATCTCAAATCTGGATGCCGGCGGCGGATACACCACCTTCCTGCAGTTCGACCTGTCGATGCTGCCGTCGGGAACCACTGCATCGCAGGTATCGCGCGCGGTATTGCGGCTCTATGTCAACCGCGTCACTACGCCCGGCCTGGTCGCGCTCGCCCCGGTCGCCGGCGCGTGGGGCGAATACAGCGTCACCTACGCAACCGAACCCTCCATCGGCAGCGCGACCAGCTTATTCTCCGTCAACCAGGCCGGCGCGTTCGTCGCCATCGACGTGACCTCGCTGGTGCAGGGTTGGATCGCCAGCCCGGCGACCAACAACGGAGTCGCACTCTCTGCCGGAACCGCAATCGTCCAGTTCGACAGCAAGGAGAACGATCAGACCGCACACCCCGCCACGCTCGACATCGAGTTAATGGACGCCGGTCCAACTGGAACAACGGGCGCGACCGGATCCGCAGGACCACCCGGATCGACCGGAGCGACCGGACCCGGGGGACAACCCGGAGCGGCCGGCGCAACCGGAGTCACCGGACCCGCCGGACTGATGGGGCTTCCCGGTGCAACCGGAGCAGCCGGACCAATGGGCTCCCAGGGCCCGGTCGGAACCACCGGCGCAACCGGCCCGATGGGAGCGCAGGGTCCGGCTGGACCGACGGGCGCATCCGGCGCAGCGGGCCTGGCCTACCAGGGTAACTACAGCTCAACCCAGAACTATGCCCTTGGCGACGTCGTCGTGTGGCAGGGCTCCAGCTATACATCGCTCATCGCCGCAAATCACGGCAACACGCCGAGCCTCAGCCCGCAGCAGTGGGGTGTGCTGGCAGCGCAGGGTCCAGCGGGATCCACCGGCGCAACTGGGGCCACCGGCGCACAGGGGCTGCAAGGTCTACTCGGAAGCGTAGGTCCGAACGGCCCGCTCGGCCCGCAAGGCATCGCGGGCCAGGCAGGCGCGCAGGGAATCCCCGGCACAACCGGAGCCACCGGCCTCTCCGGTCCGCTGGGCCCGCAGGGAGTTCCCGGCCCGGTTGGAATCACGTTCCAGGGCGTCTACTCCTCCACCACCAACTATGCGCTTGCGGACGGCGTCGCGTACAAAGGTTCCAGCTACGTCTCGCTGGTTGCGAGCAATCACGGCAACACGCCGGACCTGAGTCCGCAGCAATGGGCGCTGTTCGCCGCGGCAGGTGCGGACGGAGCAACCGGCCCGGCAGGCGCCACTGGGACCATTGGCGCCAGCGGGCCTGCAGGTCCGCAAGGCTTCGCAGGCCCAACCGGCGGGACCGGAGCGATTGGGCCGCAAGGGCCGCCCGTGGCGAACTACCTCGGCAACTATCAATCCTCGACCAACTACGCCCTGCATGACGCGGTCAGTTGGCAGGGCTCCACCTACGTCTCACTCATGGACAGCAATCACGGCAACACCCCCGACCAGAGCCCGACGCAATGGGCCGTCCTAGCCGCGCAGGGAGCCGCCGGCGCACCGGGTCCGGCAGGTGCGCCCGGAGCCACTGGCGCTGCCGGATCCGCAGGCACGACCGGAGCAACCGGCCCGCAAGGCCCGCCCGTAGCCTTCCGCGGAGAATGGTTGATCGGTACGCCCTACTTGACCGGCGATGCGGTCGCGTACGGCGGCGCCAGCTACATCGCGCTCGTGGCCAATGTGGGGCGCGAACCAGACGTCAGCCCGGTGTACTGGGGCCTGCTTGCGGCTGCCGGAACTCCTGGTCCCGCCGGCGCAACCGGCCCAACCGGAATGCAAGGACCAACCGGCTATGCAGGACAGAACGGCGCGACGGGGGCGCAAGGCCCAGCCGGACCCGCTGGGCTAGCCGGTCCCCAAGGAGCTACTGGCGC
>Ga0182024_10021033_pt1 | contig 11877 bp, 11 predicted proteins | sample P32metaG_FD_120480 | JGI IMG/M metagenome (GOLD analysis project Ga0182024, IMG submission 120480) | Permafrost microbial communities from Stordalen Mire, Sweden - P3-2 metaG (Illumina Assembly) | ecosystem: Environmental > Terrestrial > Soil > Wetlands > Permafrost | place: Sweden: Stordalen... | reverse complement strand
GCTTCCCCTACATGGTGCTGGAGGCGGTGGTCCAGAAGCTGAGCACCCAGAAATGGTTCACCAGCAACTCGGGCGGCTCCACCCCCGAGACCCGCCAGCACCTGCAGAACCGACTGAGGACCACGGGCCTGCCTGTGAGCGTTCAGATGGGGACCCTGACCCTGACCGCGGCCCAGTTGATGAAGCTCAAGACGGGGGACGTGATTCCGCTCAATAAGAGCGTGTCCGCCCAGCTGGACGTTTTCGTGGAGAACAAACGCAAGTTCGGCGGACGGCCGGGGGTCCATTCCAAACGCAAGGCCGTGATGATCACGACCGTGTACGCCGACGAAACGGAAGCCTAGGAGGCAGCATGTCCTTGAACACCCAACAGACCCAGGCCCTCGGAAACGCGCTAAGCGCGGCCGGGGAAGCCGCGGCGAACGCCCTCTCGGGGCTGCTCGGCAAGGGGGTCACGCTCAGCGCCGGCGCCGCCGCCGCCCTTAAGCCCCAGGACCTGGCCGACAAGTTCTTCGGGGCCGTGGCCCAGATTCCGGTCAAGCTCGGAGGGTCGGCCTCGGGCAACGCCCTCATCGTGTTCAACGAATCCACGGCCGCCCTCATGGCCGACCTCCTGATCGGGGGCGACGGGTCCAATCCGCCCGAGACGCTCAGCGACCTGCACCTTTCGGCCGTGGGTGAGGTCGGAAACCAGCTCGCCGCCGCCCTGCTCGAAGGCCTGGGGCAGGCCCTCGGCAAGCCCCTGTCCGGCGCCGCCGGCGAGCTGGCGTCGGCCCAAGCTTCGGATCTGCCGGGCCTCGCGTCGGGCTTAAGCGCGGGCGCCCTGGTGGGCCTGGAGTATTCGCTTGAAGTGGAGGGCGGCATGCCTTCGCCCTTCGTGCTCGTGTTCGGGGAAACCGCAGCGGCAGCCCTCACGGGCGGCCCTGCGGCGCCCGCCGGCGGCGCCACAGCGCCTTTCGCAAGCGCCTTTGGAGGATCCATGAACGCTCCTGTTGTCCAAGCGGCTCAACTTTCCCAGCTCGCGGGCGGCCTGCCCGCGGGCGTGGGGAACAATCTTGAACTCTTGATGGACGTCCCCCTCCAGGTGACCGTGGAGCTGGGGCGGACCCAGAAGATGGTGAAGGAGGTCCTCTCCCTCGGGCCCGGGTCGGTGCTGGAGCTGGACAAGCTCGCCGGCGAACCGGTGGACATCCTGGTGAACGAAAAGCCCATCGCCAAGGGCGAGGTGGTGGTGATCGACGAGAACTTCGGCATCCGCGTCACCGAAATCCTCGCGCCAAGGGATCGCGTCAGCTTCTAAGGCGTGACGGCCGGCTTCCAAGAGGGACGCGGACAGCGCCGCTGCCGCCGTCCCTCTTGATGTTTAAGGGGTAGTCCTTGGTCCACCTCCACCACAAATACCCCGTCCTCCTGGGGAGCTTGCTGGCCCTGGTCCCCACGCTATGCGCGGCGGCGGCCCAGGTCCCGGCCGCGGGCGGCTATCTTTCGGACGAATTGGGGAAAATGGATCCCGCCAACGCGCAGGACCTGGCGGCGCCCTCGCTCCTGCCCACCCTTTTGAACGTGGTTTTTTCCTTGGTTTTCGTCGTTGCCTTGGTGCTCCTGGCCTACTGGCTGCTGCTGAAATGGCGCAGCCGCCAAGGCTTGGAGCCGGGCTCCAAAGTGGGCCTGATCCGCGTCCTGGAGCGCCAGTTCATCGACGCGAAGCACGGCGTGGCCGTGGTGGAGGTGGGCGACGAGATACTCACCCTCGGGCTCGGGGACGGCGTGAGCCTGCTGGGCCGGGTGAGCGACCCGGAGGCGGTCGAGAAGCTCAGGCAAATGGCCCCCCTGCCGATCAGCGTGATGGGCTTCAAGGAGCAGTTGGAGCGCGTGGGACTGAACTTGCGCAAGGAGGAATGGGGTAAAACCAAGCAGGCCCTGCGCGCCCAGACCGACGCCATGAAGACGCAGACGGAACGTCTGCGGGGCCCCCGCGGAGGGGGACGCTGATGCGCCTGCGCCTTCCCGCCGCCGCGGCGTTTTCGTGGGTTTCGCTGGCGCTCCTGCTGGGGGCGGGCTCCCGGCTGGCGGCGGCGACCCCTCTGCCGGACATACACATCGGCATCGGGTCCTCCAGCAACCCCCAGCAGGTGTCCCTGACCCTGCAGATCGTGTTCCTGATGACGGTGCTGAGCCTGGCCCCGGCCATCCTGATGCTGACCACCAGCTTCACCCGCATCATCATCGTGCTCAGCTTCCTGCGCCAGGCCATCGGCACGCCCACCATACCGCCCAACCAGGTGATCCTGGGCCTGGCCCTCTTCTTGACCTTCTTCAACATGAACCCGGTCTTCAGCAAGGTGAACGACGAGGCCCTTCAGCCGTATTTGAAGGGGGCCATCAGCCAGCAGACTGCCCTCAAAAAGGCCCTGGACCCGATGCGCGACTTCATGTTCCGCCAGACGCGCGAGAAGGACCTGGCCCTCTTCGTCTACCTGAGCAAAAGCCCCCGTCCGGCCTCGCCCGCGGACGTGCCGACCCTGGTGCTGATCCCGGCCTTCGTGATCTCCGAGCTGAAGACGGCCTTCCAGATGGGCTTCCTCATCTACATCCCCTTCCTCATCATCGACATGGTGGTGGCCAGCACGCTGATGAGCATGGGCATGCTGATGCTCCCGCCGGTGACCATATCGCTGCCCTTCAAGATACTGCTCTTCGTGCTGATCGACGGCTGGCACCTCATCGTGCGTTCACTCATGCTGAGCTTCCATTGACATGAACGCTGACTTCGCCCTCGACATAGGCAAACAGGCCCTCATCCTGGTGCTGCTGCTCGGCGCCCCCATGCTGCTGCTGGGGCTGGCGGTGGGGGTGACCATATCGATCCTGCAATCCGTCACGCAGATCCAGGAGATGACCCTGACCTTCGTGCCGAAGATCGTGGTGGTGGTGCTCTCCCTGATCTTCTTCGGCCCCTGGATGCTGCGCCTGCTGACGAGCTTCAGCCTCCAGCTCTTCGAGCGGCTTCCCGACTTGGCGAGATAAACTGATGAACGTGGATCTCGCGTCCTGGACCCTTGAGCAGTTCACGCTCTACGCCCTGATGCTGGTGCGGGTCGCCGCGCTCTTCTCGGTCGCGCCGATCCTCGGCAACGCCAGCATCCCGACGCAGGTGAAGGCCGCGATGGCGATGGTGATCACGCTGCTTCTCTACCTGGCCTTCAAGGCCGGCCATCCCGGCGTCTACCCGGTGCCGGGGAACATCTTCGCGCTGGCGGGCGCGGTCGGCGGGGAGGCGTTCGCCGGCCTCATCGTCGGCTACACGGCCTTCCTGCTCTTCAGCGGCATAGAGATGGCCGGGGAGATCGTCGACATACAGGTGGGCTTCGGCCTGGTCAACGTCATCGACCCGGCCGGCGGCGCCCAGGTGTCCATCCTGGGCCAGTTCTACTACATCGTGGCCATGCTCTTCTTCCTGGCCATCGACGGGCACCACGCCCTGCTCAAGGCCGTGGGCGACAGTTTCAGCCTGCTGGCCCCCGGGTCGGTGATCTGGTTCAAGCAGGCCGGCCACGCCGGGCCCCTGCTGGCCCAGTTCTTCGTGAGGCTCTTCGGGATAGCCTTGCAGGTGGCCGCCCCGTCCATCGCCGTGCTCTTCCTGACCAACCTCAGCATGGGCCTGCTGGCGAGGACCATGCCGCAGATGAACGTCTTCATCGTCGGCATGCCCATGAACATCGTCGTGGGCCTGCTGATCACCCTCCTCAGCCTGAGGCTGCTGGGGGTCGTGCTCACCGACGTCACGTCCCAGGTGGGCAGCAGCAGTTTCAGGACGCTGGCGGCTCTGGCCGGGGGCTAAAGGATGGCCGACCCGTCCAAATCCGAAGCCGCCACACCGAAGCGCAGGGAAGAGGCCCGCCAGCGCGGCCAGGTCGCCCGTTCCACCGAGCTGACTTCGGCCCTGAGCCTGCTGGGCATCCTGACCGTCCTCAACCTGTCCGGCTCCTACATGCTGCAGGAGCTGACCAAGGTGGCCCGCTACACCTGGGGCGGCCTGGGGACCTTCACCTTCAGCGAAACCGAGGTTCGGCGGCAGATCCTCACGTTCTTCCTGGAGCTGTTGCTGGTGATTGGGCCCCTGCTCCTGGGCGCGGTGGTCATCGGGGTGGCCGTCAACGTCCTGCAATTCGGCTTCCTCTTCGCCCCCGAGGCGATGCAGCTGCGCTGGGAGAACCTTTCGCCGGCGCGCGGTTTCGGGCGCCTCTTCTCGCGCCGCACAGCCGTCGAAGTCTTCAAGTCGTTCCTGAAGATCGGGGTCATCGGGCTCATCGCGTGGCTGACCATCGCCGGTAAGGTCCCCCAGCTGATGACGCTGATGAACACCGACCTGGTGGTCTTCTTCACGGCCGTCGCCGGGACCGCCAGCACCATCATGCTGCGGGTGGGCCTGGCGATGCTGGCCATGGCCCTGCTGGACTACTTCTACCAGCGCTGGGAGTTCGAAGAGAGCCTGAAGATGAGCAAGCAGGAGATCAAGGACGAGCACCGCCAGATGGAGGGCGACCCCCTGGTCAAGGCCCGCATCCGCAGGATGCAGCAGGCCGCCGCCCGGCGGCGCATGTTCGCCGATCTGCCCAACGCGGATGTGGTGATCACCAACCCCACCCATCTGGCCGTCGCCCTGAAGTACGACGGAACGACCATGGACGCGCCCCGGGTCCTTGCGAAGGGGGCCCGCCTGATGGCGGCCCGCATCAAGGCCGTCGCCGCGGAGCACAATATCCCGGTGATGGAGAACAAGCCGCTCGCCCAGGCCCTGTATCGGGCGGTGCCGGTCGGGGGCCAGGTGCCCGGGGCCTTTTTCAACGCCATCGCCGAGGTCCTGGCTTTCGTCTACCAGGCCAAGGGGACCCTGGCCGAAAAGGCCCGCCAGAACCAGGAACGCATCGCCCGCAAGGCCTGGACCAGCCGCATGGACGGCGGGCAAGAGGCCGCGGGCCCGAATTGAACGGTCGCAGTGAAGGCTTAAGAGGAATCCATGGCTGAAACCACAAGCGCCCCGTCCCTGGCGGGAAAGCTGAAAACGAGCGATCTGGCGATCCCCGCGGCGGTCATGGCGGTGATCCTGTTCATGCTCTTTCCGCTGCCGAGCCAGATTTTGGACCTGGCCCTCGGCCTCAACCTGGCCCTGTCCGTGCTGGTCCTGCTGGTGACGCTTTACACCACCGAACCGCTTCAGTTCAGCAGCTTCCCGTCCCTGCTGCTCATCGCGACCCTGGTGCGCCTCAGCCTGAACGTCGCCGCCACGCGCCTGGTGCTGACCCAGGGCCAGACCGGCACCGCGGCCGCGGGCCGCCTGATCGAGTCCTTCGGCATGCTCGTGGGCGGGAACAACGCCGTCGTCGGCTTCGTGGTCTTCCTCATCCTCGTGATCATACAGTTCGTCGTCATCACCTCGGGCGCCCAGCGCGTCAGCGAGGTGGCCGCCCGTTTCACCCTGGACGCCATGCCGGGCAAGCAGATGGCCATCGACGCGGACCTCAACAGCGGCCTGGTCACGGAGGACGAGGCCAAGCGCCGGCGCGAGAAGATAGCGCGGGAGGCGAATTTCTACGGGTCCATGGACGGCGCCACCAAATTCGTGCGCGGCGACGCCATCGCCGCCATCATCATCGTCGCGGTGACCATCTTGGGCGGTTTCGTGGTGGGCATGCTCGACAGCGACATGAGCTGGATGGAGGTCCTGCGGACCTTCACCCTGCTGACCATCGGCATGGGCCTGGTGACGCAGATCCCCGCCCTGCTGGTGAGCACGGCCACGGGCCTCTTGGTGACCCGTTCCGCGGCCGAAAGCAACCTCGGCCAGGACGTGACGGGCCAGCTCTTCTCGATGGCCCTGCCTATGGCGATACTGGCCCTGGTGCTGGTCGCGATGGCCGCGGCCTTCCACAATCTGGCCTCGATCCCCATGCTGGTTTTGGCGGGCCTCGCCGCCTTCGCCTACACCTCCCTCACCCGTCGCGACCGGCTGAAAACCGAAAAAACCGCGGCGGAGGCCGCCAAGCCGAAGGCCCGCGAGCCGGAGAACGTGGCCAAGCTCCTGGCGGTCGACGCCATGGAGCTTGAGATCGGATTCGGCCTCATCCCCCTCGTGGACGAGGCCCAAGGCGGCGACCTGCTCGACCGCATCACCATGATACGCCGCCAGGTGGCCCTCGACCTGGGCCTGGTCGTGCCGCCCATCCGCATACGCGACAACATGCAGCTCGGCGCGGAGACCTATTGCGTCAAGATACGCGGGACCGAGGTGGCCCGCGGGACGCTGATGGCGAACCACTTCCTGGCCATCAATTCCACCTCCAGCAAGGACACCCTGCCCGGCAAGCCGACCAAGGAGCCGACCTTCGGCCTGCCCGCGGTCTGGATCGACGAGGCCGTCAAGCCCCAGGCCGAGCGTTCCGGTTACACCGTGGTGGACCTCCCCAGCGTGGTCGCCACCCACCTCACCGAGGTCGTCCGGGCCCACGCGCCGGAGCTGCTGACCCGCCAGGACGTCCAGCGCCTGGTGGACAACTACCGCCAGGGCAACGCCGCGGTGGTGGACGAACTGCTGCCCGCCCTGCTCAGCCTGGGCGAGGTGCAGAAGGTCCTCCAGAACCTCTTGAGGGAACGCATACCGATCCGCGATCTGGGGACCATCCTGGAGACCCTGGCCGACCACGCCCGCGCCACGAAGGATTCCGACGCCCTCACGGAATACGTCCGACAGGCCCTCTTCAGGGTCATCACCAAGCAGCTCGTCGGAGCGGACGGGGCCATCCACGCGGTGACGCTGGATCCCCGGCTGGAGCAGACCCTCTTGGGCGCCATCACCCGTTCGGAAGGCGGCAGTTTCCTTTCGCTGGACCCGAAACTGGCCCAAAAGATACTGCTGGCCCTGAGCCGCCAGATCGAGGTGCTCAGCCGAAAAGGTCATGCGCCCCTGGTGCTGTGTTCGCCCCTGGTGCGGCCCTACTTCAAACGCCTGCTGGACAAGGTTTTGCCCAACCTGACCGTCATCTCCTACAATGAACTTGACCCGAAGGTGGAGATCCAGTCCGCGGGAAGCATCAAGACGGGAGACGAGGAGCAGGCCTAAGGCCACCCCATGCGAATCATGCGTTTTGAGGCTCCCAGCGTGCAGGAAGCCCTGCGGAAGGTCCGCCAGGAGCTGGGCCCCGATGCCGTGATCCTGTACACCAAAAAGCTGCGCCGCGGAGGCTTCTTCGGCTTGGGCGGCGGGGAAGTGGCCGAGGTGACGGCCGGGGTGGATTCCGGTCCGGAAGGCATCCCGGCGCCGGCCCACGCCCCAGCGTCGGCCCCGGCCCCGGCACGGTCCATGTCCTCCCCGATGCCGCCGGCCCATCCCGGCGCCTTGGCCGGGCCCCTTCCTTCCCCACGTCCGGCCCAGCCCCGCCCCTCGCCTGTCCTGTCCGCCCCGCTCCGCGCGCCCCGGCCCTCCGCCGCCGCCGAAAGCCGGCGCATGGAGGTCTTCCAGAGCGAACTGAACGACGGCAAGGTCTTGGCGGGGACCCAGATCACCCGGAGCGTGGCCCAGCGCGGCGGGACGGACCTGCACCCTGAATTGAAAAGGGTCCTTGAGTCCCTGGTCAACAACGGGGTCGAGGAGGCCGTGGCGCAGACGGCGCTGCTTCCGGTCCAGCGCGAGATCATGGAAAAGGGCTATCCCCGGGCCGGCACCCTGGGCCAATTGGTCGCGAGGACGCTGGCGACCCAACTGCGGGCGTCGGGCCCGGTGGAGGCCATCGCGGGCAAGCCGCGGGTGATCGCCTTCATAGGCCCCACGGGCGTGGGAAAGACCACCACGCTGGTGAAGCTGGCCAGCCAATACGCCCTGGTCCACCAGCTGAAAGTGGCCCTTCTGACCGCGGACACCTACCGAATCGGCGCGGTGGAGCAGCTGCGCATCTACCGCGACATCATGGACATACCCTTTGAGGCGGTCAGTTCGCCCGAGGAGCTGGGTCCGGCCCTGCGGCGCTATTCCGACCGCGACCTGATCTTTTTCGACACGGCCGGGCGCAGCCCGCAGAACAAGCGGCAGATCCAGGACCTGAAGGCCTATTTGGAGGCGGCCAGGCCCTCCGAAACCCACCTTTGCGTGTCCGCCACGACGAAGAACGCCGACCTGATGCCCATCGTCGGAAAATTCGGCCTGGTGCCCGTGAACCGTTTCCTGGTCACCAAGCTCGACGAGACGCGCTCCCACGGCCTGCTGCTGAACCTGGCCGCCGGCTTCCAGATACCCATCAGTTACCTGGGCACCGGCCAGAACGTGCCCAACGACATCGAGCTGGCCTCCCCGGAGCGCATGGCGGACCTGGTGCTGGGGGTGGCGCGTGGCTGACCAGGCCGACAAACTGAGGGTGCTCGCCGCCGGCCTGAAGGGGTCCAAGGGCCCGGTCCGGCCCATGGCGTCGGCCAAGAGCGATCCGCTCTCCCCCGCCGCGCCCCCGGCTCCGACCGTCACCCGTCCGGGGCTTTCCAGCGGGCCGCCCCGGGCGCGGGTCATCACCGTGGCTTCGGGCAAGGGCGGCGTGGGCAAGACCAACATGGCGGTGAACCTGTCCCTGCAGCTGAGCCGTCTGGGGCGCCGGGTGATCCTTTTCGACGCGGATTTGGGGCTGGCCAACGCGGACCTCCTCATGGGCCTGCAGCCCCGCTGGAACCTGACCCATTTTTTCGAGGGCGGCCGCAGCCTGGAGGAGATCATCTGCGAGGGGCCGCTGGGCCTGAAATTGATCGCCTCGGGTTCGGGCATCGCCCGCCTGGCGGACCTGGGGCCGCAGGAACGCGAAAGGGTCCTCGTCCATTTCGCCATGCTGGAGGACCAGGCCGACTACCTCGTCGTGGACACCGGCGCCGGCATCTCCCAGAACGTGATGGCGTTCGCGCATGCCGCGGAGGAGGTACTGGTGGTCACGACCCCGGAGCCGACGGCGCGTTTGGACGCCTACGGGCTGATCAAAGTCCTGGCCCAGGAAGGCTATCCGGGCCGCCTGCGGGTGATCGTGAACATGGCCGAAACCAAGGCGGAAGGCGACGATGTCGCCCGGCTTTTGGAGACCCTGGCCGGCCGTTTCCTGAACATACAGGTCGAAACGCTGGGGGTGGTGCCGCGGGACAGGGAAGTCACCCGCGCGGTGCGGGCCCAGAGGGCCTTTTCCCTCGAAAAACCGGACTCACCGGCCAGCCGCGCGGTGGCGGCCATGGCCGGGGTCTTGAGCAACGTCAGGCTCGCCGAGCCTCCCCGGGGCTTAAGGGGATTTCTGGAGCACTTTGGCGGCGTCTTGCGCCCCAAAGTCTGAACTTAAACGACAGGAGCGTCCGATGAAGGAAATGGTCTCCATCCACGATGATCTCGACAAGCGTTTGGCCATTTTTTTCGGTTTGGGTGCCTTCATCCTAAGCGCCCTGGTCGGCCTGGTGCGCGGCTACACCTTGGAAGGCCTGCTTCTGCAGGGGGTGCTGGTGCTCACCGTGGCCACCCTATGCGGCGCCCTTTTCGGCGCGTGGCTGCGGGCGGCCCTGCGCTCATCCGCGCCCGGCGAGGAGATGCCCGCCAATATGGAGCGCCGGAGCCACAATCCGGCCGGCCTGGCGGAAGGCGCGGTGGTGATCCCCCACCATGCCGCGGAGGCCGTGGTCAGCGAGGAACTGCACGAGCCCCTGACGGGCACGGTGGTGAATTACACCCTGCCCGAGCTGGATCCTTCGGACCTGAGGGCCATGAGTTCGCTCATGGATTCGGGATCGGCGTCCGAGCCGGCCATGAACGAGGCCGGCCAGGCGGCTCCGGCCGGGCGCAAGTGACGGGTTGAACCGTGGATGAAAGGGCTGAGGCCCTTGGCCTCTGGCTGGAGCACAGGGACGCCCTGCGCAAGGACGCCTGCCTCCTGGCCTGGCTGCCCCTGGTCAAACGGGTCTGGGCCCGCCTCAAAGTCAGCCTGCCCCCTTCAGCCGACGCTTTGGCGGACGATTTACTGCAATGTGGCTCCATGGGCCTCCTGCAGGCCATGGAGAACTGGGACCCCGGGCGAAGCGTTCCCTTTGAAGCCTGGGCCAGGCTAAGAATTCGGGGCGCCATGCTGGACGAATTGCGGCGCCAGGACACCCTCAGCAAGGAATGCCGCAGGCGCTGGAAGGCCCTGCAAAAAGCCTTGGGAGACCTGGAACAGCGTCTGCAACGCGCGTGCAGTGAGGAGGAATGGGCTAGATCCATGGGGATCAGCATTGAAGCTTTACATGAAGAGCTTCTTGAAAATTCTCCAGGATCAATGGTTTTTCTTGACAATTTAGACGAGGACGGACGGCCGCCCCTGCGGGAACGCCTGGCCGATGCATCGGCCAGTTCGGCCGACGCCTCGGTGTTGAGAACGGAAGTGAAGGAGGCCCTAGCCGCAGCCATAGGGCGCCTGCCGGCTCAGGAACATAGCCTCCTGGTCCTGCTTCTGGACCAGGATCTGGGCCACAAAGAAGCCGCCCAGGTCTTGGGGGTCTCGCCTGGACGGGTTTCCCAGATTTATGCCAAAGCTATTTTGCACTTGCAGGCGGCTTTGGCTGTAAAGTTTGTCTAAACAAAGCGAAGGGGGTCTCATGAACAGCAGGGACGTGGAAGGGTACCCGCACATCAATACCGCGGACGGCGGACTGGTGCTGACCGTCTATCCTCCGGAAGGCAGCGGCAAACGCTGCACCTTCGAGGCGGTGCGCGCCGAAATCGAGCGCTTGAATGTGAATTCGGTCAATTGGGAGGACGTTAAGCACGTGGTGGACAACGCCCTTGGACATCCGGTAGTGCTGATCCCGCCCAAGGCCAAAAACGGCGACTCCCAGATTTTCGTCGAAATTTCCGAGGATGAGATGAGCGCCCGGGTGACGGTGCTGCCGCCGGACCCTGGAGGCCAGCCTGGAACCCTGGACCGCGTACGGGCCACCCTGGCCACCCAAGGGGTGGTTTTCGGGGTGCGCGACGATCTATTGAACGCTTTGGCCGGCCCCATGGCCGCCCTGGCCGACACCGCGGCCAAGCATGCGCCCGTGGAGTCCCTGATCGCGGAGGGGCTGCCGGTCTTGCATGGGCAGGACGCCTATTTGGATAAATATTGGGAGAAAAAGGAGAAGGAAGCCGCGGCCGAGACCCAGGCCGGCCTCGAAAACAAGAACACCCGCGTCGACTACCGCAACCTGACCGTCATAGACAACGTTGAAAAGGATTCGGTGCTCTGCAGGCTGGTGCCCGCCAAGCAGGGCCGGGCCGGCAAGACCGTGACGGGAAAGACCATCGAACCCAACGGCGGCGCCGACATGACCCTGCAACCCGGAACCGGCGTCATCCTGGATCCCAAAGACCCGTCCCTCTACATCGCCACCGAGACCGGCCAGGTGGTGCTGAAAGGCGGCACGATTTCGGTCCTGGCCCTCTTCGAGGTCAACGGCGACCTGACCCTGAAGATCGGCAACATCGACTTTTTCGGCACGGTGCTGATCCACGGCTCCATCACCGGGGAATACAAGGTCAAGGCCGGCCAGGACGTGGTCATCGACGGCGTGCTCGACGGCGGCGAAGTGTCGGCCGGGGGCAAGGTGCTGATCAAGGGCGGCATCATCGGGCAGAAGACCCGCGTGACGGCCGACGGCAACGTCGAGGCCAAGTACATCCGCAACGCCTATGTCGACAGCGGCGCGGTGGTGACGGTGGTGGACGCCATCATGCACAGCACGGTCATCGCCTCGGACAAGGTGATCCTGTCGGGCCGGGGCATGCTGGTGGGCGGCACCACGGTGGCCGGATGGGAGGTCGTCGCCAAGGAGATAGGCGCCAGGAGCAACGTG
>Ga0182024_10021032_pt1 | contig 11877 bp, 12 predicted proteins | sample P32metaG_FD_120480 | JGI IMG/M metagenome (GOLD analysis project Ga0182024, IMG submission 120480) | Permafrost microbial communities from Stordalen Mire, Sweden - P3-2 metaG (Illumina Assembly) | ecosystem: Environmental > Terrestrial > Soil > Wetlands > Permafrost | place: Sweden: Stordalen... | reverse complement strand
CGGTGCGCCATGCCCACGCGCTCCAGCACTTCCTGCACGCGCTTCTTGCGTTCTGCCGCGGCCATGCTGCGGTAGGTGAGCGGCAGCTCGACATTCTCGTACACCGTGAGATCGCCAATCAGGTTGAACGCCTGGAAGATGAAGCCGATCTCGCGGTTGCGAATGCGGGTGCGATCTGAAAGCGATAGATTCGCCACCGCCTGCGTGTTGATCCAGTAGTTGCCTTCGGTGGGCGAATCCAGCAGGCCCAGGATCGAAAGCAGCGTGGATTTTCCGCAGCCGGAAGGCCCGGCGATGGAGAGAAATTCTCCATTCTTGATTTCCAGATGGACGCCGCTCAACGCGTGCGTCTCTACTTCATCGGTGTAGAAAACCTTGGTCACGCCGTCGAGACGAATCAGCCCTTGCTCCGTCGTAGTCATTCTTCGCTCCTTCGAATCTCACTCTCAAGCTATAGGTACGAGCCTGGCGCCTAAAAAAGTTCCCTTCACTACCTCAATGGCTACTTCAATTGCACGCGATCGTAGTTGTCCCAAGCCGACATGTCCGAAAGGATCACTTTGTCGCCGATCTCCAACCCTTTCACGATTTCCACCGTGTTCACGGAAGTGCGGCCCAATTGCACCTGCACGCGCGTCGCTTCCTTGCCGTCATCCACGACCTTGAAAATTCCCACGGTGCTGTTGGCTTCGCCGTGCACCGGACGTTCGACGAACAGCACATCCGCGAGTCGCTCGATTTCCACGGTTCCTTCCACGCTCAAATCCGGCCGCGCGCCTGTTGGCAACGGGCCATCCAGACCCACGTCCACCGTGACCGTTCCGTTCACCACGGCGGGGTCAATGCGCGTGACGTGCCCCGGAATTATGCCGTTGTGCGTATCCACCGACGCCTTCTGCCCGATCAGAATATCTTTTGCCTGGGTCTCGGCGATCTTCAGCTGCGCCTTCAAATGAGTGGGCTGCGCCACGCGCGCCAGCACCGTGCCCATCGTCACCTTCTGCCCCACTTCCACGTCGAGTTCCTGCAACATGCCGTCAATTCCCGGCCTGATGTGCAGTTCGCCCATTTGCGTTTTCTTCAGCTCGTACATCGCGCGCTTCTGATTTACGGTTGCTTCCTGTACGGCAAGCTGCGAGGCGATGGAGTTATCGAATGTCTCCACTTCTTTTTGGGCCAGGTCATTTTCCTTGGCCAATTCCTCCGCCTGCACCTGCGCGGTTTTCACGTCCAGCTGCGGCGCCAGCCCGTTCGCGCCCAGCTCTTCCTTGGTCTGCCTCACCATTTCTGCGGTGCGATATTGCGAAGAAACGCTCGCGGCCAAAGTGCGCTTGTCCATCAGCTGGTTCTGCAACTGGGCCTTGGTCTGCTCGTAGGCTGCTTGCGCGCCTTTCAACTGATATTCAGCGTCCAGCGTCTCTTGTTGTAGCTGAGGATTGACCAAATCAAAAATCACAGTGTTCGCTTTGACGGGAGTGCCGGGCAGAAGATACCGCGTCTGGACCTGCCCGTCTGTCGCCGCAGGAATCAGCCGGATGGTTTCCGGCACCAGGGTTCCCAGGCCGCGCACGTCGCGCAGCATCGGACCGCGCTTCACTGTGCCGGTCCACACAGTGCCGGAGTCCACACTCGGCGCCGCCGGCTTCAGCCGCGAAAGCGCATAAGTCATGAGCGGAATTAGCACGACCGCTGCGACGATGTAGCCGATGCGCCGCATCTTCTTTTTGTGCTTAATTTCTGGGCGAACTATGTCCACGGATACCAACCTCGCATATATACATCGCAAATCGAATTCCGGTGTTACATCTCGTATAAGTTGTTTATATTGTGCTATTTAGAGGTGCATTACAAGCGCGGAGTAAGGCCATTTTGCCCGCTCATGGGAATCCTTCGTCCCGCTATCGGACAGATTGACTCCCCTTCAAAATCGTGCGATTTGGGCCTTTTGGATCAAATCTACGCGGACTCCGTGCTGGCACGGATTTCCTGCCAGCGCTTGGGGCGCTTCTTGGCATCGAGAACTTTCTTGCGCAGGCGAATGGATTTCGGCGTGACTTCGACGAATTCGTCGTCGGCAATAAACTCGATGGCTTTTTCCAGCGTCATGTCGCGCGGCGGAATCAGCCGGATAGCTTCGTCAGCCGAAGAAGAGCGCATGTTGGTCTGCTTTTTTTCCTTGGTCACGTTCACGTTCATGTCGTCTTCGCGCGCGTTCTCACCCAGGATCATTCCTTCATACACTTCAATCGCCGGTCCCACGAACATTTCGCCGCGTTCTTGTATGCCCCATATCGCGTAAGCGGTCGAAACTCCGCTGCGATCGGACACCAGTGCGCCGGTCAGGCGCATGGCCATGTCGCCGGCATATTCCGTCCAGCCTTCCAGCAACGAATGGATCAGCGCGGTGCCGCGCGTATCGGTCATCAATTGGCTGCGCAATCCGATCAATCCGCGCGAGGGGATGCTGAATTCCATGCGCACGCGCCCGGAATTGTGGTTCACCATTTTTTTCATTTCGCCGCGGCGGTTTCCCAGCAACTCCATCACGATCCCGATGAAATTTTCGGGACAATCCACGATCAGCAATTCCAGCGGCTCCAGGCGGCGCCCGTTTTCCGTGCGCACCACGATCTCGGGCTTGCCCACCATCAGTTCGTATCCTTCGCGGCGCATGGTCTCGATCAAGATGGCCAGCTGCAATTCGCCGCGCCCCAGCACACGAAAAGCGTCGGTCGCGCCGGTATCTTCCACGCGCAGCGAAACGTTGGTCAGCAATTCCTTTTCAAGGCGCGCCCGCAGGTCACGGGACGTCACGTACTGTCCTTCGCGGCCTGCGAACGGAGAGGTGTTGATCGTAAACACCATGGTCAGCGTGGGTTCATCAATGGTGAGCGGTTCCAGCGGCGCGGGGTTGGCCAGGTCCGTGATCGTCTCGCCGATTTGAATGCCTTCCACGCCCGCGATGGCCACGATGTCCCCCGCCATCACCTGCTCAGCCTCATCGCGTTCCAACCCGCGAAATGTAAAGAGCTTCGTAATTTTCGTGGGCTGAATCTTTCCATCCAGCTTAACGATCCCCACTTCCGTGCCGCGCACCAAAGTTCCACCAAAAACGCGCGCGATCGCGACTCGCCCAAGAAAGTCGCTGTAATCGAGATTGGTCACTTGAATCTGCAGCGCGGCGGCCGGATCACCCGCCGGCGGAGGGATGGACTTGACAATCTGTTCGAAGAGCGGCTGCAAAGTCGTCGAATCGTCGCCCACTTTTAAATGAGCCACGCCCAATTTCGCGTTGGTATAGATCACCGGAAAATCGAGCTGGTCTTCGGTGGCATCGAGGTCAATGAAGAGGTCGTAGATCTCATCCAGCACGGCCGCGGCGCGCGCGTCTGGGCGGTCAATCTTATTAAGCACCATGATAGGCGGCAATTTCGCGGCGAGTGCCTTTTGCAGAACGTAGCGCGTCTGCGGCAGCGGCCCTTCGCTGGCATCCACCAGAACCAGCACGCCATCCACCATGCGCAGCGCGCGTTCCACTTCGCCGCCAAAATCGCTGTGGCCCGGCGTGTCCACGATATTGATCTTCGTCCCTTGATACTCGATCTCGGTATTCTTGGCGAGAATGGTGATGCCGCGCTCGCGTTCCAGATCGTTCGAATCCATCACGCGCTCCACCAGTTCCTGGTTGGCGCGGAAAATTCCACTTTGGCGCAGCATGGCATCCACCAGAGTGGTCTTGCCATGGTCCACGTGCGCAATAATGGCGATATTACGAATGCTCTTCGTCATTGGATAACTGCCAAAAAGGGTTTACGAGCGCGGTCTTTGCATCCCTGATCGAATCCCGTGCAGACCGTTCCAGAAGGGGTATCCAGGAGCAACAAACGCACCCTTATATTATCATGCGAGGCGCGAACCCGCCATGCGGCAGTATGGCCGACGGGTCAATTTTCGTTAACATTTCCCGCGCCTGAACTTTGATATATTTCGCACTCTCGCCGCGTATTAGGGGTGACTACCACCAAGCCCATGGACGCCATCGTTCTCGAAAATGTCACTAAATCCTACGACTCCGTCACTGCGGTGAACGCAGTCAGCCTGAAGGTCCGCTCCGGCGCTATTCTCGGTCTGCTCGGCCCTAACGGTGCCGGCAAGACCACCACCATCCGCATGATCATGAATATCCTGGTCCCGGATGAAGGCTCCATCCGCGTCCTCGGCGAACTGGTCACCCACAGCACACGCGACAAGATCGGATACCTCCCGGAGGAGCGCGGCCTCTATCCGCGCATGAAGGTCCTTGAGATCATCGTCTTCCTCGCCGCGCTCCACGGCCTGACGCAAGCCGAAGCTGGCCGCCGCGCCAAGGAATGGCTCGACCGCCTGGGCCTTTCCGAGTGGTCTGATAAAAAACTGATTGATCTCTCCAAAGGCATGCAACAAAAAGTGCAGTTCATCACCTCGGTGATTCACCGCCCGCCCGTGGTGATTCTCGATGAGCCGTTCTCCGGCCTCGATCCTGTGAACGCCGCCACCATCCAGGAAATCATGCTCGATATGCGCAGTCAGGGTTCCACCATCGTCCTCTCCACCCATCGCATGGAGCAGGTCGAGCGCCTCTGCGACTGCATCTGCCTGATCGACAAAGGCCGTAACGTCCTCGACGGCGAACTTCGCGCCATCAAACAGTCCTACGGCAAGAACACGCTGCACATCGAATTCACCGGTAGCGACGGTTTCTTGAATCACCCGGGAATCGGCCAGATCACGCGGCTTATCACCGGCGTCGAGGCCAAGCTGAAGCCCGGCACCGATCCTCAGGAAATCCTGAAAGCCGCCGTGCTCTCGGACGCTCGCATTACGCGGTTCGAGCTCCTGGAGCCTTCGCTGAGCGAAATCTTCATTGATAGGACGACTCGTGCGTAAAATCCTGCTCATCATAAAGCGCGAATACCTTACACGTGTCAGGACCAAGGGCTTCATCATCGGCACGATCATCGTGCCGCTGATCGGCCTGGGCTCCGTTTTGCTGGTCGTGTTCCTGGTGGGCCACACGGCCACGCAAAGCCTGCGCATCGTGATCGTGGACAATTCCGGTTCGCTCGCTCCCGCGATTGTCCACGGCCTCAACGGCAAGCTAGCCGACGGCCAGCCTCAATTCGCAGTCGAGGAAACCGTGTCGCGCCCTGCGTCCCTCGACGACCTTCAGCAGGACCTCCGCACGCGCATCAACGGCGAAAAGCTCGACGCCTACCTTTTGATCCCGCAAGACCTCGATCAATCGTTCGAGCTGCACATGCGCAATCCCGACAATTTCAGCCTGGTCGGCCCGCTCTCCAGCGCGGTGGATCAGGCTGTGATTTCCAGCCGCCTCGACCGTCGCGGCGTTCATCTCAATGATATTCAAACCGTCCTCAAGAGCACGGACCTCAAGCTCCTGAAAGTCAGCGAGGCCGGTGAATCCGTTGAAAAAGGCCAGGGCATTGCTATTGCCATCGCGCTCGTGGTTCTGCTCTACACCGCGCTGCTGATGTATGGAATCATCACCATGCGCTCCGTGATCGAAGAAAAAACCACACGCACCATGGAAGTCTTGATTTCTTCCGTGCGTCCCTTCGAGCTTCTCGCCGGAAAAATCCTCGGCGTCGCGGCGGTTGCGTTCACACAGTTTGCGATCTGGATGACTTCCACCGCGCTGCTTTTTTCCTTCGGAGTCCTGGCCTCGTTGGGCATGACGCGCAACTCACCTCTCGCTGGCGTCCATGTCCCCATTTCGTTGGTGATCTACGCCTGCGTCTTTTTCGTCGGCGGGTATTTCATGTACGCTTCCATGTTCGCCGCCATCGGTTCCGCCTGCTCCAACGAACAGGACGCCCAGCAATTGCAATGGCTGGCCATGGCGCCTCTCGTTTTCTGCATGATCATCTACGGCGTAATCCTCAACGACCCAGCCTCCCGCACCGCTGTGATTCTTTCCGAAATCCCGTTCTTCGCGCCGGTATTGATGGCGCTGCGCATTTCGCTGCAGATGCCGCCGGCCTGGCAGATCGCGCTTTCCCTTATACTCTTGGTTCTAACCACCGTCGCCGTCATGTACGCCTCCGCAAAAATTTATCGCGTCGGCGTCCTGATGTACGGCAAGCGCCCTTCGCTCGTCGAACTGGTCCGCTGGCTACGCTATACCTAGCCGTCGCGGCGGTGCGCCTTCACGATTTTCGTTGTGTTATCCTCCGCCGTGCGGGCTGCGGCAGCAGCGACGCCGCGAAGTGAGGAATCCATGGGCGTAAGCGTGAATCCAAATATGGTCACCACTGCATTCGATTTGCCGGGATATCGCGTCGTGAAAAGTTACGGGCTTGTTCGCGGCGTCACCGTGCGCTCGCGCAGCATTCTGGGCACCATCGGCGCTTCGCTGGAAACTCTGGTGGGCGGCAATATCACTCTCTTCGAGGAAATGTGCGAAAAGACGCGCGAAGAATCCCTGGAATTAATGATGGAGCACGCCAGTCAGCACGGCGCGAACGCCGTGATTGGCATGCGTTACGACGCCACCGAAGTGATGCAAGGCGTCACCGAAGTGCTTGCTTACGGCACCGCTGTTCAGGTAGAACGCATAGCGCCCTAGTCGCCGACGGCGACGCGCGGCAGCGTGCCACGCTCTCCGGCTCGGCGCCGCTCGGCGCAAGCTTGATAGCAGATGGCGCGGACTCGCCCGCAGGCTTACAATAAGTCGTTTGCTCATATGGGAGGCACCTCAGCATGAACCGTTCCGTTAAGCTCATCTCCGCGCTCGCCGCTTTCGGTTTGATTGCCGCGGCTCTGGCAGTGCGCGCGCAAACGCCAAAAACGCAAACTGTGGAATTTCCCAGCGGCAAAGAAACTGTCAGCGGATTCCTCGCCGTGCCGGACAAGCCCGGCACATACCCCGGCATCATCGTCATCCACGAATGGTGGGGATTGAACGATTGGGTTAAAGAACAGACCGAAAAGCTCGCCGAGCAGGGCTACGTTGCTCTCGCGGTTGACCTCTACCGCGGAAAGGTCGCTGCGGACCCCTCTGAAGCCCATGAGCTGATGCGCGGCTTGCCGCAAGACCGCGGTATCCGCGACATGCAGGCCGCCTACGATTATTTGGCGGCCCGCAAGGACGTCAAGCCCGGCCGCATCGCCTCGATCGGTTGGTGCATGGGCGGCGGATTTTCGCTGCAGCTAGCGATCCATCAGCCTCGCCTCGCCGCCTGCGTGGTAAATTACGGTTCGCTTCCCACCGATCCGAATGACATTCAGCAGATCCTCGCGCCCGTCCTCGGAAATTTCGGCGCGGATGATAAGGGCATCACGCCCGCCGACGTTCAGGCATTTGAAAAAACCATGAAGGGCCTGAACCGCCGCATTGACGTGAAAATTTACCCGGGCGCCGGTCACGCATTCGAGAACCCGAACAACACCAGCGGATATCGTCCGGAAGCCGCCGCCGATGCGTGGAAGCGCACCTTGGCGTTCCTGCACAACGCGCTATCGTAGGCCCACCGCCCTCTGATTCGCGCTACGGAGCGACTACGCCGGCACACGCTTCGTGGTAAATCTGCGATGGAACCGAATGCCTGTGAGAATCATCCAAAGCGCAGGAAGAGGATGCCGCCTGCGGCAATCGAAAAGAAAGGAGAAATCAACATGAAGAACAAAACCGATCACAAGAATCCCACAGCCAGCCAAAACGCGGAAGGTTCCGAACGCGCCCGGCCCATACTGCACCAGCACGCTCACGAGATTCAGCCCTACGGCAAGATTGCGAAGTTACCCATCGCCCTCGATCAGCAGGCTTGCGCCACGAGCGTCGAACTGCTGAATCAGATCCTGGCCGACGCCATGACCCTGCGCGACCTCTACAAGAAGCATCATTGGCAGGTCGCGGGACACACCTTCTATCAGCTGCATCTGCTCTTCGACAAACATTTCGACGAGCAATCTGAACTCGTGGATGCCATCGCCGAGCGCATCCAACTTCTGGGCGGCATCAGCATCGCCATGGCGCCCGATGTCGCTGAGACCACCTTCATTCCTCGTCCGCCGCGCGGTCGCGAAGAAGCTCCCGTACAAATTTCCCGTATGCTCGAAGCTCACGAAATTATTTTGAAGGAAGCCCGCACTGTGGCCAAGCAAGCCGCGCAAGCAGGAGACGACGGCACCAACGATCTGCTAGTGAGCCAGGTGATCCGCACCAACGAACTGCAGGTGTGGTTCCTCGCCGAGCATCTCGTGGACGTGCCGCTGGTTCGTGCGGATATCGCCAAAGCAGCCGCGTCCGGATCGTAAGCGCAGCTGGTATCCGGCCCATTCTCGAAGGAGGCACGATAATGCCAGCTTGTACGCACCTCAACCAAATTCGCCCGGTGAAGCCGCATACGAATGGTTGCGAGGAATGTTTGAAAATGGGCGACACTTGGGTTCACCTGCGCCTGTGTCTGGAATGCGGCCACGTCGGCTGCTGCGACTCGTCCAAAAATAAACATTCCACCAAGCATTTCCATTCCACCAAACACCCCATCATGAAATCAATCGAGCCGGGCGAGACCTGGGGCTGGTGCTACATTGATGAATTGGAGCTGGACTTCGCGTGACGCTGCGAAGTCCGGCGCCGCAACGGAGTATTCCATTGGCCCGGATTCCGGTCTTACTCGCGCCCCGTCCGGAAAGACGGTGGATTCCGCGATTGATTTCTAAATGCGCCGACGGAGCTGGCGCTCGGATTTTCCAGTATGAGCACAGAAAACTTTCGCGCTGCTCTGATCGTTGTCATCTTCTCGCTTGTGTATGGAATTCTGCGATTTTCCAGCACCCTGCATGCTGCACACATTTTTGACCGGCGTGACCGCGTAGATCTCGCAACTCTGCATCTGCACGGCGAATTCGTTGAGAGCGATCTGGGAGCGGCTCGTTCCGCGGATGGCTCGGTGACCATCCATATGATCGCGGAGAAATATGTCTTCGTGCCCGCCTGCGTCACCGTGCCTGCCGGTGTTCCCATCCGGCTGCGAATCACCAGCGCGGATTCGGCGCACGGATTCAAGATCGCCGGCTCCGAAGTGAAAACGGTTCCTGGATCCGTCACCGAGATTCATCTTCGGTTCCCCGCTGCGGGCAAATATCAATTCTACTGTGACGAATTCTGTGGTCCCGGCCACCATGCGATGATGGGCCGCATAGTGGCAGTTCCTGAAAACCAATTCCAGCCGCAAAATTCCGATCGCGGAGCCGCGTGTGGACAGCCCTAAAACCTCGATCGGAATTCGCGGCGTTGTGCTGCTCTGCATCGCTGTGGTGATTTTCTCGGAGCTGCTCGGCCTTCCTATTCTTCGCCGAGCGATTACGCCCGCTCCTCCGCCCAGCAATTTCGCTCCGGCGTCGGGCGTCCCCTCGCTCGTTGCCTGGAACGAAGCCACCATTGTCTTATCTTCGACCGGCAATCCCGTCCGCGGCGAATTCATCTCCAGGCGATGCGAATTGTGCCACGGCGTAGAGGGCTTCAGTTCGCGGGCTTCCACGCCCAATCTTGCGGGGCTCGACGCACAATACCTCTGGAAGCAACTGCAGGATTTTCGCTCGGGCAAGCGCAAATCAGAAGTGATGCAGCGGATTGCCGCAGCCCTCACGTCCCGCGACGCGGCCGACGTGGCCGCCTATTTCGCGATGCTGCCGAATGCCCCGGATGCGCAGTTCAACCCAAGCTTCCCGCAATCCATGCAGGACCAGAGCGCAATCGAGACCGCCCAACGCCTGCTCGCAGTGGGAGATCCCACTCGCGGAATTCCGCCTTGCCAAGCCTGCCACGGACCGCTGGGCTACGTGCGGCCGGCTCCGTCGTTGGCGTCGCAAAATTCCGACTACGTCCTGAGTCAATTGAACGACTTCGCTCAAGGCGCGCGCACCAACGATGTCAATCTGCCGATGCGAACCATTGCGGCCGAACTGCTGCCGAGTGAACGGCAGGCCGTGGCTGAATTCTATGGCGCGGATCTCGCGCGTTTTCCCGTCGGCTACGTTAGCCAGTAGCCGGAGACGCCTTCGATTCTCAACGCGGCTACCAGGCCGGTTCGAGCGATCGTCTTTGTGTGAATTGCTGGCTCCTCAGCTCCGGACACGAATCCCGCGACCCTGCGTTGCAATTCATTTCCTCTCGCACGAGAACGCGAGAGGCGTAGTTCAACGCATTGGTCACGGGCAGCTCTCGCAGGGTAGTTCATAATCGAGCCTGATTTTCGGGCGAACTTGCCGATATGAGGGGCCAGCGCCGCCGCCTCCAAAATGATCCGTCGTCCCCGTTGCGACAGGACCAAAATTAAATATCAAATAGTAAGTCCCGGGTGTCATCTTTACATCGAATCGCTCCGCGATGGTATCGCCGGAGCGATAGATGAGATCAGCGTCCCTGGACTCGTTGGGCACGACTGTTAACGAGATAAATCTCTGCCAATTCTGCATCCCCTCCGCGGAAACGACGCGTTCCCCGAAAGCGTTGACATGTTCTCCACATGTAAGTATGCTCAACGCATGCCTGTCATGGTTCAGATCCGCAATGTACCTTCCGACTTGCATCGCGAGCTCAAAGCGCGTGCGGCGCTGGAAGGCATGTCCCTCTCCGACTACCTGCTCCGCGAGCTGCGCCAAGCCCTGGACCGCCCTACTCTTGACGAAATGCGCAAACGTCTTTCGCGGCGCGAGCCCGTGCAGCCCCATCCCGCCCCGGCAGCAGCAGTGCGCGCCGAGAGGAAGAGCCGCTGATCGTTGTTGACGCTTCCGCGATTCTTGAGGTTCTCCTGCAGACGCCTGCAGCTCGGCCTGTAAACCGCGTCATTTTCGCCGCCAATCAGACGCTGCATGCTCCCCATCTCATTGACCTGGAAATCGCCCAGGTTCTCCGCCGCTACGTGCGCTCCGCCATCGTCTCCGCTGAACGGGGCGCCGCGGCTCTCTCCGATTTCCTCGATTTCCCGCTCACTCGCTATCCACATTTCGTTCTGCTCAACCGCATCTGGCAAATGCGCCACAATCTGACGGCATACGACGCCGCTTATCTGGCACTTGCTGAAGCGCTGCATGCCCCGCTCGTCACGCGAGACCGTGCGCTGGCAAGAACGGGAAGCCGAGCGCGTGTCGAAGTGATATAGAGCGAATGCGAGCGACCGGGATCGAAGGGCCGGTGCTCTTTCCTTTGACTTTGCTGAGCCGTTGACTTTGTAGCGGCCGCCTGCTTTTCAGGCGGGCGATTTTGATTTTGCTGGTAGGGGCGCTGCTTGCTGCGCCCCAGCTTGCCCGGGCGTCAACATTTTCGAGGACCGCCGTTGAAGTTGCATTTGGTTTTGTAGCGGCCGGTTCGGTTTTATCGAACCGGGCAGCCGTTGACGTCGGTTTTGAATTTGTAAATCGCGTCGCAACGCGATTCATCCCGAGATCCTGCCCGCCGCAGGAGCGCCCGCAGCGCGGGGTCGAAGGGTGGCGCCGATTCGGTTTTCGTGGCATGGCCTTCAGGCTGTGCGGCGCGATTTTAGCCACAGGAGCATCGCCGTTGGCGTCGCCCTTGAATTTGTGAATTGCGCCACAGCGCAATTCATCCTGAGATCCCGCGCAGCGGGATCTCAGGGTAGCGGCCGTCCCGCGAAGCGGGACGGGCGCAGTTGCCGTTGTCTTTGCAGCGCGATTCATCCCGCGCGACGGCTCGCACGGCGCTGCATCTAAACCCGGACCCTTCAAAAAGAAGCTGTGAAAAAACCTATTTGCCTTGTATTTCGCACATTTTTTGGACAAGGAAAATGTCTAGCGAAGTCCGAATAATCGCTCACCGAGCTTCTAATTGAGGAAAGTTTTCGAAGCCATCTT
>Ga0182024_10021031_pt1 | contig 11878 bp, 14 predicted proteins | sample P32metaG_FD_120480 | JGI IMG/M metagenome (GOLD analysis project Ga0182024, IMG submission 120480) | Permafrost microbial communities from Stordalen Mire, Sweden - P3-2 metaG (Illumina Assembly) | ecosystem: Environmental > Terrestrial > Soil > Wetlands > Permafrost | place: Sweden: Stordalen... | reverse complement strand
ATCAGCACATCGATGCCCCAGCCGTCCATATCCAGATGCGAGGTGCCGAGCCCGGTGATGGCGTCCACGATCAGCAGCGCCTCGGAGCGCGTCTCCTTCAGCAGCTTCGCCACCGCTGGCACGCAGTGGCGCACGCCGGTCGAGGTCTCGGTCGCCTGCACAAAGACGGCGCGGGTTTCAAGTTGGAGCGCCGCCTTCACTTGGTCCAGCGCGAAGGTCTGGCCGTAAGGCGCGGAGACCACATCGACCTCGCAGCCGAAGGCCCTGGCCAGCGCCGACCAGCGCTCGCCGAACTTGCCGGCCGTAAGCACCAGCACGCGGTCTCCCGGCGAGGTCAGGTTGGAGACCGAGGCCTCCATCGCCCCGGTGCCGGAGCTGGCCAGCAGGATGACGTCGTTCTTGGTGCCGACGAACTCCTTAAGCTGCGCAAGCACGCGGGTGTACAGCGCGCGGAACTCGGCGGTGCGGTGATGGATATCGGCCGCGGCCATCGCGAACTGGGCGGCAGGGAGCAGCGGAGTGGGGCCCGGAGTAAACAGGCGAGTCTTACGGATCATGGCTTTATTGTATCGAGCCTTGGTGGCGCCGGCGTATCCGCACGATTAAGCCCCAAAATGGCCTTTGGTTATGAACTATTTCGCCAGTTCGGCCTTCACCAGCTCCGAGACCAGCTTGCCATCCGCCCTCATGCCGCTGGCCAGAATGCGCTGCTGCACCAGCTTCATTGCGGCGCCCATGTCGCGCGGACCGGGCTTCTGGCCGGTGGATTCCGCGAGGTGGGCGATCGCCCCCTGCACAATCTCGCGCACCTGCTCCTCCCCCGCCGCCTGCGGCATGTAGGTTTCGAGCATCCCGATCTCGGCCTGCTCCTTCGCCGCCAGCTCAGGCCGGTCGCCCTTGGTAAAGCTCTCCACCGACTCCCGCCGCTGCTTCAGCAGAGTGGCCAGCACCTGGGTCTCTTCGGCATCGGTCAGCGGCTCGCGCTTGTCGATCTCCTTGGAGCGCAGCGCGGACTTCACCATCCGCAGGGTTGTGAGGCGATGCTCCTCTTTGGCCTTCATCGCGGAGATGATGTCCGCGTCGATCTTTTCGCTGATCTTCATGGTCGTCCTTGGCTGCACGGACGATTATAGAGAGCTATCTCCGGCGGCGCGCGAGGCGGTTTCCGATAGCCACGCGCACACGATAAGATACGGACGTGAACCTTACACGACTTATGACCATGCATCGTCTGCTTGTTGCCGTCGCCGGAATTGCCATTGCGCTGCCCGGCGTGGCGTTGCCCGCGAACGCCCAGAGGACCGTTGGGCAGCCCCAGGACACGCCGTTCAAAGACACCTCGATGATCAAGCCGCCCCCAGGGCAAAAGATCGCGATCTACGAGTTCGAGGACCTGGAGTGTCCGGCGTGCGCCCTGATGCACCCGATTGTGGTGCAGGCGATTCAGCACTACAAGATCGCATTTGTGCGCAGGGACTTCCCGCTTCCCATGCACATCTGGAGCACCGATGCGGCCATCTGGGCGCGCTACCTCCAGGACAAGGTATCGCCCGCCGTGGCGGCCGACTACCGCACCGCCGTCTTCGCCTCTCAGGCCGGCATCGGCAGCAAGGACGACATGCTGGCCTTTACCCGGCGCTTCTTCCAACAGCATGGGCTACAGATGCCGTTTGTGGTCGACCCCGCCGGCGAACTGCGCAAGGAGGTCTTCGCGGACAGGGCGGTGGGCGAAAAGTTGGGCGTGTCGCAGACCCCGACGCTCTTCGTCTGCACTCCGCGCGAGTGGGTGCTGGTCACTGACCGGAACCAGCTCTTCCAAACGATCGATTCGGTCGAATCGGGCCACTAGGACGGCCGAACCAGAGGGGAAGCAACGCTTTGAAGCGACTCGGAATCCTGCTCTCCGGCCGCGGTTCGAACTTCATCGCCATCGCGACCGCGATCCGCGAGGCCCGATTGCTAGGCGCGGAGATTGCCGTGGTCCTCTCTAACCGCGCGGACGCGCCGGGCTTGAAGATGGCCCAGCAGATGGGACTCGCTGCATTTGCCGTCCCCTCCGCCGGACGCAATCGCGCCGAACACGATGCCGAAATGATCGCGCGCCTGCACCAGCATCGCGTGGACCTGGTCTGTCTCGCCGGCTATATGCGCATCCTCACCCCGGAGTTTGTGCGCGCATTTCCCAACCGCATCCTCAACGTCCATCCGTCGCTTCTGCCGGCCTTTCCCGGCCTGGACGCCCAGTCGCAGGCCCTGGAGTTCGGCGCCAAGGTGGCGGGATGCACCGTGCACTTCGTCGATGAGGCGGTCGATCACGGAGCGGTGATCGTGCAACGGCCCGTGCCGGTGCTCGATCAAGACACGGCAGAGAGCTTGGCGGCACGCATACTGGAGCAGGAGCATATCGCCTACCCCGAGGCGATCGCGCGGGTCGTCAGCGGCGATTTCTGCCTGTCGGGCCGCCGATACGTGCGTATCGGCGCCCAGGTGCAAGTCCGAGGCGCCGCGATCACCTGACCGGGTGCGCGGGATGTAGAAGACCGTTGATCGACCCGATGAATCCGAAAGCCTGCAGTAACCAGACCACCACCCCGATGATCACGATGATCCGGATGATCTGCTTGATGGTGCGGTCCATGGGGATCAGGTCGATCAGGTACAGCACCAGGCCGATGACCACGAGTGTGACGATAATGCTGATGAGTCCGGGCGTAAGCATGTCCTTCTCCTGCATCCTTTGGATGCGAGAAAGGCCAGCGTTCTCTCAGGCTTGCAGGAAAAGTTTTCCGTGGAAACGCGCAGCAAGAGCCGGATTGCTCAGATCTCCAGAATCACCGGCATGATCAGCGGGCGGCGGCTCATGGTCTTCTGGATGTAACGCTTCAGGTCGTTGCGGATCTTCTCCTTGATCACGCCGTAGTCCGCCTTCTCCTCGTCGCTGGAGAGCTCCAGCGTGCGCTGGACCACTACGCGCGACTCCTGGATCACGGTGGGATCATCGACCGCAAACCCGCGCATCACAATCTCCGGCGCGTTCTCCACCTTGCCCGTCCGCTTATTGATGGTGATGATGGGCAGCACAATGCCGCCCTCGGAGATGTGCTGGCGGTCGCGGATCACGATGTCCTCTACCACATCGATCGACCCGCCGGCGTCGATGCAGACGCGGCCCACGGTAATCTTGCCGCTCTTCACCGCACTGTTCTTGTCAAGGTCGAGGATGTCGCCGTCCTCCATCAGAATCACCTTCTCCACAATGCCCATGCCGCCGGCGAGCTCGGCGTGCCGCTTAAGATGGCGGTAGTCGCCGTGGATGGGCACGAAGAACTTCGGCTGCAGCAGGTTGATCATCAGACGCAGCTCCTCCTGCGAGCCGTGTCCGCTCACATGGATGAGCCCCTGCGTCCCATCGTCGTGGATCACCTTGGCATCGCGCCGCTCCAGGTGGTCGATCATGCGGTAGATCGACTTCTCGTTGCCCGGGATCACGCGCGAGCTGAGTACGACGGTATCGCCCGCTTCGATGTGCGCGAACTTATGGTTGTTCACCGCAGCGCGCGAGAGCGCCGACATCGGCTCCCCCTGAGTGCCGGAGATCATGATCAGGACCTTGTTGGCGGTCATCTCGCGTATCTGTCCGGGGTTGATGACCAAGCCGGCCGGCAGGTCGAGATAGCCTAGGTCCTGCGCAATCTCCGTCGAGTTGTCGATCGAACGCCCCACCATCGCGACCTTGCGGCCGTGCGCCGCGGCCAGCTCCATCGCGATGCGGATGCGATGGATGGACGAGGAGAAGCAACTGAAGAAGAGCTTTTTCTTGGCCTGCGAGAAGATCTCGTCCAGCCGCGGCCGCACCGCTCGCTCGCTCGGCGTATATCCCGGCCGGTCGACGTTGGTCGAGTCCTGCAGCAGGCACAGCACGCCCTGCTTGCCCAGCTCCGCAAAGGCGTGCAAGTCGAACGGCTTCCCATCCGGCGATGAGAGGTCGATCTTGAAGTCGCCGGTGTGCAGCACCACTCCGACCGGCGTATGGATCGCAAGCGAGACGCAGTCCACCAGCGAATGCGTCACCCGGATGGGCATGATGGAGAATGGCCCCAGCGTGAACCGCCGCCCGGGCAGCATCTCGATCAGCTCCGCATCGTCCAGCAGGCGATGCTCTTCGAGTTTGCCCTCAACGTAGGCGAGGGTGAACTCCGTGCCATACACCGGCACGTTCAGCTCGGAGAGGATCCAGGGCAACCCGCCGATGTGGTCCTCGTGCCCATGCGTCAGGACGATTGCGCGGACCTTCTCGCGGTTCTCTGTCAGGTAGCTGATATCGGGGACGACGATGTCGACGCCAAGCAACTCTTCTTCGGGAAACATCAGGCCGGCGTCGATGACGATGATGTCATCCTGCCAGCGGAGGGCCATGCAGTTCATGCCGAACTCACCAAGGCCCCCGAGGGGGATCATGCGTAATTTGTCTTGAGCCATTCAGACCCGATTCTACACCCCTAACGTCGGCGGCCAGACGCAACGCGCTACGTGCAGAGGCATGTGCTACATCGGATGCTACAAATGCCCCACGCACATGGAAGGCCTTTTGTAGATTGAAAGGCTGATTCTGAAATGGTCCTATGTCTCGGCTTTGTGAAGGGCCTCGTGCACCAGCATCTTGATATAGGTTTGATACTTCAATCCGCGTTTGCTCGCCTGCTCGCGGGCGATGGCGATGTCGCCGGGGTCGAGGCGGATGGTGGTTGTGGGAATGCCGCCAATGCGCGCCGCGGTGCCACGACCGAGACGCCCTTCAGCAGCGGCCTGCTTGAAGTCCTCAAGCAGCTCGTCCTGATGGTCGAACCACCACTTCGCCTCTTCGGCCTCGGATTTGAAATCAGGAAGAACTCGCTTCTCCATCGTCGTTGCGTTCCTTCTGCGCAAGATAAAACGCCCGGTACGCGTGGTTGGCGGGAAACGCCGTCACCACCCGAGTCTTTTCTCCGCGAAGCGTGGTAATCACGACCAGAAGGCGACCGGAGAGAGTCGTCCCGACCTGCATCAAACGTTCCTCGCCGTTGCGGGCTTGTTGGCCGATATCCAGAGGCGATTGGAGACCACCTCTTCGGCTTCACCGACCGAAACGTCGTGTACCGCGATATGGGCGATGTTTGCTTCGTCCCAATCAAACATTGTGTTCCTTCCAGTTCAGGGCGAGTAGACGCATCGTCAAGAATGCGAATGGGTGCTTCTTCCCGAGGTAACTGAAAAGGAAAACAACGCTTCAAATGTTACGCCTCTAATTGTAGCCGCAACGTAGCTACAATGCAAGTCATCTCAACAGATCCTCAAGGGTCGTCGACAGATCAGTCTTCTCATCGCGATACTTCACGATCACTGGCGTATAGACGCTCAGCCCCATCTCCTTCCCATAGCCCGCAGTCACCGCACGCGAGCCCGGGACAACGACCGCGCCCTCCGGGATCACGAGCGGCATCTCCGCCGTCGCCTTCAGGATCGCTCCGTTCACCACGTCGTACACCGGCGTGCCCCGCGTCAGGATGGTCCCCGCCGCCAGCACCGCGCGCCGCCGCACGATCGTTCCCTCGTAGACTCCTGTATTCCCGCCCGCCAGCACATCGTCCTCGACAATCACCGGCGAAGCATTCACCGGCTCCAGCACGCCGCCGATCTGCGCCGCCGCCGAGAGATGCACCCGCCTGCCGATCTGTGCGCACGACCCCACCAGCGCATGGGAGTCCACCATCGTGCCCTCATCCACATACGCGCCCGCATTGATGTAGGCCGGCGGCATCATCACCACGCCGCGAGCGACGTAGGCTCCCGACCGCACTGAACTGCCGCCAGGCACAATGCGCACGCCATCCTCCGGCGTGAACCTGCGCGCAGGATAGGTCTTCTTATCGACGAACGAGAGCGTGTTGCCGCAGCTCATGTCCTCCAGCGCGCCGATGCGGAACCCGAGCAGAATGCCCCGCTTCACCCACGCATTCACCCGCCATCCCGTCGCCGCCGCCGCGTCCGGCTCGGCCGCGCGCAGCGTGCCTGCCTCGAGTGCCCCGCGCAGTTCCAGAAACGCCTCGAGCGCGCCGTCGTCGCAGACAGCCTCAGCTCCCGCGGCAAAGTACCGCTCAATCCGTCCCTGCAGGTGCTCGACATCCAGGCTTTCCGTTGTCATGGTCTGCCTTCGATTGTAGGACAGAGGCGGGCGTGCACACCTACTTCGGCGCCGGAGGCACCTTCTTGCCGGCCTTGCGCGCCTCCGAGAGCCCGATAGCGATGGCCTGCTTCGGGTTGGTCACCTTTCCGCCGCTCCCGCTCTTCAGCTTGCCCTGATTCATCGCTTTCATCTCGCGCTCGACACTCTTGCCGGCAGCGGGACTGTACTTGCGCGTGGAGCTTTTCTTTGCGGCTTTCTTCGTTGCCATGGTGTCTCTCCCTCCAGATGCTTTGGAGCGCAAACCCGCGGAACAAGTTGCACCGGATCGTGTGCTGGAATGCCTCGCGGCTATGGGATTGGCTATTGCGAGCGCCGCCGCCTGCGAAGTACGAGGGTCACGATCAGACATAGAGCCCCGACCCGCAGCAGCAATATCCATCTGGAGCGCATCTCGCGCCGCGGCCCTTGCGCCCTGGCCCTGTCCTGCCAGGCGGAGTAAACGGCCTGGAGGTCTGGCGCGAGGCCGGGGATCTCGATGGCCGCCAGGTCCGTGCTGGGCAGGGAGCCGAAGACGCGTTCCAACTGCGGCGGCTCGTCTGAGCGGTCCTTCGGGATGGCAGCGAGCAGTGTGTTGACCTCCGCATCGCGCGGGTCGCGGAAGAGCGCCATGTCCGCTGTGTTGGGGAAGAGGGTCGTCGCGCCGGTCATCTTTTTCTCGATCGCTGCGACTCCGTCCTGGCAGACGCCCAGCGCGTAGTACCCGCCGAAGGGCAGCTCCGGATGGTTCTGATGGGCATGCGCATAGGCCTGCACCAGCAGACCGGTGAGTCGCGTGACCTCGACCGCCTCCACGCCGCGATACTCGTGAGCGTGCCGCCCCATCACCCAGGCCTGGTCCAGTTGGTCCATCGTGCGGAACTCAGCCCTGCCGTCGATGCCGAAGTAGAAGGCGACATCGGCGTTGACCTTCGGGCCACGGATAAACCACTCGTACTCCGCGTGCGCCACCGGAACCAACAACTGCCGGTTCGTGCCGGGAATCGACGCCTGAGTGTTCACCCAGAAAGGCATCATCACGTCCATGCCCTCGTAGTGCAGGTGGCCGAAGTTGGCGAAGTAGCGCGCGTCGACGACCGTGACCTCATGCCCCGTGCCAATCAACGCGCGCACCAGATCTTCCGGGGTGCGGACCTCGCGTCCGCCGAGCACAGCAGTCGCGGGCGCCGCGCCGTCCAGACGATTAACAACGAGCCGGTTCAGCACATCCGCCATCCGCTGGCTCTCGCTGTGCATCGGCGCAACCTCCGGGTCGGGGCCATCGCCGCGCACGACGCCGTCGCCCAGCGGGCCCACCAAGCCATCGAGCGAGAAGCCCGGAAGCGTCGAGGGTTGGTCGAGGTCGATGCGCTGCGAGTGCGAGAGCGCGTAGGGCCCAAGATCGATGTAGGCAGCGACAGGCCGTTTCGTTTGGCTGACAGCCGCCGCCTCAGTCTCGCGGGCAGCATCGCCGGCTAGATCGGCAGCAGGATCGATGTCGCGCATCTTCCATCCCGGAAATCGGTCGAGGCCTTGCCAGTCCTGGCCAAGGATGGCGGTGCGCAGTGCGTCGAGCAGTTTGGGCGAGAGAATCGCAGCGCCGGTCTTCGACTGTTTGCCCAGCGCGGCGATGAAGGTGTCATCGAAGCCTGGCTGCGCCGAGAGGTCGCTCAGCATGGTGGAGAGCAGGACCGTGTTGGGCGGCAAGGGCGAAGCTTGATGTACCTGGCTTGCCGATGGAAGCTGCATGCTATTACACCCGGACGCAGCGAAGGTGCTGGCCAGCAATACTCCGCGATGGAGTCTTAGCCGGCGAAGAGAAGGCTTGCGCACGGGATTCGTTAGACGCCGTCCAGCTTGCGCGTGATCAGCTCGTTGAGCAGCGCGGGGTTGGCCTGTCCCTTGGACAGCCGCATGACGTTGCCGACGAAAAATGCCGCGACCGTTTTCTTGCCGCCGCGATACTGCTCCACCTGCTTCGGGTTCGCCGCAATCACCTCGTCGATCATCGCCTCCAGCACAGCCGTGTCCGAGATCTGCTTCGGCTTGTCGCGCTCGTAAACCTCCGGGAAGTCCTTGCCCTCTGCGAAGCTTGTGTCGAGCAGCTGCTTCAGCATCTTGCTGGAGAGCTCGCCCGACTCGGCCAGGTCCGCCGCCATCACAATCCCCGCCAGCGACACCGGCGATTGTTCCAACTCAAGCCCGGCCGCGTTCAGCCTTCCGGTCAGCTCGCTCGTGATCAGCGAAACCACCCGCTTCGGACTCTTCGCCGCCTTCGCCGCCGCCTCAAACCGGTCCGCAAACGCACGCGTCGCAGTCAGCGTCATCGCATCCTGCTGGTTGATGTCGTACTCGGCGATCATGCGCGCCCGCCGCGCCTCCGGCAGTTCCGGCAGCGCCGTAAGAATTTCGTTGCGCCACGCCTCGCCAACGACCAGCGGCGGCAGGTCGGGTTCAGGGAAGTAGCGATAGTCGTGCGCCTGCTCCTTCGACCGCATGGAGTAGGTGCGGCCCTCGGCGTTGTTCCACAGCCGCGACTCCTGCACCACACGCGCTCCACTCTCCAACACCTCAATCTGCCGCTCAATCTCGTACTCCAGCGCCGCGCGGATGTAGCGAAAACTGTTCACGTTCTTGACTTCGGCCTTAGTCCCAAATCGCTCGGCACCCTTCAGCATCACGCTCACGTTGGCGTCGCAGCGCAGGCTGCCCTCTTCCATATTGCAGTCGCTCACGCCGGTGTAGAGCAGGATCTCCTTCAGCCGCGTGAGGTACTCGAAGGCCTCATCCGGCGTGCGGATGTCCGGCTCGCTCACGATCTCCACCAGAGGCGTGCCGCAGCGGTTCAGGTCGATGTAGGTGCGCGAGACCGAGTCGGCAAAGCCGTCATGCAAGCTCTTGCCCGCGTCCTCCTCCACGTGCAGCCGCGTCACGCCGATCCGCTTCGTCGCACCCGTCGCGTCCGGAATCTCAATCCAGCCATGCTCCGCCAGCGGCCTGTCGAACTGCGAGATCTGATATCCCTTCGGCGAATCGGGATAGAAGTAATTCTTGCGAGAGAAGATGCTCGTCTCGCGAATCTCGCAGTGAATCGCCTTCGCCGCCAGCACCGCCAGCTCCACCGCCCGGCGGTTCAGCACCGGCAGCGCCCCCGGCAGGCCGAGGCACGTCGGACAGACATGCGTATTCGGCTCGCCACCGTAGCGGTTCACGCACCCGCAGAAGGCCTTGGTCTCCGTCAGCAGCTGAACGTGGACCTCAAGCCCGATCACCGGCTGATATTTCGCGAGAATCTCCGGCGCAACCGCCGTCATGGTCGACATTTCGTAATAATCTTATCAGCGGAAGAAATACGCGACCGTATCCGACTTGACGGAGCGCAAATGTCACGGTTACATCTGGGGTATGAGGAGTCGGGTTCTAAGCTGGTGATCACTACAAACCTGTTGATGAGTAACTTTGTCCAAAATGGTCAAAGAATGGTGTTTCAAGATAGGGAGAGAGACGAGTACCGCAACAAGGAATACATAGAGTGTGATCTGAGAGTTTCAACCGATCTCGCCACGAACGAAATAATTGGAGAATCCCTCACCATATCCGACTTCATTGTCATAAATCCGGATCAATTGGAACTCTCCATACATAATGGAATGCTCAAATTGTCAGTACCAATAAGTACATTGATCGCGAAGCGCTCTCTTGAGCTCGACGAGTCCGCCTTGTCTCGAAGTGGATTGCAAGACAGGAGCCGCTCCCTAAGTGAGCAACTTCACGCCCTTATAGGCGAAGGCAATGCTCCAATTGCATCCCGAAGCGGCCCCCAAATGAAGTTTTGTATTAGCGCCAAGATCATGTACGAAGGCAAGGGTCTAATGGACGTGAGTGATAGCCGTCAAGAGTTCGAAAATCCTCTTGTGGTTTCGGGCGGCCTTCCGGAAACAAATAGACGAAAGTTTTGAATAGACGCAAAAAGTTGGCCTCTCAACTGGAGGAGGCTCCTAGATCTGCGTGCCGGGAGCCGCCTCCGCGATCTCTGGCTCCGCTTCCAGGGCCGCCCCTACAGCGTCCTCCGCAAACGTCTGCGCGTCGACGAAGCGGTATCCGACATACGCATCGGTGAAGAGATATTTCGGCTCGGATGGATTGTCGCAGATCTTCTTGCGCAGTTGGCGAACAAAAGTCCTCAGATACTCAACCTCCTCGCGACAGTCCGCGCCCCACACCGCGGTCAGCAGCTTGGCGTAGGTCACGACCCGGCCGGCGTGGGTCATGAGGTAGTGCAGAATATCGAACTCCTTGCGCGTCAGGCGGACCGGCTGGCCGTTCTTGGTAACGGTCCGCTGCACCGGCGAGAGGCACAGTTCGCCAATCACGATAGGCGCGTCTTCTGCGCGCGCCGGCGCGTTCATGCGGCGGACCGTGGAGCGAATGCGCGCGATCAGCTCGCGCATGCCGAACGGCTTGGTCACGTAGTCGTCCGCGCCCAGCTCCAGCGCCTCCACCTTCTCTTCCTCGCCATCGCGCACCGTCACCATGATGATCGGCAGTCTCGGCGCAAACACGCGGATGCGGCGCAGGGTCTCAATCCCCCCGATCCCCGGCATATTGATATCGAGCAGGACAATGTCGAAGGTCGCGGCACGAAGTTGCTGCAGCGCTTCCTCGCCGCGCGAGGCTTCCACCACATGGAAGCCGAGATCCAGCAGCGGAGGCCGCAAGGCGCGGCGGATAGGCGACTCATCGTCGACCAGAAGAATGCGAATGCCGTCCTGGCTCATATCGAGCACCTCCGCAATCCCTCGGTCGGGATCGAAGCAAAAAATGTTGTCCCCGCGGCCGGCTCACTGGTGACCCACACATGGCCGCCATGGATCTGCGCCGCCCGCTTGGCCACCGCCAGGCCGATGCCGGTGCCGGGAGCGCCGTGCGATGCGCTTGCGGAGCGGAAGTAGCGGTCGAAGATACGCTCCCGGTCGGCGCGTGGGATCACTGGGCCTTGGCTGTGCACCGAGAAGATCATCTCGGAGACGTCATTGGTTATTCCAATCGAGATGGTGCTCCCGAAGATCGAATACTTGCACGCATTGTCGATATATTGTGTCAGAAGCATCGCCATCAACTGGCGGTCGCAGATCAGCACGAGATCGTCCTCCGGAATATCGATCGAGACGCTCATGTTGGCGAGCCGGTCGCGAAGCCCGGCCAGCACTTCGTTCACCAGCGGGCCTACACCCACCGGCGACGCATTCACAGCGATCTCGCCCGCATCCAGCCTTGCCGTGGTCAGCAACCGCGTCGTCAGGTCGTTCAGCGCGCCCGCCTGCTCACTGATCAGGCCCACCAGCTCGGCCTGCGCCGCGGAGAGCCGGCCCATCTCTCCCAGGCCGGTGCTGGCCGCGCGGATTGCGGTCAGCGGCGTCTTGTAGGCGTGGGCCAGACTGTCCAGCACCGTCGCGCGCAACTGTTCCGCGCGGCGTTCAGCTTCAATGTGGCTCTCGTTGGCGAAGGCGCGATAGCGATCGAAGGTGATAGCGATCAGCGAGGCGATGGCGTCGTTGGTCAGCGGCCCCGTGTCCCCGCGCACCACCATGCTGCCGATCGGGACCGTCCCCAGGCGCAGCACGCGGCGGCCGATGCCGGTCTCGGGATCGTCGTCGGAGGTCTCGAAGTAGTAGACGT
>Ga0182024_10021030_pt1 | contig 11878 bp, 8 predicted proteins | sample P32metaG_FD_120480 | JGI IMG/M metagenome (GOLD analysis project Ga0182024, IMG submission 120480) | Permafrost microbial communities from Stordalen Mire, Sweden - P3-2 metaG (Illumina Assembly) | ecosystem: Environmental > Terrestrial > Soil > Wetlands > Permafrost | place: Sweden: Stordalen... | reverse complement strand
CAGTGCGCGCCTCAAAGAACTTGCCTGCTTAAATCGTGTCTCCTTCCACCGTGACTTCTGGGCAGTTCGCGATATAACTTTTGAGATTTACTCGGGCGAGACGTTCTGCATCGTAGGCGAGAATGGCTCCGGCAAAAGTACGCTGCTGCAAATGGTGGCGGGGATTCTACACCCAACCAGCGGGGAGATCTCGGTGCGTGGACGCGTCGCCGCCCTGCTCGAACTCGGCTCCGGATTCAACCCCGAGTTCAGCGGCCGCGATAACGTTTTCGTCAACGCCGCTATCCTTGGCCTCTCACGCAAGGAAATCGCCGCCAAGTTTGAACAGATTGAGGCCTTCGCCGAGATTGGCGACTTCATCGATCAGCCGGTGAAGACCTATTCAAGCGGCATGGCGGTTCGCCTCGCGTTCTCGGTTGCGATTCACGTCGATCCGGAAATCCTGCTGGTAGACGAAGCGCTAGCAGTCGGCGACATTTACTTCCACCAGCGGTGCATGCGCAAAGTCAACGAGCTCCGCGAAAAGGGCGTGACCATTTTGTTTGTTACGCATTCCGCTGGAGAGGTCAAATCTATTGGAGACCGCGCTCTTTGGCTGGATGGTGGGCGGATGCGCGAACTCGGAAGCACGGAACATGTGGTGAACCGGTATCTGGCGGCGATGTTCGAAAAAGACAGCGCCTACCTCACCACTCTGCATAACAAGGCGCAACGCATTGCGCGCGGCCCGGTGAAGGCGCCGGAAGTGGTCGAGACCATTCCTAACATCGACCATCGTTTTGGGGACAGCCGCGCGGAGATCATCGGTATCGCCGTCCTCGATCTTGCCGGCCATCCCATCCATCTTCTGGAACCCCTCACCGCGATCGTGGTCCGGATCAGCATCCGTGCATCTGAGGATATTACACTGCCGATAGTGGGATTCATCATGCGCAACCACATGGGTCTCGATTTTGCCGGCACCAACACGGCGCGCGAAGGCTTCGAGCTTCCGCCCATGGCCGCCGGCGATATCTTTACAGTCGACTTCCATCTCCAGCTTCCCGAGCTTTATCCATCGTCATTTTCTTTCTCGCCCGCCATTGCCGACGGCACTCTGCGCTCCTACACAACTTGCGATTGGATCGACAACGCCATTGTCCTGCAAATGAGCCCCGCCGAAGGCGAGATCTACGGGCATCTGCACCTGCCTTGCCGCGTAGAATTGAACCGATGCCTGTCAAAGCCTGCGCCCGTCGAATCTGTTCAGGCGCTGAGCCACGCGGAGCCGAAAGTTGGTTGAGTTCACCGGCGAGCGCGTCATTCCCGGACAAGTGAATGACGATCTGTGGAGCGAGCATGTAGCGCGCTATGCCTTCGCCAGCCGTTTTGCGGAGGGAAAGCGGGTGCTGGATGCGGGCTGCGGCGCTGGATACGGCGCGGCCGAGTTGGCACAGTCCGCCCTCCAAGTCACCGGACTCGACATTGCCCCCGATGCGGTGGAATATGCCCGCGTTACGTACCCGCTCCCGAACTTGCTTTTTCTGGTGTCCTCTTGCATTGCCACTCCTTTTCGGCCGAACAGCTTCGAATTGGTTGTCGCGTTTGAAGTAATCGAACACTTGCAGGATTACCGCGCATTCTTGAACGAGTGCGCTCGTGTGGTTACACCACAGGGCCTTTTCATCGTCTCATCGCCTAACAAAAGCTACTATGCGGAATCCCGCGCCAAAACAGGCCCCAATCCTTTCCACGAACACGAATTCGAAGCCGATGAATTCGTAAGCGAGCTGAGCCGCGTTTTCTCGAACGTTCGATTGCTGCTCGAAAATCGCGTCGAGTCCTTCGCGTTTCATCCGCCCAGGACCTTCTGGCCTGCCGGCGTTCGAATCGATGGCGGCGGCGGCACTGCCGCGGAGGCGAACTTCCTGATCGGCCTGTGCTCCTTCGGCCGCCTTCCCGATCCACAGTCGTTCGTCTACGTTCCGAAAGCCGCCAATCTACTGCGGGAGCGCGAACAGCATGTCCAGCTTCTGGAGCAGCAGCTTGCCCGCACGAAGAAGTGGCTGGCCGAAGCGCAAGCCGAACGTGATGCCTTGCTCGACCTCTATCGCAAGCAGACGGATGAGCTTCTGGATCGAACCCGATGGGCCGAAAAACTCGGCGCGGAACTGGATGCACTGGGCGAGGTGCTAACCAACGAACGCAAAGCTGCTGAGGCCCTGGTTCGCGACTACGAAGCCCGGGTGGCGCATCTCGAAGGCGAAAACCTCGTCAAGACCGAATGGGCTCTCGCTACCGAAACAAGTCTCGAAGAAAAACGCGGTGAGCTGGCGGAGTGCTTGCGTTTGCTCGAAGCCGCGGAAACCACCGTCGTGGAGCGGACGCTTTGGGCTCAACGTGCGGAAAAGTTGCGCGCGGATCTGGCGGCCCAATTGGATCTCATCCGCCAGTCGCGCTGGGTGAGGCTGGGCCGAAAGTTCGGGCTCGGCCCGAATCTGTGAGAACGCTCCTAACCATCCTCTGGCGGCTGATCAAATTTCTTCCGCTGTTGCTGCTCTCTCCTTTTCTGATGCTCGCGGCTATCATCGCCGTCAGCGCCACTGATCTGCTCACCAGTTTCCGAAAAAGAAATCGCTTGCCTTCGGATGTTCCTTGCTCGAATAGCTCAGCCTCGGTGGTGATCCCCAACTGGAATGGCCGCGATCTGCTGGAGCGGTATCTTCCTTCAATCATCGAAGCGCTGAGCGGCCATCCGGACAACGAAATCATCGTCGTTGACAATGGATCGACGGACGGCAGCGCCAGCATGGTCGCCGAACGCTTTCCATCCATACGCGTACTGGCGCTCGATAAGAACCTCGGATTCGGCGGCGGTTCCAATGCCGGCTTTCGTGCGGCTACGAACGACATCGTCGTCTTGCTCAATAGCGACATGCGCGTCGAGGCGGATTTCCTCGCTCCACTCCTCGCCGGATTCACCGACGAACAAGTCTTCGCCGTGGCGTGCCAGATTTTTTTCAGCGACCCGAACAAGCTCCGCGAAGAGACGGGGCTGACACAGGGTTGGTGGGAGAATGGCGGCCTTCGCGTGCGTCACCGCGCCGATCCGGCCATCACCGATCTGTATCCATGCTTCTACGGCGGAGGCGGCTCCTGCGCATTCGACCGCCGCAAATTTCTCGAACTCGGCGGCTTTGACGAAATCTTCCGTCCTTTTTATTTAGAAGACACCGACCTCGGGTACCTGGCGTGGAAGCGTGGCTGGAAAGTGCTCTATCAGCCACGCAGCGTCGTGTATCACGAACACCGCGGCACCATTGGGAAACGATTCTCCGAATCTCAGATCGATCTGGTGCTCAAGAAGAATTTCATCCTGTTCTGCTGGAAAAATATCCACGAATGGCCGCGTCTCGCCTCGCACTTCTTTTTTACTTTCGCCGGCGCTGTGCTGAGCGTTTTCTTTGGCGATTCGCCGGAACGCGCCAATCTGTGGGGCCTGTGGCGCGCCTTCCTCCAGTTACCCCAAGCGCTTCACGCTCGCACCCGCGCCCGTTCACTTGCAGTCGTCACCGACACCGAGGCGTTCTGCAGGCCGCTGGGCGGCTATTTCCGCGATCGATTCACAATCCTCGATCAGGAACCGGAGAATTTGAGCGTACTATTTGTCTCGCCTTATCCGATCTGCCCTCCAGTCCACGGCGGCGCGGTCTTTATGTATCAAACCGCGCGCGAGCTGATGCCGCTCTGTTCGTTGCACCTGGTGATCCTGCTCGATCACGACTGGGAGCAATGGGACCACGCTGAACTCGATCAGAAGGCGACATCAGTCGAGTACCTGGTTCGGATGGAAGGCAGGCCGAAGGAGTTTGGATCCGTTCTTCCTTACGCGGTGCGTGAGTTCGCAAACGCCGACCTCGCATGGCTCCTGCATCGCCAGATCTACACGCGCGCCGTGGACGTGGTGCAACTCGAATACACCGCGCTTGGCCAATATCATTGGGATTTTCACCGCATCGCCTGCCTGCTGTTCGAGCATGACATCTACTTTCAATCCATCGGCCGGGGTCTCGCCGGAACCCGTAGCCTGATCCGAAAAACTAAGGCCGCGTTTGAATATCTGCGCGCGCTCCGTTATGAGCTAAAGATCCTGCCGAAGTTCGATCGCGTTCAAGTTTGCAGTCCCGAGAACGGCGACTATCTTATATCGTTCCTTCCGGGCCTGGCGGGAAAGCTGGACGATAATCGCGCGGGCATCCAAACCGCGCGTTATGAATTCCAACCGGACGGCCGTGAACCACACACGATGCTTTTTCTCGGAAGCTTTCGGCATCTTCCCAATCTGGAAGCGCTCGACTGGTTCACGCGCAAGGTGCTGCCTCGCGTCTTTGAACGGTCGCCCGAAGCGCGCCTGGTTATTGTGGGCGCCGATCCTCCGCCGAAGCATTCCCTGCCCGATTTGGGCGAACGCATCGAACTGCGTGGATTTGTCGAAGACGTCCGCGAGCCGCTCTCCCGCTACGCTGTGTTCGTGTGCCCCATTCTCAGCGGCTCCGGAATGCGCGTCAAGCTTTTGGAGGCCTTTGCAGCCGGAATTCCTGTAGTCTCGACAAAGTTAGGAGCCGAAGGCCTCACCGATAAAGATGGCGAAGTTTGCTCATTGGCGGATTCACCCGACGAATTCGCGGAGAAAATCGCGCAGTTATTCACGGACACGGCGAAAGCCGCCCAGCTTGCCGGCCGCGCCCGCGAGCGTGTGGTGGCCACGCGCGATATGGCCGTCCTGACCAAAAGGTTGCTGGATAGCTACCGCACCGCACTTCGAGAAAAGGCACGGAACAGAACTACTTCGTTCCCGCCGCTTTCTTGAAATCGCCCGCCTTCACGATACTCACGCGACTCGGATCCAGATTCCGCCGGAAGGCCGCCGTCACGTCGTCCGGAGTTAGAGCCGTCACATGCTTCTCCAACTCTTCGTCCCACGCCATCTTCCGTAGGTCCAGGTCGCGCGATACCAGCGTCTGCGCCAGGGATGCGTCTTCGGCACGGCCAACCTGCCGGAATTGCAGCCATCCGCTGCGATCCGCATCCATTTCTTTTTGCGCGAAACCGTCCTTCAATACCTTGTCCAGTTCCTCTTTGAAGTCCACTTCCACTTTGGCAACGTTCTGAGGAGCGGCGATGGCGAACACCTGCAACTGGCCATCTTTATCGTCGGACTTGGCTGAAAAGCTGGAGCCGATCCCGTAGCTCAGCCCATCCTTCACGCGGATGCGTGAAGCCAGGCGCGAATTCAGAAAGCCGCCGCCGAACATGTAATTGCCGAACAGCACGGCTGGATAGTCGGCATCCTGGTCGCTCATTTGTACCCGCTCGCCCGCCAGGAAAACGGCGTTGGCCTTATCCGGAGTCTCTATGGCCTCGTTCACGGGCGCGATGCTCTGAAAGCCGGTCTTGACCTTTTCAAATTTCGCCGGGCTCTTCCAGGAGCCGAACAGATCGCTCGCGGCTTTCTTCACTTCAGCGGCGTCGAAATCGCCGACTACACCCAGGGCGCCGTTGGACGCCCCGTAGAACTTCTTGTAGAACGCGCGGGCGTCTTCCAGCTTCGCGGCTTTTAGTTCTTCGATCTCTTCGTCAATCGAGAGCGTCCCGCGCACGTCGCCCTTGGGGAAGGGATAAAGCGTTCGGTGGAGCTTGTTGAAAGCTACGACCTGCGGTTCGGCTCGACCGAACTCGTCGCCCGTGATCTGCTCCTTGCGGATCAGCTCGAATTCCGTCTCGGGAAACGCGGGTTCCTTGAGGATTTCTCCAGCCAGCCGCAGCACCGCCGGCAGATTCTCGCGCGTGGTCTCGATGGACACGTTGGCCCCCTGGGCGTCTCCTCCAATATTCAACCGAGCTTTCAATCTATCGATTTCGTCCTGAATTTGCTGCCGATTCCTGTGCTCTGTCCCGCGGATCAGAGCCTCGCCCGCCATCGACGCCACAGTGTCCTTGCCCTTTAGGCTATCCACGTCGCCGAAACGCAGCCGAATCACGGCATGGACGCTCGCGCCGCGCGTCTTCTTCGTCAGCAGCGATACCTTCATTCCGGATGGCAGCGTATAGCGCTCAGTCCGCGCATCAATGTTCTTCGGCGACGGATCGAAAGCCTCGCCGGCCTCCACGACTACTGCGCTCTTGTAATCCTTCACCTCGGCCGCTACATCGCTCTTGGCGGGAATCTCCGCGCGATCCGGTTTTGGATCCGGAATGAACTCGCCCATTGTCCGATTCGAGCTTTTGAGATATGCCGCGGCCACGCGTTGCACATCTTCCGGCTTTACCTTACTCAGCCGGTCGCGATTCAGGAACAGCAGGCGCCAGTCGCCCTTCGCGTTCCAATCGCTGATGAACAGACCGATACGCTCGGAGTCCCGCAGGTTCATATCCATGTTCTTAATCAGGCGCGTGCGGGCGCGATCCACTTCCTCTTTGCTCGGCGGCTCTTTCACCACGCCGTCTATGGTATCGAGCATGGCCGTTCGCGCTGCCTCCAGTGAGTCCGTTTTGTTTAAGATGGCGCCCAACATGAGGAGCCCGGGCTCGTTCAACTGGAGTTGGAAATCGAAAACCTCGGCCGCCTTCTTGTTAACCACTAGCGCCTTGTACAAGCGGCCGGAGGACTCTTCGCCGAGGATGCCACCCAGCACCTCTAAAGCCGGCGCGTCCGGGCTTCCGCCATCAGGAATGTGATAAGCGGCCAGGATCGCCTGGACATCACCTACCCGGCGGACCACCGTCAGGCGCTCGCCATCCTGCACCGGCTCCACTGTGTACGTCGGACTGAGCATGCGCGAGGGCCGCGGAATCTTGCCGAAATAATCGTTGACCAGCGCGACTACTTTGGACTCATCCACCTTGCCGGCCACCATCAGGACGGCGTTGTCGGGCTGATAATACTTGTGATAAAAGGCCTGCAGTTTGTCGATTGGCACGCGCTCCACGTCCGACTTATTGCCGATGACAGGACGGCCGTAGCTGTGCGCCAGAAAAGCGGCAGCCATGGTGTGCTGAAGCGTGACGTTGAAAGGATTGTTCTCACCCATCTCGAATTCATTGCGAACCACCGAGAATTCCTTGTCGAAATCCTCCTTCTTGATGAAGGAATTCAGCATGCGATCCGATTCCAGATCCAGCGCCCACTTCAGATTTTCGTCAGTGGCTGAAAATGTTTCGAAATAGTTGGTCCGATCCCACGAAGTAGTGCCGTTGGGCCGCGAGCCATGCTCGGTCAATTCCTGCGGAATATTCGTATGCTTGGTGCTGCCCTTGAAAACCATGTGCTCCAGCAAGTGGGCCATGCCGCCTTCGCCGGTCCCTTCGTGCCTCGAGCCGACGAGGTACGTGATATTCACGGTGATGTTGGGCTTCGAAGCATCCGGGAATACCAGCAGCCGCAGACCATTGTCGAACCGGTATTCGGTGATGCCTTCGACTGAGGTGACTTTGGTCTGGGCGAAGCAAAGCCAGGCAGACACAGAGACAAGTAGAGCGATACGGAAACGCATGGTGGGATCTCCCTTTCTCCAGAGTATATAACGTTTCAGCCAGCCTACCGGAACTACAAAATACAAATACAATTACAATTTGGCCCTCTTAAAACTCTTTGACCCCTCGCTGATTGGCCGGCGCGACATGATCGCTCTGGAATTCCAGGGAGCTGCGTACACGTTCGGCGATCTCGACGCACGTAGCAATCGCCTGGCACAGTTGTTCCTGGCGCGCGGGCTCAAGCCGGGAGATCGCGTGTGCGTTTATTTGGCCAACTGCGTAGAGATGATCGATCTTTATCTGGCCTCGGTCAAGCTGGGTTTGATTTTCGTCCCTATCAACATCCTCTATCGCGATCGCGAGATCACGCACATCCTCACGGACGCCGAGCCGGCTGTCTGCGTAGCGCAAGCCTCCGGCTTGCCTGGACAAGACGGAGTCTTGTCCTACTCGGACTTGACCAGAGAGGCGGCTGCTTTTCCGAACCAGCGTCCGGAGGTCTACCTCACCGGCGAAACGCCCGCGGGGATCATCTACACGTCTGGGACCACCGGCACGTCCAAAGGTGCTGTGCTCACGCACAACAATTTCGCCGCCAACGCCCGCACACTTCTTGACACCTGGGAAATCTCAAGCGCAGATCGCCTGCTACTCGCGCTACCGCTTTTTCATGTGCACGGGCTTGGCAACGGGTTGCATTGTTGGCTCGCGAGCGGTTGTCGCATGCGGCTGCTAGAGCGTTTCGATCATCAGAAGATCGCCGCTGAGTTTCTCAGCTTCCATCCCACGCTGTTCTTCGGCGTGCCGGCGATGTATGTCCGCATGCTCGACATTCCCGTGGAGCAGGCCAGCCAGATTGGAGCTTCCATGCGGCTCTTCGTCTCCGGCTCCGCTGCGCTGTCGCCTCAGGTATTCGAAGAGTTCCGATCAAGGTTCGGCCACACGATTCTGGAACGCTACGGCATGAGCGAAACCCTGATGAACATCAGCAATCCCTTTAGCGGCGAGCGGCGTCCAGGAAGCATCGGGTTGCCGCTCCCTGGCGTCTCGGTCCGATTGCTCGATGCCGAAGGCCGCGCGACCGCTGACGGCGAAACCGGCGAGCTATATCTCAAGGGCCCGAATATCTTCGCCGGATATTGGCGCCGTGAAGAAGCCACCAAAGCTGCATTCCTCGATGGATACTTCCGCACGGGCGATCTTGCCACTCGCTCTTCCGACGGTTATTACACACTGTGCGGGCGAAAGAGCGACCTGATTATTTCGGGAGGTTTCAATATCTATCCGCGCGAGATCGAAGAATTTCTGGAAGAACAGGACGGCATCGCCGAAGCAGCCGTGGCCGCCGCGCCCGACCGCGTGCGTGGCGAAGTTCCCGTTGCCTACATTGTCACCACGCGGCCTGTTGATGCCGCCGAACTAGAAGCACGCTGCCGTGAGAAACTGGCGTCCTTCAAAGTTCCGCGCTCTTTCATCGTGGTGGACAAGCTGCCGCGCAACACCCTGGGCAAGATCCAGAAGCACCTCTTGCCTCGCGCTGATAGCAGCAACACCTAGAATGAAAATTGGCCCGAGCAGAATCTTCCGCGCGCAGTCCGTGGACGCCACTGGTTCACACCTGGTTCCGCTGGCTATGGATTGCTTCCATCGCTTCCAACATCGGTACCTGGATGCAGAATGTCGGCGCGGCTTGGATGATGGCCACTCTCGCGCCGTCCCCATTGTTGGTTGCGCTGGTGCAGACCGCAACGAATCTGCCGGTGTTCCTGCTCGGCATTCCGGCCGGCGCTGTCGCCGATATCGTGGATCGGCGAAAGCTTCTGGTGATCACGCAAGGCTGGATGCTCGCGGCCGCACTGGCACTCGGAATTCTCACACTGAGCGGCGCAACCGGACCCTGGACGCTGCTGGCTTTGACTTTCGCGCTCGGTTTGGGCGCCACCATGAACGGGCCGGCCTGGCAAGCCATCATGCCGGAGCTGGTTCCGAAGAAAGAATTGCCGGCCGCGATCGCGCTCAACTCGATGGGCTTCAATCTGGCGCGTTCCATTGGTCCTGCACTGGGCGGACTGGTGGTCTTCGCGGTCGGCGCCGGCGCGGCATTCATCCTGAACGCAATCTCCTTTGTCGGCGTGATGATCGTGCTCTACCTGTGGCGGCGCAAGCCGGAGCACACGCCCAGCTCGCCCGAGAGCGTCGGCACGGCCATCTATGCCGGGATGCGATATATCCGCTTCGCTCCGCCGATGCACGCCGTTCTTTTCCGCTCCGGCACGTTCGTAATTTCGGCCAGCGCGCTATGGTCCATCTTGCCCTTGGTGGCCAAGGTCGAGCTGCACAGCCAGAGCAGCGGCTTCGGACTGTTGCTGGGTTGTCTGGGCGTCGGGTCCATTCTGGGTGCGCTGATGATCGGGCGTCTGAGGCAATTATTCTCCTTCAACGTGATCGCCACTTCTTCGGTGGCCCTGTTTGGCCTGGTGAACATTGCAATGGCATATCTCGCCAGCTTCAGCGCTGTAGCGCTGGCGCTGCTAGCCGCGGGCGTAGCCTGGATGGCGGTGAACTCGACGCTCAACACCGCCGCTCAAACCTCGTTGCCGGCCTGGGTACGCGCACGAGGGCTGGGCGTTTATTTACTGGTCTTCCAGGGCGCCATGGCGGTGGGAAGCGTGATCTGGGGCGAAGTCGCAACGCACTTCGGGCTGCGCACCACGCTGTTGGTGGCGGGTATCACTCTGCTGGCAGCGGCCGCCGGAACTTCGCGTCTCAAACTAATTGGTCCGCGCGATGCCGATACCACGCCATCCAATCACTGGCCGGAACCTCCGCTGCTGGTGGAAAGGCACCCCGAGCACGGTCCGGTGCTGGTGACTGTCGAATATTTCATCGATCCAACTCGCGGCCGGGACTTCACTCTCACCATGCAGGGACTGAGACGAATCCGGCGCAGAGATGGCGCCATCCGCTGGAGCCTGTTCGAGGATGCCAGCACGCCGGGCCGGTATCTGGAAACTTTCGTGGTGGAAAGCTGGGCCGAGCACCTGCGCCAGCACTCGCGCGCCACCGTGGCGGATCGCGAAGTGGAGATCAAAGCTTGGGCTTTTCATCTGGGTGAAGGTCCGCCCAAAGTGACTCACTGGATTGCCGCCAGGAAGTAGCCACCTGGAGTCTTGCGTGACATTTTAGAAACTATATGTCATACTAGCTGCAGAATGGCAAAAGAAACAGTTGTTACCACGACGGTGGCAGAGGGCGGAAGGATAGTGATTCCCGCCAGCTATCGCAAGGCTCTGGGAATCCGTCCCGGCGACGAGATCGTCCTTCGGTTTGCGGATGGAGAAGTGCGTATCACGTCGCGCGCCCAGGCTCGCCGCCGAGCAAGGGAGTATGTGCGAAGTCTAGTTCCCGATAACGTATCGTTGGTGGATGAACTGATCCGGGAGCGGCGCGAATCTGCGGATGATTAACTGCGTTCTGGATGCCTCGGCGATTCTCGCTTACCTGTTGGGGGAGGCTGGCTCCAGAGAGGTAGAGAAGCTCCTGGATGAGGCGGCGGTGAGCGCGGTCAATATAGCCGAGGTGGCAAGTAAGTTGGCCGAAAGAGGGGCGCCCGCCGATAGAATCCGCCAGACGATTGAGGCCCTGGGCGTCGAAGTGATTCCCTGCGATGAGACCATCGCGTATCAGATCGGCGAACTGCGGAATTCCACAAAAGCGCTGGGGCTGTCGCTTGGCGACCGGGCTTGCCTTGCGACGGCCCTTCAGCACAATGTTCGAGCCATAACCGCGGATAGGCATTGGAAGACCTTGAAGGTGGGTGCCCGGATTCACGTTATTCGGTGAAATCCGAGCGCCAAAAATCACCGACTCCCTCACGGTCGCGGTTCGGTAACGCCCCCTTCCGCGCCGCGACCATAAGCGACCGGAACGCTCCCTTCCGAACCGCGAGCGTAAGCGACCGGCTGTTTTATGAATTCCGCCACCACTTGCGGCACACTTGCGTCGAAACCCACGATGCCCAACTGAAGGGCGTCGTCGGGATCGGTGCTGCACCCGATCACCACCAGCTTGACGGCGATTCCGCTCGAGCGGCGGTAGTGCTCCAGCGCGTCGGCCGAAGGGCTGTGGTCGCTGAAGATTACAAACGCATCCACGTCCCGCATCGGTAACGAAGGGTTGCTGGAGCTGATGCAGCTCGGTTCTCGCTTTGCGAACACCATGGCGAGCGCGTCCGACATCGCCGTGCTAGTGGCGGCGTCCACTGCGAGATAGATGCGTTTCCCAGTCGGCTCGACATTTTCGATAGCCAGATGGAACGCTTCATCCAGTGCGTCGATCACGCTCGCCACCGCTGCCGGCTCCT
>Ga0182024_10021029_pt1 | contig 11878 bp, 12 predicted proteins | sample P32metaG_FD_120480 | JGI IMG/M metagenome (GOLD analysis project Ga0182024, IMG submission 120480) | Permafrost microbial communities from Stordalen Mire, Sweden - P3-2 metaG (Illumina Assembly) | ecosystem: Environmental > Terrestrial > Soil > Wetlands > Permafrost | place: Sweden: Stordalen... | reverse complement strand
CGGCGGGCACGCTGGTCCGCGAGTTTTATGACACCGAGCATGTCCCGCTCCTGTATATCGACATGGACGCTTATCTGCCGAAATTGAAACTGCCGCCCACGGCCAGGGATAAGGCGCTCTACGGCGCGCACTACATCACTGGACGAATTATCGATCTCCCTCTCCAAGGCGAGTATGGCGAAGCGGAATCGCAGGCGGCGGGCCCAGTCCCCGAAAATGCCGGGCTTGCGGGACTCACGAAGCTTGGTTTTTCAGGCAGCCTGTCGCTTGGATCGTGGCAGCCGGACGTTATGGCACACGGCAGGCCTCCGGTTTTGGCGGCGACCGCTGCTGAGCGCGAGGAGTGGGGTAAGCAAGGCGAGGCCCAGATTCGAGGTATCGTCAAGCAGATGAAGATGCAGGAAGCCATGGAGGATTTGAAGCAACACGACCAGTTCACGAACCAGATACTGATTCCGAAGTACGGAAAGCTAGTTCCCACCCGCTAGTAAGATGTCCCGGTCATTTCGACGTCTACCCGCATGCTTACGCATGGCGGCTCAGCCTGGATACTGAGCCGCCATGCGTAAGCATGCGGGTAGATGCGAGCATTTCCGCTAACAGGTGTCCTATCCGAGCTGTGACAATAGAATGCATTAGTTCGACAAACAATGGATAACTCCATATTCGATGCGGTCGAGCAAGCGTCCCGGTGCTGCGGACCGGAAGCTGTACTCGATCTGGTGATTGCGACGGCCTGCCAGGAGAAGAACTACCGGATGCTGTTCGGCGCGCGGATCATGCAGGTTCGCCTCCGGTTGGGTTTGACTCTTATCGATACGGACCCAACCCCCCGAGTCACGGCTGAGCAGAGGCCTGTCTACGAGAAGGCAGTGACCGAGGCCGCGCGCGAGGTCGGCGGGCTATTACTGGATGCCGGCGATATCGCTGGCGCGTGGCCGTATTTCAAGGCGATTGACTCACCGGCGGCGGTCGCCGCGGCCATCGAAAATGTGAACTCCGAAGACGGCCTGGAACGTATCATCGAGATCGCCTATCAGGAAGGAGTGAACCGGCGAAAAGGCTTCGAACTGATCCTGAAGCATCGTGGAATCTGTAGCGCCATCACCTGGTTCGGGTCCAATCCCGATTGCGAAAGCCGCAAGTGGTGTCTCGATCTGCTGGTTCGGACGCTTTATAAGGAGGTCGCGGCTGCTCTGAAAGACACCATCGCGTCCACGGAAGGCGCCGCGCCTGCAACGGATAGCGTGGTGCTGTTGATCGCCGGTCGCGAGTGGCTATTCGATGGGACGAGCAGCTATGTCGATAGCACGCACTTGACGGCGGTCGTTCGATTTTCTCCCGAGCTGGAGGATCCCGCAATACTTCGCATGGCGATGGAGCTGGCGGAGTATGGTCAACATCTGAATCCCATGTTTCATTTCCGCGGCGATCCGCCCTTCGAGGCCACCTATCTGGATCACGCCTTCTACTTGCGCGCGCTACTCGGGGAGGATGTCGATGCGGCCATCGCGCATTTCCGCCAGAAAATCGATGGCATCGGAGACTCGATTCGTGCTGAGGCGCTGATTGAGCTTCTGGTGCGGCTGGGTCGATTTGACGATGCCGTTCAGGCTTCTCTCGAATACCTGCCGGACTCGGACGACGCGTCGCGGAGCTGCACTCCGGTGCAGCAGTTGTGCCAGATGGCGAGAGATTACTCCAGGCTGCAACGCATCGCGCGGGAGGGCGGCGATCTGCTGGGATTTGCAGCCGGGGTGATTCAGGGGAGTGAGAAAATAATATGACCTCAAGGATGCATAGTCACTCCCGCCGCGAGTTCGGGGCGTTCGCCGCCGTCGCAGTGAACTCTTTACGCGCCCAAAGCAGGCCGGTTCCGATAGGCCTGCAACAAACCGCGGTAGGTCGAAATATCCAGCAGGACCTTCCCGGAACTCTGCGCGCCATCGCGAAAATGGGCTACGATTTCGTTGAATTTTCCGCCGGCACGTTCATGAAGTGGAGTCCAGTGGATGCCCGACAGGTCCGCGCCGTGTTGAACGACGTGAATCTTCGTTGCCGCTCCACCCATAACGAAATCGTATCGTTTTCCGGCGACGGTTTATCCCGCGCCATCGAACTGAATCACATCATTGGCTCGGATACCTTGGTCTCGGTTCGGGGGCCGGGCACGCCGGCGGCCCCGCCTGCGCTTGACGCATGGAAGCGCTTCAGCGATCAGCTAAGTCAGGCCGCCGATCGTATTCGCGCCGCTGACATGACCCTTGGTTTTCACAATCACGACATTGAATTCAAACCGAATGAGGGAGTCAGCCCGATCAATCTTCTTGCCGCAAACAAGGACATCACATCGTTTCATTTAAACCTTGGACTGTGCCTTAAAGGTGGCGGCGACCCTATCGCCTTCCTGAAACAATGCCCGGGACGCGTTCAATCGATCCTGTGTCAGGATTTTGAGGGCAAAGCACGCTGGAAGGAAACGTTCGCGACAGCCGAGAATGGGAGTGGGCTGCAGTTCTACCTGATTCAAAGAACGGATGGTCTGTCGCTGGTGCCGCGGGAAGGAGCCGATTTATTGGACTTCGCGCGGCAGGACCTCCAATATTTCCGTCGGCTCCACTCACAATCCGGCGCATAACGCGGCTAATAATAAGGGGCGTGCGACATCGGCGATGGAAGGCCGTCGGCCGTATCCAGTTCCATGAACTCTACTCGAGTCCCGTCGGGATCGAAGAAATTTCCCTGCCATTTGTGGTTGACTCCGACATGCGCCTCGTGCCGGCGATCGTAGTCTTTGAACGCGGGCCGGGCATCGACAGCCGCGAGCGTCTTCGCCATGGTGTCGAGCGTTGCGAGCGCGATGTGACCGGATCCGCGTCCAGCAGCCGGCGCGGCGTCGGGTCTGGTCCGTGAAAGACTCCATTCGATATAGTCATCGCTTTCCGGCAGTTTTAGATTCGAAAGGTTGGCGAGGAGCGGGCCATCCGGCCGTGGTGACGGAGCAGCTCCCGGCGCCTTCATGGTTGGATCCGCACGCCAGAACTCGCGTACGCCGAAGCCTTCCAGATAAAACTTCACTGTTTCCGGTTTCGAAATACTGAACCCCGTATGGAGTATGCGGCGGGAAAGGCGATCGTCGGAAAGGTCCTTGCCGAACCTTTGCACGCTGAGACTCTCCGGCGTGTATTGCATCACCTCGATCGAATCGCCGTCGGGGTCCGATATCTGGAAAGCCAGATCGTGAGTGGGGGTTCTGGCGACTTCCGCAGGTACGGAATAACCGAGCGACTTCAGATAAAGCCGCATCGCCTCGGCGTCGTCGGTCTCGACGGCATAACCTGCCCAACGCAATTCGGCAGCGGACGATTCGGGCATTACAACGATGTACTGACGGTTATTCACTTTGAAGAAGACACTTGAGACTTGGTCCTGCGGAAGACCGCTCTTGACCACCGCGGTCTGATTCTTAAGAATGGCAAACGTCTCCTGAAAACCCAGCAGATCCGCATAGAAATGGCGCGATGCATTGAGATCGTGCGCCCGCACTACAATTTTCGAAACGCCGAGCAACCGGGGCCGCTTCGCTTCCTCGGCGCGTGAAGCGAGCGTCATGATTGTTCCAGTAAGTACGGTAGCGAGGATAAATTTGCTCATTGACGTCTCTCAGTTGCGAGGTCTATTATATCGCTTCAGCCTCAAGCGATATACTGAACACCGGCCATGGAGAATAACTTTGAGACGCCGCAACAGATCCATTCCCTAGCGCTACATCACGATTGCAGGTCACTTCTGCGCGTGGGGAAAGCGACGTCCGCGGGGAAGGCACAAGAATTTGGACCCGGCTGCCAGCGCTATCCCGCACGCGCTTTCGATTCGCGTGAACCGAAGTTCGAAACTACCCCGGGGACCCACTCAGTTCGATTCGAACTTCTCTCCCCGTTATTTCACTGCGACTCGGCTTCAGACCCGCATAATTGCCGCAAATGGCGGGTTTAAACGGGATGGGGCGTCACCGTTACCTCCTGTAGCCGACGTCACGGGAGGCTGGAGCCCCGCAGCCACCCAAAAGGCCGAAAGTCTCCGTTGGACTCATCTGGCATCCCCTTATTTCACGGGGCGGCACACCGCCAAAGTAAGCGAGGGCCTAGTTGTGACCTTCCAGGAAAGCCTCGGTGTTTTCAGCGGGAAACGCCACCACGAAGCAGTCGTCGGAATGCGGCAGCAAGAAGCCGGAGTTCGCGGAGGCATTCCGCAAAGCGCGACGCGAGGCGTTTTCTCAATCGATCGCACGGTTGTACCCGTCAGAAGTTTGATGATGCAGACCGGACCCAGAAGGCGAAGGTACGCTTTATCGCGGCGCTGCGACAGAGAATAGCCGAGGTCGATGCGATGAAGCGGGAAGCCGGCCTGCCGCTTTTCTCCCAAGACAGGACGTCCGCAGATCAGATGCGGAAATGCGCGGCACGGCGTTATGATCGAGGCATTATGAAGGCAAACAACTGGGGCAACGTCTTCGGTTGGGGGTTGTTGGCTGTGCTGGGAATAGCGGTTTTGAGCTACATTCTCGAAACCCAAAGCTAAGTCCGAACCTGCGTTTCATCGCGCAAACCGCCGAAGGCCAGCTCCTGCAGGACCTGGAAGCTGGTTTGATTCATCTGTTGGTCTAGGATCGTCTTCGGCCATGCCGGAAGAGACCCGCACAGACAACATCGAGAAACTGTTGTCCAACAAGAAGTCGCTGGAGGCCCGGAAGCAGGCCTTCATCGCCGATCTGCTGAAGCAGCGCGTAGCCACGATTAAGACTTTCGACGAGAGATTGGCGAAGCTCGCCCCCGCAGCTTTCGCGGAGGGAACGGACCGGGACCAAGAGCAACCGGTCAGGTGGTACGACGGGGAGTGCGGGTTTGGGTCTTGACCCCTATCACCGGGCGCTAAACACGGCACCGAGATTCCATGATTGGGGAAAGGCGCATCCAGTGATGCAGGCGACGTTGCAAGGAGTGAGTCCGCTGGGGCTTGAGCTATTGGCGAAATCGGCAGGCAATGGAAAGCATTCGCGGCGATTCTTCCGGCACGAACTGGCGAACGCACTGGCGATGATCGGGGCAGGTGACCACGACGGACCCGGCGCGGTGCCGGGCGGAACTGACGAAGATCATCCACCATACCGAAGACCAACTACTGTTCGTGAATCTGGGACCGGCCGATGGGCGAGGGGACCGCGTGATCACGGCGCTGGGCAAGCCATACACGGCGATGGACGCGCCGGGAACCATCGTTTGAGGTATCGATATGAGTGACCTGCCAATCCCTAATCGAATTGAAGCCTGGGCTGCCCGACTGTCTGTCAGCGCGGATGGTCAACGAGTTCGCATACTGCCCGCGCCTGTTCATCTACGAATGGGTAGAAGGACGGTTCGTGGAGAGCGTCGACACACTGCTGAGTCGGGGAGACTCCGCCGCCACTGGTGGATTCACCGAAGTGTCCGGAGTGCTCGCTGGTCGGGATCTGCCTGATGAGACGTGGCGCACAGGCACGGTGGCGATCGAAGATCCAAAACAGTTGGCGATGTTCGAAATGCCGCAGCGCAAGCCACCGAAGCGCGAGGTGCGTCCGATGATGACGCGCGCAGCAAATTGCGTCAATATATTTGAACTCGCACGGAGTGAAGTTGGGGAAGTGCGGGCGGTGCTGCAGATCAAGGATAAGGAAATACTGCTACAGGAGGTGCGAATCGGCGAGATCGCCAAGTCAACCTGAGGGGCAACGCGCAAGTGACGACACGGCGGTGCAGGCTCTGTGCGAAGCCGAGGTGCCCTTTTGCTACTTCTCGATGGGCGGGTGGTTCCCCGGCATCACGTTGGGGTTGAACACGAAGAACGTGTTCCTGCGGCGGAACCAATTCCGGCTGGCGGAGCTGGAGTATTTCGCGCGCACGATTGCGCGCCGGCTGGTGGCCGGGAAGATTCGCAACCGGAGAACGCTGTTGCAGCGGAACCATGGGGCCCCGAACCGCCAGGTGCCGGCGGAACGGGCGGAGAGGACGGAGCCTCTGGAGGAATTGTTGGGGATCGAGGGAAATGCGGCGCGGATGTACTTCGCGGAGTTCGCGGGGATGATGAAGCCGGACGAGGAGGCGGGAATAGGTTCGCTGCTGTTGGTGATGGATGGACGGTGGCCCGACGAGGGGACCAGGTGAACGCGATGTTGTCGCTGGGGTATAGCCTCTTGACTAAGGATCTCCCGGTGGCGTGTTACGCGGTGGGGTTCGACCCGTACGTGGATTTTTACCATCAACCGCGGTTGGGGCGGCCGGCTCTGGCGCTGGATCTGATGGAGCCGTTTCGGCCGCTGATTGTGGATTCGGCGGTGCTGACGGCGGTGAACACCGGGAGGGTGACCGCGCACGATCTTGTCCGGGCTCGGGGTGCGGTGGCACTAACAGCGGGCGGGCGGAAGGCATTTTTTCGCGCGTATGAGATACGGATGGACGCCCTTGTGACGCTTCCGCTGTTTGAGTATCGGGTAAGCTATCGGCGGATGCTGGAGATTCAAGCGCGACGTGGTGGAGGGGAGATTGGCGAATACCCAGTGTTTACGACGCGGTAGGTGGATGCGAGCGGCTGGTTGGAAGCGGCAGAGCGGGGGGAGCGCTCGCAGGTGCGTAGCGGATGGGAGTGGGCTGGAGTGAGCTGTACCGAGCTAGCGGCGGTCTTCTTGCTATTAGTCTTACGTGGCATATTCCCTCAACTCCTTCTGCCAAGAGCCGGCCGGCCGGATCGTGGAAAATCAGGCAATCTCCTAAACGGGATCGGAGACTGTCGAAAACAGGCTTCCGTCACCACTGTCTTGACCACTCAACCCGGGGCCACACTCGGAAACGGGCTCATGGTGGCGACACAACCGGCATCGAGAATCGGGTTCGATCTCTCGCCTATCCACCAAAGATCCTTTTGGTGGGACTTCACGATTCGCATGACCCGCCATAACAGGATCGCGTCCCGTGTGTGTTCGGCGCACGATGGTGCTCGCGTTTCCTGGAAGTCCTACCCATTTCTCAATTCCAGCCCGATCCAGGCGGACACGGCGGCAAGATATAATTCGCACGAAAATGACTTGTCTACGTTCTTTAATGACATCAATGAAGCCGAATCGGAAAAACTGGCCGAGAATCTCGGAAAATGGCACGGCCAGGGCGTCGTGAAAGTTCCCGATAGTTCGCGGACCCCGAACCTTCCGAAGCCCTGGCCTATCAAGATTCTCGTGCTCGGTGGCATTTTTGAGCCGCATCATAACGAGCTCTGCTTTTTCACGTGTTTCGAAAGGCTTCGCGGAAAGGGTTACCTCACATGGCGTACAGCTTTGTATGAATACTGCACGCCTGAGGACCTGCACCAGTACGACCTTGTCATTTTCTCTAGGCCCCGTGATCCGAACTGCCGCGCTTTGATGGATGCGTGCGCGTGCCGAATCCCGTCCATCGTCATGATCGATGACAACTGGATGGCGCTCGGCATCGACAACGACCGCTATCGGCCGGTGTTCGGCCCGGGCCAGCCTCAGATGGAGACGTTCCTCGATTGCGTACGCCGCGCCGATGTCACACTGGTTTACAATCCCGTGCTGGCGGAGGATGTCGCCCCGTTTGCCCGCAAAATCGCGGAACTGTCTCCGCACGTCGATGCGCGCTCCCATAACGACGGGGGTTGCAACGGAACCGAGGAGCGTCCAACGCTGCTCGCCGGCTACTCCGGATCGCAGGGCCCGGAGACTGGAGCGTTTCGCGCGCTCGCTCGATTTGCGGAAAATCATTCCGATGTCGAAGTGCTCTTTATGGGAGCTCCGCTCCCGCCTGAGTTGCTGCCGGTTGATCGAAACCGTCTTCATTGGGCGCCTTATCAAATGAGCTATCCGGCGTACACGCGAAAGATTGCGCGTTTGCGCCCGGACATTCTGCTGGCTCCGCTAGACGACTGCCGCGCTTCGGCATCCAAAGCACCCAATAAATTTCTGGAGATCTCTGCTTTGTGCGCTGCCGGCATTTACTCCCGGGTTGCGCCTTACACGACCTATGTGCAGGACGAGCGAACCGGGCTGCTGGTCGGAAATGGCGAGCAGGATTGGATCGAAGCGCTGGAGCGGCTCTATCGCGATTCCCAATTGCGGAAATCGATCGCCGGGGCCGCGCACGAACATGTTCTGGAGAGCTATTCGGTGGAGCGGGTCATTCCACAACTTCTCAACTTGTTCGCAACCTTGATTTCATGAAGATCCGCGTGTTGCACGTTTCGCATTCGGTCGCGTTTTCCGGCGCCGAGCAGGCGCTCTACCGCTTGCTCAGCCGGGTGGATCGGGACCGATTCGATCCCCTGGTAGCGCTTCCAGGAGATGGCCAGCTTCGTGTCGCGCTCACGGAAATCGGAGTGCGGACAGTTGTCGAAGACACGCGCTGGTGGATTCCCGCAACGCACTGGACCTGCTCTGAATTTGTGCGGCAACTTGACGGTTTAGAGGGACGTTGGCAAGCGATGGCGCAATTAGCTTCGCGAGAGAAAGTCGATATTATTCATACCAACACGATTGTTACCGTTGAGGGCGCCCTCGCCGCCGAAGCTGTTGGTATTCCCCATCTCTGGCACTCCCGCGGTCTATTCTTTAGGACGGCCTCGTCGTCTTTTCCGCCCAGGTATTTCGACAGCCCGGCGTTTTTTTTTTGCCGCGATTGATGAGCTCGGCGATCGCGTAGGTTGCGTCTCGCGAGCGGTGTTCGATCAAACGACGCAGTATTTGAGAATCGTCCCGTGCACGGTGATACCAGATGGTTTCGATCCGGGACCAAAACCCTTGTTGGCACGCGATGAGTTCAACGCGGAATTTAACCTTCCCAGAGATGCTCGAGTGATTGCCTGCATCGGGAGAGTGCAGCGGCGCAAGGGGCAGCTCGATCTTCTCGAAGCATTCGGGGAATTAGCGGCCCGACATCCGGACGCGGTGTTACTCATCTGCGGCGATACCGGAGACACCGAATTCGTGGCGCAAATCAAGAACCGAATATCGGATTTAGGTCTCGAATCCCGCGTGATGCTGCCAGGGTTTCGAGACGACGTTGCTTCCCTGATTCGTTACTGCGAACTCGTGGTTCACCCGGCGCACTCTGAGGGTTTCGGCCTTGCTGTGCTCGAAGCAATGGCTGCGGGTAAACCAGTGATCGCGACTCGAAGTGGCGGACCGGAAGAGATCATAGAAGACGGAGTCTCGGGGCTGCTGGTTCCTCCCGCAACGCCGACCCTGCTCGGAGAAGCGATGGAACGCGTATTGGCAGATATCGAGTTTGCAAAGAGTATCGCGAATGCCGCTCGAATTCGAGCGGCGAAGTTCACAACGGCGGAATCGGCGAGGCAGTTCGAGCTTTTAATGCAAGACACGCTGTCGGCGGGCGTCGCAAAGGTTCCCCGAATTGACCGAGCCAATCAGATCTGCAGACGGGTGTTGGATGAAATCAAGATCGTGGCGCAATGACCGTATGCGTTTTGATTCTATTGGTTGCGCGATGTTGAGCGGCTTAGATTTCATGGAATTGTGGAGCCTCGGCATCCTCATGAATCTGAGGGAGAATGGCCGTCGTAGAAATTTGAGCGAGGCCCCTCGGCTAGTTATTGCGGAAGCGTCCCTTTCGAGAGCCCTTTCCGCTTAGGTTTGTGGAGCGTCGACTCCGATGTTAAATCCATGGAAGAACCGCCTACAGAGCTACCCGTCGTCATCGCCCTGGGAGCTTCGAACGTGGTCGTAAACTCAAATTATTCATGCGGCGCGCCCATAATACTTGAGTAAACCTCCAAGGCGGTAGCGACGCTCAAGCATCATCGGGAAAACAGTCTGTTCCCCTTCACCTGATGGTTTCTTCGTCCAGAAACATGAAAATACTTCTTTTAGCCGCTAGTTCACCCCGGAGAATATTTGGCGAAACTAGAGTTGCCGAAAACATAGCACTTTTCCAAATTGGGAAAAGCTGAAACAGTCTCCACACTTTCCTCAGATGCGGGTAACCAGAATGCATTTTTTGGGGAGCGCTCAACCGTCAGGCGACCGCCCAGGGTAACATGCCGGCAGGTCCTCCGTCCGACGGCATGAAAGTAACATACAGAAAACAATGGCAAAACAATCTTCTTCCTCTTCTGAATACGCAGATCGCCGTATGTGGACTAGGTAAGATTACGTCAATCCTTAGCTGAAATGGTCAACGATTATTAGGGCTTCCAACCAATTCGTCTTGTAACGCTCCAGGGCTATATTTATCTCTGAAAGTACTATGAGAAACGTAATGGTACGATGTCCAGAATAGAACACATTTTAGGTTTGGCACGCTTCTTGCTTAGAGCCCCAGTGGCATTCGCAGCAATTCTCACCTCAACCTGTGCATTTGGCCAGATAACGATGAGTCTCTCGGCCGGTTCCGGCAGTCCCGGCACCGGGGTCGTATTGAATCTTTCTATGAGCGACCCCAGTAGCGCGCTACCGGCGAGCCTGCAGTGGGTGATGACTTACTCCGCTACCGATTTTTCTGCGATTAGCGTGGTCGCGGGGAGCGCTGCGACGGCTGCTGGAAAGACGATTTCCTGCAACAATGTTGCCGGCATATCCACGTGCGTATTATATGGCTTGAACGAGACCCCGATTTCGAGCGGCGTAGTCGCTGCCATCACGCTGACAATTTCGGCGTCGACGCCAGACACCTCTTCGAATGTGCAACTTACAAGCGGTATGGCAAGTTCTGGGACAGGCGGACTCATTTCGAGCACCAACTCGGGGTCTACAGTGACCATCGTTCAGTTGACTGTCGCGTTGACCGGAGTGTCCTGTTCCCCCGCCACGGTTACCGGTGGCCAATCAAGTACGTGTACGGTGACGCTCAGTTCTAATGTGGCCTCCGGCACCTTCAGCGTGGGCCTCTCGGATAACTCAACCTCGTTAGTTGCCGTGCCAACATCAGTGATAATTCCCCTGAATAGCCGCACAGCGACATTTACGGCCGTCACTACCGGCACCGCCGCAGCAACCCCAGTGACAATTACAGCGAGCGCGGGCGGTGTAACCAAGAATACAATCCTCACCGTGAACCCCCCGTGCACTTACACCTTGGCCCCCCAAGCACGCCTCTTTACGACGGGAGGAGGCTCCACGACCGTAGCTGTATCGACGGGCATTGGTTGTGCATGGACAGCCACCACCAACGCTCCGTCTTGGGTCACGTTGCAGAGCGGCGGAGTTTCAGGAAATGGAAGCGGCTCGTTCGTCTACAGCGTCGTAGCGAACACTTCACTGGCCCGTCTTGGAACAATCACGGTTGGAGGTGGATATTTCAGGGTGATGGAAGACGGACTAACCTCCGTCGTACCGTTTAACGATGTCCCGCCGTCGGATCCGTATTTCGACTATGTCTCCTTGATGTCGAGTTACGGGATCACGGCTGGATGTGAGGCGGTCCCACCGCTTTACTGCCCGACCGCGCCTGTGACTCGCGCACAAATGGCAGTCTTCGTGATGAGGGGACTGGATATCGCCACAGGGGCTACTTTATCCTACCCGCCCACCGCCTATTTCCAGGACGTCCCGTCGTCCGGCGTGACGGATAGCATCTACTTCCCTTATGTTCAGGCTATTGCTCAATTAGGAATCACGGTCGGCTGCCAGACCTCTCCGGCGTTGTATTGTCCAGATGCTTCAATCACTCAGGCACAAATGGCAGTATTCATGATCCGTGGATGGATGCTCGCGAACAATCTTACATCTTTTACCTACCCGCAAACGCCCTATTTCACGGACGTTCCCCCGACCGACATTTACTTCAGTTACATACAGAAGATGGCGCAGATGGGG
>Ga0182024_10021028_pt1 | contig 11879 bp, 9 predicted proteins | sample P32metaG_FD_120480 | JGI IMG/M metagenome (GOLD analysis project Ga0182024, IMG submission 120480) | Permafrost microbial communities from Stordalen Mire, Sweden - P3-2 metaG (Illumina Assembly) | ecosystem: Environmental > Terrestrial > Soil > Wetlands > Permafrost | place: Sweden: Stordalen... | reverse complement strand
GGAGTGCCGATCGAGGCGATTATTTTTGGCGGACGCCGCTCGACGACAATGCCTCTCGTGTATCAGGCATTCAACTGGTCCGCTGGCGTCTATATGGGCGCTACCATGGGCTCGGAGACCACGGCGGCAGCCGCGGGCGCAACAGGCAAGGTGAGACGAGACCCCATGGCCATGCTGCCTTTTTGCGGCTATCACATGGGAGATTACTTCCGGCATTGGCTCAAGATGCAGCGCAGTCTGGCCTCAACGCCGCGCATCTTCAATGTGAACTGGTTTCGCAGAGACGAGCATGGAAAGTTTCTCTGGCCCGGCTTCCGCGAGAACATGCGCGTTCTGCGATGGATTGTGGATCGCGTGCACGGACGCACGCAGGGGCGCGAATCTCCCATCGGCTGGATGCCGCGCTACGAGGATATCGAGTGGTCCGGGCTCAAGTTTCCGCGGGAGAAGTTTGAACAGCTCCAAGCCGTGGACCGCGCCGCATGGCGGGCTGAGGTGATCAGCCATGAGGAGCTCTTCCTCGACCTTCATGACCATCTGCCACCGGAGATGATCTACGAGCGCGAACTGCTGATTTGCCGGTTGTAGAGAGCTGCGGATACAGGTTGTTGAGTTGGCTCTTTGAATCCGCCGTCAGTGCCGCTAAAAGCGCCGCGAAGGCAAATAACCGGTTGCGCAATGCTTCCCTGATGTGCATTATTAATCTAGTTTAGAAAGTCGCCAGGATGTGCTTGCAAGAAGACCTTCCTTAGGAAGCAGGGGTGGGAGAATGTTGAGAGCTGCTTTTTTACTTCTTTTCTCAATAACAGCAATGGCGGCTGAGAACCATCCGATTCTCGCGATTGGATCGTCGGCTCCGGACTTCGCATTGCCGGGAACAGACGGCAATATTCACCGTCTGAGCGACTATGCTTCAAGCCCGATTCTTGTGGTCGCGTTCATGTGCAATCACTGTCCGATTGCGCAGATGTACGAGCAGCGGATCGAGCGCCTGGCTGCAGATTACAAAGACCGGGGGGTGGCCTTGGTGGCCATTCAGCCGAACGACCCCAAAGTGATTCGGATTGACGAGCTGGACTCTTCCGATGTGAGCGACAGTTTGGACGAGATGAAGATTCGCGTGAGTTACAAGCACCTGACTTACCCGTACCTGTACGACGGGGATACGCAACAAGTGGCGCGCGCTTACGGTCCGCAGGCGACTCCGCATGTGTTTATCTTCGACGAACAGCGGAAGCTTCGCTATGAAGGGCGCATCGACGACAGTTATCGAATCGAGCTGGTGAAGACCCATGACGCTCGCAATGCGATTGAAGCTCTGCTGGGGCACAAAGAGGTTCCAGTCACACATACGGGAGCCTTCGGCTGTTCGACGAAATGGAGCGAGAAATCGGCGGATCGAATAGCGGCATTGCAAAAGATCGAAGCGCAGCCAGTGACGGTGGAACTTGTTTCGAAGGATGACCTGGCAAAGCTTCGCGCTAATCCTTCACACCAGATGATGTTGGTGGATTTCTGGGCGACGTGGTGCGGATCGTGCATTGCGGAATTCGCGGATCTTCAGGACACCTTGCGCATGTACAGCGATCGCGATCTGTCGCTAGTCACGGTTTCGGTCAACATGCCCGATGAGGAACTGGGCGTTCTGCGCTTCTTGCAGAAGAAACACGCCACGAGCCGGAATCTTCTCTTCTCATCCACCGATACGGAGGGGCTGCAACAAGCATTCGATCCCACCTGGGACTCGGCTGTGCCTTATACCATCCTGCTCTCGGGCGATGGCAAGGTGCTTTACAGGCAGTTGGGGTCTGTCGATGTCCTGGAGCTTCGGCGAACGATCCTGGCAAACGTGGAGTCGGAATACGCGGGATTCAATCAGTATTGGAAGAACAACTGATCCCCGCGAAATAGCACGCCAGCGTTGAGGCACTTATGCGGAGTATTGTTGGCCGTTGACCTCTGCGTCGTAGTCACTTTGCGGGGTGATTCTGCGATGAGTCAAGTTTCTGTGAGAGCCAGTCTTCTGCTTGCCGTGTCGAGCGCGAGAAAGATTGCGCCGGTCAACTGAGCATCCGCTCCCAATGCACTGCGAATCAACTCGGGTTGGACGCGCGCTTTCCGCTGGTCTAGTACAAAGCGCGTGGCGTCGCAGAGGGCCGGGTGAATGCCGACGCTTCCACCGAGCACAAACAAAGGTGCATTGAGAATCAGCGATGTGTTGTAAATCGCGTACGCCAGGGTGCGGGATGCAAGCTCCAGAACCTCCTGAGCGAGTGAATTCGATCCAGGCGCGTGGTCAAAGATCTGAGTTGCGGTCGCGTCCCTGGGGAGCGTTGTGAGAGTCTCGCTCCAGCGGCTTTGCCAGTGCGTTTTGATCCCCTCTCCACCCACGATGCCCTCAAGAGCGCCGGGCTTGCTGCGCTCAACAGGCGCCTCGGAGACCCCGGGTACGAGCATGTAGCCAATCTCTCCCGCTCCCCAATTAGCGCCACGATGCACGCGGCCGTTCAGCACAATGCCGGCGCCGATTCCCGTGCCGACGGCCAGGAAGACAAAGTCGCTGAAGCCTTGTGCTGCGCCGGCGCGATGCTCTCCAATCGCGGCCAGGTTGACGTCGTTGTCCACGGAGGCAGGCACTCCGAATTCGGCTTCCAGCAACTCGCGCAAGGGAACGTCGCGCCATCCCATCAGGTATGACGTCGCAATCACCACACCGCTGTCGGCATTCGTGATTCCTGGTGCACCGGCTGCCATGGCGCAGAGCGATTCGCAGGACAAAGATGCATCGGCCAGGAGCGCATCGACCCCCTTGCGCATCAGGCGCACGACCGCGTTCGCATCCTGCGTGCCGGCGGTAGAGCAGGCCCATCTTCCCAGGATCGAGCCCGTGCCATCGGCAAGAGCGAGCCGTAGCCGGGTGCCCCCAATGTCTGCGCCGATCACATACTGTGCGACGTGTTCTTGCGGGCTTCTCCGGGAAGAAATCGGCCCAGTCGTGCATTCCTGTGTCATTGCTCGATGTGCCTCGATTTGAAACTTCATGTTCATTACGGGAGAGGGTTCTGGCTCGATGGAGCGGCGGTTGGGAATGCAGCGCTGATGCTCTCCAACTCGCATCCCTTTGTTTCGGGCATGATGAAATACACAAAGAAAAGTGTGAGGATGCAGAAGGCGCCATAAATGCAGAATGTAATACTATTTCCAGCTGCATTGAGGAGTGAGAGAAAGGTGAGCGAGACAACAAAGTTTGAAATCCCGGAACCGAGGGTAGCAGCGGCAACTCCGCGTCCGCGCAGGCGCAGCGGAAAGACCTCCGCAACGATGATCCATGCGATGGGCCCCATGCTGAATGCGAAGCACGTGATGTAGACCATCAAACATGCGGTTGCAATGATGCCGAGCGATGATCCAAGAGTTGCCTGGTTATGAAAAGAATAGGAGAGCAGAAAGAGCGAGAGCGTCATGCCCCCAACCCCCCAATAGAGAAGCGGCTTTCGTCCGACGCGATCGACAAGAACCAAGGCGATGATGGTCGCGAGCACATTGACGACGGCTACCAGAAGAGTGGCGAAGATCGCATTTTTATCCGAGCTGATGCCCGCCAGCGCGAATATCTGCGGACCGTAATAAATGATGGTGTTGATGCCGGTGACCTGTTGAAGCACCGTGAAGCCGACCGCGACCAGGAGCGCTTTACGCACCGCTGGAGTCCAGAGTGCAGCCCAACGCTTCTCTACCGGGATCAGCAGGCTGGTGCGAATGTCCGCCAGCAGCAATGCGGAGCCGGCCTGGTCGGTGTATGACCTCAAAACCGCCTCCGCTTCGTCCGACCTCCCGTGCGCAACCAGCCAGCGGGGGCTTTCAGGAACGGTGAGAACAAGCATCAGGAAGAAGAGCGCGGGAATTGCGCCAAGGCCGAACATCCACCGCCATGCATGTGCACCTGCAAGCCAATAGCCGGCAAGATCAGCCAGTGCGATTCCGCCGGTGAGCGCGAACTGATAAAGACCGATGAGCATCCCTCGGGATTGCGGAGGGGCAAGCTCGGAGACGTAAACCGGCGCTGTCACGGAGGTGAAGCCGATGGCGATTCCAAGCAGAGTGCGAGCGACGATGAGAGTGGCGATATTCGGCGAAAGAGGCGCAAGCACCGATCCGGCGATAAAAAGTACGCCGCCCCACACAAGAGTGGTACGCCTGCCAGTCCGGTCGGCGATGGTTCCTCCGGCAACCGCCCCCAGCATGGACCCAACAAGGACCACACTTACGACAACCTCCTCCATCTGGGTGGAGAGGGAGAACGTTGAGCGGACAAAGATGAGCGCCGCGGCGATAATCCCCATATCGAACCCGTAGAGAATGCCTCCGAGGCCGGCGATCAGTGACACTTTCCATAGGAAGCGGCTGTTCACTGTCGGTCGCGCAGTCGAAATCGAGCCGGTCAAGTGTCCTCCATCGAATGAACCCATCGGTCAGGCCGTTTCTGCTACAATTAAAACACTTTTTAAGCAAACATTACAAAATAACTCCAAAGGATATGTGGACGCGGAAAAATCGGATGGAGCCGGACAAGAAAAGCTCACGCCGTTGGATCTCAGGCACTAAGCCCGCGGCGGAGTTGCTTTCTGCTTCGGGGACGCAGATCCTCGAAATTGAGTGCCGTGAACAACCGCGCAAACTCCACGAGCTGATTCGCGCTTACGCTGCCGATCCGGCAATCCGCGCTCCATTAATTAAGCTCCGCGACGCTGCGGCAGCCAGGAGGGGACCGGTTCTGTTCATCGGAATGGGTGCATCCTTGTGCTCGTCATTCAGCGGATCGACTTTTCTCCAAACGCACGAAAGGCTTTCGTTCTCAGTGGACGCGGGAGAGTGGCTTCACTATGGAGCGTCTGTCTGGAATGACGCAGCGCTCTCGATTCTGCTGACTACATCAGGAGAAAGCGCGGAAGTGGTGGAGTTATTCAAGAGGGGCGCCAGCGGGCCCCTGGCCCTGATCTCAAACAATTCAGCGAGCACGTGCTGGAGAATGACGGACAATAGATTGCCGATTCTGGCGGGGCCGGAGTATGGGAACGCAACCAAGACTTATACCAACGCGACGGCCGCTTCCATCATTGTTGCCGCGGAGATTCTTGGCGATTCCTGGGAGAAGGATGCCGAGAGGGCGGCAGAGATATTCACAACAAACCTCAACCGCGTCTTCGATCTGCGCAGCGACCTTGAGAAGTTCTGCAGGGGCGCGGCCAACACGGAGATTATCGGCCGCGGAGCGGGTTATGGCGGTGCGCAAATGGGCGCGCTGTGCATTCGCGAGATGACGGGACATCGCGCCGCCGCGCACACCGGCGCAGGATTTCGGCACGGTCCCAACCTCGATGTGGATGCGTCGCATCTGGCGATCATCTTTGCCTTGGGCCGCGCCGCTGAACTCGGCGTCAAACTTGCACAGGAGTGCAACCGGCGCGGCGGCAAAGTTGTGTTGGTTTCCGCGCACGATCGTGAGCCCGCAGAGAGGCTGTTCCCGATGAAAGTTGATGCGGTAGCCGAACCGTGGGAAGGAATTACTTCACTTCTTGTGCCGCAGGCTCTAACGCTGGCGATGGTGGAGAGAACGGGCTGCCGCTTGCCGCCGCGCTTCGAATACGGAGTAATGGAGCAGTAGCACGTAGCGCGAATGCGGCTAGCCTAGCTATAACAACCTGCGTCAGTGCTTGGTTGACAGCCACAGCAGCGCATCCTCAAACAGTTGGTTCTGGTGTTCGTCTGAGAAAATCCTGTCGCCGTGGCCCATATTCATATAGATCATTCGGTACGTCGTGTTGGTCCAGACAACGGGAATGTCGCCGCCAGTCAGTGTGTCCTTGAATCCCAGCGGAAAGTTGGATGGGTCAAGCGACAGGAGAACCTTGACGTTCTTGTTTGCGCGCGGGTTGGGCTGCCAACTGTACCACTCGTTGGCCGGTGCGGGATAGCGCGCGGGAAGATGTCTTGTGACGGGACTGGTCTTGTCGTCGACATCGAGCGTTGCAGGCAACGGCGGCCAGTTATTGCCATAGAACACGGCGCCGCCGAGAAACTGCACGAACCAGGGCCAATGCGTGCTGCTGTCGTTGTAAGCGGCAAAATGAAAACCTAACCAGCCGCCGCCATGCTCCATGTATTTTTCGAAGGCGGCACGCTGCTCTGGGGTGTGAGCTGAGTCATTGAACCAGAGAACGATTTGAACCTGCTTGAGGCGCTGCGGATTCAGGTCGTCCCAGTTTGTTGTGGACTCGAATTGGAAGTCGTCTCTATCGGCAGCCTCAGAGAAAAACTTGATCGCCTGGAGAGCAAAGTCAACGTGATCACGCTCCACATTAGTGGAATAAAAGGCGAGAACGTGCACTGGGGCCGGTTGAGCGGGCGCCGCTGTCGCGATGGCCGAGAACGAGAGGAATGCGAGAATGAAGCGCATACGCTTGATCATTGTTGAGCCGCCCACAGGATGGAGTTGTGAAAGAGCGTCGTGAAAGCGCTGTTCTGAAAGAGCTCGCCGTGGTGGCCCATGAAGATGTACACATTCCGTGCCTTGACGTGCTCATTGGTCCAGACCACCGGATGGTCGCCCATCTTGATTGAGCTTAGGGGCGTGTAGCTGTTCTCATCCACGCTGGCCAGGACATGGACGTTGGGCCGCGGCGATTTGTCGTAGGTATACCACTCTTCATTTTCGATGACAAAATGGGCGGGGAGATTCTTCATCACCGGATGCTCGGGAGCCTCAACGGTAACTGTGCCGCTGACGAACGTGGGAATGTACTTTGTGAAGCGAATGCCTCCCATGAAGTTGGAGAACCATGGCCACATCGGGTATCCATCGAACTCACCCAGCAGGGTTGCATGATGAAAGCCGATCCATCCACCGCGTCCCTCCTCGATGTATTTCTGAAAGGCGGCCACCGCAGTGGGGGTCCAGGCGTAGGGAGGATAGTTGAGCTGAATGAATAGCTTGTACTGCGAGAGAAAGACATCGTCGATCTTGTCGGTGTTCTCGATGTAATCGACGGTGAAACCATCGGTGATCGCCTCGCGCGCAAGCCACACTTTGGCGGCATCGACGAACGGCTTATGAATCCCGCCTTTCTCTGCGATAACGATTACTTTGAACTTCGGCTGCGATTGCTGGGCAGAAGCGGACATTCCGCCGACTTGGATGGCCATGGCGAATGTGATAAGCGCCAAGAGGCGGAGACCACTTCCGACGATAACGTGGTAACGCGACACAAGACCCTCCCGGCCTTTCCAGCCACCTTGTCGACGAGCGGAATTCCAATCAAGGCCCCAGTTTGGATGCGAGACGAGATGTGAGACTTCCCCTTGCGCAGGGTAAGCGCATTGAGGATACTTAGTAATCAAGGTGAAGTATCTCATGAAAATCAGATTCCGGACAGGCCCAATTCCAAATCTGCGCAGCGCGGTGTTTGCCTGGAGCATCCTGGCTGGCGCAATCGCCATGGTCGCACATACTGCAATGGCGGATACGAAGTTTGACAAGCCGAGTAGCGGTCTGATCAACCCGCGCGCCATCGCATTCAGTCCGGCAACGGGAAAGGTTTACGCTGTGGACACCAGCCACGGCGCTGTTCAGATCTACAACGACGCCCTACGGCAGTCGAGCCATATGAAGGTGGGAGCGGAGCCGGTCTCGATTGCAGTGAACGAGATAAATGGAAGAGTCTACGTGGCTAATGCAGGAGACGGAACGGTGACTGTTCTGGACGGAAGCTCGGATGCAGTTGTGGCCACGGTTCCGGTTGGCAGTCATCCCTATTCGATTGCCGCCAACGCGACGACCGGCAAGGTTTACGTCACGCACACATTTGGCGATGAACTGAGTATTCTCGACGGAGCAACCAACACGGTCACGCAGTTGAAGACCGGATCTCACGACCTGATCGCCATCAATGAGCGAACGGACACGATTTACCTGCTTGGATACGAGGGCGGTACGGTGAGCGTAGTCGACGGCGTCCATCAAACGGTACGTCTCCGGGAGGCGGGTAAACACGCCTGGGGGCTGACGCTGAATGAGGGCACGGGCACAATCTATGCGACGCGAATCGAGACCGCGGAAGTGTCCGCGCTAGGGGACGAATCCCCGGTGGCTGCAACGCTAGCTGCAGGCGCCATTCCTTGTGCAATTGCGGTGAATTCCAAAGCCGGCATTCTCTACGTGGCCAACTATGGCGACAATACGGTCTCGGTCATCGACGCCAACACTGGCAGGTCCAGGGATACAGTTCGAGTAGGCGCCCACCCCAAAGGGATTGCCTTCGATGCAAATCGGAAACTGGTGTATGTGGCGAATACGAGCAGCGCCAGCGTTACCGTGATCGATGCGGAGAACAGCGACGTTCTTGCAACGCTGCCGGCGGGAAAGAATCCCTATGCTCTGGCTGTGGTTCCCGGTTCCGCCAGGCTGTATGTGGCAAACGAGGCAGATGACGCGCCGTTCACGGTTGTGGATGTTAGCGAAGTTCGCAAGCAACGGCAATAGTGCCCGAATCTCACCTCGAGGCTGAGTTGCAGGAACGCTATAATTCTAAAGGTGCTGCTCAAGTCGGAACAAGTTTGCACTGCCCAAGCCAATGCCCGAGAAGCTGTCTCTGCTGCCCCGCATCTTATATTGTTTGGGAGCGTCCGTCGCTCATTAGTGAGGAAGGCTTACTGCATACAGGTACCAGGCCGCATGCGGCAGCCACTGCTCGGTCCATCGCCAGTCTTCGTCCTTGCCTGTAACCGCATAACCGAGATTGAAGGCGATTCCATCTTCACCGTCCAAGCTCGCGGTAATTCCGTTTACGATTCCACCTGGTGCGCCAGTGTATTTGTAAGAGCGGAAAAACATGTAGGGAGCGTAGTCGTGGCCGCTACCCATCAGCATGATCGCGTCGAATGGATTGCGGCCGAGAATCCAGTGGAGCTGGTTCCAGGCATACGAGCGCAGCTGCGATTGAAACTCCGGTTTGTCCGCAAACAGCGGGAAAGCCATGCGAGCGGCCGCGGCCAGCGAAGCGAGTCGCGCGTTTTCCCCCTGCCACCACGGCGCGGCCTCTGTATCGTGGGGAAAGAAAAATGCAGTTCGTACTTTTCCATCTGTGCGAACTAGTTGGCGGGCGTGTCCGAAGGGATTGTTGACCTCTGAGGTTACTGCAAGCTCGAAACGCAGAGAGCGTTCCACGGTCTCCAAGATCCTGGGCTGTGCGGCAGGGGTTGCAATCTTGAAGTATTCGAGCAAACTAATGACCGGCAAGCCTGCATCTGCGGGATGAAAAAAAGGGCGTGTTCCGTCGTCGGCCCTCCAATAGTCGTGCCAGCTTCCTGACGTAGTAAGCCGCGCCATCAGACGCGCCGCACGTCTGTCAGCAGCGGCCCGATAGGTCTCGTCATGCGTTGCGCTGAAGAGTTCGGTCGCCGCCATCAGCGCACAGTAGTCGTCCAGGATATTTTCTATGCCGTCGTTCAGCAGTTCGCGATTGTGCGCTTCCAGAAACTTGAAAGCACCTTCAGCCGCATGCAGGTACTCTGAGCGTGGAAACTCGCCATCGACGGGCATGGTGCTGGCCAGCGCCAGAGCCGCGATTGCCATGCCCCCACCGGCACGAAAACTCGCTTCGAATGCATGCGGACCCTCCGCCTTGGCAATATTCTCTGTCGAGTCCGATGCGCTCAGCTTGATCTGCGTCCTCCAGTTTGGATTCCCAATAGCGCGATCCTCCGCCAGCTTCTCCTTGCCCGGAGCGGTGATTGTTTCGAAGAACGATCCATTTGGCCGCCTGATGCGCACCAGGTAGTCCGCTCCGTAGAGTCCCTCGTCAAGTAAGCGACGTTCGTATTCGGTGAAGTTATCGTCAGTGCGTGCCTGCAGCGCTTCATAACCTTTCAGCAGGCTCCAAACTACCAGCGGCACCTGTTGCGGATTGAAGTAGGAGGTCGGATTCTGGTGCGAGAGATGGATGCCGTAGTCGCCCGTTGCATCGTACCAGCCTCCATGCACATCGACAAAGCTCCGCAGGCCGCCGGGAAGTTGCAAGTGGCGGTCTGCCTTATCCATCAGGCCGCTGGCTCGCTGGCCCTTGAAGTAGAAGATCACGTTAGAGAGGGTGTTGCGCTCGAGAATGTCGTCGTTGATTTCGAATGCGCAGGAAGTGACGTCGACTCCGTCAGTATGCACTTGAAGTGCATAGTGTCCCGGCTTGCGCCACGCGGAAAAGTCAGCCGTCCAGAAAACCCAATCGTCCCACGCATAGACTCTTCCCGACGGTTGAAGGTCCGCCTGGAAGACAGCCTTTCCGGAGTCGACGTCAACCAGTGCAAACTGCTGCGGATGATCGTGGCCGGATCCGGCTATGACGGCTTGCTTCTGCGCCTGCGTTTCGTATCCGACCTGGTCGACTAGCACATGAACCTGGCCCAAACAAGCAAGTGCGCAAAAGGCGAAGCCAAAAACTGTGAGCAAAAAGAAAAAAAGTTTGATGATGTGCTGGTGTTTCAACATAGGTAAGTCGCCTTGGAGGCTAAGAGGCAGTAGTGGCCCTTAGCCGGAAGCCCACAATTAGTGTAGAGAAGTTTCCAATTCTTTGGTAATTTTATTTAGAAAGGACTTCATGCCAAGGATTCGAGTCTGCTTGCTGATCTTCGCTTTGTTCCTGCCGTCCGTATGCGGGGCAGCCACAGAGCCGTCTGAGCCGATGGTGGTCGGCTATGTCTTTCCGCAGGATGCAGCCCTGCAGCCTGGGCAGATCGATGCGCACAGCCTCATGCGCGTTAATTACGCCTTCGCGAATATCAAAGATGGCCGCATGGTTACTGGCTTTGCCTCGGACGCACAGAATTTTGCTTTCCTTATTGGGCTCAAAAAACAGAATCCGGGATTCACGGTTCTTGTTTCCGTTGGCGGGTGGCTTTGGTCAACCAATTTCTCCGACATCTCCCTGACTGCCGAAAGCAGGAAAAGGTTTATTCAGAGCGTGATGGAGTTTCTTGAACGCTACGACCTTGACGGACTCGATGTCGACTGGGAGTATCCAGGAATGGCGGGCTCCGGTCATCGTTTCCGCAACGAGGACGGACGGAATTTTACTCTGCTGCTCAAAGAACTGCGCAAGCAATTCGACGGGGAGGCGGAGAAGCGCGGCAGAAGACTCTATCTCACCATCGCAGCCGGCGCATCGGACGATTATCTGGCCCACACGGAGATGAAGAAGGTGCAAAGGTACGTCGATACGGTGAATCTGATGGCCTACGACTATGTCGAACCGGGCTCCGATCCTCTCACGGGAAATCACGCTCCGCTGTTTACCACTCCAGCGGACACCAGGAACTACTCAGCCGATGCGTCGGTCCAGGCGTTCGAGCGGGCGGGGGTGCCTGCCGGGAAAATTCTTCTCGGAGTCCCGTTCTATGGACACGTATGGGGCGAAGTCTCCGACCGCAATCATGGCCTGATGCAGCCCGGCAAGGCCGTACCAAGCGCCTATGCGCCTTACGGCGCCATCGCGGGAACGATGCTTAACCAGGGGTATGTACGATACTGGGATCCGGTAGCTTCTGTTCCCTATCTTTATAACCCGGAGAAGCATATCTTCGTCTCTTATGAAGATACGGAGTCGCTTGCCGCCAAGTGCCGCTACGTTCTGATTCACAAGCTCGGTGGAGTCATGTTCTGGGATTACTCCGGCGACCCTTCAGGAGCGCTGCTGGGAGCTATCAACGAGTCGCTGCGCCCCGGCGCAGCAGGGGAAAACAAGGCCCAATGAACATGAATACTCGTCCTGCCTTGCAAGCTGGAAATGCTGCAATGAGCGCCCCGCGCGTGATCTCCATCGATATCTTTC
>Ga0182024_10021027_pt1 | contig 11880 bp, 10 predicted proteins | sample P32metaG_FD_120480 | JGI IMG/M metagenome (GOLD analysis project Ga0182024, IMG submission 120480) | Permafrost microbial communities from Stordalen Mire, Sweden - P3-2 metaG (Illumina Assembly) | ecosystem: Environmental > Terrestrial > Soil > Wetlands > Permafrost | place: Sweden: Stordalen... | reverse complement strand
CAAAACTCGGGGCCGGATAGGAAAGACGTACCTCAGGGGCTGAAGCCCGACGTATTCTCAATCATTTACGGCACGACTAAAGTCGTGCCCTGATACAAAACAGGGTTTTTCCGCAGCCTGTTTAGCCCCTGAGGGCAGCTTTTGGGCCGAGATGCACTGAAAAGCATTCCCTCCGGGCCTAAAGGCTCAATGATCTTGTTCGGTCTACGTACGGGGTGAAGCCCGTACCCTTCATTGATAGTGTCTTTCCGCGGCCTGTTAAGTTCCGCCGTGCGAAACGCCCCTGATCCCCGGCATACTACGGTGCCTCGTACTTCTTGTCGACCATGCCCTGTCTCCAAAGCAATTGCTGGTCGGAGCATACGCATTGAAATAGAAACTTGAGAGGTAGTATGGAACGCGTCTGCATAGACAAAGTTCTTCTCGATCCGGTGACGATGAACGAAGCTGTCGAGCGCATCTCCACTATGCTCGGTGAGTCGAGGGGACGCGCCGCGCATGTGGTCACGATGAATGCTCAGTTTGTAGAGATCGCTCATCAGGAACCGCGCTTCGCCGATGTCCTGCGCCGGGCCGACCTGAGTGTTGCCGATGGCGAGTCTCTGGTTTGGGCCTCACGCTGGCTGGGTCAGTTCGTTCCCGAGCGCGTCGCCGGAGCGGATTTGATGGTGCGGCTATGTGAGACAGCGGCGGCCGACGGAAAGACTGTTTATTTTCTTGGCGGAAGTCCGGGAGCGGCATCTTGTACGGCAAGCCGATTGAGCCAAGATTTCCCCCGTCTTACGGTGGTTGGCGTGGACTGTCCACCGATTGGCTTCCTTAGTAATCCGGAGGAGTGCGGTCGCGTCGCCGGTCGCATCGAACTCGCAAGACCTGACCTGCTCTTTGTGGGGCTTGGCGCGCCCAAGCAGGAATACTGGATAGAGCGTTATTCTCATCTTCCCGCAAAGGTGATGATGGGAATTGGCGGCAGCTTTGAGTTCATCGCAGGTTTCCGCAAGCGTGCACCGCTGCTGATCCAGAAGGCAGGCTGCGAATGGTTGTGGCGTCTATGTATGGAGCCGCGCCGTCTCTGGAAGCGCTACCTTGTTGGAAATACGATCTTTCTTTTTGTGGTCTTCAGGCAATGGTGGAGCCAGTCCCTGGATGGAACCCTTTATCGCCGCAGGGAGGCTCAGGCGATGAGCCGGTCCGAGGAGTAGCGGAGAGGTTTTCTGCTCGTACCGCCGGGCCGGCTTGGAGCAAGAACGCTCGAATCAATTTGGTACGGCCTTCTGTCTTTGAAGGCATGTGTTAGGAACTAGTCCAGCGGTCGCTAGCTAGATGGATCGCTTCACCATGGAAGGCGAAGGCGCGAATGGCGGCAACGGTACTTCCCACAACCACGATCAGGGCCACCCGCACACGGTCCGTACGGCACCTGGTTCTAGGGTGGATGCTGATGTTTCCGTTTGTATTCTATGCTGCTCGCGGTACTTTTTCGTTTGAAGGCAACCACAATATCCCAGGAGGTACGGGCTCCCTAGCCGGTCTAGCCGGATCCGGACGTAACCTTGGTTTCTTGGGACAGATAGTCATCCCGGGGGCTGCATATGGGATCGTGCTATGGCTGATTGTGATGAACGCCAGGCGTATCGCGTCGCTGGCACTGCAGATGAAGATGATTACACTGCTGGCACTGCTGACGATATGTTCTGCTCTATGGTCGCAAGATCCGTTTAGGTCCACATATAACGGAGTCTTCTATTTTATTGACACGCTATTTGCCTTCTACCTGGTCCTGAAATTTGACACCGAGGAGATCATGTCCCTGGTTATGATGGGGGGTGTCTCAGTCTCTGTCCTCTGTCTCATCATGGTGTTCTTTTTTCCCCAATATGGCACGCTGCATGGCACGATATGGCGCGGCATATTTGGTGACAGAACCCAGGCCGCTAAATGCTTGGTATTTCTTCTGAGCCCGGCTATCATCTTTCGGCGCCGGTCCTTCAGTTATCGCCATATGATTTACATCGCGTTGATGTCACTCATAATATTCATGGAGTACGCCATGACGGCCCGGATTCTTCTGCTGGTTTATATCGCGTTGATGGCTTCGATTAGCGTCTCCAGCAAATTTGGGCGGCGATCCTCACTTCTTATCATTGGTATGCTCCTCGCGGCCGCAGCTTTGCTTGTGTGCATTGGTCTGCCATTTTTCCCTCGGCTACTCGAGGGTATGGGCAAAAATGCTACTCTGACCGGCCGTATACCTATCTGGACCGCCCTTCTCAGATCAATTGCTAAGCGACCGCTTCTGGGGTATGGATTCTATGCGTTCTGGCTAGGCATGAAAGGGGAGTCAGCGAACGAAATACTCGCCGCTCACTGGGTATACGGCTATGCACACAACGGTTACCTGGAGATATGCGTGCAGCTCGGTCTCGTAGGTGTTGCCCTCTTCTTCGTGACGCTCTTTCAAGCGATAAGGAACGCGTGGTTCTGTCTTCGCAATGGCTGCCCTCCTGGAGTTGAATGGTACATAGGGGTCATCGCCCTGACGATTATGTACAACGTAGATGAAAGTACAGTTGTTTGGCCATTTGAGATTCTATCTATTTTGTACGTCGTTGCATGTTGCGGGCTCGCGAAAGCGGCACGGCGACTCAGGGATGTTAAGACGATTGAGGCACTGTATAACTAATGTCCGGAATATATCACTTGCTCGACGAGTCAGAGCGGTTTTCCGAGTTTAGCGGCGGCGCCATCTCCAGATGGGTCGCCAACGTGCTAAAGGATAGAAGAGAGACGGTCGTCTGTCCCTCGTTCGATACTTCCTGGGGCTATCCAGTCAGCCGGCTGTTTCGCCTGCCTAGCTGGGACCGTTGTAGTCAGGTTCATCCACTGTTATACAGATCGCCCTGGATGATACAAAAGCCGATCTATCTGCACGTTTTTCGTCCCCTGCTTGAAAGATTGACGAGGGGAGATATTCTGTACATTCATAATCGGCCGGAATGCGCCGACGTGCTTGCGAGTGTTGCCGAGCAGCGCGGCATCCGTCTTGTACTGCATATGCACAATTCGCTCCTGCATCCTCGCAGCCGGAAACATTTCCCGGCGCTGAAGCATGTCCCGGTCGTCTTTTGCAGCGAGTTCCTCAGGAAGGAGGCGACCACAGCATGTCCAAACCACTTTCAACAAACACACGTTGTCTATAACGGGGCCGATAGCGGTAAGTTCCGCACAGAGGGCCGAACACAGAAGTCCGTGCCAGAGATCATTTTCACCGGACGACTGATCCCGTATAAAGGCGTACACGTGTTGATGGACGCGATGCGCATTCTGCAAAACCGAGGGATCAAAGCGAAGTGCACGATCGTAGGCGGATCGGCGTTTGGTGGCAGCAAGCCTACTCGGTACGTCCGGAAGTTAGAGCGGACGCGGCCCAGCAATACCGAGTTGATCGGCTACCGGGCCGGCAATGAACTTGCGAGTCTGCTGCGGCAGGCGGACATCTTCTGCTGTCCTTCCATCTGGAACGATCCCTTTCCCATGAGCCTTTTAGAAGCGATGGCGTCGGGGCTGCCGGTCGTAGCTTCGAATATCGGGGGAATTCCGGAACAGCTCGCCTTCGGAGGTGGGATCCTGGTCCCGCCCAACGATAAAGAGGCTTTGGCGACAACATTCCAACGCCTCCTGGAAGACTCCTCCTATCGAGAAAGACTAGGAAATGAGGCGTTACGGGCTTCTCGCGAGCATTTCCTTTGGGACAATACACGGCATCAGTACGATTCGCTCATTCACGGTTTGGTTTCGTGAAGCCTTGGCTGCCCATATCGAAGTTCGTCCCGAAGGGCTCGCTTGCACGCCATTTTGGCTGGATGTTTGTAGGCCAGGGGATGGGCTACCTTCTGAGGGCAGTCTACTTCGTTCTGATTGCCAGGTTGCTGGGTGTTCTCCAGTACGGAGTCGTTGTCGGGGCGGTCGCGCTTGTAAGCATGGTCACGAATTATGGCAGGCTAGGTAGCAGCGTCGTCTTTCTGCGTCATGTCTCCGCGGATCGAACTCAGTTCGCCGTTTACTGGGGCAATATTCTATTGGTCACTCTGAGCATGAGTAGCTTGCTGATCCTCGCCCTGCACTTTGCTGCCGGCCACCTGATCGCTCCTGCCAGTGCCGCGGTTATTGTCCCGACAGCCGTTGCGAGCTGCCTCTGTGAACAACTGACGATCGGCGCCGGCCAAGTGTTTCAGACCTTCGAAAAAATGGGAATTACGGCAACGCTGAACCTACTGACTTCTTTGGCGCGCACCTTGACGGCGGGGGGGATGTTGTTGGTGCTGCATCACGCGACGGCCGGCCAGTGGGTGATTGCATCCATGGCGGTCTCTGCAGTTGCGGCCATTGCCGCGGTGATCATGGTGACAATCGACTTTGGGTGGCCGCAGATCGTGCCCCAGTTGTTTCTGAAGCGCGGGGCAGAAGGCGCCGAGTATGCGCTTTCCGCGTCAACCGGCAGTGCATATAACGATCTCGATAAGACGATGCTCAGCCATTATGGGATGAGTGCAGCAAACGGTATTTACACCATGGCGTACCGTGCGATCGATCTGGCAACGATGCCAGCCGCATCGATGGAACTTGCTGGAGAGCCGCGTATGTTCCAACTGGGTGCGAGAAGCTTGAAAGAAGCGTCGATCTTCGGGCGACGGCTCCTTAAGCGATCCGTGCTAACGAGTGCCGCAGTGTCAGTGGGGATGTTTGTGTTAGCCCCTCTGATTCCCTTGTTCGTCGGGCGGGGCTTCACCGAGAGCGTGTCAGCGTTGCGCTGGTTATGCCTGATACCCGTCTTTCGCAGCATCCATGGCATCAGCGGCAGCGTCTTGACCGGCGCAGGCCTGCAACGCTATCGGACCGTAACGCAGATAGTCGCAGCAGTGGGAAATTTTGGATTAAACCTGTGGTTGATACCCACCCACGGCTGGCTCGGAGCGGCGTGGGCCAGCCTTGCCACGGATGGGGGCCTGGGTGTGATGAGTTGGGTAGTGCTCATGCTCTTGGTTCGACCTACGCTAAGAGTCTCCATGACCCCGGTATGAAACGTATCAACTAACCGTGGCAACTCCCTGCCGACGATATCTGCGGGGGTCATTGAGAATGAATGGCGAACCGAATGTTTCGAACGCTGAAAGAGAAGGTGAATAATCATCTGAACCGCCGGCTCTTGCGCGGCAAAGGGCAGCGATTCTGCGCGTCAGGTCCGGGCAGCGCAGCGGTCTGCCGAAGTGACAGAAGGAGTTAACTCTAGCCATGATTCCGCTTCCACTTAAGCACGCTGCTTATCGAACACTCGGAGCTGAAAATTATTCATTGACGATGGCGCTGTATCGACTTGGCCGCGGGTGCGAGAAATCGTATCTGAGCTTTTTGCGGCTCCTACCACCCGGCGGTCGATTGCTGGACATCGGCGCCAACATCGGGTACACGGTCGTTTATGCTCGAAAGAAGCGTCCGGACGTGAAGGTTGTGGCGTTCGAGCCTCTTCCTTTCAACCTATCTGCTGCGAAACGTCTGTGCCGGATCCTGCGTATTGAGAACGTGGATTTTCACCAAGTAGCACTGGGTGATTCTGCAGGTACAGTTGAGATGGTGATGCCTACGGTAGCGCAGATGCAGGCGTCTGGACAAAGTTACGTCGTCCATGACGGGTTTGACTACCTGTCTGTACTCAATGAGGGAGGAGAGCGTTTCATGGTTCCACTGACTATGATCGATTCTCTTGAACTGCCGCACGTTGATGGCATAAAGCTGGACGTAGAGAACTTCGAATCGCACGTTCTTCGCGGTGCGATGCAGCTTCTCAAGCGCGATCACCCGATCATTTATTGTGAACTCTGGGACACCCCCAACCGCCGTGAGGTCATGAGTCTTCTGAGCGACTTGGGTTATTCCTGCAAAAAAATGGCCACCAAGGAAGACTTTCTGTTTCGATAATTCTTCTCCACACTGTCGCGTGCCGCGGGACTCTTGTAGGGTAGTTTTGACCGCGTTGGGCCGACCGGCGCTAAGAGTTAACGGACCGTGACAATGCCCTGACAAATGAGGTGATTGGTGCCCCGGTTTTCATTGATTGTCCCTACGATTGCACGCACAACTGAGCTGAGGCGACTGCTGGAGTCTTTGACTCAACAGGATTTTTCGGATTACGAGGTGATCCTGGTAGATCAGAATTACGACGACCCACTCCAGGACGTCTTGGATGAGTTTGTTGACCGCCTCCCAATACTGAGGATGTCGTCCTCAAAAGGCGCGTCAAGGGCGCGAAACAACGGCCTCCAAAGAGCCACCGGAGAAATCATCGCTTTCCCTGACGACGATTGCTGGTACTCTCCGGGCCTGCTCAAGAAGATCGATCAATGGTTTCGAGATCATCCCAAATACGCGATCTTTGCAGTAGGCGCCGTAGACGAGGAGGGTGTTCCCAGCGGAAATCGTTGGTTGCAAGATTCCTGTGACCTTCATCCGATCAATGTTTTTCGTACTACTTTCTGCTCCGCGCTCTTTTTGCGCAAGGAGGCCCTTCGCACGGCGTCATTTGACGAGGGGATCGGTCCTGGATCCTCCACTATATTTGCTTGCGGTGACGAAACAGATCTGATTCTAAGCATTCTGGATTCTGGATTTCGTGGACGATTCGATCGCACGTGGCATATCGGTCATCCGCGGCGAGATATGCTTAGCCATGGTGTCTCTAAGGGGCGTGCCGTCAGTTACGGATGTGGCATGGGGCGTGTATTGCGCAAGCATTCCCTTTTTTGGCTGTGGGTCGGGCTGCTCACCTATGATGTTCTGCGCGGTGTCGTAGTCGTTTCGCGCGGCCGCCTCTTCGCGGCCTCACTTTGCCTCGCGCACGCCTGGGGACTCGTCCGGGGCTTTTCTGCGGAGCTTACTGCACAAGATATGTTAGGCAGGGAAGTCAACGCTCGCGCTCCTAAGTATTGATCTCTTGTCGTGAAACTCGGTAGGTAAATAGACGTGAAACGCAAATCTAAACTAAGGAGGTCCATTTGGTGTCAGGAGACATGACGGACATGACAAAGAAGAAAATTCTAATGGTTGACCTCGGCGCTGCAATGGGAGGCGTTGAGTACTATCTCGAAACACTTTCCGGTATGCTCCAGGAACGCGCGACGCTGGTTTCCCTTTGCGTGCTCCCGGAACTGGCGCTGCGCTTGCGCAGCCTAGGCGTAAAAGTTTTTCTGATCCCAGCCTTTCCTAGGTTGAAAGCTCTTCGATTCCTGCTTGCACTCGCCGTGCTCCCTATCATCATCCTTCGCGAGCGGGTTCAGATCATCCTTATCAACGGATTTTTAGACTCGCTTCTCTTGGTACCCGCGCGCTTTCTGGGATGCGAGACAGTCTACGCTCGGCACGGCCCGTTTGAGGATAATCTTTATAAGTGGTATAAGAGTCCGGCCCGTTATTTTCCCCGTATTATTTCTCGTCTGAGTGTGCCTCTTGCATCCCACGTAATCTGTGTCTCTGAAGATACAGGCAAGGGTGTGCGGGAGATCGTTCCTGAGGAACGCATAAGTGTGATTCCCTATTGGATGCCCTGCATGCCGCCCTACAGTGGCAGTAAAAGAGAGCTGACACCTCCGGTTCATCTACTCTATGTGGGTCGCCTGGAACGCTACAAGGGTCTTTATCTTTTATTGGAAGCACTGCGAGGAATTCCTAATGTGAGGCTTACCGTAGTCGGGGACGGCAGCTACCGCGAGGAATTAGAACGGCTCGCAGAGGGAATCAACGTTCGTTTTGAAGGGTATCAATCAGATCCGGACAGATACTTCGGGGAGGCGGACATCTTCGTGATGCCTTCCTTGGGGCCCGAGGGATTCGGAATAGTTACCATGGAAGCGATGGCGCACGGTTTGCCGTGTCTCATCAGCGATCTCGAAGTCCACCGGGAGATCACAGCTCACGGCACAGCCGCGATGCTCTTTCGCAACGGTAACGTGGAGGACCTCAGAGGCAAACTGCAGGAACTTATCGGCAATCCCTCGCTGCGTACAGCCTATTCCACGGCCGGGTATCAGAGAGTAGAAGCAGTTTACAATTCTGACGTCGCACTCAAGTCCTATCTATGGGCTTTTGGCTTGTAAGTATCACAGTGGCCGGAAAAGTGTGTCCTTCCTTGTACCGGCTGATGCGAACCTGCAAGCACATGCTGCAACAGCATGCGACAGGTTGAATAAAGGGAAGGGGGACTAGACAGCATGGCGTTAAACGGGAGAACGTTAGTCATCCGCTCATTACTGCCGGAATGTTCCGAGCGGTTGTTGGATGTTGGTTGCGGTCCAATCGCATCGGACTATCCCTATGCAGATAAGGCCTTGCGCGTGACATGCATTGACTGGAATCTCAAGGCGTCTGGATCGCTCCCGTCCAACATCGAGTGTTTAGACGGAGACTTCACGTCGATCGACTTAGCCCCGAACGCTTACGATTCCATTATTGCTGCTGACGTGTTTGAACACATCTTGCTCGAACAAGAAGCTCTATTCGTAAAGAAGTGCGTCTCGGCGTTGAGGCCCGGTGGTAACGTGGTTATCTCTGTCCCGCATCAGGGGACATTTGCGTCCCTCGATCCCTATCAAGTCAAGCCCACAATTCATCGCATGCTTGCGCGTCTACATTTGTACAAACGTATTCACAATGGCTGTTGTGATATTCGAAAGGGCCACAAGCACTATGCGCTGCAGGAATTGATCAGTAAGTTTAGCCCGTTACAATTCTCGCGGGTAGCTTACTTTGGATATGTTTTCGACCCATTGTTGTCGTGGGCTGTTGCTTTGTCAAGGGGTTCGGGTCTAATACCCGGCTTTTCGTGGCTGCAGCGAGCTTGCCGTAGAGAGCTTGATCGCGACTATGGAGAACGTTCGTTCAATATTGCGGTCAGCTTTCATAAACCCGCCGGCTAGCGCATTTTCACTTCTCGTGTACAAAGAGTGACTAACCCCGGGCGGCGCCGACGACACTCTACGACGATGTTGATAGAGTGATGCTCGGAAATTGCGGTCTGCCACTGGCGGGCATGGCCCCGAGGGATGCACCTGAATCGAACCGATAGGGCTTCGAGCCGCCTATGATGCACATGCTTCTTTCAACCAATGGAAAACCAGGATTCGGGTGCTCGTCCCGGAAAGGCTCTAACGTATGAAGACGGACGTCCTCGTTGTGGGAGCTGGATTTGCAGGCAGTGTTATCGCCGAGCGCTGCGCGTCGGTCGGTATGAGCGTTGTGGTCATTGACAAGCGCGAGCATATCGGGGGAAACGCGTTTGATGAGCTGGATCGTCATGGAGTTCTAATACACCGCTACGGCCCGCACATCTTTCATACCAACGCCGCGTCTGTTTCTGAATATCTATCGAGATTTACCGACTGGATCCCGTACGAGCACCGCGTGCTCGCCTTCGTCGATGGTGCGTTTTATCCCGTTCCGATTAACCGGACTACAGTGAACCGGCTCTACGGTCTTTCCTTGGATGAGGAGGGCGTCGCCCAGTATCTCGCGCGGGTCCGCGAGACCCGCGAGCCGATCCTCACCAGCGAGGATTCCGTTCTGTCCAGCGTCGGCCGCGATCTTTGCGATAAGTTTTTCCGAGGATATACGCGCAAGCAGTGGGGTCTCGATCTTTCCGAACTCAGTGCGAGTGTCGCTGCGCGAATTCCGGTCAGAACCAATTCGGACGATCGTTACTTCAGCGACTCTTTCCAGAAGATGCCTGCCGGTGGATTCACCAGAATGTTCGCTCGCATTCTCGATCATCGCAACATCCGCGTGGAACTCGGCGTCGATTTTCGTGAATTCCGAAAGCGCGCCACCTGGAATCTGCTCGTTTACACTGGCCCGATCGATGAATACTTCGATTGCTGTTTTGGCAGGCTGCCCTACCGGTCGCTGCGTTTTGACCATGAACACCTGCCGGATACTAAGCGCTTCCAGCCTGTCGGAACGGTGAATTACCCCAACGATCATAAATTCACCCGTATCACGGAGTTCAAGCACCTGACCGGCCAGGTGCATCCCCGAACCTCAATCGTTCGAGAGTATCCGGAAGATGAGGGTGACCCGTACTATCCTGTGCCACGACCGGAGAATCAGGAGCTTTACCAAAGGTATAGCGTTCTGGCAGCGCTCGAACGAAATGCGCTCTTTGTGGGGCGGTTGGCCGAATATCGCTACTACAACATGGATCAGGTGGTCGCGCGCGCGCTCATGGTCTTCGAGAAAATCATCTCTACCCACATCGGGTTAGATCTTGCGCGGAGGGCCGCCTCCTTCGCCTTTGCCGCAGCCGATCCGAAATAGCCTGACCTGGTTAACTTATTTCGTTTATTTCGCAGCCCCGCGATTGCACGGGATAAACAGCACAGTAGGCAGTATATCTAAGCAGCGGAACTCGAGGAGTGCTTATCATGAGCGGTACACATGCAGGGAACGCCGGCGTTCGTGTTGCTGCGGTGATCGTTACGTACAACCGCAAACAGCTTCTCTGTGAATGTATTGACGCTCTTCTGGCTCAATCAGTCCCCGTGGCCGGCATCGTGCTGATTGATAATGCCAGCACGGACGGAACAGCCGCCTTACTCGCGGAAAAAGGCTACCTTGAAACTGGGGTATTGGATTACGTCCGGATGCCGGTAAATGCCGGCGGGGCAGGTGGATTTCATGAGGGTGTAAAGCGAGCGTATGACGAAGGCTATGATTGGCTGTGGTTGATGGATGATGATGTGGAGCCCGTGCCCGATGCACTGAGCACCATGCTCTCGTACTCCAGTGTATCTGAGTGTATTCAGGGCTCTAAGATATTTAAGGACGGAGAATCGGAAGGCTGGGAGAAATGGGCGTGCATCGACGAGTCGGGCTGTCGAACCAGCTCGGATGAACAGAACGCTGATTACATCGTAGCGCAAACCGGATGTTTCGAAGGGATGCTGATCCATCGGCAGATAGTTTCCAAAATAGGCTTCCCGGATAAACGCTTTTTTATTGGGGGAGACGATGTTGCGTATGGGTATCTTGCAAGCAAACACACTCAAGTCATTTACGTTCGTGAGGCGTGTTTTGTAAAGAAGATGAACAAGTTTGGATATCCCCGTCTGCTTCAACGCATGCGGGACCGTTTCCTTAACCGCCGGTCCTCCCGGTTCTATTTCCTTTCCGTGCGCAACGAGCTCCTGCTGTATGGCTATACGCGCGATAGAGTCCGCGCCAGCCGCTTCTCTGTTCGAATTGGCAAAATGTTGCTCATGCACTCCATAACTACGCTCATCTTCGAGCGGAGCGTCGTCAATTTTCGTGCATTATGGAGAGGCACATTCCAGGGTTACGGATTTCTAACTTCGCCATGGAGAGAGTTCGATCTAGGCACGATGTAACCGGTCGCGCAGTAACGCGGCGAACTCCGCGCCTAAACCGGCTGCGGAAAAAGTGCCGGTTCGAAGGGTACGAGCTTCAGCCCGTACATAAAGGAAGCAAAAACAATGGGCTTTACAGGCTGCGGAAAAACTCGGGACCGGGCAGGAAAGACGTACCTCAGGGGCTAACCCACGAATGGCCGCCTCATGGGCAGTTATTTGGGATAGCGTATGCGACTTTCTTCACGGAAAGTCGCAGGCTTAGCGAGGGGAGCGCAGTTAAACCGGCCATTCGTGGCAGCCCGACGTATTCTCAATCATTTACGGCACGACTAAAGTCGTGCCCTGATACAAAACAGAGTTTTTCCCCAGCCTGTTAAGCCCCTGAGGGCAGCTTTGGACCGAGATGTACTGAAAAGCATTCCCTCCGGGCCTAAAGGCCCAATCATTCTGTTCGGTCTACGTACGGGCT
>Ga0182024_10021026_pt1 | contig 11881 bp, 9 predicted proteins | sample P32metaG_FD_120480 | JGI IMG/M metagenome (GOLD analysis project Ga0182024, IMG submission 120480) | Permafrost microbial communities from Stordalen Mire, Sweden - P3-2 metaG (Illumina Assembly) | ecosystem: Environmental > Terrestrial > Soil > Wetlands > Permafrost | place: Sweden: Stordalen... | reverse complement strand
GTTCGACCAGAGACTACACGCTCGGAGGAGCGCTTAAAACCTGGCAATGGTGGGCACTCTGGCTGCTTCTCTTTTTGAACACCTCGGCCGGCATATCCCTGATCTCCCAGGAATCGCCCGTATTCCAGGAGATTGTGAAGGTCAGCGTCATCGTTGCTGCCGGCATGGTCGGCATCGCAAGCATCGGCAATGCTGTAGGGCGCGTGTTCTGGGCCTGGGTATCCGATTTCATCACTCGCCGGTTCACCTTCGTTGTTATGTTTCTGCTCCAACTCGTTCTCTTCTGGATGTTGCCCAGCCTGGCTTCCGCCACCGTGCTTGCTGCTGTCTCCTTTATCATCCTCATGTGCTATGGGGGAGGCTTCGGAACCATGCCCGCGTTTACTGCAGACTATTTCGGTCCCAAGAACGTAGGACCGATCTATGGACTCATGCTCACGGCGTGGGGCTCCGCCAGTGCTTTTGGTCCCCTTCTCATCGCTCATTTGAGGCAGACAAGCGGAAGCTATCGCAGCGGATTCCACGTGATCGCAGTCATCATGGGGGCCTCGATCGTGTTACCGCTCATCATCCGTCCGCCTGCGCGGGAGACGTCCGGGTCGACCGCCCGATGATGGTGCATGCGAACGACCCAAACCCCGGCAGCCTCTTACACGGTGGAGTACAGGCCCTTCCACCGCGCCAGATTCGCATCCTCGGCGCTCCTCTCGATCTGGGCCAGTCGCGCCGCGGCGTTGACATGGGGCCTTCGGCGGTCAGGGTCGCCGGACTCGAAGCCCGGCTCGAGTCCCTGGGGCATCGGGTAAGCGATGGAGGGAATGTGCCGGTGGCCATCGCTGAGACCCGGAACGCCGGGGAAGCCAACGCCAAGTACCTCAAAGAAATCACCGAGACCTGCGAACGGGTCGCCGGCATTGTGCTGCAGACGCTTGAGGAAGGCATCACCCCGCTGATTCTTGGAGGCGATCATTCCGTTGCTGCGGGCTCGGTTTCGGGTGTAGCTGAGTTCTACCGGCGCCGCAACCAGAAGATCGGGCTACTGTGGATTGACGCTCACGCCGACATCAACACTCCTGAAACCTCACCTAGCGGCAACGTGCATGGTATGCCGCTGGCCGCTCTGCTTGGCCTGGGACCGGACATGCTGTCGGATATCTTCGGTTGGCGACCCAAAATTGCCCCGGAAAACACCGTGCTGATTGGCGTTCGTGACATCGACAAAACGGAGAAGGAGAACATCCGTCGCGCCGGCATCGGAGAGGTCTATACCATGCGCGACATCGACGAACGAGGTATGCGCACGGTGATGGAAGAAGCTTTACGCGCAGCCGGCCGGGGTACGGCCGGCTACCACGTCTCGCTCGACATGGACTGGATCGATCCGGAAGACGCGCCCGGTGTGGGCACCCCGGTGCGCGGCGGTGCTACCTACCGCGAGGCGCACTTGGCGATGGAGATCCTGGCCGACCACGGACGATTGCTGAGCTTTGAAACTGTCGAGGTGAACCCGGTGATTGACGAGCACAACCGAACCGCCGAATTGGCGGTCGAGCTCATCTGTTCCGCGTTCGGGAAAAAGATTCTCTAAACAGAATCCCTCTGTTATCGATGGAGCGGTATCGCAGGCTCGCGGACCGGATAAGACTCCACCACCGCGGCGCTCGAGAAGCGAATGGAGAATATCGCAGCCAGATACAGCAGGATGAGAATGAGCATTACCAGGTTCTGCGGCCGCAGCAACAGGATGAAGAGAAATTTGTTGGCTAGCACGCTTTGCCACTTTGCCTGTTGCAGAAGAAACATCTGCACCCGGTACTGCACAGAAACCGTCGTGAGCACGGTCAGCACGGCGATAACAGCACCCAGCACACGGCGCTTCTGAAAAACGATCACAACAGCCGGAATGGACAGCAGAAGCAGCCGCGTGTCATAAAAACGATGATAGACGGGCGTCAGCGTGAGTATCGATAAGGCCCCGAGCGCAACCATGTGAAGCTCCGGGCCTCGATTGGCTCGCAGAACACCCACCATCCCCGCCCCGAGCAGCACTACAAAGACCGCATACGCGGCAACGTTAAATCTCCCTGCGTCGGCGATGAAAATGCTGGTAAAAGCCTGGAGATTTTCATCACCGATAGCTTGTCGATTCGCGGGCCTGGGATCCGCGCTGCCGCCCGGACTCAACGTTGCGGAGAGATTCCCGTGGAGAGTGGAAGCCCAGCGAGCACTGCGCGGGTGATGCCCAAGAATCAAACTTGCGCACAGAAGAAGCAAAGCCGCGCCCGCCAGAGCAAAGGCCGCATAGCGCCAATAAATTCTCTGCACCAAAAAATAGAGCACGATGAAGCCCCCGATCTGGGGCTTGACCGTGAGGCTGAGCAAAAACACGAGCGCGCCAAGAGGGACCAGGCGGCCACGCAGAAAGAGACAGCTCCCGATAATCACCAGGGAAATGGCGAACACGGCGGGTTGACCCAGTACCAGCAAAATGCCGGCCGTAACCAGGAAGAAGGAGACCAGGGTCGTGGCCAGCCACCGATGCGATCGCGGACAGACGGATAGTATGAGCCCTGCCGCGGTAACGAACAGGCAGCCATTCAGCAGGAACCAGAGCAGGCGGGCTACAGGAAACCGCAGCAGCGCCAACGGGGCAAGTACCAGGAAGGTCGAAGGCGGGTACACGGGTACGTCTATTTGCCAGGAAGGCAGGTCAGAGGGCTTTCCCCCTGCCTGGAAAAACTCCGGTTCCAGTTGCGACGGGTCGTAAGGGTTACAACCATGGAGCAGGCACCGTGCCCCAGCGTAAACAGGAACGAAATCGTTGGAGGCATGGAAGACTCTGGCTCCTCCAATCGCAAACAACACCACGGAGGCGATACAAAGAATCAGCAAGTGCAGGTCCGGCTTGGTGAACTTCATGGTTTATCTGCGACCTTGGGCCAGACACTAGCCTGCATCATAACGGCACCTGCGGGGGCTGCATAGTGAACGCAAATGTTCGCTTTTCTTAACCAAAATGTTGCCCAACCATGTTCTCCTCGTCGCAGGAGGGTCTTCGTGTCCTGGTACGCCGTAGATGATCCCAATGACCCGCAACTGGACGAGCTGGCTAGCCGGTTTCAGCTCCATCCCCTCCACATTGAGGACTGCCGCAGCAACAATGAGCGCCTCAAGGCCGAGGGAACGGACCACTATCTCTTCCTGATCCTCAAATATATTCAGTCGGTGCAGGATGGGGACATTGGGTTTGCGAATGTCTTCCTCTTTGTCGGACGCGACTTCCTCGTCACCGTGCGCGACCCTTCCTGCGTAGGCAACGAGATTCTGCAGCGCGCCTTGAAGGCGGGACCCGAGGAGAAACCATCCAAGCTCCTCTATCTCATCATCGACAGCATTGTCGACTCCTACTTTGTCTCCATCGACCACAGCGATGACCGCATCGACGAGCTGCAGGATAGCGTTCTCGACAATCCATCGCCGGAGATCCTGGAGAATCTCTTTGATCAGAAGCGCAAGTTGATCGAGCTGCGTCGCGTGCTGGTCAACCTCCGCGATGCCTGCATGTCACTCCAGCGGGAATCCGGCTCCATCCTCCAGCCTGAGCTCTATCCCTTCTTTCGCGACGTTTACGATCACTCACTGCGCCTGCTGGATATGGTGGAGACGCTGCGCGACCTGCTCAACAACACTTTTGATGTGTACCTGTCGAGCGTTGCCAATCGCACTAACCAGGTGATGAAGGTGTTGACAGTGCTCAGCACGGTGGCCCTGCCTGCCCTCGTCATCTCCGGCATTTACGGAATGAACCTGAAAGGCCTGCCCTTCCTGGAATCGGATCACGGCACCGAGATCGTAGTGGGGGCGATGGTCGCTTCCACAGGAATGGTGTTGTGGATGCTCAAGAGGTTCGGCTGGCTGTAAAATTCTTGAGCACAATGCCTTTTACGCCGAGCACCATAGCCGCGCTGGTCATTGCCGCGAGTTTCGCGGCTGGGCTTAACGTGTACGCGACGGTCCTGACCCTGGGCCTGCTGGCTCATGCGCATTGGGTTGCCTTGCCGCCAGGTCTCGAAACCCTCTCCAGCTGGTGGATCATTGGCGTGAGTGGAACGCTCTTCGCGGTGGAGTTCGTCGCCGACAAAATTCCCGGATTCGATCTGCTATGGAATGCTTTGCACACGTTTATTCGCGTTCCGGTTGCCGCGTTGCTGGCCTTTCGCGCCACTTCGCAGTTGACCCCCGGCATGCAGATGCTGGCTACCGCCCTTGGCGCTGCCATTGCCCTGGCTGCCCACGGGTCCAAAACCGCCGCGCGGGCGCTGGTCACTCCCAGTCCGGAACCCGTGTCCAACATTGCCCTTAGCAGCAGTGAAGACGTCGCCGCAGTGGGCATCACCTGGCTGGCCACCCAGCATCCCTGGGCTGCGGCCAGCATTGTCCTCGCGCTGCTCCTGGCGTCGGTTTTGATGGTTCGGTGGGTGGTAAAAGCCCTGCGTGGCCTGCTGCAGAGGCTCCGGCCGGCTCCGGCGACTTAACCACTTTACAAGCTGCGAAAAAGCTCGGTGCTGAGGGCACAGGCATTGAACGATCAGGAAAGACGTACCTCAGGGGCTAAAAGCCCTCATCAGCCCAGATCGATGCGGCACGGCTGAAGCCGTGCCCTTGTGCAGAGACTTTTTCCGCAGCCTGTTTGGTCGGGCCGGAAAGGATGGAAAGAGAATTGGGCTTTTAGCCGCTGAGGTACGCTTTTTCGGGACACAAAAGTACAGATCATCCCTTTTTCCGCAGCTTCCATAACGGCTGAGCAAAGGACGTACCGCAGGGACTAAAGCCCTCATCAGCCAAGTCTTGAGCGGCACAGCTGAGGCCGTGCCCTTCGTGCAAGGACTTTTTTTCGCAGCCACGGTTAGCCCTGAGCAGCGGCGCGCCGGGTCAGGGCCGGCTCCGTGACCGGCTCGGTCACGTCTGTTTCCCCCTCCGGCAGTACGCACACCGATCCCGCCACCCCGGCTTGCCTGGCGGCAGCCATCAGCCGTTCGACGGGTTCTTCCATCGGCTCCTGGGAGAGCCGAAAGGTGCCGTAGTGCATGGGGATCATTCGCCGTGCCCCAAGATCCAGAAAAGCCTGCAGCGCCTCCTCCGGGCAGGTGTGCACCCCGCGATAGCTGTCCGGCCTGTAAGCCCCGATCGGCAGCAATGCAATCTCAGGCTTGAGCCGTTTGCCGATTTTGGCGAAACCATCGAAATAAGCGGTGTCGCCAGAGTGGTAGAGGGTATGACCGCCACCGTGGATCACGTAGCCGCCGAAACCCCGATGCGTGTCCTTGAACAGGCGTGCTCCCCAGTGCTTGCAGGGCGTCATGGTGATCTCAAGGCCGCCAATCGACTTGGTCTGCCACCACTCGAGGGTTACCACCCGCGCAAAACCCAGGTCGTTCACCAGGTCCTCCACGCCCCAGGGCACCACGGCAATCGGCGCCCGGCCGGCCACTTTGGTGTTGTGCGCGACGATCCGGCGTAGGGATGGCCGGTTGAGGTGATCCATATGCGCATGGGAAAGGAGTACCAGGTCAGTCGCGGGCAGATCCTTGATCCTGACGCCCGGACGGCGCAGGCGACGCAGCGCGATCAGCCGTTCGGCGAAAACCGGGTCTATCAACAGCTTACGGCCAGCGATCTGGACCAGGAAGGATGAGTGGCCAATGAAAGTGACCCCCAGTTCCCGCGGTGAAACCAGGACGGGCTTCCTCGATTCTCCGGTCATCGGCCTGAAGGCAGACTCGCCCACAAGCGTTCCCAGCGATTGCATCTTGAGGAGAACTGCGCTCTTGCCCTGGCCCCTGGTTTTCATTGCCACCCCAACTTCTCAATAGATTCGCCTACCCGGTCGAGAGATGCCATTTCGACGGTACAGTACCACATGGCGACCAGTGCGCGGTACCTCTATTAATAGACGGGACCCACCAAGGAATGCTTAGACCCGGAGTTAAAAAGCGGCGTTTTGCCGCCGACGTATTCGGGTTGTCACCGTGAGCGGGGTTCCACACCAAGGTTGTACATGAGGAATGAATAAACATCGGCCGCAGTGTCGAGCGCTTTGCTGGTGTTACTGGCCCCATGGCCGGACTGGGTATCGATGCGGATCAACACCGGATTGGCGGTGTTCGCTTCGGCCTGCAGTGTAGCCGCGTACTTGAAGGAATGGGCCGGTACCACTCGATCATCATGGTCCGCCGTGGTGATGAGTGTTGCAGGATAGGTCACGCCGGCACGAATATTGTGTATCGGCGAGTATCGATAAAGTGCCTGGAACTCTTCCGGGTTATCGCTCGAACCATAATCTGCAATCCAGTTCCATCCGATCGTGAACTTCTGGAAGCGAAGCATATCCATGACCGCGACCTGGGGCACGGCGGCGCGGAACAAATCAGGACGCTGATTGATCACCGCACCCACCAGAAGGCCTCCGTTTGACCCTCCGGTGATCGCCAACTTTGCCGGCGAAGTGTACTTGTTGGCAATCAACCACTCGGCGGCGGCGATAAAGTCTTCGAAGACGTTTTGCTTTTGCCGTTTCATCCCCGCCTGGTGCCATGTTTCGCCATATTCGCCGCCGCCCCGCAGATTGGCCGAAGCATAGACAAACCCTTGCTCCAGCAAGGCCAAGCGCAGTGGATTAAATTCGGGGGCGACAGTGATGTTGAAGCCGCCATATCCATAGAGCAGCGTGGGATTGTTTCCATCGAGCTTCAATCCGCGCTTGTAAACGAGAAACATCGGCACCCGGGTGCCGTCTTTGCTGGTGTAGAACACCTGCACTGTCTCGTAGTCTGCTGCCTTGAAGCCTTTGATCGCAGACTCGCGGAACACCGAGGATTCCCCGGCTGCAATATCGTAGCGAAAAATTGTGCTGGGATAGTTGAACGAGGAATAAGCATAGAAGGCAGAAGTATCCTCACGCCGTCCCCCAAAACCGCCCGCGGTTCCCGGCCCCGGCAAGGCGATTGGGTTCTCCATCCTGCCCTCGAGCGAATAGACGTATGGATGCGAAGTAACGTCCCGCGCGTAGGTAATGAAGAGTTTGCCTCCCTGGGTATAAACACTGCTCAATGTATCCGTAGTTTCCGGGACGACGTCTTTCCAGCCGGCTGCGGGATCGTAAAGCACGACTCGTCCATTGGGGGCGTCCTTGTTGGTCAGGATGAGGAATTTGTCGCCGACATTGTCCACCACCTGAAAGCGGTCGTTGGTCACCTCGGCAACAATCGGAGTGAAGACTGCCTCTTGCCCGGAAAGGTCGCTGAACCCGGAGAGGTCGTAGAAGAACAGTGCGTTGCCGTCCTTACCCTGGCCTCTCTCCGAGACCGTCAGAATCGCGAATCGTTCGTCTTCCGTCGTCTGCACAGTGTGGAAGCGTTGTGGGTGGGTCTTGTCCTCGTAGACCAGCCGGTCGTCTGCTTGCGCTGCGCCCAGGCGATGGTAGTAGACCTGGTGACCGTCGTTGCGTGCAGAAAGATCGTGCCCATCCTGGGGCGCGTCGTACCGGCTGTAGAAAAAGCCATCGCCGAACCAGGCAAGGCCAGTCACCTTCAACCACCGGAGATCATCTTTGAGAGCGTTGCCGCTCTCGATTTCCAGAACGTGACCATCCAACCAATCCGAACCACCGCTGGAAAGGTAATAGGCAAAGTAGCGTCCATCCCGGGAAGCTTCTCCGGCCATGAGACGCACGGTACCGTCGGGAGAAAGCTGGTTAGGATCAAGCAAAACCCGTGGTTCTCCGTTTAAGCCTTCCTGCACATAGAGCACACTCTGATTCTGCAGGCCATCATTTTTCGACCACAGGTAGTAGGCTCCGCTTCGGCTTGGAATGCCGTACTTGGGATAGTTGTAGAGCTCTTGCAGCCGCTGCTTGAGCTGCGAACGGTAGGGGATCTGCTCCAGGTAGCTGCGGGTTACCTGATTCTGCGCGTCGACCCATTCCAGTGTCTCAGCAGAATTGTCATCTTCGAGCCAGCGATAGGGATCGGCGACCTTGGTCCCGTGATAATCGTCTACCTGGTCATCTTTGCGGGTTTCCGGATATTGCACGTTTTGTCCATTCGAAGGGTAAAACCGCAGATCTCTCCGCTACGCTGCCCCGGCGTGCCGTGGGACCGGAGCGTAGCGGAGAGATCTGCGGTTCTCCTTTTCGGGTTAGCTGGTCATCTGTTCCTAGATCGATAACGACTTCAGATACTCGCGAAAAGCCGTACCCAGCTCATTATGATTCAGAGCAAACTCCACCGTCGCCTTTAGCATGCCCAACTTATCGCCGGCATCAAAGCGCAGCCCGTCGAAACTATACCCGTAGACTTTTTCATACTGCAGCAGGCCCTTGATGCCGTCCGTTAACTGCAGTTCACCGCCGGCCCCGAGGGGCGTCTTTTCCAACACATCAAAGATCTTGGGAGTAAGAATGTAACGCCCGATGATCGCGTTGCGCGACGGAGCCTCCTCCGGCGTGGGCTTCTCCACCAGGCCTTTGACGTCGAAGACGCGCTCGCTGCCTTCCACCGGGGTGCAGTCGAGTACGCCATACGAAGAGATGGAAGCACCCTCCACTACCTGTGTCGCCAATATGGAAGACTGCGTCTTCTCGAAGACCTCGATCATCTGCTGCAGGCACGGCACCCTGGCTTCAATGATGTCATCGGGCAAAATGACCGCGAACGGTTCGTCACCCACCAGGTCGCGCGCCATGAGCACTGCATGTCCCAGCCCCATGGCCTCTTTCTGTCGCACGTACGCGATCCGTGCCATGTGCGATATCTGTCTGGTCATGGCGAGCAGGTCGGTCTTGCCCCGCTTCTCCAGTAACTGTTCCAGCTCAAAGCTGATGTCGAAGTGGTCTTCGATTTCTGCTTTGTTTCGGCCGGTGACGATGATGATTTGTTCGCAGCCCGCGGCAATGGCCTCTTCCACTCCGTATTGGATGAGCGGCTTGTCTACCAGCGCCAACATCTCCTTGGGCAGCGCCTTGGTCGCCGGCAAAAAACGTGTGCCGAGTCCGGCTGCCGGAAAAACTGCTTTGCGCACTCTGTCTTTCATCTCTTGATGCTCCAGTCCAGTCTCACAGTGAAGGCGAAATCCCGTTCGCGTATTTAGGATGCAGGAAAAGCTAGAGTGTAGGCGACGTGTCCCCCAGAAGGGCGCGGCGGACGATCTTGATGGGCGGAAATCCCTGCTTGAGAAAATCGTCGTGGAATTGTTGCAGCGAAAACTGCGCGCCCTCCTTTTTCTCTAGATCGGCCCGCAACTTGAGAATCTGAAGTTTACCCAAAGTGTAATAGAGATAGGTCGCATCGGTCGTCCCGCGCTTGGTTTCAACCAAGCCGCCCGGCGTGCGTCTCATAGCCTTCGTCTACAAAGAATCTTACCGCCTGATCGAACGTCATTTGTCCGGTGTGCATCTGGATGCCTACGATAAACCGGGCATCGCGCAGCAGCGCATCCTGCAGTTGTCCCAGGCGAATCATTTTGGCATCCCGGGCGTCACGTGCGCCGGTGCCCGGTTGGCCATAGCCCTCATCGAGCATCATCTGCTCGCAATAGTGGGCCCAGCCTTCGGCATTGGACGAGGCTCCCAAAAGTTTGCGTACCTTGCTGGGCGCCTGTGGCACCCACAGGAACTGTATGTAGTGTCCCGGATAAGCCTCATGAATCGCCGTGCTGATGATAGTTCCCCGGTTGAACTGGGCCATGAGCTGTTCCGTCTCTTGCGCAGTCTGGTGTGGACCAGGCACGGTCACATTGAAATAAGCCTGGGTCGAGACTTTCTCAAACGGGCCGGGCGTGTCCATCGATGCGGTCGTGGTGGCGCGCATGAAAGGTGGCGTATTTTCCAACGTCGGGCGCACCGGCGAAGGAATGTCGACGATGTGTTTTTCCTGGATGAACTGAATCAAGCCCTGGAACGTGTCCCTGAAACTCTGCAGCAGATGATCGGGCGCAGGATGGTCGCGGCCCAATTCCGCCAGCACCTCGCGCGGCGTCCGGGTGGGCTCAACTTCCCTGGCGATGCGGTTGAACGCCGCCTGGTTTTGGTGCAAGTCCGCATAGCCGATTTGCAACAGCCTGGGTAGCGGTGTGTCCACCATCTCGTTGTATAGCAGCAGCTTCGAGTAGGTCTCCGCGCCAAACCGGAAATCACCATGAGAGCGAGGAAGAACGTCCTTCCTGAGCCAGTTCTGGTAGCTCTTGAGAGCCGCGATGACGGCGCTGTTCGATTGTGAAAATTCGCCTCTGAGTTGCTCGTTCCGCGCTTCCTTGAAGGCGGTAGGCACATCCGATTGGAAAAAACCGATGATGTCTGGTAGTTGCTCGAGGGCAATTTCGGTATAAATTTGCGGCGGGTTCTTGAGATTCTGACGAGCCGTGTCGAGTACTGCCGGCATCAGCTTCTCCCGCGCAACCAGCGAGCGCAAGCGGTCGTCGGGCGACGCGAAGTTGCGCTCCATCAGCACGAAAGCGCTATTCGAAATACCGCTCGAATACTGGTCCGGATCTTTCGCCCATAAGCGAATGGTATTCAGCGCAAGCAGCCTGCTGTGAATATTCGCCAGCAGCAACTCCAGATCGCCCTGGCTGGTCAAATCGAGCTGGTCTGCCGGGATGGCGGCAAACTTACTTTCGAACCGTTGCTGGTCACTCGTCTCCCGATCGACCGCGGCGCGCGAGAAATCCTCGAGCTGCGCATCGTACTGATGGAAACCGTCCAGCGTTGCGGTCGACGGGGCGTAGTGAAAGTAGACCTGGTCGAAGTACTCATCGGCCAGCTTACGCAGCGCGTCCCCTGCGCCGCTTTGTGCCTGCGCAGCCGGTGTTGGCGTACTGTGGGAGCAGCCGGTGGCCGCCACTAGCCCAACCAGAGCAATAGCAATCCGTTTGCAATGCAACAAGCGATACTTTCTCCGAAACACCTTTGTCTCTGCTTAAACGGCAACAAATCCTGGGATTACCACGAACCTTAGCCTAAGCCCCAGAGCGCCCGATCCGGCGAACTGGCAAATCCGAGCTATCTACGCTGGTGTGGAGCCGCCACCACCTCGGGTTCTTCGCTGGCGGCCAGAGCTTCCAGCAGTGCCCGAATCTCATTGAGGACATCCCCCGGGTCTGTCGCTTTAAGCGGAAAACGAAGCACTCCCTGGGGCGTGAACTGCGCGCCTTTCTTCGCATTTTGCGCTACCAGCTTCATCAGCCGGCCGGGATCGATACTGGCCTGACCGGTAAAGCGAATGTGGATCTGATCGCGCTTGCGATCCACCTGCGCCACTCCCGTCCGCTCGCATAGCAGGCGGAGGCTGGCCGCTTCCAGAAGATGGTGTACGTTGACCGGCAGCTCGCCGTAACGGTCTTCAAGCTCGGCCCGCACCTCGCCCAGCATCCCCTCATCCTGCGCGCCGGCGATCTTCTTGTAGATGCGGAGCCGCTGGTTCTCTTCTTCGATGTAGTTCTCGTCGATACGCAGGCTGATCCCGAGGTTAAGCTGCGTAGTCGCCCGCGGCGGATGCTCCTCGCCTTTCAACTCGTTGACCGCATGCTCCAGCATGCTGGTGTACATTTCGAATCCCACGGCCTCGATGTGGCCGCTCTGCTCACCGCCCAGCATATTGCCTGCACCGCGCAGCTCGAGATCCAGTGCGGCGATCTTGAAACCGGCGCCCAGGTCGGAGAACTCCTTCAGCGCCGCCAGCCGGCGGCGGGCGATCTCGGTCAGCTCATGCTCCGGCGGAATCAACAAGTACGCATACGCGCGACGGTTGGATCTTCCCACCCGCCCCCGCAGCTGGTAGAGCTCGGAGAGCCCGTGGCGGTCGGCGCGACTGATCAGGATCGTGTT
>Ga0182024_10021025_pt1 | contig 11881 bp, 5 predicted proteins | sample P32metaG_FD_120480 | JGI IMG/M metagenome (GOLD analysis project Ga0182024, IMG submission 120480) | Permafrost microbial communities from Stordalen Mire, Sweden - P3-2 metaG (Illumina Assembly) | ecosystem: Environmental > Terrestrial > Soil > Wetlands > Permafrost | place: Sweden: Stordalen... | reverse complement strand
TCTCGGGAAGACGCCGCCCAAACTTTTCCCTCCGAAAGAGGAAGAGAAACGCTCGCTGCAAATTGCCCCGCAGATGGGCGAGAATCAGAAGATCATTTCCTATCGTGTCGTCGCCACGCGATTTTCGTTTGCGCAATTGAATCTGACCTTCGCACGGCAGCTCGGACGTGTGATCGTCGATCAAACCGGGCTCCAGGGCGACTTCGATTTCGAAATAGACCTGACTCCGGACGAGACCCGCACCAATCCACTGGACGGGTCGCTCATCCTCGCCGCCATGCGCGATCAGCTCGGATTGGTTGTGAAATCGCAGAAAAGTTCTGTCGATTTCATCGTGATCGATAGCGCGGAGAAGGTGGCGGCCGGAAATTAGGATGCTTGACGCCTTGGACTCGTCTCGAAGGGCGCGGTGGTTCATTCGAGTGATCCTCTTCTGATCGCGTCACCATATCGCCTTCGAGAAGCGCTGGTATTAATTCAGCACCATCAGCACGCGCGGCATGGCTTTACCGGTGACTCGCCGGTAACCTTCGAGCTTCGGGAAGCGGGGCTCAGACACTTGCGGTAGCGCTCCCGCATCTCCGCCACAAGTCCGCCAGCACGCTGCGGGCTATCGCGGGCGAGGTTGGCATGCAAGCCACTTCGGCGTTCGGCAGAGGCCGGTCTGCTTCGCAGTCAGGCCGTTCTTAAGCCAGACCAGCACGCAGCGCAGTTGGAACGGCGAATAGCGCGCCGCCAGAACGGTAAATGAGGGGAGGGACACATTCCCATTCGAGAATCAGTTGACGCCCGGCGCGGGCGCCGGATTGCGCCACGCACGCGAGATATTCGAGCGCGCACGTCGTTCTGCGGAACCCGCATCCCGCCGGAGGGAGCGTGCTTATTGCTGTTTCTTATCGTCGGGTTTGCCGGCCGCGTCCTTGGACTTATTTTCTTCCTGCTTCAGCACCGGCGCTTTGCCCTTGATGATGCCCAGGATTTCCTCGCCTTCCACTTTGAGAAGCGGCGGCGCGCCCATCTTCGCCAGTAAAGCAATCGTCTCCGGGTGTGCCAGCGGAACGCTGGTGCGCAACGCCGGACCGTTGGCCATATCGCTTACCGACCATCCTCGAACCGTGCGGAAGTCCAGCTTCGCGCCCTTGCCGACCAGGTACTCCACCATTTCGTTATCGCCTCGATAGGCGGCGCCCATCACGGCGGTGTAGCCCTGCGCATCCTGGGCATTCAGGTCAAGGCCCAGATCTTCCACCAGATATTTCACGGCGGGAAGAAACGAGCCAGGGGCGTTGGTGGAGAAGTTGCCGGCCCAGCCGACGCCGGCGGCCACATGAAGAGCGCTGTCCTTCTGCGACGATAGCGCCTTCGGATCGGCTCCATGGGACGCCAGGAACTTCATGGCCTCGAGATCATTCGACTGCGCGGCGCGCCAGAAGGGCGTCGAACCCGGCAGACGGACCCAGGACTGATTGTGATCGGCAGGGCGGTACCACAGCCCGGTCTTCAGCGCCACGTTGAAGTCTGCTTTGCGTTCGGCCAGGATTCCGAGCAGCTCCATGTACGAGGTCTTTTCCCTGGTGGTGTCGGGAACCGGAGCCCACGCCACCGGAGCCCACTGGCAATCGATCACCGCGTAAGCGGGACTCATGCCGCCGTCGCTGGCGCGGCTCACGTCAGCGCCGTGCTCCATCAGAAATTTCGCCAGATCGAAATGGCCGTTCTCGATGGCCATGATCAACGCGGAGGTGTGGTCTCCGTCGCCCAGCCGGTTCACGTCCGCTCCGCTTTCAAGCAGCGCCTGCACGGCCTCGAGGTAACCGTCGCGGGCGGCGAAGTGCAGCGCCGACCAGCCGCCCATAAATTCCGCGACCGCGCCGCCGCGCGCCGTCTGCACCTTCTGGCCTTCGCGGGCAGCGGGGAGAGGATTACCATCTTCGTCGAGCATGGGTTTCTCGACTTTCGCGATGGTGCTGACTGCGTTCAAATCGGGGTGGTGCGTTGCCAGCACCCGAATGACCGCGCCGTGGTTAAAGCCGGCGGCAAACATCATGGCGGTTTGTCCATGGGCTTTTTCCCGGGAGTTGACGTCGGCGCCGGCGGCGAGCAGAGCGTTCACTGAGTCCACGTCGCCCGAAGCGCTGGCCAGCATCAAGGGGGTGGTCCCCAAATCGTTCGCCAGGTTCGGATCCGATCCACCTTTCAGCAGGACCGCGATTACGGCCGCGTGTCCGTTCTGCGCGGCGAGCGCGAGCGGCGTCAGCGACTCAACGCGCGTAAGCGCCTTCACATTGGCACCGGCCGCGAGCAGCATTTGGGCCATGGGCACATCATTCTTCATGGCCGCCCAATGCAGCGCGGTCATACCATCGCCCTGGGGAACGTTGACGTCGACCTTCTGCTTCAGCAACGCCCGCATGCCGGCCTGATCGCCGCGCATCGCGAGATTTGCCAGGCGCGCATCCTGACCACCCTGAACGGTGGAGTCCGCCGCGAGCGTCGCGGCCAAAAACAGCGCCAAACATATTCCGCTACGGATGTTTTTCATGGATCCTCCCGCTTCAAATGACTATTTCGCCAGTGCTGTCGCCGAACTTATCCACATCGGTCACGCCCAGGCGATGCATCATGGTCAGCAGCAGATTCGCCATGGGAGTGCCTTGAGGGCACTTCAAGTGTAGGTTGCCTTTGATGGCGCCGCTGGCATGGCCGACCAGGAACACCGGAATCTTTTTGTGTTCGTGAACGTGCGAATCGCCCATCGGGCTGCCGTAGAGCACCAGTGAATGATCGAGCAGATTGCCGTCGCCGTCGGGCGTTTCCTTGAGCTTGTTCAAAAAATAGGGCAAGGTGGCCACGTGGTAGGCGTTCAATTTCGCGAATTCGGCGATGGTCTTGGGATTTTCGCCATGATGGGACAGCGCGTGAAACGGCGTCTTCACGCCCGACGCGGGGAATACGCGCGAGCTGACGTCGCGCCCCATCTTGAAGGAGGAAACACGCGTCGTCTCGGTCATAAAGGCCAGCGCCTGCAGATCGAACATCAGCCGCACGTGTTCGTCGAAAGAATCCGGAACGCCCACCGGCGCGTCCGGAAGCTCGCGCTTCTCGCCGGCCCGGTTGAACTGCTCGATCTTCTGAATGCGACGCTCAATTTCGCGCACGTCGTCCAGATAACTGTTCAAGCGCGACCGGTCGCTCGGATCGAGCCCTTTCTGCAGCCGCACCACCGCGTGCGCGACGGCGTCCAGAATGCTGTTGTCCTCGCCACGGCGAACATTCCGCTCTTTGGTCGTGCCACCCGCGCCGAACAGACGTTCGAACGCCACACGCGGATCCATTTCCATGGGTAGCGGCATGGTCGGGGAGGCCCAGGAAATCGTGTTCGCGTAAACGCAACTGTAGCCGTAGCCGCAGGCTCCGGAAAGCGAGCCGACATCCTCAATACAGAGCTGGATGGAAGGGAGCGGCGTCTCCTGCCCGAATTTCTGGGCGAAGATCTGATCGATGGAAGCGCCGCAGTAAATATCGGCACCTTCAGTCATCTTGGGATGCGCCGCGGTGAGGAATACGGCGGACGAGCGAGTGTGATCCGCGCCTTCTTCCTTGGCGAGCCAGGAGCGGGCGCCGTTCAAATCCGTGTCGGTGACGATGGTGAGGTAGTCGCGAAAAGGCTCCAGCGATTTCAGCGTTTGCGTGAACTCGAAATCGCGGCCCTCGACCATCGGCGACCAGTAGTGCTTCTGCTGTCCGTCGACAGTGCTGCCGGCCGCGCCGTGCACCATTTCGATGCAGCACAGCCGCGGTTTGGGTGCGGCGGCGGTCTGGGCCAGGGGCGTCTGCGCGGGAACCATGCTATCGAGGAACGGCAACGCTATCGCGACCCCGGCTCCCCGCAACATCGCGCGCCGCGACAGATGCTTTTTCGTTATGAACATGCGTGTCTCCTCACCTGAGCTCGAAACGCTGATTACCCGCCGGTCCATTGTTCGAAGAAGGCGCGGTCTCCTCCGCCCTGCGCATCTGGAACGGCACACTCCTCACAATCCCCAACACGATTGCCGACAATTGCAAATTGCTCTTCGCCGCGTCGCGATCGATCGCGCGCACCACCGGCATATCGTAATAGTCGGCTCCACGGCCCAGCGCGTAGCTGAGCAGCTTGACCGTCAGGCCGCGAACGAACAAATCAGACCGGCTCGCCAACGCATTGCGCAGACCGGTCATCCCATTCATCTTGGTGCCGTCGTAAAGCTGCCCGACCGGCTCGATCCGGTTCCCAAGGTCCGTGATCCGCCAGGCGCCCACCGCGTCGAAGTTTTCCATCGATAATCCGATGGGATCCATGATCTGGTGGCAGGAGTGACACGGTTCTTCAGTGCGATGCTCTTCGAGGCGCTCCCGCACCGATTTCGGTTTCGTTCCGTCGGCGTTTTCCTTGAGCTGCGGGACATTGGGGGGCGGCACGGGCACGGTTGCTCCCAGGATCTGTTCGAGAATCCACTTGCCGCGAACCACCGGCGAGGTGCGATTGGCGAAGGAGGTTACCGACAGGATCGCGCCCTTACCCGACAGACCGAAACGATTCTGATCGTCCAAGGTCACGCGGCGAAAATCATTGCCGATGATGTTCGGGACGCCATAGTGCTTGGCGAGGCGCTCGTCAAGGAACGTGAAATTCGCGGTCAACATGTCGGCAACGCTGCGGTTCTCGTGCAGAAAAGCGAGAAAAAATAACTCCACTTCGCGACGCATCGACTGGAACAGATTTTCATCGGCGTTCGGATAGAGATAAAGATCCGGCTGCAAATCCTTCAGGTTCCTGAGATACAGCCACTGGCCGGCGAAGTTTTTGGCGATCGCTTCCGATTTCGGATCGGCCAGCATCCGTCGCACCTGCTTTTCGAGCGTCGCATTGTCATGTAGCCGGTTCTCCGTAGCCAGCGCGATCAGTTCCTGGTCCGGCGCGCTCGACCACAAAAAATAGGACAGCCGCGACGCCATCTCGAGATCGCTGATGCGATAGTTGGTGCCCGGCGCGACGTTCTCCGGGGTCCGCTCGAAGCGGAACACAAAAGAAGGATGCGCCAGAATGGTCTGCACCGCCATACGGATGCCGGCATCGAAATCGCCCTGGTTCCGACCTTTTTGATACGCCGTCATCAGCTCTTCGATGGCCGCGTCGCCGGGAGGCTGGCGATAGGCCTGGCGCGCCAGCGCGGTGATGATTTTTTTGGCGCAGGCCACTTCCTCGCCGGACGCGGCCGGCCGGCACAGGAAAATTTTCTCCCGCGACGCCGTCTCGGAAACGCCGGTGATCTTATAAGGACCGTCGATGCCGAAATCGCGCGCATGCGGCAGCGAGGTCAACCCCGGATCCGATCCTTGATAAATGTTGCCCAGGCTGCGCTCATTGGGCATCACGAAATCCTGCAGCGGGCCGTCCGCCTTGCGGATGAATGCCGAGGACACCAGTTGCGGGCCCGCCTTCACTTTGATCGGCCCGGTGCGCAGATCCTCGTCCACCTTCATCAGCGGGTTGATGTCAAAGAGCGCGACGCGCTGACCGTTGATGGCCACTTCCAGTTGCTCGCCCTTCACCGTCGCGCCGAAAAGATACGTGTTGGTGGTGAAATGCAGCGTGGTCTTAAAAATGTAATCGCCGTCGGCGGGAAAATTGTGGACCACCGCCAGGCCGCCGCGCGTGCCGATAGGCGCGCCTTCCACATGCCGCATCTGGGAGTAATTTTGCCCCAGATGATAGGTTTCCACCACCGGCGTCGCTTTCGAATCCCCTACCGCCAGACGCGCCACCTTGCCGGCCGCCCGAATATAGGCGTCCATCAGCGTGGGCGAAATGGTCAGTACCTCTGCCATGTTGTCGAAGCCGTGGCTCATGTCATCGGCGGGAAGCAGATCCTCTGCGTCGACATCCAGATCGAGCAGATCGTGGACCGAGTTCACGTATTCGGCGCGGTTGAGCCGATGCAGCGCCGGGCGCCCTGGATTGGGGTTCTTCTGGGCCACCGCGTCGATGGCGTTTTCAAGCGATGCCGCAAAGTTGTCGAGCGTGGCTCGTTCCGGACGAGGCATCCCGGCGGGCGGCATCATGCCGGCGCGCAGCTTCCGGATCACTTTTTCAGATTGTTCGGCGTTCTGCTCGGGATGCGCCGGATCGACGGTTGAAAAGGAGAAGCCGCCGGATTTCAGGTGGTCGTTATGGCAGCCGGCGCAGTACTGCTTCACGAGCGACTGCTGCTCCGCAATCGTCATTACCGCCGGCGTCGCGGCCGCGCTTGGGACGGCTAGCAGCGCCGCAAGCGACAAGTACCCCAACACGTTGCTCAAATTGCCCTCCGGGCTTTGCCGTCAAGATGTTAGCAGAGTCGAAAAGAGGAAGTCAATCGGCCGCTCGCGGCCCCCGGCAGGCTCGCTTTATTGACTGGCCGTGGCTCTGCCGGATGGAAAACCGACCCGTTCGAGGAGAGCCTGGAAGCGGGGATCCGATCGCAGGTCCCGAAGCACCGGGTCGGTCTTGATCTGCGGCATATAACCCGCCCCCTGCTGGTAGCCTTTTTCGAGACACTGGAGCGACTGCTCCTTTTGTCCCATGGCGGCCAGGAGAAACGGGAAACAGCTTTCCGACGAATTGACCTGCTGGGCCACCTGCGTCATCAACGCGGCAGCTTCCTTTTTGTGACCGCCGAGGTACAAACCGACCGCGACGTACTCCGAGACTTCCGGGTCGTCTTCCCGGGAAACGGTCCACTGCGGGTTGACGGCAAAAACTTCGGGAAGCCGGGGTTGAGTGGCGTAGAGCAAAGCGATTCCCGCGTTGACTCGGCGAAAACCGGAATCGAATCTCACGATTTCCGCGAACTGCCTTTCCGCCTCCGGGTAATATCCGTCTTTGCGATACGCATTGGCCAGCGCAAAGCTGATGGGAAGCGACACTGGATCGAGACGATGCGCCACCTCCAGTTCCTGCAAACCTTCCCTGGTGCGTCCGACGATGCGCAGATGGAGGCCATACCAGTGGTGGGCCGTGGGGTAACCGGGGTTCAGGGAAATGGCGTTCTGAAATTCGCGGGTGGCATCCGTGAATCGCCACTCGTTCAGATAGACGACCGCGAGAGAGGTGTGGGCTTCCGCCGACCTCGGGTCCAGCACCACGCTTTGGAGCGCGGCCTCACGCGCTTTCTGATAAAACTCCCGCGGATTGGTCATGGTCATACCGAGAACGGAGTAGCTGTCGGCGAGGCCGGAGTACCCGAGTGCGTAGTTCGCGTCCTTATTAATCGCGTCCTGGAAATACTTTATAGCCAGCTGGACTTGCTGCTTATCGCGTTTGTTCCAGAAGTACCGACCCTTCAAGTAGTCTTCATAGGCGTCGAGGTTGTTCTTCCGATTCTGGGAACCGGAAACCGCGGCGGCGGAAACCGGCTGCTTCGGCCAACGATGGGTGTAGCCTACAGCGGCGACCGCTCCGATGGTCAGAAAAATGGCCGCCAGGATCCACGCCTGTATGCCAAACATCGAGCTCAGGTTCAATCCGGCTTCGCGCAAGGCGGCCGGCGGTTTCGATGGGGCAGAGATCACGGCAGCGCCGGCAGGCGGTTCCAAACGGTCCAAGGTCGCAAGCATCGGAGAAACGACAACCACCGGAGCGACAAACCGATAACCGATACGCGGCACCGTCTCTATATAGCGCGGACTTCCCGCATCGTCGTTCAAGGCGCGGCGCAGTTTGTTGATGGCGTTGTTGAGGTTGTGATCGAACTCACCGAAGGTATCGCCGCCCCACAAAACGCGATGACATTCATCGCGGGTTACGATCATGCCGGCGCGCTCCACCAGCATCGACAATAATTGGAAGGGTTTGGTTTGCAGCCGAAGGCGCACACCGTTCTTGAACAGCTGTTGCGACGGAACGTCCAACTCAAAGGCGCCAAAACGAAACACTGAAGCTCCCGTCTTCGACACGCTTTCGTCTACGAGGGTGCGCGGTCAATTTCTAAATGCAGCTTAGCGCAATCCGAACTGGGTTTCAACCCTATGGAACCGCTTCCACAGGGTTGCCCGAAGAGCGGAGATCAGACCCATAAACCAGCACAATCTCAGATGGTTAGAGCGATATACGATGTGGACAATCAGGGGATTGACTTTTTGAGCGTGAAGCATAACATACCGACATAGGGCTTCGGTCAAAACGCTGACAGGTGGGTTTCCGCGATTCAGATTCTTCCGCTCCGTTGCGATGATGTTCCGACTCTTCGCCGGAAAGCCGCTGGGTCAAGCTGCGAGGACACATAAGCCCAAAGGAGAAGCAACATGTTTCCTCAGTCCAGGCAAAATCGGAAATACGCCGCGCTCGGAATGGCGTTCGTGCTGGCAGTCGCCGTCCCCAATCTGATGTCGCAGAGCACGACAGGCAGGATCACGGGCGAAGTCTTCGATCCATCGCATGCCGCCATCGCCGACGTAAATGTAACGGCCGTCCATAGTGCCACCGGTCAGAGCTTCAAGGCGACCAGCGACAGCAACGGGCTGTATACGTTTCCGAACCTTCCCATCGGCGAATATCGGATCACGGCCGAACATAGCGGTTTCTCCCGGCAGGTGTTTGACAAAATTACGGTAAATGTAGGCGATTCCGTGCGGCTCGACGTAAACCTGGCGATCGGACAGGTCGATCAGCAGGTGGAAGTAACCTCTGAAGCGCCGGTTCTAGAGACTTCCGGAGCGACCGTCGGCGGCACCATGCAGACACAGCAGATCTCGGAACTGCCCATCAACGGCCGCGATTATGCGCGTTTCAGCCTGTTGACTCCGGGAGCGGTGATGCGCAGCAGCGAAATCGCCGACCTGACGTTTAACGGTCTGCAATCGGGGAACAATCAGTTCTCGATGGACGGCATCGACGCGACGCGCGTGGATGAGGCTTACATGTCGAACGGCTCGGAGCGTGGCGCGCGGCTGCTGACCGGCAGCCTGGATACTATTGCCGAGTTCAAGGTTCAATCGGGAGATTATTCGGCCGAATATGGTCGCGCTTCCGGCGCCTACATTAATATCGTCACCAAATCCGGCACCAACAGTTTTCACGGCACGGCCTTCGAGTTTCTGCGCAATGACGATCTCGATGCGCGCAATTTCTTTCAACCTCCCGGGACGCCCGCGCCGATCCGGTTCAATAATTTCGGCGGCAATCTCGGCGGCCCGATCGTTCGCAACAAGATGTTTTTCTTCGCCAACTACGAAGCGTCCCGGCAATCGGTGGGGATTGTGGGCAGCGGCACCGAGCTGAGCGCTTTGGGCATGTCCCAGGCGGTCGCCGCCGTGCAGCCGATCGTCGCCCTGATGCCTACCCTGACGAACAAATCGCAGTTCCTGAGCGACATTGTGCTGACTCCGACCAGCAACGCTCTGGTGAACGCCGTTTCCTTCCTGGGGATCAATCACGTGCACGAAGACACCGGAAGCGCGCGGATCGATAACACCTGGGGCGATAAAGACGCGTCGTTTTTCCGCGTAAACATCAACAGCTCGGCGGTATTGGGGCCACTGATCGGCGTCTATCCCACCGGCTTCGGCGTGGACGACCATCAGGCGGTGAATACGCAGACCACCAACCTGGCGCTCAGCGAAACGCATACTTTTTCTCCAACATTGCTGAATACGGTGCTGATCGGGTTGCAGCGCTATGCGACTTCTTTCGACGAATCGGAGCCGTTTCCGGTGATCAGCATCAGCGGGCTCAATTTCTCGCCCGGTAATCGCGGCCTGTACGGCCGCGAACCAACCGATATCCAGATGGGCGATTCGCTCACCTTCGTCAAAGGACGGCACACCGTGAAGGCCGGCGTGACGGTGTGGCGCATCGACGAGCCGTTTCACGGCTTCACCGGCGGCAGCTCTGTGACGTTCACCTCGATTCAGAATTTTTTGAGTGACGTGGTGACCTCGGCTTCGATCTCGCCGACCGTTCTCGGCAACACTACTTATATGACCCAGCTCGGCGCGTACCTCACGGATACGTGGCAGGTCCGGCCGGGGCTGACGGTCGACCTCGGACTGCGCTGGGATTGGAATCAGGTGCCGCACGACAACTGGCAGACCGAGGTGTGGAACAACCAGACCAATTCGCTTACCGCGCCGGGGGCCGCTTACTACAACAACTATTACAAGAATTACGCGCCGCGAATCGGAGTGGCGTGGATGCCTTCTTCGAAGCTCGTGTTTCGCGCCGGCTATGGATTCTTCGTGGAAGCTCTGCCCATCGGCAATTTCTATAACCAGGTGACCAACACGCTGCCCGGAAGCGCGACTTTTTCGAACGCGAACATTCCCAACCTGTCGTATCCGCTGACGCCGTTCATATCATCGGGAACCGCGCCGGCGGCCAGCCTCACCGGCTTCGATCAGTTCACGCGGAATCCCAAGACCGAGCAGTGGACCGCCAGCCTGGGCTACCAGGTTTCGGCGAATACCGGCGTGTTGGTTTCCTACGTCGGCAATCACGCGTTCAACCTGGATGTGGGCGAGGGTGTCAACTACGTAAATCCCGTGACGGGCATTCGTCCCTTCCCGCAGTATTCCAACATCACCATCAACACCTGGGCCGGCCAATCGAAGTATGAAGCGCTACAGCTTTCCCTGCGGCGGCGCTTGGCCGCCGGGCTGCAGTTCACGGCGGAGTACGCCTACGCGCACACCACCGCCGACGTTCCGGACGACGGTCTCTTCTCCACCGTCCCGCAACAACCCTTCAATCTGAAGTCCGAGTGGGGGAACTCCGGAAACGACATCCGCCACAACTTGAGTCTGAACATTCTCTATGCGCTTCCGGTGGGACATGGGCAGAAAGTGTTGAGCTCCTCCTCGACGGCCGTCAATGCGGTGCTGGGCGGATGGAGCGTGGCGGTGCTCGGACTGTTCCGCACCGGCGTCGCCAACACGGTTTATCTCGGCACCAATACTTACGGCAACGGCAACACGACCAACCAGCGTCCGAATTACAACTACGGCACCAGCGTTTATGTCCCCGAAAGCAGTGCGTCTCCGGCGAACACGGTTCCCTACCTGAACTTCAACGCGTTTTCCCTGCCCGCGCAAGCGATCAAGCCGGCTAACGGCCAGCCGGGAATTCCGGGAGCGTTCGGCAATGCGCCGGTAGGCGATTTCTTCGGCCCCGGATTCGGGCAGGTCGATTTCTCGCTGATCAAGGACATCCCCATTCACGAAAGACTCAAAATGCAATTCCGCGGCGAGATCTTCAACATCCTGAATCATCCGAACTTCGATTCTCCGACGCTGGCGGGCGATGGAGCCAACATCTGGACTCCTACAGGCGCGGCGTCCTTCGGATTGATCGAAAACACCGTGGGCCGTACTATCGGCTTCGGCACCGCGCGGCAGATCCAGCTAGCGCTGAAATTGACCTTCTAAATCCGCTCCGGAAGGGGCGGAAGATGTGATAGTAGGATATTTGCGATGACTAAACTCAGGCTCCTTTCCTTTACGTTCCTGCTGTGTGCATCTTCGTTTTCGCTATCCGCCCAGAGCGGTTCAAATGAGCCTCCGGGCATTCTGGGGCAGCTCCAGGTTCGTGAAATCGGACCGGCGGTGGTCGGCGGTCGAATCGACGATTTTGCGGTGGTCGAATCGAACCCCGATATCATCTACACGGCCACCGCTTCGGGCGGCGTCTGGAAAACCAGCGACGGCGCGCTGACCTGGAAACCGATCTTCGAGCACAACGGGGCGATGAGCATCGGCGCCATCGCGCTGGCGCCGTCGAATCCCGCGATCGTGTGGGCGGGAACCGGCGAGGCCAATAATCGCCAGAGTTCGTCGTGGGGCGACGGCGTATATAAATCGATGGACG
>Ga0182024_10021024_pt1 | contig 11881 bp, 8 predicted proteins | sample P32metaG_FD_120480 | JGI IMG/M metagenome (GOLD analysis project Ga0182024, IMG submission 120480) | Permafrost microbial communities from Stordalen Mire, Sweden - P3-2 metaG (Illumina Assembly) | ecosystem: Environmental > Terrestrial > Soil > Wetlands > Permafrost | place: Sweden: Stordalen... | reverse complement strand
GGTCGTGGGCCGAAGTCTGATCCGTCACCAGGTCCGGCCTGACACCGCGCCGCGCCATTTCCGGCAGAACCTGCGCCGCGTTGCCCAGCAGTCCGATGGAAACCGGTTCGCGCCGGGCGCAGTGATGTTCGATGCGGGCGATGGCATCGTCCAGATCGTTTGCCTGTTGGTCCAGATAACGTGTGCGCAGACGGAAATCGATGCGCGATTGCTGGCATTCGACGATCAGCGACGCTGCGCCTGCAAAGGTCGCGGCCAGAGGCTGAGCGCCGCCCATACCTCCCAGGCCGGCAGTAAGAATCCAGCGGCCGGCAAGATCCCCGCCGTAATGCTTGCGGCCCGCCTCCGCAAAAGTCTCATACGTGCCCTGTATGATTCCTTGCGAGCCGATGTAAATCCAGCTTCCGGCAGTCATCTGGCCGTACATCATGAGCCCTTTGCGGTCCAGTTCGTGAAACTTTTCCCAGGTAGCCCAGGCAGGCACCAGATTCGAATTGGCGATCAGAACGCGAGGCGCGTCCGCATGAGTGCGAAACACTCCGACCGGTTTGCCGGACTGAATCAGCAGCGTTTCGTCGCTCTCGAGCTTCTTTAATTGCGCCAGGATTTCGTCGAAACACTCCCAGTTTCGCGCTGCGCGGCCAATTCCGCCGTAGACGACCAGAGCTTCCGGATTCTCCGCGACCTCCGGGTCGAGATTGTTTTGAATCATGCGGTAGGCCGCCTCCGTAAGCCAGCTCCGGCAGGAGATTTGGGTGCCCCGGGGGGCGCGCACGATCCGGCCGGGGGCGAGCCGCGGGTCGGCAGCTAGTGTGTTAGACATGGGAGGCCCCTTTTCTCAGCGCAGCAAGAAACAAATCGTTGGAGCGCGGAAGACCGATGGAGACGCGCACATGCTGCTCGAAACCGGGCTCGCGCCAAGGCTTCACGATCACTCCATGCTGGAGCAGCCTCTCCGCCAGAGCCGACGCATCTTCGCGGGCGTGGAAGAACAGAAAATTCGCAACGGAGGGCGAGCTGTGGTAGCCCATCGCATCCAGAGCGGCGCGCACGCGCTCCCGCTCGGCGATGGTAAGCGCGACGCACCTCTCCATGTGGCTGGTATCTTCGAGAGCCGCCGCACCCGCAATCTGGGCAAATCGGTTCACATTAAAGGGCGTACGCGCGCGGTCGATGACGTCGATCAGCGAGGCGTGGGAGGCGATGGCATAACCGACGCGCAGACCCGCCAGGCCGTAGGCCTTCGAAAATGTCCGTAGCAAAATCCAGGTCTTGCCGGAACGCTCCAGAATGCGCAGAAAGCCAGGATAGGATTCCCCGGATGCCGCATATTCGAAATATGCCTCGTCGAAAACCAGCAGCGTGTCATCAGCTAGAGCATGCAGGAGCCTCTCCAGATCGGCGCCGGTAATGGTGGTGCCCAGGGGATTCGAGGGCGCGCTAAACATCACCAGCCTGGTACGTGGGGTCAGACCCGCAATGATTCCGGGCACATCAATCGAATAATCGGGCAGCGCGGGAACCAATCGAACGTCTGCGCCGATCGCCTGCGAATAGATGACGTGCAATCCGAACGAAGGCAAGATGGTGATCATCTCCTCGCCCGGAGAGAGAAAGGAATGCGCGCAGACCGAGATCAGGTCCTCCGATCCGTTTCCGAAGGCGAGCCGGTCCGGCGCCACTCCCAGCCGCGCGGCAAGAAGCTGCCGAAGCACATCGGAGCCAGGGTCGGGGTAAAGCGCCGTATCCTGAAGCGCGGCGCTCAGCGCCTCTTGCACGCGAGGGCTCGAGCCCCATGGATTTTCGTTGCTGCCCAGCTTCGCCACTTCGGAAACGTGATAACGCGCGCGTACATGCTCGGCCGAGAGGCCTGAATTGTAGGCGGGCAGCGTGCGGATGGCGGGCCGCAGTGCGTCCAAAAAAGTTCCGCTGGATGTCATGCGTCCCCTGTTTGCTCCGAGCGCCATGTTACCAGAAATCCGGTAATCCCTTTTTTGTTCCACGAACGATCGCGATAATGTCGGTGCGGTTCCGGGCGCCCAGTTCCTCGCGCAAGCGGCGATAGACGCGCGTGCGTACCGGCTCCGGCAGCGCGTCGAACGCCCGGCTGTAAATCATGTAGCTGAGCGGGTAGCGGAACAGACGCGTTTCGAGATCGAAGTCGCGAAGAGAGCGTCCCTGCGCGTCTCGCGGACCCTGTTCCGGAAAGGTCTTCGTGAAACTCGAAACGCCTTGAATCGGTTCTCGCAGCGGAGCTTCCTCGGTAAACAGCATGTATTTGACCATGGCCTCCAGGTCGGAATCGATGGAACCTTCGCCGATCCGCGCTTTCCAGCCAAGCCGTGTGATGAAGTTGGTCATCTGCGTCTGGTGCTCGAAGGTAATCAGTGCCACGATGTCGCTGGTAGTCGACAAATATCCCGTGGGACTGAATTTCATCGTCAATTTCTGGAGGTCTTCGGGAGCCGCAGGGTCAGGTGCGACAGCATTTGCGCGGTCCCGTTGTTCTCCCGCCGTGGCATTGACGTACCATCCTCCCCAGCGATCCTCGAAGGCGGTTCGATGATCCGTGATGATCGCTCCGGCACGCGCGGGCATTCCTTCGGCATTCGGAAATACCGATCCGATAAAGATTCCCGGCACTCCCAAGGTCGAAGCGCCCTGATGGCAATGCATACAGATCTCGCCGCGCTTCAGGGCCGGCTTCCCAGCCTCGTCCGGCGCGAATGTGTAAAAGATCGGCCCGCGCACCGGATCGACCGCCGCGACTTCCATGGCGGCGCTTCCGCGAACATAGCCGACCGCAACCTCGTCATTGAAATAAATCGCGCGCGGATTGCGAGGCGAAATCTTCCCAGCTTGCGAGCTGGATTTTGAGAAAACCAATCCCTGCGAATCGGCGTTGATCCCGAAGTAATCGAGCAGAGCGGCGAGGTATCCTGTCCCGTCGGATCGAAACTCCAGATGAATATTTCCGGCAGCGAGTTGGGCGGCGCGATCGTTTGACCGGGCGTCGAAATAACCGATGGACGAATGGTCGAGGGGAAGATTATTGAGGTAGATCTGCGCGGGGCAGCAGAGCGCCAGCAGAAGACCTGTCGAAAGCAAGCGAATCATTTGTTCACAGCGCGGTCCGGAGTAGCCAGTCCGAGGATATCCTCGTGTGGATGCGGAGTCAAACCGGGGGCGCCCAGTTTCAGCAGGAGTGCCACGGTATCCGGATGGGGCGTTGCTCCGGTGGTTCGTAAATAAGGACCGGTCGCCATATCGGTTGCCGACCAGCCGCGATGAGTACGCGCATCGAGCTTCGCCCCACGCTCAACGAGAAGTCGCACCAGATCGTCATCGCCTCGCCAAGCCGCGCCCATCAGCGCGGTGTATCCGGTAACATCCTGCGCATTCACGTCGAGCCCCAACCCGAGACAATATCGCACGGCCTCGAGTGCGGAGGTCGAAGCGTTGCGCGTAAAGTTGCCCGCCCATCCGACGCCCGCGGCCAGCATCAGCGCGGTGTCGCCTTCCTCCGAAGGAATTGCCGGATCCGCTCCGTGCGCGACGAGAAGGCGCATCGCGGGAAGATCGGTAGCTTGTGCGGCGCGCCAGAAAGCGGTGGAACCTGGTGTGCCAATCCACATCTGATCGTGGAATAAAGGCCGGAACCAAAGTTTTCGCCCCAGCCTCATGTTGGGACTTGCGCCGCCATCGAGCAGAGCAGTCATCAGATCCAGATAGCCGGTCCTTTCGTGCGCGATCAAAGGAACTGGCCCTCCGGCGGCTGGCGCCCATTGCGCATCGATGGTCGCATAGAGAGGAGCCAGTCCATCCTGATTAGCGGCATTCGGATCGGCGCCGCGGTCGAGAAGAAATTTCGATGCATCGAAATGGCCGTTGATGATCGCCATCACTAGAGGAGTACTCTTGTCTCCGGCGCTGGCCTGATTGACATCGGCTCCAGCATCGAGAAGGGCGCGCGCCGCCGCTATCCGCCCATCGCGCGCGGCCAGCAGGAGAGCCGTCATTCCGCCGGAAACGGTGGGTGAGGCGCGACGCCCGGCGAGCGCCGCCGCGGCCGCTTCCTTCCCCGGAGGAAGATTCGCATGCAGAATTAAATCGGCGTCGAGCGGAAAATCGTCGCTGCCCAGATCCTTCTGGGGCCTGATATACGTCACCTTCGACGCGACTTTGAGATTCGCTCCGCGCGCGGATAATAGCGCGACGACCTCGCCGCGATCGGCTGCCGCCGCGAACATGAGTGCGGTCTGGCCCAGTCCCGACTCCTTCGCATTCACCTCCGCGCCATGATCGAGGAGCGTCTTAACCGCCTCCGCGCTGCCCGCCGCGGATGCCTTCATCAGAGCGGTCGTGCCGTTCTCCGAATTCACGGCCTTCGCGCTGGCCCCGGCTTTCAGGAGTTCCGAAATCATCGCGGCGCTGCCCGCGCTCGCGGCAAGATAGAGAGGCGTGAGTCCCCCGATTCGTGTGGGGGCGTTCACGTTCGCGCCGGCACGGATCAGCAGACGTCCTATCTCGAGATCGTTCCTGATAGCCGCCCAATGAAGCGCCGTGGTTCCGTCACCCTGCGCGGCGTTGACGTCCGCTCCCTGCTTGAGAAGCACACGGACCGCTTCGACGTCGTCCTCCATCGCCGCGCCGGGGAGCGTCTGGCCCTTAGCGGAAGCTGCGAAAAACACCGCGGCCAAAATTGCGAGCGGAAGGAACATGCTCTAATGCGGAACCGGAGTCGTAGCCGGTTTCGCGGGAGACGGCGGATCCGCGGGCTTCTCCGCTCCCCGGCCTCTGCCTCGACCCCTGCCATTGTCCGCTTGTGGAGCCACCAGACATTGATCCGACCGGCAGTTGTGCGAATTTTCCGAGCCTAGGCCTTCGAGCAAAGCCACGCTATCAGGGTGGGGGATCGAATGCGGAATCGGGCCATTCGCCATATCGGCGATGGTGTCTCCCGTCTTCGTCTTCACGTCGGTCTTCGCTCCCTTCGCCACCAGAAATTTGATGAGATCGTTGTCGCCGCGGAACGCGACGCCGTGCAGCGCGGTGTATCCTCTGGCGTCGACCGCGTTCACATCGAGCCCCAGTTCGATGCAATACTCGACCGCCGCCTTCCAGGAATCCGGAACCACGGTGGTATTGTTCGGAGCCCAGCCCAGTCCGGCCGCGACCATCAGCGCGGTATCGCCGGCGGCCGTCGCAATCTTGGGATCGGCGCCGGCAGAGACGAGAAGTTTCATGGCAGCAACGTCGTCCGATTGCGCGGCTCTCCAGAACGGAGTAGCTCCCACAGGGTCGGCCCAGGATCGATCACCGAACGACCGCACCCAGATTTTCTTGCCGAGCTTCGCGTTGACGTCGGCTCCCTTGGCGATCAGAGCCTTCATCAGTTCCAGGTGCGTGATGTTTTCCTGCGATGTGATGGGCTGAGGGAACCAGGCATAGGGCGCCCACTGAACGTCGATCGTCGCATAGAGCGCGGCCAGGCCCCAGATGTTCGCCAGGTTCGGGTCGGCTCCATGATCGAGCAGCATTTTCCCGAGATCGTAATGGCCGTTCATGATCGCCATCACCAGCGGGGTTGTTTTTTCTTCTGAGTTGCTCTGATTTACCTCCGCTCCGGCTTCGACCAGCGCGCGCGCTGCGTCGATTTGTCCATCGCGCGCTGCGTAAAGCAGTGCGGTCTGCCCGCCCATCGTCGCAGCGCCGCGATCCCCTCGGCCCTGCTTCTGCTGCGCCGGTTCTTTGACTGCGCCAGGCGCGGGCTCGTCCGGAGCGGGAACCCCATCGGCATTGAAACGCACGCGCTCCGTCCTCGTCACTTTCGATGCGATGGCAGGATCAGCGCCGCTCGCCATCAGCACCTTGATCGCTTCGGCGCGATTCAACGAAGCGGCGAAAATCAGCGCCGTCTGGCCGTGTGCAAGATCCCGGGCGTTCACCTTCGCGCCGCGGGCGATCAGTACTTTCAATGCGTTGGGATTGCCTGCCGAAGCGGCCATCATCAGCGCCGTTGTACCTGTCGCGGTGGTGGAATCAGGATCGGCGCCGGCCTTCAACAGAAGCTCGATCATCGGAGCGCTGCCGTTTTTGCAGGCCAGAAAAAGTGGCGTAATGGCGCCGTCCCGAGTGGCGGCCTTCACATTCGCTCCCGCGGCGAGCAACAACTTCGCGACCTCCCGATCGTCGTTGAAGGCAGCCCAGTGCAGTGCCGTGGTTCCATCGCCCTGAGGAGCGTTCACGTCCACCCTTTTCGCGAGCAGCGAACGAACCGCGGTCCGGTCGCCATTCTGAACCGCATCGGCCAGACGAGTATCGGTGTTCGCCGCAAACGCGAAAGCCACCAGCGCCGTCAAGACCAGCATTCCAGCGCCTGCCCGCACGCCGCGGAGCCGCGACCATAAGGGAGCGGATAGACGATGAATGAGAAATCCCATGAAAATCCCTCCTTTAAATCGCGATAACGCCGGTGCTGTCTCCGATCTGATCGATCTCGACCCCCAGTTTGTGCATCATACTCACCAGCAAGTTCGCCAGAGGCGTTCCGTCGTCCGGCTTGACATGCATGTTCCCTTTGAGCTGCCCGTTGGCCTTGCCCGCCAGCAGAATCGGCAATCGCTTGTGATTGTGCGCGTTCGAATCTCCGATCGGGCTCCCATAAAGCACCATCGAGTGGTCCAGCAGATTGCCGTCTCCATCCGGAGTGTCGCGCAATTTCTGAAGGAAGTACGGAACCAGGCCGGCGTGATAGAGATTGATCTTCGCAAACTCAGCGATTCGCGCCGGGCTTTCCGCGTGATGCGAGCATGAATGAAACGGTATCTTCACGCCGCTTTCCGGATATACCCGCTGATTCACGTCGCGGCTCATCTTGAACGCCGAGACCCGCGTCGTATTGGTCATGAACGCCAGCGCCTGCAGATCGAACATCAGCTTCACGTGCTCGTCGTAAGAATCCGGCACGCCGATCGGAGCAGCCGGCAACGCCCGTGCCGCGCCGCTCGAATTGTACTTCTCGATTCTTTGAATGCGCCGTTCGATTTCGCGGACGTTTTCAAGATAATTGGCGAGGCGAGCCTTGTCGCCTGGCTCCAGGCCCTTTTGAAGCTTCGCGACACTGTGGGAAATCCAGTCCAGGATGCTGCCGCTCGTCTCCTCTCTCTCCTGCCGCTCGGCAGCCGTTCCTCCGTCGCCGAAGAGCATCTCGAAAACCATGCGCGGATCCAGCGTCATCGGTAAAGGCGCCGAGGGGGAAGCCCAACTGATCGTGTCGGCGTAAACGCACGCGTAACCGTAATCGCATGCTCCCGACCCATCCAGACTTTCAATGCACAGCTGAATCGAAGGGATCGGAGTATCCTGTCCGAATTTCTGTGCGTAAATCTGGTCGATGGAAGTGCCGCAGTAAATATCCGCGCCTTCCGTCATCTTCGGATGGGCGGCAGTGAGAAACGCCGCGCTCGATCGAAAATGATCCGCACCCTCTTCCTTCGGGGAATGCGCGGTAGCCGGAATCAGATCCGTGCCGGTAACGATGGTCAAGTATTCGCGAAACGGTTCGAACGGCTTCAAGGTCTGCGTAAATTCAAAATCGGCTCCCACTTTTTCAGGCGACCAATAATGCTTATTCGAACCATCCACAGTGCTGCCCGCCGCGCCATGCACGATCTCGATGCAGGCCAGGCGCGGCGCAGGGTTGGCGGCGGTCTTGCTCAAAGGCGTCTGCGCAGGCACCATCGAATCCAGAAAAGGTAGCGCGAGCGAAACGCCCATGCCGCGCAAAACCGTGCGCCGGGAAAGATGCTTCTTAGTGATGTACATTCGCCTCCGACTCCGTTACCTTAGGCCCACTCTTGACCGGCTCCCCGGCTCCCGCTCGCCGCATCCGGAACGGCCCACTTTCAACTACGGCCATGATGAATGACGAAAACCGGTCGTTGTTCCGCGCAGCCTGCCGCTCTATTGCTCGCACCGCCGGCATGTCCGACGGCTCGAGGACGCGGCCCGTGGCGTAGGAGAGCAGTTTTTCGCTGAACGTTCCAAGAAACGCATCCGTATGATTCAGGATCGCGCGGCGCAAACTCGCCGGACCATCGAGCTTCGCGCCGTCGAACATCTTGCCCGTGGAATCGATCGGCAGCCCGCTATCCTTGGTACGCCACACTCCCACACCGTCGTAATTCTCGAGCGCGAATCCGATCGGGTCCATCATCTTGTGACATGCCGCACACTGCGTTGGAGCGATGCTCCTCCATCCTCTGCCGCACCGGAACGAGCTTACCGGTCTCGACAGGCTCCTTCAGCGGAGGAGTATTCGGCGGCGGCGAAGGAGGCGGCGTGCCCAGCAGCACTTCCATCACATATTTTCCTCTCGCCACCGGCGAAGTGCGATTGGAGATCGAGGTCATGGTGAGAATGCTCCCGTGCCCCAGCAGTCCCACGCGATTTTCATCCGTAATCTCGACCCTGCGGAACCGGCTGCCCAGCACGTTCGGAATTCCATAATGCTTGGCCAGCAGTTCGTCGACGTAGGTATATTTCGCGGTCAGAAGATCCACCACACTGCGGTCCTCGCGCATAACACTGTCGAACAGGAGCTGCGTCTCGCGCTGCATGGAGAGCGCCAGGTTCTTATCGAAGTTGGGATAAACAAACGCATCCGGCTGCACTGCCCGCAGGTTCTGAAGATGCAGCCATTGAAACGCAAAGTTGGAAGCCAGCGCTTCGGAACGTGGATCCGCCAGCATCCTCCGAACCTGTTTCTCAAGCACCACGGGATTGCCGAGCTTTCCCTGGCTGGCAACAGTAATCAGTTGATCGTCCGGCGCAGTGCTCCAAAGAAAATAGGACAGGCGCGAGGCCAGTTCCAGATCGCTCACCTTATAATTGGCCCCTGCGGGAGTGCCCGGTGGAGTACGCTCAAAACGAAAAACGAACTCGGGACTCGAAATTACAGCCTGCAAAGCCGTGGAGATCCCGGTCTCGAAATCGCCCTTGTTGCGCCCGCGCTGGTAAAATCCCATCAAGTCTTCAAGGTCGGTTTCATTCACCGGCCTACGATACGCCTGCCGGGCGAGCTTCGCGATAATCTTCCGCGCGCATGGAAATTCGTCCGCGTCCGCAGAAGGCCGGCAGATAAAAATCTTGTCCCGGCTCGGCGTAGTCGATACGCCGGTGGGATGAAAGGGACCGCTGATGCTGAAGTCGCTCAGGTGCGGCAGCGACGTTATGCCGGGAAACGCAGCATTATTCAGATCGGCCAGGCTGAGCTCGATCGGCATCACGTCGTCTTCGAGGGGCCCGTCGAATTTCTGGATGAAGGCCGCCGCCACGCGTTGCGGACCCGCCTGAATCTTGATGGGAGGCGTGCGCAGATCGTCGGTCGACTTCAAATTCGGATCGATATCGAGCAGCGCGACTCGCTCCCGGTTCACCGATATTTCAATCTGCTGGCCCTTGCCTTGATTTCGCCCAAACAGAGGCCCATCGAGCGAAGCATAAAAAATCAGCTTGAACGTATACTCGCCGTCGGCCGGGAAATTATGGACTACTGAAATTCCGCCGCGCGTACCGAACGGCGTGCCTTCCACGTGCCGCATCTGCGAAATCACCCTGGGAATCCGGTACGTGACCATAGCCGGACTGGCATGAGCATCGCCAATCGCCAGGCGGCTGATCTTCCCGGCCGCGCGAATATAGCCGTCCATTAAGGAAGGCGTCACCGTCAGCACGTCGGACATGTTGTCGAAACCGTGCGTCATATCGTCCACCGGCAGCAGCGCCGCCGGATCGATCTCAAGATTCAGAAGATCGTGAATCGAGTTCGCGTACTCCGTCCGGTTCAGCCTGTGCAGAGCCGGCCTGCCTGGGTTAGGGTGAGCGTTCGCCCAAACATCGATAGAATTTTCGAGCGACGCCGCAAATACCTTCATTTCGGCAGCGTTGGGCCGAGGCAGCCCCGCAGGCGGCATCATACCGGCCCGCTCTTTGCGAATCACCTTCTCAGCAAGCTCGCTATTCTGCCAGGGATGGACCAGGTCCAGCTGAGTGAGCGTCATGCCGCCCGCCATCGCGCTGTCATTATGGCAGCCGGTGCAATATTTATCGACCAGCGCTTTTCGCGATTCGGTCTGAGCGTACGCCTGCGCAGCAAAAATCGTAAATGTAATCACCGCGATCTTCATCGTCATTTTCGTCACAAAACGGCGGCAACCAAGCGCGGGGAGGGGTTCGGCGTGGAACCAAACCAAACTACAACAATAACTTACATATACGCCGCGCGCAAGGCTCTTCTCTTGTGGGGCGGCCAATTTTGGCGGCAGCCTGCCTCCGGGCAGGCTTCTTCGCGCCTTCACCAAAGCCGACTGAAAAGTCGGCTGCCGCCAAAATTGGCCGCCCCACAAGAAGAGGCCTATTTGACGACCGCCGAATCATAATGAGCGACCATTCTCTTTTTGGCCATCGGCGCAGCCGTTGACTCCCGAATATTCAGTTCGCTGTGAAACATGACGACCCCCGGGGACACGTAATGCTCCGTCGCGTTGATCTGGTCCAGCAGCATTTCCATCGCCTTGCGTCCCATTGCTCGCGTGGGCTGCCCCATGGTGGTGAGGCGGGGACTGAAATTCGCGCTCCACTCAAAATCGTCGAAGCCAATGACGCTGATGGCCTCGGGACAACGGACTCCCTGCTCGGCCATCGCCCGCATCAGGCCCAGGGTCATTTTGTTGTTGCACGAAAAAATCGCCGTCGGAGGAGACGGGAGCCGGATCAGTTCAAGTCCCGATTGATAGCCGCCCTCAATCGAAAAATCTCCATAGCGCAGGTGCTGTCTATTGACCGTGAGATGGGCCGCTTCCATCGCTTCTCGAAATCCGTCGAGACGGGCGATGCCGGGGGACACCTTTTGCGAGCCGGCGACCAGAGCAATGCGCCGATGCCCGAGGCCGATCAAATAACGTGTCGCCTCGGCTGCTGCTGCGCGATTATCCAGCACCACGGCGGCGCCTTTGAACCCGAGCGGCACGCGATCGAAAAACACGAAAGGGATTTTGCGCCGTTCCAACCGTTCCCACGGCACGAAGGAGTCGGCGCACGACAGCAAAATACCATCCACCCGCCGGGCGAGCAAGGTATTCAACTGCATATGTTCGATCGCCGCGTCTCCATCGGTATTGCAAAGCATCACCGATATTCCGCAGCGCCGTGCCTCCTGTTCGGCGCCTTGCATCAGTTCGGTGAAGAAGGGATTCGTGACATCCGGGATCACCATGCCCACCACGTTGGTCGAACCCATTTTGAGACTGCGCGCAACATGATCGGGATGGTAATCCAACGCGCGCATCGCTTCTTCGACCCGCCCGTGCAGATCGGAGCTTACAGGTTTCTTACCGGTGACCACCGCCGAAACAGTCGCGATCGACACGCCCGCCAGCCGCGCCACATCTCGCATGGTGTAAGTCATCAAAAATGCAAGCGCAGCGCGAACTGAACCTGCCGCGCGTTGGTGAGAACGCCGGTGATGGTTCCAGCCGCCGTTGATCCGATGCTCGAGTTGGGTAACCCGAAGTTAGGATGATTCAGCGTGTTAAAAAACTCGGCGCGAAACTGCAACTGGAAGCGCTCCGTGATGCGGAAATCCTTATCCGCGCCGAGGTCCCAGGTTTCGAGGCCCGGCCCGATCAGCACGTTGCGGCCGGTGTTGCCGAATGTATAGAGCGGAGGATTCACGAAGCAGGCCGTGTTATACCACTCATGAATCGTCTGCTGGCCGCTGGGCAGGTTGCCGTTGCAAATGCGGTTTGGACGCGTGAACGTGCCTGTATTGGCAGTGGCGCTCGCCAGCGAAACCGAAAAAGGAGCGCCGGATTCCAGC
>Ga0182024_10021023_pt1 | contig 11881 bp, 12 predicted proteins | sample P32metaG_FD_120480 | JGI IMG/M metagenome (GOLD analysis project Ga0182024, IMG submission 120480) | Permafrost microbial communities from Stordalen Mire, Sweden - P3-2 metaG (Illumina Assembly) | ecosystem: Environmental > Terrestrial > Soil > Wetlands > Permafrost | place: Sweden: Stordalen... | reverse complement strand
TGGGCAAGACCGCCTTCGCCCTCAACATCGGCCGCAACGTCATTATCGAGGAAGGCAAGGCGGTGCTGTTCGTGAGCCTGGAGCAGTCGCGCATCGAATTGGCTGAGCGTCTGTTGTGCTGCCAGGCTCGCGTCGATAGCCATAAGGTTCGCCGGGCTCATCTCAATTCCGACGACATCGACAAGCTCGGCGCCGCCGCGGACGCATTCCTGGAATGTAAACTTTTCATCGACGACACTCCAGGACAGAACATGCTTCGCATCGCCGCCAACGCGCGCCGGCTCAAGCTGCGCGCGGACATTCGCCTGGTCGTGGTCGATTACTTGCAGCTGATCGATCCGGACAATCGCCGCGATAGCCGGCAGGAGCAGGTGTCCGCGATCTCGCGCCGCTTGAAATTCCTGGCCCGCGAGCTGAAGATTCCGGTCGTCGCCCTGGCTCAGGTCAATCGCAGTTCTGAGGATCGCCAGGACCATCGGCCACGATTGTCCGACCTGCGCGAATCGGGCGCCATTGAGCAGGATGCCGACGTCGTCATGCTGCTGCACCGGCCCGAGTTGCACGAACCCGGCCAGCACCAGGGCGTCATTGAGGTGATCGTCAGCAAGCAGCGTAATGGGCCGACGGGCGACGTCAACCTCACGTTCGTCAAGGAATTCATGCGCTTCGAGAATCACGCGGTCGAGACGCCGGGCCAATATATCTGACCTCTCGTTCCCAGGCTCCGCCTGGGAACGCACTGCCAGCGAGGCTCTGCCTCGCGTATCATGCCGGGAGCAGCATGCCACTCCCGAAACAGCCTGACACGCGAGGCGGAGCCTCGCGGGCAGTGCGTTCCCAGGCAGAGCCTGGGAACGAGAGGTTCCATCCCATACAACGACAATAGGACATAAATTCCATGTGAGGGGGATTCGACCATGCGCCGCGGACTGATCTGTGCAACCTTGATGGGCGTCACCCTGGCGATTGTCTGGGCCGTCAGCGATCGGAGCGAACCGGCCGCCGCCCAGGAGCCGAAGCGTAAGGCGTTCGGCCTGGAAAAACGCGTGCCCTGGACCACGTCCAAGGTCATCGGCTCCCCGGAGCCGCCGCCGCCCTACCGGACGGAGCTTGCGTTCCCGAAGCTGCCGAAGTTCGAGGAGCCGCTCGACTTGACCTTTGCGCCCGGCACCGATCGGCTGTTCGTCGCCGGCCGCTGGGGCAAGATCTGGTCGTTCGTCAACAAGAAGGACGTCGAAAAGGCCGACCTCGCCCTCGAATTCAAGGGCGCCAAGGACTCCAAGGGCGAGCCGATGAAGCAGGTCATCTACGCCATCGCCATCCATCCGAAGTTCAAGGACAACGGCTTTATCTTCGTGACCTGGATCCCCAACCCCGAGAAAGAAGGCTTACCGAAGGGCTCGCGCGTCTCACGATTCACGGTCAAGGGCGAGCCGCCGGTCATCGACATGGCGTCGGAAAAGACCATCTTCGAATGGCCCAATGGCGGGCACAACGGCGGCTGCCTGAAATTCGGGCCCGACGGCTATCTCTACATCGTGACCGGCGACGGCTCGGGCATCGCGGATCAGCTCGATATCGGCCAGGATCTGTCGAGCATTTTCGCCAAGCTATTGCGCATTGACGTCGATAACCCCGGCGAGCCGGCCGCGTTAGCGGCCGGAGGAAACTACTCCATTCCCAAGGACAATCCCTTCGTCAAAACCAAGGATGCCCGCCCCGAAGTTTACGCCTACGGCCTGCGGCAACTCTGGCGTTTCAGCTTCGACCGCAAGACCGGCGATCTCTGGGGCGGCGAAGTCGGACAGGATCTGTGGGAGAGCGTCTACAAGATCCAAAAGGGCGGCAACTACGGCTGGTCGGTCATGGAAGGCAAGCATCCGTTTCGGCCCGAACGCAAGAAGGGGCCGACACCGATTCTCACGTCGGTCGTTGAGCACTCGCACGCCGACTTCCGTTCGATCACCGGCGGGTTCGTATATCACGGCAAGCGGCTGCCGCAACTCAACGGGCTATACATTTACGGTGATTTTGACACGGGTCGGATTTGGGCTTCGGAATTGGCGCCAGTTTCGCCTGTAGGGGACAAAAAAATCTTCTTCAACCTTTCCTGGAACAATGAGCTCGCCCGCACCACTTATCGCATCGTCAGCTTCGGCGAGGACGCGGTCGGTGAAATCTACTTCGTCGATTTCACCGGCGGCGGCATTTATCAACTGGTGAAAGCGCCGAGCGCGAAGCCGCAAGCGGCATTTCCGCGAAAACTGTCCGAGACCGGCATCTTCGCTTCGACCAAGGATCACAAGGTCGCCCCCGGCGTCATTCCCTACTCCGTGAACGCCCAGCTCTGGGGCGATCACGCGACCAAGGAGCGCTTCATCGCCATTCCCGGCGACGGCAAGATCGGCTTCGACGAGATCACCTATCCGCAGCCCTCGCCCGGCGCTCCGCCTGGCTGGCACTTCCCCGACGGCACCGTCCTGGTGAAAACGTTTAGCATGGACATGGAACGCGGCAATCCGAAGGGTCGCAAACGCCTCGAAACACGCCTGCTGCACTTCCAGCAATTCCCCGGCACCCAGGAATACGGCGATCAGTACTGGCACGGCTACACCTACGTCTGGAACGACGACCAGACCGACGCCGAGTTGCTCGAAGACAAAGGCGCCGACAAGCTGCTGAAAATCAAGGTCGGCGACAAGACCGTCGAGCAGAACTATCGCATCCCGAGCCGGGCCGAGTGTACCCTCTGCCACACCAACGCCGCCAAGTTCGCCCTGGGCGTCAACACGATGCAGATGAACCGCGATCACAATTACGACGGCGTCATCGCCAATCAACTAGCGACGCTGGACCACATCGGCCTCTTTACGAAGAAGCTGCCGTACTCGCCGGATTTCATGCCGGAGCTGGTTGACTATAATGACAAGAAGGCCTCCGTGGCGGCGCGGGCCCGGTCCTATTTGCAATCGAACTGTGCCCATTGCCACATGAAGTGGGGCGGCGGCAACGCGGAGTTCAAGCTGCTCTCCACCATCAGTCTCAAGGACATGGGCATCGTCAACGTCGCGCCCGCCCACGGCCACTTCAACCTCAAGGATGCCAAGCTGCTCGTCCCCGGCCATCCGGAGCAATCCGTCATCTATACGCGCATGGCCATGACGGGTTTGGGCCGGATGCCGCACATCGGTTCACGCGTCGTGGATGAGGTGGGGGCCAAATTGGTGCACGATTGGATCAAGCAGATGCCGGAGAAATGACCATGATCTGTCCAAACTGCGGCTGGGACAACCTGCCCGGCAACGAAGACTGCGACAACTGCAAGCACGACCTGACCGCGCTCGATCGGCCCGTCGGCTGGAATCGCGTCGAGACCAGTTTGATGGAGGACGTCGTGCAGCAACTGCACCAGCAGCTTCATCTGCACGCACCGCACACGGTCCAACCGAACACAACGATCGAGCAAGCCATGCAGGTATTGCTGCAAAACAACATCGGGGCGGTGCTGGTCGTGGATGAGACGGGCAAGCTGCAGGGCATTCTCAGCGAACGCGACCTGCTGAAAAAGGTGGCCGGGATCGAGGAATCCTTCGCGTCGCTGCCGGTCAGCCGCTTCATGACGCCGAATCCGGAAACCGTCGCCTATCACGATCACCTGGCCTTCGCGCTGCACAAGATGGACGTCGGCGGCTATCGCCATCTGCCCGTCGTCCATCAGGGCAAGCCGGTCGGCATTATCTCGGTGCGCGACATGCTGCGCTACATCACCAAGCTTTGCGAGCAAGTGTAGTCCTCACGGAGCATGAGGACTACACTAAATGCATGTCCCTTCTCCGTGTCCGATTCCTGTTCATTCTCACCGTGTCCGTCTGCTGGCAACCGTTCCTGCGTGCGCAACCTGCCCAGGCGAGGAAAGCCAGCTTGATCGGCGAAGACAAGAACCTGGCCCAGCGTCTCGCCGCCATCGATCGCCTCGTGGATCCGCTCGGCTCGCCGCAGATGCTGGCCAAGTGCATCGGCCTGGCCGGGCAACCGTTGACCTGGCTGCCGAGCGCGACTTCGAGCCTCGTCGAGTCCAATGAGCCGCAAAACTGGGAGCAAGCCCTCGAGGAATACGAACGGCTCGCGCAGGACGCCGACGACGCCCTCATCCCCATCCTCAACTCGAGCTGGGCGAACCGGGCGTCCGCGACCCCCAGCATGCAGGCCCGCCGGCTGGCTCACGAACGGCTGGCGCGTTTGCCGGCCTCGCTGCTCCAGGCCTATCGCAAGCGCGTGGACGCCCCGGCCAAGAAATTGCTCCAGCAAGGCCAGACCCAGCGCGACCCGGCCCCGCTGCGCAAACTGGTCGATGATATGTTCTGCAGCAGCCACGGCGAAGAGGCTCTGGACCTGCTCGGCGACCTGGCGTTCGAGCGCGGCCAGTTCGCCGAGGCCCATCATTGGTGGAGCCTGCTCATCGAGCCGGATGCACCTCAGACCCCGGCGCATCATCTGCATTTCCCGGCAGCGACGATCGACCCGGCTCTCGTGCGTGCCAAGCAGATCCTGACTCGGATCTTTCGCGGCCAAACGGCTGAGGCGAGCCAGGAACTCAAGGCTTTTCGCGCCAGCCATGGTCACGCCAGGGGGACCTTGGCCGGGCGCGCGGGCGTGCTGGCCGATATCCTGGCGGACGTGCTGCGTCGCGTCAGGCCCCATCGCGATGATTCATCCTGGACCACGTTCGGCGGCGATGTTACTCGGCAGCACGTGCTGGCCGAGACCTTGCCCATGCGGCTCTGGGCCGACGGTCCAACCTGGCGGCAACGGCTGCCGGCAGAGGAGAGCACCGTCGCCCTGCCACGGATCGGACACCGCCGCCAGCCTGCGTTTCATCCCATCATCGTTGAGGACCAGTTGCTGCTGGGCGACTCCCGGTCGGTTCGTTCGCATCATTTGCAGACGGGGAAATTGCTCTGGCAATATGACTTGCAGGGGGCCCGCCTGGCGGAAGCCGACCCGGCCGAGCTCAAGCACGCCGCCGAGCTGTCTCCTTCATACACCCTTTCCGCCTGCGATGATCGCCTCTTCGTGCGCCTGGGCAAGCAAGTTCTTCGCCAGGCTGAAAAAGGAGACAAGGGGCTCGATAGCTACCTCGTTTGTCTGGATTTGCATCACCCATGCCAGGGCGAACGCGAACTATGGCATTACGCCGTCCACTCGCCGTGGGTGTTCGAAGGAGCGCCGCTCGCCGTGCAGGACCGCGTTTTTATCGCCCAGACCAAGGTGGACGGCCCACGCACGCAAACGGCCATCGCCTGCTTCGACGCTCGCTCGGGCCGACGTCGCTGGCTGGAGCCGGTGTGCGACGCCACGGAGATCGAGTCCAGCGAAACTCCGCGCGCACGGCATCATTTGCTGACCCTGGCCGGCGGACAGCTCGTCTATTGTTCGCATTCGGGGGCGATCGTGGCCGTCGATCCGTGGTCGGGCCGGCGCTTGTGGGGCCTCGCCTATCCCAGCCGGGGACGCTACCTGGCCGACGGTTCGCTGTCCCCGCGCGATCTGGCCCCTTGCGTCGTCCATGGCGAACGACTGTATGTGGCTCCGCTCGACAGCGATCATCTCTTTTGCCTGGACCCTGCTAGCGGCGCCATTCTCTGGGAACGGCCTGTAGAAGTCGTCCACCTGCTCGGCGTGGCCGGGAATCGGCTGGTTTTCACGACCCCCGCCGGCCTGATGGCCGTCAACGCCCGCACGGGATCGGACACGGGTGGCTGGCAGCAGCCGGCGGTCGGCAAGCTGCCCGGCCTGGGTCGCGGCCTGCTCATGAGCGATTCGATCCTGTGGCCGACGCAAGATGTGCTGCTGCCGCTGCGCCTGGTTTCCATGAAGGACGGCTCCCAGGAAACGGCCGACGGGCAACTTCATGATCCGACGCAGTTGCGGAGCCTGGTGCCAGGAAACATGATCTATGCCAACGGTTGCCTGGTGGTCGCCGGCACGGAGGAGTTGGTTGTTTACTCAGCGCGCGCGAGGGGCAACTTCCCAAGCAATTGACCCACGCCGCGGGGTGAGGTACTCCGAACCCCGCGGGTCGCACCCGCTTGTTGATCCGGGGTTACCCGCGGGGTTCGGAGTACCTCACCCCGCGGCGTGAGGAGAAATTAATCTTCCGTCAAGCCCGGATAGTTGCGCATCACCAGGTGGCTATTGATCTTCTGGACCAGGTCCAGGGCCACGCTGATGACGATCAACAGGCCGGTGCCGCCGTAGAAGCTGGCGACCGTTGGGCTGACGCCGAGCGAAGAGGAGATCAGGCTGGGGATGATGGCGACCACGGCGAGGAAGGCGGCCCCGACGTAGGTGATGCGCCACAGGACGCGTTCCAGGTAATCGGCCGTGCGTTTGCCGGGGCGATAGCCGGGAATGAAGCTGCCGTAGTCCTTGAGGTTGTTGGCCATGTCTTTCGGATTGAAGGTGATCGCGGTCCAGAAATAGCAGAAGAAGTAGATCAGCAGGATGTACATGACGTTGTAGAGGTAGCCTTGCCGTTCGAAGTTGGCGGACAGGCTATAGGCCCACGAGGAGCCGAACGTCTGCGACAGCCATTTGAGGCCAAACATGGGGATCAGGAGCAAGCTGCTGGCAAAGATGACGGGCATGACGCCGGCCTGGTTGACCCGCAGCGGCAGGAATTGGCGGGTGCCGCCGTAGACGCGCCGGCCACGCACGTGCTTGGCCGATTGCGTTGGGATGCGCCGCTGTCCCTTGGTGATGGCGATCACGGCCACGACCACGGCAATGAACAGCAGGATCAGGATGATGATCTTTTCCAGACCCACGTCCCCGCCCACGCCGCTGCCACCGAGCTGGAAGACGCTCGCACGCAGATGGCCGCGTTCGAAAAACAGGCCGTACGTCGCTTCGGGGATGCGGGCCACGATGCCGGCCATGATGATGAGGCTGATGCCGTTGCCGATGCCGTATTCGTCGATCTGTTCGCCGATCCACATTAAGAACACCGTACCCACGGTCATGATGATCATGGAGGTGAGTATGTAGAACCACCAGTCGTAGCCCGGCAGGGCAAGATTCGGCCCACCTTGCGTGTCGGTGCGCGCGATGTAATTGACCCAGAACCCGGCCTGGATGAAGCATATCACGACCGTGGCGTACCGCGTGTATTCGTTGATCTTCTTGCGGCCCGCTTCGCCTTCCTTCTGCAGCCGTTCCAGGGGCGGCCAGACGCTGGCGAGGAGCTGGAAGATAATCGACGCCGAGATGTACGGCATGATGCCGAGGCCGAAAATGGTGCTCTGGCTCAGGTTGCCGCCGGAGAACATGGAGATCATGCCGAGCAGGCCTTCATCCTGGCCGCGCAGTTGCTGGGCCATTTTCTGCTGGTTGATCATGGGCAGCGGCACGTGAAAGCCGACGCGGTAAATGGCCAGGAACAGCAGGGTGATGACGATCTTCTGCCGGAGCTCCTTGATCTTGAAGATCGTGAGCAGGCGCGATTGCCCGAAGGAGTTCAGCCCAGATTTGATGAATGAACTGGCCGTGGCCATGGCAGCTTCCTCAACAGTGCCGCTTGCGGCGTAGCAAGCGGCAGGGATGATCAAGACCCCGTCTTGGGTGGTTTCATCTTATTGCGCACGGGCTTCGCCGGCGGCGGAAGCACTTCGGCGGTGCCTCCCTTGGCCTGGATCTTCTCGGCGGCCGACTTTGAGAAGTGGCGGGCCTTCACCGTCAGCTTCTTGGTCACTTCGCCGGTGCCGAGGATGCGAATGCCGTCGGACGGGCCATTGGCCAGGCCGGCTTTCTTCATCGCTTCGGTATCGACCGTATCGCCGTCCTTGAACGCCTTGTCCAGATCGCCGACGTTGATGACGTGGAACTTCTCGTCCCAGGTTTCATGGCTGAAGCCACGCTTCGGGATACGGCGAAAGAGCGGCATCTGGCCGCCTTCGAAAGTCCAGCGGGGCTTCTTGGCGCCGGCGCTGGCCCACTGGCCCTTGGCACCGCGCGACGAAGTCTTGCCATGCCCGCTGCCCGGACCGCGGCCGACGCGCTTCTTTTGCTTGCGTTTGGCGATGCCGTGATGGACGGTGCTGAGATCCATTAGAGAGTCACTCCCCGTAGCTGGGCCGTTTCCTCGCGCGTGCGCAGTTCCAAAAGGCCCTGAATGGTCGCCTTGACGAGGTTGAGCGGATTGGTGCTGCCGTGCGTCTTGGTCAAAATATTGTGAATGCCGGCGCAGACCAGCACTTCGCGGACGCCGGGGCCGGCCTTGACGCCAGTGCCGGGGCCGGCGGGAACCAGGATCACCCGGCTGCTGCCGTAGCGGCCAACGACGCGATGCGGAATCGTTTGCCCCTTGAGCTGGACGCGCTTCTGGCGTTTCATGCGTTCCTGGGCGTCCTTGGCGGCTTTTTCGACGGCGGGGGGCACTTCGTTCGCCTTGCCGTAGCCGCACGCCACCCGGCCGCCCTTGTCGCCGACGACGACCAGGGCGTTGAAGCTGAAGCGACGGCCACCCTTGACCACGGCGGCGCATCGGCGAATCTTGATGACTTTTTCTTCGAGGCCGTCTTGCCGGCCGCTGTCTCGATCACGATCTCGTGCCATGTTATTCCTCGAACATTACCGTTTGCGGCGTAGCGTACGCTAAGCCGCAAGCGGCTAAAACTGCAGGCCGCCTTCGCGGGCGGCGTCGGCCAGGGCCTTGATGCGGCCATGGTAGCGATAATGTCCACGATCGAAGGCGACCTTGAGAACGCCTTTCGTCTTGGCGATCTCCGCGATCTTCAGGCCCACCGCCTTGGCCCCCTTGATATTGCCACCGTAGGGCAAGTCCTTCGCGACTTCCTTGCCCGCGGTGCTGGCGGAGCCGAGGGTGACGCCGTTCAAGTCGTCGATGAGCTGGGCATAAATATGCTTGGAGCTGCGAAAGACGCTGAGCCGAGGGCGTTCCGCACTGCCCACGACGCTTTTGCGAACGTGGTGGCGACGCCTGAGCTGCCGACGATGCTTGATTTTTTGCGAGTCCATGGCACTTTGTCCTAATGATGCCGCTTGCGGCGTAGCGTACGCTACGCCGCAAGCGGCAATCTTAACCACCGCTGGTGAAGGACTTGCCTTCCTTGCGGCGAACCTGTTCATTTTCGTAGCGAATGCCCTTGCCCTTGTAGGGTTCCGGTTTGCGAACGCGCCGAACCTCCGCGGCGAACTGGCCGACCTTCTGCTTGTCCGCTCCCTTGATGATGATCGTCGTCGGATCGGGCAGTTCCACCGTGACGCCGTCCGGCGGATTCATCTCCACCGCGTTCGCATAGCCCACGGTCAGGACCACGGCCTTCTTGGCCATGCGGGCCTGGTAGCCGATGCCTTCGATCTTGAGCTTCTTTTCATAGCCCTTGGTCACGCCCTCGACCATGTTGGCGATGAGGGTGCGCGTCAGGCCGTGCAGCGACCGGCTGAACCGTTCGTCGTCGGGCCGGGTGATGATAAGGGCCTTGGTCTTCTGGTCCTGCTCCACCTTCATGGCGGTGTGGGGCGAGAATTCCAGCTTGCCCTTGGGGCCTTCGACCTTCACCTTGCCGTCGGCGACCAGTACCTTGACTCCGCCGGGGATGGCGACGGGTTGTTTGCCGATACGGGACATTGGGAACTCCTGGTGGTTCCGCTTGCGGCATAGCGCTCGCGATGACGAGCGCTAAGCCGCAAGCGGGCAACTGCTCACCATACGGTACACAAAAACTCGCCGCCCAGGCGCTTGGCGCGGGCCTGGCGATCGCTCATGACGCCCTGGCTCGTGCTGATGATGGAGATGCCGAGTCCATCGAGCACCGGCTCCAGTTTCTTGTAGCCACGATAGAGCCGACGGCCCGGCTTGCTGGCCCGTTCGATCTTGCGGATGACGCGTTCGCCTTCAGGGCCGTACTTGAGGAAGACGCGCAGCACCTTCTTCGGATCTTTCGGATCGGCGGGGTGCTCGAAGACCTTGGCGCCTTCCTTCTGAGCGTAGGCGCCCACCTGGAAGTCGAGGATGAAGCCTTCGTCCTTGAGAACCTGGGCGACGCGCTCCTTCATGTAGGTGCTCGGCATGTCCACGGCGGGCAACTCGATGCGGTTGCCGTTGCGAATGCGGGTCAGAAAATCGGCGATCGGGTCGGTCATCATGGTAGTTACCAGCTCGCTTTCTTGACGCCTGGAATCAGTCCGTTGCTGGCCATGCCGCGGAAGCAAATACGGCAGATGCCAAACTTGCGATACACGGCACGCGGTCGGCCACAGAGCCGGCAACGCATGCGGATGCGAATCTTGTCGCGCGGCCGCATCTTGTTCTTGACCGGGTCCTTCTTGTTCTTTTCGAGCCTCACCAGATCGCGGGCGAACTCGACTTTTTTTGCCAGTGTTGACATCGATCACTCCGATTGGCGCGTTCGCCAGAGGCGAACGGCTTAACGATTAGGTTTCGCGGAACGGCATGCCGAACAGCCGTAACAACTCACGGGCCTCGTCGTCGCTATTCGTGCTGGTGACGAAGGTGACGTCCATGCCCTGGGTGAAGTTCACCTTGTCCGGATCGATCTCCGGGAAAACCATCTGCTCGGACAGGCCCATCGTGTAATTGCCGTGGCCATCGAAGCTCTTGGGATTGATGCCGCGGAAGTCGCGAATACGAGGCAAGGCAACGCTGACCAGCCGATCCAGGAATTCGTACATCCGCAGGCCACGCAGGGTCACCCGGCAGCCGATCTCATTGCCCTCGCGCAGGCGGAAGGCGCTGATGGCTACGCGGGCCTTGGTGATCTGAGCGCGCTGGCCGGTGATTTGCGTCAACTGCTCGGCCGACTGCTCCATGCGGTTCTTGTCCTGCAGCGCCTTGCCGACGCCCATGTTGACCACGATCTTGCGCAGCCTGGGCAGGCTCAAGGGGTTCTTGCGCCCGAACTTCTCGGCCAACTTGGGCACGATTTCCGTTTTATAGCGATCAAATAACCGGGCCATGTCGAACCTCGATGTTGTTCAAGCGTGGGCGGCATACCGCCCACGCGCTCGCCGGAGGCGAGCGGCTAAACGAAAATCACTTGCCCGCGTACTTGGGACGTGGGCCGCTCAAATAACCCAAACCGGCGCCGCACTTCTTGCAATAGCGTTCCTTGCGGCCTTCGGCATTATACCGGCGGCCAATGCGAACACCGCGGCGGCAAGCGGTGCAAAACAGCAGCACGTTGGAAACCGAGACCGGCATCTCCTTCGACAGCCGGCCGCCCTGGGCGTTGCGGCGATTCGGTTTCAGGTGCCGATAGACGCGGTTGATGCCTTCCACCACGACCTTGTGGGCGTCCGGCAAAACGCGCAGCACCCGGCCGGTGGTCGGCGTTCCCGGAGCGCCGGCGTCGTCGCCGGTGATCACTTCCACGATGTCGTCTTTGCGAATGTGCATTGGCGTAACTCCACGCTCGCCAAAGGCGAGCGGCTAAACAAATTTCACACTACCTCGGCGGCGAGGCTGACGATTTTCAAAAAACCGCAATCGCGCAATTCACGGGCGACGGCGCCGAAAATACGAGTACCGCGCGGATTGTCGTCTTCCTTGTTCAGGATGACCATGGCGTTATGGTCGAAGCGGACATAGCTGCCGTCATCGCGGCGCGTCGGCTTCTTGACGCGCACGACGACGCCCTTGACCACGTCGCCCGGCTTGACGTCGCCGCCGGGAATCGCCTTCTTGACGCTGGCGATGATCAGGTCGCCGATGCCGGCATAGCGCCGTTTGGTGCCGCCCAGAACCTTGATGCACATGCATTCCTTGGCCCCGGTGTTGTCGGCCACGTCGACGTATGTATACATCTGAATCATTTCGATACTCCAAATGCCTTCGCTTGCG
>Ga0182024_10021022_pt1 | contig 11881 bp, 10 predicted proteins | sample P32metaG_FD_120480 | JGI IMG/M metagenome (GOLD analysis project Ga0182024, IMG submission 120480) | Permafrost microbial communities from Stordalen Mire, Sweden - P3-2 metaG (Illumina Assembly) | ecosystem: Environmental > Terrestrial > Soil > Wetlands > Permafrost | place: Sweden: Stordalen... | reverse complement strand
GCTGAACGCCACCCACAGAGGGTCCTGCTTCTCCCGATCCTTCTTGCGTCCCATGCCCATAGATCAAAGACGTTCAAAACACAATCGAGGTCACATGTTTTGGAAGGTTTTTACCACGGGCTGATAGTCCTAAGCAACGCTCTCGAAGAAGAGCGAAAACAGTAGCCACGCTCAATTGCCACTTCGGAGCACGTCTGGCGCGCATTGGCTTCATAACTCACCCTCGATCCTTGGGACGACGTTTTCACGAATGAACCGCCCGGCCTGGCCGGAGAAAGGCTGGGGCGTTCGAAATGAAGTCGGCGCCTTCATCTGCTCGCTCCGATCCTGGTGCCCGAAATCGTTGAAAAGACTCCTGGAAGTAGCGGGCACTCAGTCGCAAAAGTTCGAAATGCGTCCAGTGTGGGGAGCCAAACAAGTTCTTCGCTCTCATTGCACACGCCCCGCCTTCCTATGCCCGTCAGCCAGCACATGCGAAAGGCTCGGATTTGGTGTCTACCTGGAGGACTTTCTAAGTGGAACTCTTCCGCCGTGCAAGGTTTACATATTTGCGAATACCTGGTACTTGACCGACGATCAGATCACGGCCATTCAGAATTTCCTCGTATCAGTCCTGTCCCGAATATTCTATATCTACTCGGTCTCCTGGGCGCCTACCCGACGCCGACTACTTGCGCGGCGTCCCGCTGAGTGGCTGGATCATAGTGTTCTTCAGCATTCCACCGAATTCCGTCATTTCGCCCACCGTCTTTCCGGGAGATGGCAGCAATCGCGCGGCCAGGGGTTTGTTCCACTTGTAGGCGAGAGTGGCCACGTCCCCAAGAATTTGCGCGATGCGTCCCTCGCTGATGTTTCCTGGCAACGGCACGGTGTCCACTCCTCCCGCGCACACCGCCGAATAAGCCAGGATCGAATCGAGCGTGTAGGTGCCTTCCCCCCATCGCTTGGCGAGAGTGGCATCTTCCAGCACTGGAATCATCAGGCCCGAATAACCTACGCGCTTCACGGGCACCGACTGCACGGCGCGGGTGATGATGGCGGAGGCCGTCTCCGTTCCCGACGAGCCGAACGGGCCTCCAATGAAGGTTTCGATCGCAGCGCCGATTGAGACGTCGCCCAGGGGTGCGGGCGTAGGGTCGATTCCGGCATAGGTCCACCCGCTGCCGGCCGCCAGCTTCGTAGCGATGGACTCCACGACCACCATGTGACGGGAAAGCGCGGCGGAGAGAGTTTTTTCCACGCTGCGCAGATCATGATCCTTCGCGAAAACCTGGGCCACCACATTCGCGCCTTCCAGGCCGATCGCGAAATTGCGCCCCCCGCCCGAATATGAGCCCGGGTAGAACGGTCCATATGGCTTCATCATTGCGATCGCGCCAAAGTTGAAATTGCCCTGTCCATGCGGGCTGTGCTCGGAAACGTATTTGATTAAGTGCGCGGCCTGCTGGATGGCTTTCCAGTGAATCCCGTCGTCGCCGGCGGTAATGAGGTTCCCATCGAAATTAAGTTCGGCCGAGAGCGCCTCAGCCAGTAAATCCACCGGTTTGGTGTCGTCGTCGTCTTTCATCATGGCGGCCCCGATATTCATGCTGAACTTGAGTTTTCCAGCGAGATCGGACAGGTTGCGTAAAAGCGCCAAGGCTTGGTCGTGGCTGAGGCCGCGGGTGTACTGCGGAAAAGGCTGCGTCGTGATGCGGACACTGGAGACCACCCATCCGGCGCTCTGGTATGCCTTGCGCGCCCGGTCCAGAAAGGCGTATGTATCTTGCAGCTGGGCCGCATAGTTCTTGGCGTCGATATCCACGAAACCCGTGATCGCGCGGATCTTGGGTCTGGAAGTGGTGTCGGTGGCGAAAGCCTGGGCTGAGACAACCAGAGAGGCGAGGCAAAGTGCCAGCAATGTCGAACGCATGTCATCAAGATCTCACAAGTGGGGTCCCATCCGGCATCGCTGTACTGGCGGCTCTATGGCAGCTTTCCCGGGCGTCCGCCAAAGACGTGATTACCTTCCCGTGATTGCAGCAGGGACGATGTCGACTTTGAGGCCGTCGCGCACAGTATCGCTGGGATTGGAAACGATGGTGTCTCCGTCGCGCAGTCCGCCGAGAACTTCCACGCGGTCGCCATAATCGCGGCCGACATCGATCTTCTGAAGATGCACCGTGCGATTTGGGCCAATCACGGCGACTTGCGCGCCGTCGGCGCGAACGATCATGGCATCGCTCGGCACCAGGAGCGGCGGATCCGCACGGACACTGCGCAGCTGAACCTGCGCATACATACCCGGCAGAAGGACGCTGGCTTGATTCGGCACGTGTACCTCCACCAGCAGCGTGCGGCTGCTGGGATCCAGAGCGCTGGCGTTGCGAGCCACCTGGCCCACGAACTCGCGTCCGGGCAAATTTGACACCGTAAGGATCGCCGGCTGACCGGCCTTGATCGAATCGGCGTAGGCCTGCGGTACATTGACGTAGGTTCGGAGCGTGCCGATCTGCGCGATTCGATACAGCAGTGTGCTTCCGGCGTTTACCAGCGCGCCGACATCCACGTTGCGGAGCGTGATCACGCCATCGAAAGGCGCCTGTACCACGCAATAGCTCTGCATCTTTTCCAGCCGGCCGAGATTGGATTGCGCGGCGACAATATTAGCGCGCTGGACGTCGATGGCCTTTTCGAGAGATTCCAACGCTGCCAACTTTGAGTTGTATTGGGCCTGAGCTTGGTCGTCGCCCTGCTTGGACACAGCGCCTTTGGCCACTAGTTGCGCGGAGCGGCGCGCCATCACGCGCGCGAGCTCCATATCGGTTCTTCCTTGGTGAACGTTCGCCGTAGCCTGTTCCAGCGCTGCCTCAGCTTGCCGCACCGTGGCTTTGGCCTGCGCCACCTGATCGCTAAGTTCGGGCGCGTCGATTTCGGCCAGCGTCTGGCCGGTCTTCACGCGGTCGCCAATATCCACCAAGCGCTTCTCGAGGTATCCGTCCGCGCGGGCGAGAATCGGAGCTTCTGTGATCGGCTGGATGTTGCCAGGCAACTGTAGGCCGCTTTGTCGCGTGGATCTCCCCACTTTGACCACTTCCACGCGGGGCAATGCCTGTTGCTCTTCCTTGGCGTCGCCCAGAACCACCGCTCGCCGTTTCTGGAGGGGAATGTAACCCGCGAAAAATGCGATTGCGGCTAGAACCAGAGCCGCCAGGAAGATGGCCCAGATCGTCATCGCTGAAGGGTGCCAAAGATTGCGCGGCGGTCCCCCATGGCCGGGACCTTTCAACTCCTCAATCTGGCGCTTGAGTTCCCAGTTCTCCCGGCGGAGACTTTCCTCAACCGTCTCGGTGGATCGAAATTGCGGATCGGGTTCGGTGTAGTGCGGCATCGGTGAACAGCCTCAGAAGACTTCTCGCTCCCGTTCCAGCAATCGCCGCTGGTAATCCACCGGCGGCTGCTTACGCATATAGGTGTAGATGATCGGGACCACAAACAGCGTCGTCACGGTGGCGAACATCAGACCGCCGATTACCGCGCGACCCAGCGGAGCGTTTTGCTCGCCGCCTTCCCCCATTCCGAGAGCCATGGGAAGCATGCCAAGGATCATGGCGGTTGCCGTCATGAGCACTGGGCGCATTCTTGCTTGGCCGGCGGATAACATCGCGGCCCTGGCGCTGACTCCGCCTTCACGTTCGTCGTTGGCGAAAGTCACCATCAGGATGCTATTGGCGGTGGCGACGCCAATGCACATGATCGCGCCCATCAGCGAAGGCACGCTCAACGTGGTGCCGGTGACGAATAGCATCCAAAGAATCCCGGCCATCGCTCCGGGCAGGGCCGTCAGGATGATAAAAGGATCGACCCAGGATTGGAAATTCACCGTCATGAGCAGGTAGACCAGAATCACGGCGAAAATCATTCCGAGAGCTAGCCGGAAAAAGGACGATTGCATGGTGGCCACTTGTCCGCGCAGCGCGAATGTGGTTCCTCGCGGAAGGTGAGGCGTCTCATCGCGCATGATCTTTCGCACGTCCGCTCCGATGCCGCCCAGATCGCGCTGGCCCACGTTGGCGTAGACATCGAACACGGGCAGCACGTTATAGTGATTGACGATCACCGGGACGTAGTCGCGTTGAACGGTGACCAGATTGGAGAGAAGCTGTGTGTTGCCTGAGACCGCGCCAGGGTTTCCATACGCCAGCGACGAGCCGTTCGGCGACGCAGCGACGAACGAGTTCGTGCCGCCGGATGCGCCGGACATCGAATTCGCGGTGACGCCGCTTTCGGCATCGTTGGCGACCGAAATTGGCGTGCGAAGCAGGGCGTCGAGAGAATCTACGCGATACTGCGGGGTCTGAACGCCGATGTTGTACTGCACGCCATTGGTCCAATTCATCCAGTAATTCGGCGCGAAGGTGGAGCTGCCGCTGAGCGAGATCAGCATGCTGTTGGTGACGTCTCGTTGCGTCAGGCCCAATTGTGAAGCTTTCACTCGATCCACGTTCAAATTAATCTCGGGCTGCGCCGCCACTTGATGGACGTGAACGTCGGTAGCGCCGGGGATCAGCGAGATCTTCTTCGCCAGCGCCTGAGCGATTTTGTAATTTGCCGAGGCGTTGCTGCCAACCACCTGGAGATCGATGGGCGCGGGCAGTCCGAAGTTGACGATCTGGCTGGTGATGTCGGCCGGTTGAAAAAAAAACGTCATGTCGGGGAAATCTTCGCGCAGCCGTTTACGCAACAGCGCTTCATAGCCTTGCGTTGGCGCATGATGTTCTTTGTTCAGAGAGATCAGGATTTCGCCATCGGCGGAGGAGATGGTCGGGATGTCTCCCTGCGCGATGGCCGGCCAGCTGTTGGGAATGCCGATGTTGTCGATCATCATCTCGAGCTGATCGGGGGGAATCACCGAGCGAATCTCGCGTTCGAGCGCGGCGAATTTCAGCTCTGTTTCTTCAATACGCATACCGGCTGGACCGCGCGCGTGAAGGCGCATTTGACCCGCGTCGACGGCGGGAAAGAAGTCTTCGCCAATCAAGGTCGCCAGGCCGAAGGATGCGATGGACACTCCCATGAAGGCCGTCAGCACGCGTCCCGGATGAGCCAGCGACCAATCCAGCAAGCCAAGGTACCGGTATCGGAGCTTTTCAAACAAGGCGTTGAAAAGATGGTGGGCGCTCCAGATCAGCCCCTTTCCTCCCACGGCCGCGCCGTCGGCGCCTTCGCGATAGGCGTCCACCTCGGATTCCAGAAGGTACGCCATCATGGTCGGGACAAGAGTTCGCGACAGCAGATACGACGCGAGCATCGCGAACACCACGGCCATGGCGAGCGGCGTAAACAAATAACGAGCCGTTCCGGTGAGCAGGATCACTGGAACGAAGACAATGCAAATGGAGATAGTGGCGACGAAGGTTGGAACGGCGATCTGAGACGCACCATCCAAAACCGCGCGAACCAAGGGCTTGCGCATCGCGATGTTGCGGTGCGTGTTCTCAATTTCCACCGTGGCGTCGTCCACCAAAATCCCGACTGCCAGCGCCAGGCCTCCCAGCGTCATTACGTTGATGGTCTCGCCGAGAAGACTCAGGACACAGAGCGAAGTGAGGATCGAGAGTGGAATGGATATGCAAACAATGAGCGTGCTGCGCCAGCTCCCCAGGAACAACAGGATCATTAAGCCTGTGAGGCCCGCGGCGATCAGCGCTTCGCGAATCACACCCTGAATGGAGGCCCGTACGAAAACGGACTGATCCGCCAGCGCCGTCACCTTCAGCTCCGGCGTTACGTTGGCCAAAACACCGGGAAGAGCGGCCTTGACGGCGTTGACAATGGACAGCGTGGACGCTTTACCGTTCCGGGTGACAGTGATCAGCACGCCGCGCGAGCCGTTAGTGCGCACGATGTTGTTCTGCACGGAGTACCCGTCGTGCACCTGCGCAACATCCTTGATGTATACCGTTGCGCCATTCACCGTCTTGATGGGCAGATCATTCAGATCGTTGAGACGCACCGGACTGCTGTTCACTCGAACCTGATACTCAGTTTTCGCGATCTTGGCGGTGCCGGTCGGCAAAACCAGATTCTGCAGGTTCAGCGCATTCGAAACATCACTGGGCGACAGCTGTTTCGCAAAAAGCTCGTCCAGATTCAAATCCACCATCACGCTGCGCTGCTTTCCGCCAAACGGATAGGAAACAGAAGCGCCTTGGACCGTACCGAGCGGTGTGCGGATAAAGTTATTGCCGATGTCGAAGATTTCCTGCTCGCGCAGTGTCTTGCTCGAAAGGCCGAGCTGCAGGATGGGCACACTGGACGCGTCATACTTCAGCACGTTGGCGGGAAACATGCCCGTCGGCATATTGCGAAGCGCTGTTTCCATGGTCGCGGTCACTTGCGCCACGGCCATGTCGATCTTGACGTTAGGGTGGAAGTAAATCCGTTGCACCGAGTAGCCGCTATAGGACTGCGACTCGATGTGTTCGATATCGTTTACGTTCGAGGTGAGGGTACGCTCAAAATTGGTGGAAACGCGCTTTTCCATCTCCTCCGGGCCGAGGCCTGGATAGAACCAAAGCACGCTGACAATGGGAATGTCGATATAAGGAAAGATGTCGACCGCCATCGTGGTGATAGCGGCGCCGCCCAGGATGGCGATCAGCACCGCCATTACGACAAAGGTATAAGGGCGGCCGAGAGCGAGCCGGACGATCCACATAATCTATTTCCGGAATACACGTTCTGAAGGGACGACCCCCCCGGTAAAACGATGCGCCCACTCCTTAGGCAGAAGTTGCCGCGCTGAAGCTCCGGTATGGACAGTATACATCGTCGGCTTAATCGCACAGGTAATGGCACAAGGCGAGTCCGAAGAGTCGCTGAGTAGCGTTAACATGTTCAGATAGCCCCACAGGCCGCCCATGATCGATCAAACGGTCTCGCGCTACCGCATCATCGAAAAGCTGGGCGGCGGGGTATGGACGTTGTCTACCAAGCTGAGGATTCCGAGCTTGGACGCTTCGTCGCGCTGGGTGCCAATGAGGTGCCGCGGTTCTTACCTTGCAACGGCTTCTTCACCGTGGAGGTGCTGAGTTGGCGGGGCTTGTTGACTTACTATGTGTTGTTTTTCATTCATCTGGAAAGTCACCGCGTTTCCAAGCTCCAGGTTTCCAACGCCTGCGCTACGCAGCGATCATTGGATCGGGCCGTTGTCTTTTGTTGCCAGTTGGACCTCTCAATGTTTTGGAGCATCAACCAGGAGATCTGAGACGGAGACGCCAAGGGCATTGGCGATCTTTACCAAGGTGCGAACGGAAGGGTTTCTGCGGCCGCCCTCCAAGTCAGCCAGGTAACTCCTTTACATGGACGCTCGCTCTGCCAGCCGGTCTTGGGACCAACGCTTTGATGCCCGGAGCGTTTTGATCCGGGCAGCAAAAGATTGCAGGACATGCGTTTCGGAAACCGCCAATCTTCATGGTTTCCAAAAGCGCCAACGACGATTGTGCGATCCGAGTTACAACCGTCGGGAGTTCCAGCCGCCCTGGCATCTCAATGTAAATCTAGCGTGCTAAATATGTTTTGCAACGCATGCGGCGAACAGCTGCCGGAAGGATCATCGTTTTGTCACCGCTGCCGCGCTCCGGTTATCAGCCCGCAAGGCAAAGATACTCATCCTCAACACCGCGGACCTCCGGCAAGCAAATCGAAGAAACGCGGCGGCTGTGTGGTGCTCGTGGTGCTGCTTCTCGTACTTGGTGCGATTCTGTCGGAGAAGCATAATGACCAGTCGAACCCGCCGGATGACACAAAGTCGAAACCGGTGACGATTCCGCGTCCGACCGAGGAACTGGCGATGCGCCAGGTGCTCATCCTAAAGTTCAGCTGGTACAAAGCGCCGACATCATCATGAAGGTCAATCTCACCATCGCCAACGATAGCGACGTTGGCGTGAAAGACTTAAAGGTCTTCTGTAAGCATGCGGGGCCGAGCGGTACACTCATCGACTCCAACACCCGCACTATCTACGAAATTGTTAAGCCCCACACTCAACGCCGATTTATGGGATTTGACATGGGATTCATCCACTCGCAGGCATCTACTAGCGAATGCGAGATCAAAGATCTGGCGTTAGTCGGCGATAATGATTGACCTAGACATGCTATTAAGGCCGCCACATCGGTTCACTTCTGCAACTAGTTCCACCTCGGGTCCAAACGTTCGGCCGAGATCTTCTTTGGTTATTCGCGACCGACCGGCTATCTCTTTGGAGCCCTGCTGATCCCATTGCTGGATTCTACTCAACCTTGATTATTTCGTACGTTTCCGGGCCATCCTCGAAATACCGATCGAGCATTTCGCCTTCATGAGACGGCATATCCTCATCGTCCATCTCAGAGGTCCAATTCTGGTTTACGTAATCGACGAGAGCGGCCGCTGCTTCCGCCCGATCTGAGTGGACGCTTGTCGCGGGTCCTCGCCCAGCCCAGGAATTTCGCCGCTAATTTTCAGGATGTAAGTCATCGCCGGAACCTTCCATGCAACACCCTCCGTCTAGCTTTGCAGAGATTTGTCTTTGAGGTGGCCGTGCTTTCCGCAGCCCGCTTCTTGGTGGCGACGCCAGCAATTATGGCGTAGCCAGTAACACCGGCTGCCAACGATTCCTCCATGGTATCGATGATACGCGAGATCGGAGATTCAGCGTCCCTGCTCGACTGCGTCGGTGATTGCCAACCAGAACGCTGGATGATCCTGTCGAATTGCGCCTTGAGCGAGGGGTTTGGCGCGGTGAATCTGGCCACCACACGGCGGGCCCACACGAAATATTCTTTTTCCCGGGCCAGATCCCAACCGACCGGCGCACTGGTCAGAATGCTGCGAAGGTCTGAAATCGTGTCGGCCAACTGGATCGTTTGGGCTCCAATCGACTTCGTCGGCGCGTTCTCAGGTACATCTCCGCCAAGTCGCTGAGGCTCGTGGCAAACCGTGGATGGGCTTCTCCCAACTCTCGGCGGCCCAAATCGCAGGCCCGAGTGGCAGGATCAACCGCCTCCTCATACCGGCCCTGCCCATACAGTCGGGCGACCTCCTCGGTTAGTTGATCAAGCTGTTGTTCGACCCTCTCCGACATAAGACCGTCCGCTCTTGCCCTTGCGTTAGTCTAGCTAAGCCAGGTCCAAGGGAATCGCCGCTTGAACAACAATGCGCGTCAAAAACCTCAAGATCCGGGCGAAATCCACCAGACTCAAAGCCCAATTCAAGAAGCGCCCGCGTGTTAAGGCATTGAATGGCACGGGACTTGCTCATAGTGAGGATGAAGGAGAAATACCGTGTATAAGCATTCGTTGCATGTCCCGGTTGCGGGCCCGGGAAAGCAGAAATTCAGTGGCATTGCTCGAGGTAAGGAGAAGTACGCTTTTCTTTACGGGGTTGCTGCGGCAATTGCCGCCACCGGCGTTATCGTTTACAGCTTGATCGCTAGTCTCAACTGGTGGCAGACCTCGCTGCTGTTGATTGGCTGCGTGCTCGTGGTCTGGACGGTGGTGTTCAGTGTTCTAGAAATGAACTGGGGCGATCGAAACAAGAAGGGCGAAGCTAAATCTCTTAATGAGGAGCCGGATCCGTACGCTTCGCGGACCGTGGTTATTGGACCGCCAACGGGTGAGCCATATCCACATCATGAGGATCATGCTGAAAGCCCAGGGCTGGATCAGGGTCAGCTTACATCCCAGCTTCCTGATTCGCTGCCCTTCTTCGGCAGAGATCCCAGTCATCGGAGGCCCGACGCTAACGAGCTTCTGGAGAAAAAGAAGTCATTGAAAGTCTGACTGAAGTTGATCAGGTTCAAGAGGAGTTCGAAAGCCCTTTTGGCTCGCCGCTTTCGAGGAAGCGTTTCTCGATTGTGATCGCAACCTCTTCCGGCCATCCAGCGAGCACCAACCCACTGGCTCCGACGGTTGCGCCATCCTTGATCAACGAGGCCGCTTTTCAGCAGTAATTACTTTCGACATATTGTTTCTCCATCGCGCTGCGATTCACGTATTTCCGCTTCGCCGACACACAAACGTATCGGTGCCATTCCATTTTCACAAACTGATCACTATTGATTGAACTCGTTCTCCAGCGAACCTTCCGGATAGCCTTGTGCTTGTCAGAATGAATGGGGCAGTTAACGCACTTGACGCACTCTTCTGCGCAATTACGCTCACTCGCCCCGAACAATGGCGGCCGCGAGCGCTTTTCGACACTGGATTTGCTTGAACTGGACTCTGTGACCTGAAGGTTGGAAATCTTGTCCGCGAGTTGGATCGTTTGGGCTCCAATCGACTTTGTCGGCGCGTTCTCAATCTGCAAGCGTTTCCGCTCGTGCTTTGGAAGCAATTTGTCGTCGGTGACTTCAGCGACAAGTTTCGCCACTTCCGGGCCGAAGCGTTCCGCCAGCTCTTCTCGGGTCACGCCCGCGTCTTCGATTGTGTCGTGGAGCAGCGCAGCGATCACCAAGTTCGTGTCCGGTTCCTCCAGCGCATTGGAAACCAGTTCCGCAACCTCGACTAGATGATTGATGTAGGGCTCCGCCGCAATTCCTTTGCGCCTCTGATTCGCGTGTTTCTCGGCTGCGAAATGGACCGCACAAAGGATTGCTTGAATAGATTTCGTTGGCGCTATCACTCTTTAGAATAACGCCGGAGAAAGTAACGCATGCTTGTTATCATCGCCGCCGAAACCGGAGCCGAAGTCGCGCCAGATTTGGAAATGGCGTCGATTGGCTCAAATTTGCTGAATTGCCGCCGCTGCGTTTTGGCACGCTTCGACTAGGTCGGTTGCACGGATAGGGTAGACGTGCAGGGATACCTTTTCGACCACGTTGTAGGATGGCCTTTGCTGAGGTTTTGGCACGGCTAGGCTGATTTGGGGCTGACAACACGGCACAAGGCACTGTCCCGGACATCGGGCGGTTCCTTTAGCTCACGTCGTCGTGATTTCATCGTTGCACCTCCAGAAGACTGCGCCACCGTTCGGGCGTTGCAAGCCAGGACTCGAAGTTTTGGCGCGATTTCTCGTTAATCGTTCCGCCCCAGCCGGCATCCGCTTCTCTGGTCCATGATGGATTTTTGTCGTAGCCGTTGGAAATGATCAGGTCTCGCACAATCTCGGCGTACTCGACCATGTAGGTTTTAGGATCGGCGCTGCACGCGTAAAACACGCACACCAGCAGGTCTACTTTGCCCTCGTACTTGCGCTTCACGTCGTAGCGGGCTTTACTAGATGCTTTCATCTGCAGGGTGGCGATCCGTTTCGATTCCGGTGAAAACGCTACCAGATCGATGCCATCGTCGATGATGGGCTCTGCGCACAGGTAGCCTGCACGATGCAGGCTTTGAGCGAGGTGTAACCGGCCGAAGGATTCAACGAAGCGTCCGTGGCTCTGGTTCTTGGTCATTACCAAGCCTCCTCTCGCTTTTGTGCAGACGGTCTGAAGTGGCAGTTTGACATACTCGGGATACCGGAGCCCGGCACCACTGAATCGAATGAACCTCACCTGTTCACTGAAGTTGGACAATGGCAGGAGAGCGCTGGCGAGTTTTGGCACGCCTAGGCCCGTTCTGGGCCCCCACGAATTCTTACCGCCAAGCAAGAACAAAGGGCCGCCGGGGAAGGGCTCGCCATGCCCGATTCTATCGCTTGAGCGAGTGGCTTGGGAGGTACATGGACGGCGCATTCCATCCACTATCTGGCCGAGCATCAGAAGACGCCACGATTTTCATTCCCTTCCGCGTTCGGGGAATGCCCGGTAGATCGTAGAAATTAGCGACTCCCGCTCGAAGCCTTGATAGGCTGAGAGCAAATTTTCTTTCGCGAGAAAAAGGAGAGTCGCTATGAAGAAACCATATCAGATTGAATC
>Ga0182024_10021021_pt1 | contig 11882 bp, 13 predicted proteins | sample P32metaG_FD_120480 | JGI IMG/M metagenome (GOLD analysis project Ga0182024, IMG submission 120480) | Permafrost microbial communities from Stordalen Mire, Sweden - P3-2 metaG (Illumina Assembly) | ecosystem: Environmental > Terrestrial > Soil > Wetlands > Permafrost | place: Sweden: Stordalen... | reverse complement strand
TTCGAGACGGTGCCGGCCGTCGATCCGAATTTGACTTCGGTGGCCCCCAGCAGGCCGGTGCCGGTGATCGTGACTTTGGTTCCGCCGATGAGAGGGCCGCTGCTCGGGCTGACGCTCGTCACGATCGGGACGGGTTCGACCAGCGGCGTGGCCAGCGAGCCGCCGAGCTGTTCCTTCATTGGGATGACTTCGCTGCTGGCCCGCGCGAGCTGCGGCACGGCGAGCAGCACGAGTAGCGCGAGGACGGGCGCCGTCAGGGGCGCCCGGCTGCTGCGATCCGGGTCGTGCTGTGAGGAGAACCTGTTGTAAATCAAGTGCATATCCATTGCAGGCGCCTGCTGACGCCACTGCCAGTTCGGCTACCGTGCCCCTCAGAGACTTTACAGCGTGCCGTGAAGCACAGAGCCGGCAGCCACATACAGCACCGCCTGGGCGCGGGCGACGGCGCCGACGGCCTGATCCGGTGGCAGGAACTCGGGATGGTGAAGCGGCCTGCCCTCGAAGCCGTCGGCTCCCTGAAGTCCCACGAACGCCATCGCAAGCGGCGCGAGCGCGCCGAAGAAGGCGAAGTCATCCGATCCGCTGGAGCGCCACGCCGGGGCAGCCCGGAGGCCGGCGCTCCCGAGCAGCTCACGCGCGCGGGCCACGATGCGCGGGTCGTTCTCGAGGGCCGGCTCGCCGGGGACGAGCTCGACGCCGGCCTCGCAGCCGTGGGCCGCGGCGATCCCGCCCACGACCTGCTCGACCATCGCCCGCAGCGCCAGGCGGTCCCCGGGGCGGTGCGCGCGCAGCGAGGCGCGGGCGCGGGCGTGCGTGGGGATGACGTTCTCGGTGCTCCCGCCCTCGAGCACGCCGACCGACAGCACGGCCGGCCCGTGCGGATCGATCCTCCGCCCCACCTCGGCGTGGAGGGCCACCACGATCTGCGCGATCGCGAGGATCGGATCGCGCCCGAGGTGCGGGTAGGCCGCGTGGGTGGGCTCGCCGGTGACGGTGATCTCGACAGAGTCGCTCGAGGCGTTGACAACGCCCTCATCGAGCGCGACGGCGCCCCACTCGATCTCCGGATGGACGTGCGCGGCCACGACCGCCGCCGGTGAGATCGTGGCCAGCTCGCCGCGGGCGAGCTCCTCGGCGCCGGAGGGATAGGCCTCCTCGCTCGGCTGAAACAGCGCGAGGAGCGCCACCGGCAGCTCCTCGCCGAGCGCGTGCGCCGCGCGCGTGAGCGCTACGAGCGCCGCCATGTGGACGTCGTGGCCGCAGGCGTGCATGACGCCCCCGATCGCGCTGTAGGAGGCCTCGGTGCGCTCTGCCACCGGCAGCCCGTCGAGCTCCGCGCGGACCGCCACGGCGGGACCCCCGGCCGGGCCCACCCTCGCGAGCAGACCGGTGCCGGCGACGGTGGCGCTCTGGAGCGGGAGCTCCCGCGCGAGCGCGGCGGCCGTGAGCTCCTCCTCGTGGGCGAGCTCGGGCTGTGAGTGAAGCCGGCGGCGAAGGGCGACGGCGGCGGGCAGCTCGCGCTCGATGCCGGCGAGCAGACGCTCCAGCAGATCCTCAGTAGACGGCGGCATAGCGCCCGCACACCTCTTCGAGGTCGAGACCCGCGACCGCCTCGAGCTCGGCACGCTTGACGGCGACGTAGGCGTCGTAGAGGAGCGGCGGCATCCACCCCCGCACGATCTCATCGGCGGCGAGCGCCCCGAGCGCCTCATCCAGAGAGCCCGGCAGCGCCCCCACGCCGTAGCGGGCGGCCTCGGCCTCGTCGAGCTCCGCCGGGTCGCGGTCGAGGATCGGCGGGACCGCGAGGCCCTCGCGCACGCCGCGAACTCCCGCCCGCACGATCGCTCCGAGGGCCAGGTAGGGGTTCGCGGCGGCGTCCGCGCCGCGGTACTCGAGGCGAAGCTGCGGCCCGGGCTCGGCGCCCGCGAGCCCGACGAGCGGCGGTATGCGCAGGAGCGCTTCGCGGTTCTGCCGCGCCAGGCACACCGCCCCTGCGCTCCAGCGGTGGGGCTCGAGACGCGTCGCCGAGGCCGGGCTCGGGGCGGTCAGGGCGATGAGCGCCGGCGCATGGGAGAGGATTCCCGCCGCGAAGCGCCCGCCGAGCTCCGACAGGCAGGCAGGGCGGGCGGCGTCGAACAGCGCGGGGCGCCCGGCGGCGTCGAGCAGGCTGAGGTGGATGTGCACGCCGTTGCCGGCCCCGGCGGGGTCCAGCAGCGGGGCGAAGCTCGCGCGCAGCTCGTGGCGGCGGGCGAGCTCGCGCACGATCTCTCTGAAGGCGATGGCCCGATCCGCGCTCGAGAGCCCCTCGGCGGGCTCGAGCGGGATCTCGAACTGGTGCGGCGCGAACTCCGAGGTGATGAACTCGGGCTGCAGACCGGCCTCGATCAGCGCGGTCATGACCTCGGCGGCGAAGGGTTCAGAGCGCCGCAGCGCCTCGAGCGAGAAGGCGGCCGGCGCGGGCGTCTGGTCGAGGAGCTGGAACTCGTGCTCGAAGCTCGCCAAGAGGCGCAGGCCGAGCTCGTCCTCGAGCTCCTTCAGGGCCTCGCGCAGGAAGCGGCGCGGGCAGCAGTCCCACGGCTCGCCGCCGGTGTCCGAGATGTCGCAGAGCATGAACTCGAGGGCGCTCTCCCCGGGGCCCGCCTCGACGCGCACGCTGGTGGCGGGGTCGGCGATCAGGCGCACGTCGCCGACCGAGCCGAAGGGATTTGGTTCGGCCAGCGTGCCGAGCGGGGTGAGCGCCTGGTTGGCGGGCGTCCAGCCGACGCCGGCGTTGAGGCGGGCGCTGAGCTCTGAGGCGGGCAGCGAGCGCCCGCGCACGATCGCGCCGAGGTCGCAGCAGACGAACGCGACCAGCTCGGCCGGAGTCACGGCTCGGGCCCGGCGGTGACGGTGCCGTTGTCCCAGGCGCCCTCGGCGAGGGCGAGCGCGCCGGCGCCGGCGCGCACCGCGGGCGCATCGGCGGCGTCGACGATCACGATCATCCCCCCGGCGGGCATGTCCCGGCGCTCGAGCGCCGCGGCCAGGCGCTCCGCCGGCTGGAGGTGAACGCCATGGTTTCCGAGCGAGGGGTAGGTGTCGGCCACGCCATACAGGCTGCCGCCCGGGCCCTCGGCGCGGCCGACCACGCAGGCGAAGTGACCGACGTCCCAGTCGGGCGGGGGGCCGTCCTGCACGCCGTCGAGCAGATAGTCGAGGAGCTCGGTTGGGGTGGCGTGGGCGCCCCACAGGTGGCGCGTGGCGAAGTTGCTGACGAGCGTGGCGGGGCGCTCGAGCTTCGAGACGAGATCGAACAGCCCGCCGAGGGTGTGGGGGTTCCAGGGGCCGCTGTAGGGGATCGGCTCGAGCGCTCCGACCGAGAGCTTCGAGATCGCGGCGATGAGCCCGGCCGCGGTGGTGCCCGACACCGATGAGTCCTCGACCGTGGGCAGCGCCAGGCGATAGTCGCGCCGGCCGAGTTCGCCGCCGGGAAGCGTCTCTGTGTCGGTGAGCGCCGAGATGATGCTGCCGGCGGCCTGGGCCACGGCGTCCTGGTCGAGCGGCTGTGAGTTGTGGACGTGGATGCCCGCGGCTCCCAGCGCGAGGGCCCCGCAGAACGCTCCGCACAGGTCATCGCGCTGTGGCAGCTCGCGGCCATGCACCTCGAGCAGCGCGCGAGCGCCCGGCAGGAGCTTCAGCTCGAGTGTCCTCTGATCGATCGTCACACCGCAGAATCCTAGGGTGCCGCCGCGGCAATCCGGATCCGTCGCGTGAGCGGAGATAATCCTCCGATCGAGACGTCCTCCGCTCCCGAGGTCCCCGGACCGCCGCCAGGCACCCGCCGGCACGGGTGGGTCGAGCGGGCGGCCGACTGGATCGTGCCGGCGAAGAATCCGGCGCGCGTGGTCTACGGGGTGATCACGGTCGGCGCTCTGATGGCCGCCGAGAGCGGGCGCCACGAGACCTACACCGAGCTGGTCGGCTCGGCGTTCATCGCCACGGCCCTGTACTGGCTGCTGCATGCCTACTCGGCCGTGCTCGGGCACCGTCTGGCGACGCGCGATCGCCTGACGCCGTCCACGCTCCTGCACGGGCTAGCCGAGGAGTCGGCGATCCTCAGCGGAGCCGCGATTCCGCTGAGCGCGCTGCTGATCGCCTGGGTGGCGGGGGCCAGCCAGGAAACGGGCGTGACCGTGGCGCTGTGGAGCGCGGTCGTGAGCCTCGTCGTGTTCGAGCTCGTTGCGGGGCTCCGTTCGAAGGCGAGCGCCGGCGAGCTGGCGCTCGAGGTAGGAGTCGGGGTCGCGATGGGAGTGGCGATCCTCGGGCTGAGGATCGTGCTGCACTGACGGCCGCCGAATGACGGCAAATCCACACGGACCGCGCGCCAGGGGGTAAAATTCGGAGGAGCCGATCAGTGCGATGGATTCGCTTGCGACCAGGAGGGGGTCGTCAGACAGAAGGTCGCCGGCACGGGGGTCTCGGCACGGTCCCGTGGCAGCGTCCGGCCCGGGAGATCGATCAGGGGAGTTCGCATGTCATCGCCAGAGGGCGGCGGGAGGAGGTCGAGCGCCGCAGGAGTCGCGCCCCTCTATGCGCGGCTGCCACACGGGCCCCACAGTCTCGATCACACGCAGGTGATCAGCCATCAGCGCGCCCGCATCTACGGAGCGATGGCCGAGGCGGTGGCCGAGAACGGGTATGCGGCGACGAGCGTCAGGCGGGTGGTGGAACTGGCGGGCGTCTCGCGGCGATCGTTCTACGAGCAGTTCGCGAACAAGGAGGCGTGCTTCCTGGCGACCTACGACGCGATCGCCTCGCGCGGCGTCAAAGGGATCCGCCGGGCGCACGAGGCGAGCGAGGGCCCGCTCGAGGAGCGGCTGCGGGCGAGCCTGCATGCGTCCATCGAAGGCATGCGCGCGAACTGGAAGGACGCCCGCCTGGTGATCGTGGAGGCCCAGACGGTCGGCCCGGCGGGGCTTGCGCGTCTGCGCCGCACGACGACGGCCTGCGAGCAGATGCTGTCGGTGAGCTTCGAGCGCGAATCCGGGCGTGGCGGCGTGGCGATGCCGGTGGTGAGGGCCATCGTCGGGGGCCTGCACTGGATCAGCTCGCTGCGCCTGCGCAAGGGGAACGAGCAGCAGCTGCCCACCCTGGCCGAGGAGATGCTGCAGTGGACGCTGCTGTTCCAGTCGGGCTCCGCGGGGCCCGTTCCGGCGCGGGCGACGGAGCCCATGCCGCGGATGAGGGCGCCCGAGCGTGATGCGCCAAGCGTCCGGGCCGGAGGAGGAGGCGATCGCGAACGCGTGCTGCTTAACGCCCTGCGGCTGGCGCTGATCGGCGACTACAGCGAGCTGAGCGCGCTGCAGATGGCCGAGGCGGCGGAGGTCTCGATGGACGCCTTCTTCGAGATGTTCGAGGGCAGGGACGAGTGCTTTCTGGCCGCCCTGGACATGCTGGGAGACGAGCTCCTCGGCCTGATCGGCGAGGCCGAGCCCGGCGGCGGGGAGGCCTGGCCGCGCGGGGTGCGCCGCGCGCTCGCCGAGCTCACGCGCTACCTGGCCGAGCGTCCGCTGTACGCGCGCACGATCGCCGCGGGGGCCTTCGCCGCGGGGCCGGCGGCGGCCGAACGCAACCGGGAGATCGTGCGCCGGCTGACCGCATCGCTCGTCGCGGGAGCCCCGCGGCCCGCTCAGAGCAGCATCGCGGTCGACGCGATCTCGGGAGCGATCGCGCACACGATCCGCTGCCAGGTGGCGGCCGGGCAGATCGAGCTGCTCGGAACGCTGTCGGACGACCTCGCCTATGTCGTGCTCGCGCCGTTCCTCGGAGCGGATGCGGCCGCGGAGATCGTGTCCGAGCCGGACATGGCGACAGCGGCGCCCTGAACGGCTAGGAGCCCTTGCCCTCCGGGCCCTTGGCGCCGCGGCGCGAGGCGAAATAGCCAAGGGCCACGCCGACGAGCAGCGAGGCGACGATCACGATGATCAGCGGCACCTGGCTGGTACGCAATATCCAATCGACCTTGACCTTGTCGAGATTCAGGACGGCAAACAGCGTGATGAGGACGGCCAGAATGAGGAGCGCCACCGTGCGCCCCTGCTCTCGGCGGCCGCGGCGCGGGGTCTTCGGCTGTGACTGCCCGGGGATCTGTGCGGGCGCGGACATGCTCGATCGATGCTAGCCGCTCCGCTGCTCAGCGCAGCTCGGCCTGCACCCAGGCGCAGTCGCTCGACAGGCCCTCCACGCCGAGAGCGGCGGCGACGTTGAGGGCCATGCCGTGGCGGAAGAAGTCGTCCAGCTGTTCGGGCTCGGCGCCCGACAGCGAGCCGGCGAGCTCGACGAGCTCGGCGTAGCGGTGGCGCACGCGGGCGCGCACGAGCTCGTCCTCACAGGCGGCGTAGCACTGGTGCTGGAGCATCAGGTAGTCGCGATCGGCCGACAGGAGCTCTGAGTAGGCGCGGCCCATCGCCTCCAGGACGTCCTCGCACTCCGCGGGTGCGCGCCCCTCCGCGTAGTCGTGGGCAGCGCCGCGGAAGGTGTCGGCCACCTTCTCGAAGCTCCGCTCGAGCGCCGCGAGGAACAGCTCGCGCTTGGTTCCGAACAGGCTGAACACGTACGGCTGGGCCACGCCGACGCGCCGCGCGATGCTCTCGACGGTGGTGCCGTGCAGGCCGCCGTGGGCGAACTCGTGCACGGCGGCCGTGATCAGCGCCTCGCGGCGCTCGGCGGCCGGGACGCGGCGGCGGGCGGGCCGCGCGGGCGTGGTGCTCACGCCGTCTCGCCGCCGATGGCCAGCCGGGCCTCGCGAGCGTCGATCCCGCCGGCGGGCGCCGGGGCCACGGCGGCCCGGGCGCCGAAGGGCAGCGCGATCACGATCAGGGCGCCGGCGGCGAGCACCGCAACGCCCACCCACATGGCGGGGAGCAGGCCGTTGATGAACGCCTGCGGAGAGGCGTAGCCGCCGGCGCCGGTGAAGACCGAGGCGAGCACGGCCACGCCGAGCACGCCGCCGACCTCGCGGATGGCGTTGTTGGCGCCCGAGGCCTGGCCGGCCTGCTCGGTGCGAACCGAGGACAGCACCGCGTTGGCGGAGGGGGCGAACACGAGCGCCATGCCGGCGCCGGCCATGACGAACGGGACGATCATCTGGGAGTAGTGCTGGTGGGTGGAGACCGTGAGCGCGAGCCAGGACAGCGCGCCGGCCTGAAGGCATAGGCCCGCGGCCATGAACGGGCGGCTTCCGAACCGCTCGGAGAAGACGCCGGCCAGGGGCGCCACGAGCATCGAGGCGCCGGTCCACACGAGCAGCTTCTCCCCTGCCTGGAGCGGCGTGTTGCCGAGGACGTTCTGCAGGTACTGGGAGAGGAAGAAGATCGAGCCGAACATGCCGAAGTACATGCTGAGCGAGGCGACGTTGGTGACCGCGAAGGAGCGTTTGGCGAAGAATGACATCGGCAGCATGGGCTCCGGGGCGCGGAGCTCCCACGCCACGAAGCCTGCCAGAAGAACGATGCCGAGGCCGATGGACAGAAGGATCGCGGGGCTCGTCCAGCCGAGCGACTGGGCGCGGACGAGACCGAACACGACGCCGAAGGCTCCGCTGGAGGCGAGCGCGAGGCCGCGCAGGTCGAGCGTGCCGTATGGGCCGCGGCTCTCGCTCAGCCAGCGCAGCGCGAGCGGAGCGAGCACGATCCCGATGGGCACGTTGATCCAGAAGATCCAGTGCCAGGAGATGGCCTGGACGACGGCGCCACCCACGAGCGGGCCGAGCGCGACGGCGATGCCCGAGACGCCCGACCAGACGCCGATGGCAAGGCCGCGTTTCTCGGAGGGGAACGCCTCGGCGAGCAGCGTGAGCGTGAGCGGGGTGACCATCGCGGCCCCCGCCCCCTGGATGGCGCGAGCCGCCACGAGCAGGCCGGTGCTCGGCGCGAGCGCGGCGGCGGCGGAGGCCGCCGTGAACACGGCCAGGCCCGCGAGGAACATGCGCTTGCGCCCGAAGCGGTCGCCCAGCGCGGCGCCGGTGAGCAGGAGCACCGCATAGGCGAGCACGTAGGCGTTGACGGTCCACTCGAGCGACTGGATGGAGGCGCCCAGGTCGCGGTGGATGGTGGGCAGCGCCACGCTGACCACCAGGTTGTCGAGCACAACCATGAACAGCGCGACCGACACGATCGCGAGGGTCCAGCCGTTTCTACGCCCGATGCCGCTCATCTCGATTCTCCTTGCCTGGTTTTCGATGACATGGCCATGATATTAGTAGTGGCTAATAAGTTTGTCAAGGGGCGGCCTGCGGCCGCCGTGCCGGCGGAGGCGATCGCGACCCCCCGGGCGGTGCGGCGGAGGGAGGATCGGCCGGCCGGGCGAGGAGAGCCCGGCGGGGCGGCGAATAGGATGGACACGATGAAATCGAGCATCTCAGCGCTGGTTGCCCTGCTCCTGGGAGTCTCCGCGCCGGCGCTGCTCGGCGCGTGCGGCTCATCCACGAAGACCGTGTCCGTGGCCGGGGCTCCCCCGGTCACCCAGACGAGCACCGCCGCGCACGCGGCCGGCAGCAGCTCCACCCCGGCGACCACGCCCTCGACGACGGTCGGTGGTGGTGGTGGCACGCCGGCGCCGGCCACGACCCGCACGGCGCCCGAGCCGGCGTTCACAGAAAAGAACGGTGTCTCCGAAGGCCTGAGCGCCGCCACCGCCGTGCTGCGCGCGAAGGGCTTCACGCCGGCGAACACCTCCGTCTACCACCCGAACCAGGCCCTGCGCGTGCTGATCGGCACCCGCGCGGGCTCGAGCGACGGCTACGGCCAGCAGGCCTTCTTCTTCGTCAACGGCCGCTACATCGGCACCGACTCAAAGGAACCGAGCGCGAGCGTCAGCGTGGTCAGCCAGAACGACACCGAAGTGACGCTCGCCTATCCGCTGTATCGCAAGGGCGATCCCCTCAGCAGCCCGAGCGCCGGTGTGGCGAAGGTGCGCTTCCAGCTGAACAACGGCCAGCTGGCGCCCCTGGACCCGATCCCGCCGGCGAGCAGCGCAAGCGGCCGGCCCAGCCGCCAGTAGCTCCTATCGTGGTGCTGTCCAAGTACACGCCACGAGAAAGGGAAGTTTGATGAGCGCCACGATCGAGGGTCGCACCGAGGAGCTTTTGAAGGGCAAGAACTTCTGCATCGTCGCGACGCTGCGCGCCGACGGGACGGTGCAGGGAGCGCCGGTATGGGTTGACGTGCAGGACGGGCTGGCCGTGCTCAACACCGCCGAGGGACGCGCCTGGCCGAGGAACCTCGAGCGCGACCCGCACGTGACGCTGACAGTGCAGAACAGCGAGAACCCATACGAGTACGTGGAGATCCGCGGACATGTCGCCGAGCGCACGCGCGACGGCGCCGACGAGCACATCGACGCGATGGCCAAGAAGTACCTGGACCAGGACTCCTACCCCTTCCGCCAGCCCGGTGAAGAGCGCGTGATCATCCGCGTGGCGCCCGAGCACGTGTACGTGAGCACGGCCTGAGCCGTCAGGAGCGGCGCAGCAGCCGTTTCCACAGCGACGGCGCGTGCGGCTGCGTGCGCAGCCACTCGTCGCGCAGCACGAGCTGGCCCCGGGCGCGGGCCGCGAGCACGCACTCGGTGTGGGCGTGACGGCGACGGCGCGTGTCACCTTCGGGCGCGATCAGCATATGCTCGGTGAGGGCGCCCAGAAGATGATCACAAAACGGACAGCGATACGTGGCCGGCTTGCGGTTCGCCGCGCGGCGAACCGTCCACCATGGGGCCGGCACAAGCTTGGACATGGCGCCATTGTCGCGCCGTTGGCGGCAACCGTCGCCGCGACCCTGGCCGCGACCGTGGCGATCGGGGTGGGCGTCGCCCTGGCGAGGGCCGAGCGCGACCGCCGCTTCGCAAGGGTGGAGCGAGCGCGCGATCGGCAGTTCGCGCTGCTGCCGGGAGAGCCGCTGACGGAGGGGTTGAGGCGCATGGCCCTCAGCCAGCTCGACCTGGCGATCGATCTGCTGGCGGGCACCGGCGGCACGATGGCGGCGGCGACGTCGGTGCACGAGACGCGCAAGGCGCTGAAGCGCCTGCGGGCGCTGATCGGCCTGCTCCGGGCCGAGCTCGGGGAGCGGCAGTTCGCGCGCGAGGATGCGCTGCTGCGCGAGGCGGGCCTGCGCCTGGCCGGCGCGCGCGACGCGGAGGTGCTGGTGGCGACGCTGGAGGAGCTCGCGAGGGCCAACCATCGCAAGCTCGCGCACCGCAGAGGCGTCGCCAAGCTGCGCCGCCAGCTCGCGGAGGAGCGCGACCGGGCGACCGAGCGCACGCGCGACGATGCCTGGGCGCGCGCACAGGTCGTGGGCGAGCTGCGGGCGCTGCGCCTGCGCGTGCAGGCCTGGACCCTTCCCCACCGCGACGGCATCGAGAGCATCCAGGACGGCCTGCGGCGCATCTACCGCCAGGGCCGTCGCCGCCGCCGGCGGGCGGCCCGCGGCGGGGGCGGCAGGGGCCGTGCGATGCACCGCTGGCGCAAACGCGTCAAGGACCTGCGCTACGCCGCGGTGATGCTTGACCGGCGAGACCCGGACGGCTCCGGGCATGGGCGCGGGCACGACCGCGGGGATGCCGCCGAGATCCGCCGGCTGGCCCGTCAGGCCGACGAGCTCGGGGAACTGCTCGGAGAGGAGCACGACCTGGCGCTGCTGGCGGCGCGGCTCAGGGCGGGCAGGGGCGGCCCAGGGCCGCGCCTGAAGGTCGCGGCCGGCACCCGCAAGGCCCTTCTGAAGCTGATCGCGCGACGGCGCAGGATTCTGCGCAGAAGGGCCCTGAAGCAGGGCAAGCGCCTGTACCGGCCCAAACCGGGCGCGTTCGTGCGGCGCGTCGGCGATGCCTACGCCGACGCCTGGCTCGCCGGCTACTAGATCCTTCAGCCGACGTTGAGGACCGTCAGAAGGCGCTTGCCTTTGGGCAGCGACACCGAGACCTGATCGCCCGGGCCGCGCCCGAGCAGCGCCATGGCGACCGGGGATTCGGCCGACAGGCGCCCCTCGGCGGGAGCGGCGTCATGGGAGCTCACGATCCGCCAGGTCTGCTCGATGTCGTCCTGGTCGCGCACGACCACGGTCGAGCCGAGGCCGACCATGCCGCCCGGGACCGCCGGCGCCTCCTCGACGACCACCGCCGCGGCGATCTTCTCGCGCAGCCGCGCGATCTTGGTCTCGAGATGGGCCTGATCGTTCTTGGCGTCGTGGTACTCGCTGTTCTCCTTCAGATCGCCCCACTCGCGCGCCGTCTTGATGCGCTCGGCGATCTCCCTGCGCCCCTCCCCCTCGAGCTCGGCGAGCTCGGCGTTGAGGGTCGCCAGACCCTCGGCGGTGGTGAGGTTGGTGGCGTCGGGCACTCCAGGACAGCCTACTCGCACGCGCTCAGAAGTAGCTGCTCGCCGGCGATGACAGCAGCGCGTAGATCTGCACGATGGCCGCCTGCGTGAGCAGCTGGGGCTCGGGCGGCTCACCGCCGAGGAACAGGTCGTTCTTCAGGCGCAGGTGCCCCCAGGCGTAGTCGACATAGGCCTGGGCGATCTTCGGGCCGGGCGGTTCGTGGGTGATCGAGTCGAGGTAGAGCAGGTTGCGGAAGTAGATCGACGGGAAGGGGGCGATCTCCGAGCCGAGCCGTTCGGGGGTGAAGTAGGACAGCGCGGCGGCGGCGGTCTGGCGGGCCTGGTTGAGGTATGCCGGGTTCCCGGTGGCCTGGGAGAGCAGCGCGCCGGCGCCGATCATGGTGCCCTGGTTGTAGCTCCACAGCGTCTGTTCGGCGACGCCCTTGCGGTTGACGTGGTCGGCGTACAGGCCGCCCGGCTGAAGCAGGCACTGGCGCACCCATTCGTAGGCCATCACGGCGAACTCCAGGTAGGAGAC
>Ga0182024_10021020_pt1 | contig 11883 bp, 12 predicted proteins | sample P32metaG_FD_120480 | JGI IMG/M metagenome (GOLD analysis project Ga0182024, IMG submission 120480) | Permafrost microbial communities from Stordalen Mire, Sweden - P3-2 metaG (Illumina Assembly) | ecosystem: Environmental > Terrestrial > Soil > Wetlands > Permafrost | place: Sweden: Stordalen... | reverse complement strand
GCGGATCCTGATGCGTGACGAGGAAGACGAGGCAGATGTACACGAACGTGCCCATGAACATGCCGATCGTGACCTGGGTAACCCAGTCCTGCAGGAACCGGTAGAGCAGGCGCGGGCCAAACAGCGTCGAGACCATCGACAGCACGAGGAGTGCGACCGAGAAAATCAGCGCGAGCACGGTCGCGACGGCGCCCATCATCGCCGACAGGATCGCGCGCGCGTCATCAATGCTGCCCATCGTCAACCACGAGGGGATGTGAATGACGCCATACTTGTCGAGGATGTCCGGAATTAGGGTGATCCCGAACAGCGCGACTGCGGCGAGCGAGAGCTGCAGCGGGATCCGCCACAGGTTAATGTCGCGTTGCGAACGGAGCTTGGTAGGGCGTGGGGCGAGCATACGATTTTAATTTCAAACGCTCTATCTTCCCAAAAGCAATCGTTCCAGTACTGGACCGAGGGCCAAGGCAGGAAGATAGCTCAGGGCCACCATTACTATCAAGCAGGTCGTGAGTAGCACCCCGAACACAACAGAATGGGTCGGAAGAGTTCCCGACGTAGAAGGAGTGTTTCTCTGACGACCAAAGAGAGCGGCAAACGTCAATGCAGGAATCGCCAAGCCGAACCTGCCCACCAGCATCGCTAATGCTGTCGTGAGGTTGTAAAACGGAGTGTTCGCACTCAGACCGGCAAAGCTTTGGCCATTGTTGGCGAAGCAGGAAGTATAGGCGAAGAGAATCCCCGTAAAACCATGTGGGCCGGTGTTGACCGTGAGCCCGGATAGTCCCACTCTCGTACTTACGGCAATCGCGGTGAGTGGGAGTACCACCAGCGGCGCGGCTAAAGCGTAGAGCATGATCATTTTGTTTTCCGCGGGCCCTATCTTCTTCCCCAAGTATTCCGGCGTGCGTCCAACCATAAGTCCCGCTAGAAACACGGCGATCGCAGCGGCCATGACCATGCTGTAAAGACCAGTCCCCAGACCTCCGAATACGAGCTCTCCGAGCAGCATGTTTACCAGCAAAACCATGCCGCCAAGCGAAGTGTAGCTGTCGTCCATCGAGTTATTCGATCCCGTGGCCGTGTTTGATGTAACGACCGCTGTAAGGGTCGAACTACCTATGCCGAAGCGCACCTCCTTGCCTTCCATGTTCCCTCCAGACTGAAGGTGACTGCGTCGGGAGTTTACGTTTCCGATGCGCGGGAATCCCCGTTGTTCGAAGTGATGTACGAAGACCAGTCCGCAGACGAAGAGAAGCAGCATCACACCGTAGAGAAGCCATCCTTGTCGAGGCTGGCCCACCATCCTGCCAAAGGTGTTTGTGAATGCTGCCGGCAAGAGAACGATGGCCAACATTTCGAGAAAGTTCGTAAGCGGCGTGGGGTTCTCATAGGGATGAGCGCCATTTGCGCTAAAGAAGCCGCCGCCGTTCGTGCCGAGATTCTTGATGATCTCCAGTGCTGCTACCGGACCCTGCGGTATGACCTGCTGCCTACCTTCGACGGTAGTGACGACCGCATAGTGGTGGAAGTTCATCGGAACACCCTGCCAGACCAGCAACAAGGCGCCAAGTAATGCTCCCGGCAGCAGGATCCAGAGCAAGGCGCGTGTCAGATCAACCCAAAAGTTGCCGAGCGTGTCGGAGCATTGCCGCGCAAGACCACGGATGAAGGCAACGCCCACGGCTAACCCCGCAGCGCCAGCCAGGAAGTTCTGTGCGCAGAGTCCCACCATCTGGCTGAAATAGCTCATCGTGTTCTCGCCCGCGTAGGCCTGCCACGTAGAGGTCGTCGAGAAGCTGATCGCCGTGTTCAGAGCCAGGTCAGGAGATAGTGGCGTCGTGTGGTACTGCGGAAAGAACCAGGGAAGAAACTGCTGCAATCTGAGAATGCTATACAACAGGAGCGTGCCGGTGAGACCAAAGAGAACGAAACATGTCGCATAGTCCTTGCCGGTCATCTCTACATTAGGGTCAACCGCAATAATGCGATAGAGGAGCCGCTCAACGGGAAGACATAAACGATCAAGGGCGGTCCGTTGCTTGGAAAAGACCCGTTCCATGTACCCGCCCAGAGGCTTTACAAGGGCGGTGACGATCGCCACAAACAACACGTATTGAATTGCGCTGTAGAGATCCACCAACCCTACCTTGGAGCAGCTCGACCGAGGCATCTCAAATCAATCACCCGGTCCCGCATCCTGTTGGCCTGCTTGAAGATTCTAGTCTGCGTCGGTATTTCATAAGGCAATACTCCTTGCGTTGAAGACCACCCTAGCGACGGATCGCCTGAAAGCGGAATGAATAGCCGATCCCAATAAAATGATTGACCGCGGCCGACGATAGACCCACGCCGACATGGAAATCAATCTGCTGCTGCTTTGCGACCTTTAGCGCTGTCCCAAAGTGCAGCAAATGCCGCGGCCCGCCAACTTCCGGAAAATCACCTGCGTACTCGACAAAGGCATCCCATGGTTTTGTCAACTGCCGATCTAACAAGAACGTAGACTCGCCGGTCACATCTCGCGTGCGGCCCTGAGTAGGCCAATACACCGAGAACATTCCGGCCGCCGTCCAGTTTGTGGACAACGCGCGCGACCACGGCACTTGCAATCCCGGATCGTACCCGCCGCTGGACACGCCGTTGGCACCGGTCGGAAAACTGAGGAACAGGATTGCAGATACATCGAATTTACCCGGCGCGGGGCCAAGCTGTTCTTTTACTCCGAAGGCAAAGTCGCCGAATCCCGAGCCGCCGCCAGCACTCAGGTTGTGAAAATAGTCCGGCACCGTGAACCGTAACTCTGTCCTCTTTGCGACACCAAAACGTACCAAGCTCTCCAGGCCGTCTAAGACGCTCTGTCCCTGGCTCCCAGTTTCAAGGAAGCCGTTCTCCATCTGCAGGCTGCCCGCCGGGACTACCACGCTGGAGTTCGTAACTGCCGGCCGATCCGTTGCGATCGGTCCCGCAGTGTCGACGCTCGTGGGCTGATCTTGACCATGTAATGGCACCATGGCGGCCAAGACGAACGCCATCACCGCAGCGCACGTACCAGCGAGCATTGGGCGAGTGGACAATCCCGTGTCGTCCTAGCAACTACAGTAGCAGGCAGCGTTTACTTTCCCACATTCACGGGATGGCTTACACGCAATTTCGATTGTTCTAGTTCCTTGGCGTCCAACTGCCCCTTCTTGTCCTTATCGAGTCTGTCGAACTCCGCTTCCATGAACTTCATCCACTCTTGCTTGGAGATCTTGCCGTTCTCGTTGGTATCCATCAGTAGCAGCAACTGCTTGACCTCATTCTCCCCGAGCACCAGCTTATCCTGCGGCTTCGGAACGGCTTGCCTTTGTGCGAGTGCGGTTCCTAGCATGGCCCAAGTGGCGACCAGCGCTGCAATGGCTACCATGGCCCGTACGATGTTCGTTCGCGTCAACATTATTGGCCTCCCGCAGTGTCTTGTTCCGATCCGTTCTCACGCAGCACGAGTCACTGGCCTTCTCCGCTTCGGCAGTTCAGCTATCGTGGCTTCGCCAGAGCCGACTCGCAGCCGCACCCAATAACCGCTCGAACGAGGCTTGCTTTCCTTGTATAGCGCCACGAGGAAGCGCACATAAAATGCAATGCCTGCCGTGCACAGCAGCATCATCACGCTCTTGAGGAACATGTCGGGCCTCCGGGCTCGGATCCCAGTGCAGGAATGTTGGTCTGGAATCATGCGACCCAGACCATTGGGCGCGAAATTTCGTAAGCATGGGATAAAAAAACCATAATTTATTCGTAAAAGTACACACTCTATCTCTTAGGGGGTGTTTGTGCGGGTCCCTTTCATTTCTCTTTGCCATTCAGATATGCCGAGCCAAGTTCGGTCAATGAGGCTTCGCTGAAGCTTGAGCAGCACCAACCTGAACCGTGTGGGCCATCAGCTTTCCATCTTTCACGGGTATAGCGTGGATGACGACTCTGTCCCCGACATGCAGGTCGCTTGGCGCTGCCGGTGCGCCGTTCTTGCTAAACTTCGTGTCGGAACTGATCATCACTTCGACGGTGGCTTTCGTATTGGTCTCAACGGTGACGGACTCCTGCGATACCCTGATCGCCGTTCCCATCACGTGCTGTTCATTCCCGTGAGCGAAACCGGGGCTAGATATCACTGTCATGCAAAGCAGTGCGACAATGGTGCGTATCATCTTTATCTCTCCTTTATTGATTGTGTGACTTGGGCTTGGAAGATTCCGTACTACCTCCACGCAGAAAGTTTTGTTCCTCGTCTTCTTCTAGGCGCTCCTTTTCAGTCTTGGGATTCAGTTGTTCCATCTGCTTGAGTTCCTCCGCAGTCTGGTCTGGCAGATGACGGATGAAAAACACTAGGTTCCACGTCTCCATGTCGCCGGCTTTGGCATGTTCTTCGCCGAATGCTGGCATTCCACTTAGCCGAATGCCGTTTTCAATCGTGTAATAGAGCTCGCCATCGCTCTTGTTTTGCGTTTCCCTCTTACGCATGTCCGGTGCTTTGGGTTAGAGACCTTTACCGAATGACGTGTCGCCACTTCCATCGTTGGCATGGCACGTGGCGCAGTGATCGGCGAAATGCTCCATACCCGCGTGAAGGTCAGACGAGGATGACAGTGGATTGCGAAACTGTCGGTATTGCGATGGAACAGCCAGCTGGCGTGCGGTCGTCGCAATGAGCGTCTCGATAGTAGACGGGTTATCCCGGGCACTGAAGCCACGTCGGATCGTCACCCATCCGAACGCTCCTGCGCCCGCGATGCCTGCAGCGGTGATCGATAGAAGGAGAGCGCGTCTTCTCATGGGCTACCTTTCCTGCGGGCTCGTGCCCATCTGAAATGGGATATTCACTTCTCGCACCGGTTGGTCGATTCCGCCCGGCTGCGAAGGGGCTTCGAGACCGTCGGTGAGCAAGTAGGACTGCAAAGAAACTGAGCTTGTTGCGAACGTCTCCAGTGCGGTGATGTAGGAGACTTCTAGTTGCATCAGAGTTCTCTGGGCGATCAGAACCTGCGGGTACGCTGAAGCCATTTCCTGATATTTCTTGGCATACATCTCGTATGCCTTTTGCGCCCTGGGTATCATCTGGTTCTTATAGCGATCGACTGCGGTTTGCGAGAAGGCGTAGCTTTGGACGACGCTCGCCGCCCGCTCCTGCAAAACGAGCTTCACACGCTCCACTTCGCGCTTCGCCCTCTCTACTTCAGCGGTAGCGGTGACAACGTTTCCCTGGTTGCGATTAAAGATGGGAATTCTCACCCCCACATCGGCAAAGCCCTGCAATCCGACTGGTCTCCCATTAGGTTCGGACAGCAACTCGCCATTCTGTTGCATGCCGCCCCGGATTTGGAGATCGGGAATTGATTCCCGCTTTGCACGGGCCAAGGTTGCTTCCGCTCGTTTGACACCGAGCTCGGCGATTCTTACGGCAGGACTGTCGTTGAGGATTTTCTCCACAAGATCATCTGCATTGACTGGCAGTGTGTCCTCCAGGTTTCCTTCGAGCCTCGTCAAGGGAAGCCGAGGGTTCCCCACAACGGCGGATAGTGCTTTCCAAACCCGCTGCTGATTCTGTTCGGCCATGATGACCGCGAGTTCTGCCTGCTGCGTTTCCACTTCCGATTCGAGCACGTCGGGAGCGTCGGCTTGGCCAACATTCGCGAGCTGGCGAGAGGTTTCGACAGCGTTGTCGGCGAGCTTGCTGAGATTTTGCCGCAACTCCAACGTCTGCTGCGCGGCCAGCGCTTGGATGTACGACCTCCGCACTTTTGTGACCACGCGTATTCTTTGCTCCTCGGCCTCTGTTTCTGCCTGTTTGAGTTCTTGGTCGAAAATCTTTCGATTCAGGCCCAGCTTTCCACTCAGCACGATGTCCTGCTGAACGAAAAAGCCTTGCTCACCCCCGTGAAACGACCCGCCTCGAATCTGCTCGCCTTGGTATCCGACGGTCGGGTTTGGGTAGAGTCCCGACTGCTTTTTCCTGCCTTCGGCCGCCTGGACATTGGCGGCGGATTGCGCGAACGTGGGATTGTTTCGTAATGCCATTTGTTGCAGTTCGTCGAGTGTCATTGTCTTCTGCTCGGAGACCGCAGTTTGCGCTGGGCCTGGCACTGCAAACAGGAGCAAAAAACAAGTGAAGCTGCGTACAAATCGGGTTACACAACGAAGCAGCGCCACTGCTTCGACGGGTGATTCCATAACTGTCGTGGTCAGGCTATTCATGTTTGTGCTCCATCCCCGGCATGTCCATGTTCATTTGCGTATTGCCCTGATGCTTCCTCCGAAGCTCCATGATTTGGTCGTACTTGTCTTGAGGCAGAACGCGAACGAACGTCATCATTCCCGCCATGAAGCCGCTCCAGCCGGGGCGTAGACCAACGTTTTCGGGTTTGTCTACCATCTGATCCATTGCCATCATCGGACCTTCCATGAAGGCATCCTGCGGAAAGCCGGGCACGGAATTAGCATCCTTGCTGACTGTGGGCTCGCTCACTTGCATTCCTTCGTGGTGAATGCCGGGCATGCTTCCGTGCTGCATCGGGCTTTCGGTTTTGAGCGGTGAGTTTGACAGCGGTTGTTCGAACGAGGAGCCGACACCCATTCCGCGACCCAAGCTTGAGCCATTTTCCTTAGCCGTTGCGCTTCCTTGCCGCGACATCCCCATGCCGCGCTCCATGTCGAGACCCGCGGGCATTCCACTTCTTCGCGTCATCGGACCGACGTTAGACGACATCTGGTTCATCATGTGGTGAGGGAGATGGCAGTGCAGCATCCAGTCACCGGGATTGTTTGCGACAAATTCGATGTCGCGCGATTGCGCTACACCCACGAGTACCGTGTTCCCTGGGCCCCATGTCGACTCAGGCTGTCGTCCTCCTTCCGTGCCAGTGACCACAAACTGATGGCCGTGAAGGTGGAGTGGGTGGTGATCCATTCCGAGGTTGATCAAACGAATGCGCACGCGCTCACCGTGCCGCACAATTAAAGGAGTCGTCGCAGGCGCCGCTTTCCCGTTGAGGGTGAGCCAGTTGAACTCCATGTTCAAGGAGTTCGGCACCTTGATGTTCGGCAAGATGGCGTACTCCTGCAGAATGATTGTGAAGTCTCTATCTACGCGCGGCCTGTAACGCTCCCTCGGATGCATGATGAAGGCGCCGATCATGCCCATCATTTCTTGCATCGCCATGTGCGAGTGGTAAAAGTAAGTTCCGTCCTGGTGGAGCGTGAATTCATAGACAAACCGCCCGCCCGGAGGGATCGGGTCTTGGCTACTCCCCGGCGATCCATCCATCTCGACCGGGACCTCAAATCCATGCCAGTGCATCGATGTCGCTTCGGGGAGGTGGTTGTCGACGATGATGCGAACGCGATCGCCTTGGTTGACTTGAATCGTTGGGCCCGGAGCGTTGCCGTTGTAACCCCAGAGGTCAATTAGACGTCCAGGAACAATCTCCTGTTTGACTGGCTCGGCAATGAGATGGAATTCCTTTACGCCCGCGTCCATGCGCCACGGAAGTTGCGGCACGTCGGGCGTTTCCACGGAAACGATCTCACCACTACGCCCTGCAGCACGGCTAATGTGTTTCATGTCCATGCCCGTTCCGCTTTCGTGCGGGGCTGCAAACAGGCGAGGCGCAGCGGCCAATCCTGCGCCCAGACCAAGAGTATTTCTAAGAAAGTCACGTCTGTTCTTCATGGTTTTTCCTCTTCAACAGTTAAAGGACCCAGATGTCCTCAGAAAGCTCAATGACATTGGATCGAACGGAGGTTCGCAGCGATCAGCAAGCGACATCAGTCGCTGTGGCTTATGCCGAACTAAAAGTAGAGGAGAGAACTCAGATGCGAAGAATGCTGAAAGAGGCGGCGAATGCAGTCGGTGGGGCGTGGCCGACGTCAGAACTCCAAGCGGTAGCGGTATCAGGCGCCAGAAACTTGGCCATAGTATCTAGGACCACGACGCCGGTCTGGGCCGCCGTCACTTGGAGAACAACCTTTCTCGAAAGGTTGAGACGTTCAGCCCTGTCGCAATTCGATGGGCACGATTGCGACGCTATCACCGGCCTCTCTGGGTGGATTCGTGGATGATTCATTGCTGAGTGATCATGGGTCATTCCAGGCATGGCTTGCTGATGCTGCTGACCGCAGTGGATCTGGCTTTCCGTTCCGCGGTGCCGTTCGCACATGAGCGCGCACATACCAGTCGGGCTCAAAATCCCGGCAAGCAGAGCGCTCAGGAGAAATATCGAAGTTGGTGTTCTCATAGCCACGTCGAAAACCGTATCTTTCCAATGAGATGTACAAACTATACGACGAAGACTCCCGCATGACGCCGTGTATCGGTCATAGTCCCCACTCGCTTCATCAATTATTCCAAAAAAGGGAGTACGGTTTTGATCGTACTGCCCTCCTTGACGGGGGAGAATTTCTAGAAGTGGAACCCGAGCTGAGCCGTCAGCGCTCGGGGCGTCACATAGTGCGTCCCGCTAAAGGTTGAAAGAAAGTTATACAACGCCGTTTTATTGGTCACATTGACGGCGGTAAGAGTAAGACTCCATTTGTAATGGTCGCCCTTGAAGAGGTTGTCATCTCCCACGGCAACGTCGAACAAGTTACGAGGAGCGATGCGCGGCGGGTTGTGATCGTCGTTCTCCGTGTTCGGCGCCGGTATGCTTATAAAAGTCGATCCGAACTGCGATGCTAGGCACGTAAACGGTAGAGCCACAGTTGGGGTGGCATGCTGGGATCCACAAAAGAACCCAGCTTCGAACTCCTGGTCGGCGGTTAGAGGGGTTCCAAACGCATCCGTCATGTTGATGGCCGGTTGACCGCCTAGTGTTGCCGTCTGCGCGCAATTGCCATCGTAGCAAGGTGCCGCGCCTGCTACCAAGCCGCTGTCATACCGCCAGTTAAAGCCTAACCACGGTCCGGCTTTCCAAGGCTGATATTGCAGGTGCGTCGTCTGGTTGAATTTTTCGTCGTGGTCGATGCGGAAGGGGGTTCCACTTTGACCCACCGTGACGCCCAGACCACTCGTTTGCGGTGGGAAGAAGCGTGCGGCCACACTCGACATCACGACCAGAGCCGAGAATCCGTGGAAGTCCGGCACGCTAACTCGAATCGCGTATCCCGGGATCTTGGAATTGTGCCATCCAATCGGAAAGAAGATTGGAGTCGCAGCCAACGTGCTGAAATCATATCCAGTGTGCGTGTACTTCCAAATGTAATCCCCGCTCACAACGGCATAGCGGCCGAACGCCTGCTGCAAGCCAGCATGGAAATCATTGCGATAGCCAGGATCAAGTGGTGCGTTCACGCACGGGATGAGGGCAGCGATGACAGCGAACTGGCACCCGGTACTCGAAAGCACCAGGTTTTCATTGAATGGGCTTTCCAAGGTTCGCGCATAGGAAACGCGCAGCACTGTATTGGTCCGCTTGATGTTGTAGGCAGCGCCGAGACGCGGCTCGGCTTGCCGAGCGGTTACCAGACCGTTGTAAAAATCGCCTCGCAGTCCCACGTTGAAAGACCAGTTTCCCTTGGAGATCGCATCCTGTAGATAGATGGCAAGTTCCTTTACATCCGTATGGCCGCGAAATGGATACAAAGTGCTGCTCGAACCGGCACAGCCGTCATTGGACGACGGAATCGACCTGGTCAGGTCGTAACAACCCAGCAATGAGTTGAAGCTGCCGTTCGTAGTAAACGGTGTGGGATAAAGGCTTTGGTTCGTCGTCACCGCTGTCGGGCATTGCGTTGGGTCGTTGAGTCCGGGGTTGCCAACAAATACCGGAACGCCGTTTGCATCCAGGCAGGGCGCGTTGACCGTCGGATCGACGATCCCCAAATTGAAATGCTCGGTGAGAAATGTTTGCTGATACGTAACTCCGAACTTTACGTTATTGATGCCCTTAACATACGACAAATCAGAGCGGAGCCCCGTATTAGCCAGCGTACGATACTGCGAGATGGTCTCCTGCTGCAGATTCGAGGGACCAAGATCCGCGAATGGATTGTTACTTGGATAGTAATTGAATGCATCCCGCCGCACCCAGCCGCCGAGACTAAAGACGGTGGTTGGACTGATCACTCGCGTCCAGGTTGGCGCGATGTTGAACGTCTTAATTAGCGCGCGTTGGTCGGTGGGGCCGACGACGTTGCCGTTTGGATCGAGACCCCCATTCGCCACGACCACGCCGTTCCACAGTGTCGAATTTTGGCCGTCAAAACTGTTGGGCGTCTGGAACCACGAACGTGAGAAGCCCAGGTTCAGCCGAATCGAGTCTGCGGTTGAAAGTCGGTAGTCGATACGGTCGAAGACGTTCTCTTCGTTGCCCTTGTCGTGCATTACCACGAACTCCGGCGGATCGAGGAACCGGCCGCTATTGAGGCCGTTCACAGAAATGAAGTTCCCCCACTGTTTACCTCCATAGGCCAAGTCCACACCCACATTGGATGAGCCAAACGACCCGTAGGAGGCGTTCACGCTGCCGTGCGGTGTCGTGACGCCCTGCCCTGAGCGAGTCGTCGCTACAATCACCAGACTCGTCTTGCCGCCGTACTCAGCCGGCGGCGCGCCAGGAATCACCTCCAGAGACTCGATCGAATCGACCGGAATCTGGTTTGAAAAAATCTTGCTTTGCTGGTCTGTAATGGGCTGGTTGTCAACGGAGAATGAGTTCGACGCGTGATCGCCAAGTCCATGAAATAGACCGTTCGAATCGGCAGCCACGCCCGGAGCCGCGAGCGTGACCAGCGAACTGACGGAGGAGGACTGGCTTTCCAGAGGAATTCTGTTGAATAACTTCCGATCCACGTCAGTGTGGCCGATCGGATCGTTCTCGACCAGATCCGATCCAGCTTCGACGGTAACCGTGTCGGAACTACTAGCCACCCTCAAACTAACTTTTACATTCACGCCCAGTGCCGACCTGATTTCCACATCTTGCGCGCTTTGAGCAAACCCTGGAGCCGTCACCGTCATGTGATAGGGATTAAACGGCACATTCGGAAAGCTGAAATTTCCCTTACTGTCAGTGGTAGCGATGCGGTCAAAACCGCTGACCGCGTTATGAATCTCAACAGTTGCATTTGCCACCACCGCGCCGGAAGGGTCCAGAACGGTGCCACTAATCCCCGACGAAGTTCCGCCCGACTGCGCGTAAGCGCTCAGGCCCAACCCCAAACAGAAAACCACCAGAAAAGCCGCGTGAAGCGACATCTTGTAAGAAGCCAGCATGAATTCCTCCAAAAGAATTGGTCTATAAGATCAGGGCCACGGTTCAAGGGATACGAACCGATCTAAATACGGATGAAATGATCTTTAGACAGTAGGAGGTGGGCGGACAGACAGCGCAAAGGGTGTCAGTCGTTGCTGCTTGGCGGAAAGTGGCTCCGGTTCAAAGGTGAATACTGGAACGAACGCGGCGTTCGGCAGGATGGTCGAGGTCTGGGGAGAAGCCGAATGGGCGGCGATACAGACGGTGCACGTTGCCGACTCGGTATCGTTCGAATGTTGATGCGAGGCGAATGCTATTGCTGACCAGAAGGTCAGCAACACGCATAGACACGCTATCCGCTTCGATATCGACCGCATGATGGCTGCCCCACGGGAGCTTCGTTTGAATCTATACCAAAACGCTAAGCAAACGCAACGAAGATGTACCTAGGCAGGTATGTACCCACAGCCGGCTTATGTTTTGTGTTTTGCTGACTGCCAGAGCTAGTGGTGGTGATAGGCCAAACCCGAGTAAAAACCCAACACGACGACGACGATTGCCCACAGAATGATCAATAGCAGTCGAATGATCCCCTCCGTACGGCTCGCTCTCTTGTTCCGATTCTGCTTCGTCTTGACGATGGATACCATCACGT